>Ga0209361_1001100_pt1 | contig 20218 bp, 19 predicted proteins | sample SaaInlV_200m_DNA_3_FD_184657 | JGI IMG/M metagenome (GOLD analysis project Ga0209361, IMG submission 184657) | Marine microbial communities from expanding oxygen minimum zones in the Saanich Inlet - SI037_S4LV_200m_DNA (SPAdes) (version 2) | ecosystem: Environmental > Aquatic > Marine >... | reverse complement strand
AATTGACGCTCGAAAACGGGAAAAGTTTCTCAAATCGGGTTGTGGAAAAGAATGGATTAAGCAAGAATTCAGATAAAAAAAAGCCCGGGTGGCGGAATTGGTAGACGCGCTGCGTTCAGGTCGCAGTGAGAGCAATCTCGTGGAGGTTCAAGTCCTCTCTCGGGCACCAGATTAAAATGCGTTTTGCGGGGTTTATTTTTATCGATTTTGCGAAATTTCACCGCGGCGAAAAAATTCTGAAACAAGTTCAGGATGACAAACTAAAAAATTTATCCGTACAAATAAATTCCGGCGACCATCGCGGAGTTTACCAAAATCCAACAAACATTTATCAAAATGATAGGTTTTTCTTTGTGAACGATTCCGTATCCGAGCCAAAAAAATGAAACGATCAAATACGTGATCCACGATGCTGAAACGAGTCCGGCGGTGGAGTGGTTTTCCCAGACTTTCCAAACTTGCGGAACGGTCATTGCAGGGCTCACAACTCCGATGAAATAAATACTGCGATCAAAAAATTTCTTGAGTCGTTCGTGATCATCTTCACCGAAAATCCAATTTAAAATTTTTCGTGTCCAGCGGGTGAGAAAAAAATCACGTTTTTTTTGAAGATAATGATGGTGACCGGCTCCGTGCATTGTTGGCATTTTTTTTGGGCGAAACACTGATTTTATTTTTTCACGATTTTCCACTTCACTTCTTTTTGCAAATGTCCGTGCGGAATTGTGAATCCGCTGGCTTTGACGTGACCGCCGCCGCCAAATTTTTCAGCCAGTGATTTGACGTCGACTTCTTCGTTTCGCGTGCGGAGCGACGCTTTGACATTTCCTTTTTCGTCTTCGGACAGCACGACCGAATATTTTGCGTCTGGCATCGAATTAATCAAATCGACGACTCCGTTCAAATCTCCGCGCGTGGCGCCGATCGCTTCGTAATCTTTTTTGTACACCCCGACAATCAACGCGTTGTCGTCGGTCAAATGCAAGTTGTTGAGTACTTTTCCCCAGAGTTTGAATTGTCGAAATTCATTCGAGAAAAAAACATTTTTTGCAATTTTTGCAGGACTGGCGCCGCAGCGCACCAATTTTCCGGCGGTGGCGTACGCGCTCGGGTTTGTGTTTTGATGCTGAAAACTGCCGGTGTCAGTGTACATTCCGATCAGCAGCGCATTTGCGATTTCGGGTGTGATTTTCGTTTCTAATTTTTTCAAAAGATGAAACACAATTTCCGCGGTCGAGCACGCGTCGGTAATCACAAAATTTATGTCACCAAAATTATCGTTCGTCGGGTGATGATCGATGTTGATTTTCACGAGTTTATCCGAAAAAATCTCCGGATGTGCGTCTTGAAATCGTGTCATTTTTTTCTCCCCGCAGTCGAGAAAAATAATTCCGTCGAAATTTTTTGGATCAAAATCATTTTGAAAATATTCCCAATGTTTCAAAAAATGAAAGGCTTCTGGAACGGGATCGAGGCAGGCGAGAGTGGTTTCAAATCCCAGATTTTTAAGTGCCAAATGAAATCCGAGCGAGCTGCCGATTGCGTCTCCGTCCGGGTTTGCGTGGGTGATGATCACCACTCGCGGTTTTTCACTCAGAAATATTTTGAGTTGTTCCAGCGTTTTTGCGTCGATCAATTCTGCGGTTGGTTTGTTCATTTTCAGATTTATTTTTTTCAAAGCTGAGTTGCCATTTTACACGATTTGACAAGGATAGTCAATTATTTCATCCACCATTTTTACTCGGAGAAAAGTTTTCGATTTGGATTTATAAAATTTTCGAGTGATTCGTTGATCAAATGAAGAATTTCGGTGGCAAATGGCGCAACTTTTTCAGATTTTTCAGCGGCACGTTGGCTGTGATTTGCAGCGAGAAAAAGTTGTTCGAGTGCGGTGAGGTTTTGTCCAAATTTAAACGCGCGAACACTTTCGGCGATGTGTTTGATTGATCTTGAGAGCGCTTGCGCAGCGACCGCATCTTCGTTGTTTTGCAACAGCATCAACGCGTCGGACAATTCGAAAATTCGTGGCAACAGCGCTTGTGCTTTTTCGTCGTTTCCGGCTCGCAGCAGCGTCACAAACTGTTGCACTTGCGCCTGGAGTTCGAGAAAACTTTTTGTCACCGTGTCTCCGTGAAAAATGCGCAACTGTCGAAAAGTCATCAGCGCGACTTCGCGGCGGGAGAGCCATTTGTGCGGATTGTACCGATTGTCGGCGGGGAGATGCGCGATTTGGAATTTTTTGGCGTACGCAAAATGCAACGCAAACCAGTCGTCCTCCGAAACGTCTTCTGCGATATTTTTTGTTCGGCCATAAAATGGTTGAAAATTTACCATCGTCGCACGAAACAAAAACGCGAGAAATTCAGATTTTGTCACGGCGTCGTCTGGGCGGAAATTTCCATTTTTTTCTGAAATAAATTCCAATGAATCGGCGCGATCGAGGTACGGTGCGTACCAGGAATTTGGATCGACGTCAGAAAATCGAGTGCTGCCGTCAAATTCTGGAATCGCGATTCCACCCGCTCGGAGTGCGACAGCGAGCGCTTCGGCGCGCGTCATAATTTTTGTCGGATAAAAATTTCCATCGATTGAGTTGCCCATCACGCCGACATCGCGGAGATGTTCAAAAATCGAGAGACTGGGATCGTCCGCTGCGATGTCGCCGAACGCGTGCACAAAATTTCCAGTGAAAATCACAGTGCCCACGAGCAATATTTTTGTCAAAAATTTCATCTTCAAAATGGTACTGTTTTTTTTAATCGCTCGCCAGCAAAATTTCCGCACTGGACTTGAAAAAACTCTATTTTTTTGGTACAATGTTTTGAATTTTCTTTATTTTTCAAAAATGGAAACCTGGCAACAGTTCGGCGGATCAGAATTTCTCTCGGTGTGGAACACGTCGATTGGTGTGTACACTGTCGGAAAAATTTCGATCGCGATGGTGCTTTTTTGTCTGATCTGGGCGGTGATTCGTGCATTTCGTCTCGTCGGTCTGCGACATTTGCAAAAATGGTCGGATGGAACGCCGTACGATTTTGACAACAAAATTTTGAAATGGATGGCGGAAATTTCAGCGTTATTTTTTGGATTTCTCTCGTTGTACATTGTTTCAAAATTTTATCTCGAAATTTCTGGAAGTTTTGAAAAATTTCTGGACGTGGGATTTGTGTTGCTGGTGATTTTTGAATCGGCGCGTGTTCTCCAGAAATTTGTTGACTACGGAATGGACAAAACTCCGCTGCGAAAAAATGTGACGACGTTGCGCGGAACAAAACGAATGATTCGTCTCGTGATTTGGGCAATTGCACTTTTGATGGCGCTCGCAAATTTGGGAGTGAATGTCACGACGCTCGTTGCGTCGCTCGGAATCGGGGGAATCGCGATTGCGTTTGCGCTCCAAAATATTCTCGGAGATATTTTTTCATCGTTTTCGATTTATTTCGACAAACCATTTCAAGAAGGCGACTACATTATTTTTGGTGAAAAAGAAGGAACGATCCAGCAAATTGGATTGAAAACTACGCGCATTCTTGCGCTGCGCGGCGAAGAAATTGTTGTTTCAAATAAAACGTTGACGGAATCGTGCGTCAATAATTTTGGGAAAATGGAGGAACGCCGAATTCAATTTACGTTGTCGGTGGCGTACGACACGCCGCTCAAAAAATTGAAAATGGTCGACAAAATTGTGAAAAAATCGATCGAAAACCAAAAACTTTGTACGTTTGATCGCGTCTTTTTCAAAGAAATTGGGAATTCGAGTTTTGAATTTGACATCGTGTATTTCGTAAAATCTGGTGATTATCTCGATTACGCCGGAGTGTGCGAAAAAATTAATTGGGAAATCTTGGAACAATTTGAAAAAAACAAAATTAAAACAGCGCTGCCGACAGAACTCATTGTCAAAAAATGAAAAAATTTGTGCTGGCATTTTTCATCGCAACTGTTTTCGTTCCGCTCGCGACGAGCGTGGCTCACGCGGATTTCGATGCGACAGGAGTTCAAGAAAAATTCACGATCACCGGATATTATTCGCCGTTGCCGACGCAGGAATTTTTTCTCACCGGATCGTACGAATCTGAAATTCGACTGAACGGTCGCGGAACAAATGGCGCGGACGGAACGCCAGTTTTCCCAGGAATGATCGCGGCGCCCGCGTCGTACGATTTTGGTTTGAAAGTCTGCATCCCAAATTTTGGCTGCGGTGCAATTCACGATCGCGGGGGCGCAATTGTCAAAAAAGGCGAGCGAGATCTCGCTCGGCACGATCGGCTCGATTTGTGGATGGGGTACGGGATGGAAGGAATGCAGCGCGCGCTTTCGTGGGGAGTGCAGCACGTCGATTGTGAAGTTTATTCTGCGGAATCGGACGTTGCGACGAACGTGAATTTCTCCGTCCCTCCGGCGTTGGTGCAGATTCTCGATCTGCCGGGACGCTCAAAATTTATTGAAAATATTTCTCGTGGTGATCGTGGAAATGAGGCAAAAGAATTGCAGACGGCACTTTTGAAATTGGGATTTTATTCCGGCGAAGCGGACGGGTTTTTCGACTACGACACAGAAAACGCCGTGTTTGAATTTCAGAAGAAAAATTTTCTCGTCGAAACGTTCACGGATCCGGGCGCGGGAACTTTTGGACCGCAGACGCGCGACAAACTTTCCGAAGTTTTGTACCGATTCGAAATCCAGGAAAAAATTTACGAACTCTGGCAAAAATTTAATTTTGACGAACAAATGCAGCGCGGGCAGCGCAGCGCGGACGTTTTGAAATTGCAGCAAATTTTGGTCGAACACGAATTTATGGACGTGGCGCCGACCGGATTTTTTGGGCCGGTGACGGAGAAATCTTTGAAAAAATTTCAGATCGCACACGAATTAATTTTGTCGGAATTTTCTCCTGGTGCGGGAAAAGTTGGTGCGGAAACGCGCGAAAAATTGAACGAAATTTTATCTGAAAAAAATGCGGAACTTGCGTCAGAAAAATCTGAAATTCTCGCGTACCAAAATTCGCAGCAAAAACTTGCGGTGCTGGCGCAGCGCACGCACGAAAATTCTCGCTCGCTCGCGCTCGGGGACCGCGGCACGGAAGTTCAAAAATTGCAATTTTCGTTGCGGGAACTCGGATATTTTTCGACGGCTGCCAACGGATTTTTTGGCGAATCGACACAAACTGCGGTCACAAAATTTCAACTCGATCACGACGTGATTCGCGGAGAAAGTTTCGGTGGCGCGGGAACTTTCGGTCCGGCGACGCGCGCAAAATTTTTGGAAGTGCTGCGCGGATAATTTTTCGAGAAAAAAATGTGTTCAAAGTTACTTGATTTTTTTCCAAAAGCTGCAAAAATTCAGAAGATGAAAAAATTTATTTGGGCGTTTTTTGCGGTGGCGGTCGTGCTGACTGCGTGCGTTGTGCCAGAAAAAGATGATCCGTTTGAGCGACTTCCGGAAGAAAAACTGGAAACGCTGTCGGGCGAAATTTTTCCGTTCGATATTTCTGTCTCCACGCGGGCGACGCATCGACTCGAAAAAGATGAAAAATTGGTCGCGCTGCTGGCGAGTGACATCGTGCGACTCGAGGATTTCGAGGGACGCGACGTTGAACTTGACGGTGTTTTTCGCACCGAAAAAATGCGCGAAATTTTCTGGGTGTATGTGGTTCGGGCGCAGGATGTTCCGGTGCAAAATTCGGAAAAAACGGAGGAACGATTTGAAACGAAAAATTTCACGTTTGTGTTTTCGGTCGGCTGGGAAAGTTCGACTGCGCCGAACGGGACAGTCCATTTTGTCGAAAAATCTGACGAAGCGCGTCGTGTTTTTCTCACGTTCGAAGTCGGGGAAGTTTCCAAACTCGATAAAAAATCGGATCCAAACGTGCTGATCGCAAATCTCGCGGGAATCAAAAAAACCAGCAGCGACGAACTCGGTCGCGAACGCCAGACGATTTCACTTTTTTCCAATCTTTCTGACCGAAAATACACGTTCGAATTTACCAGCTCGTTTGAAGAATTTGAGAAGAAAAAAGAATTTTTCAAATTGCTGAATTCGTTCGTCGAGGGCAGTGCAAATGTGCGACACGAAAAAGACAAAGATTTGCGTGCGCAGGCCGCAGCCGAGGCGGAAAAATTGTCGGAGACACCGATAAAAAATGAAGAAATAATTCCGAATCCGGAAAGTTTGCCGGAGCCAGAAATCGAAGAAAAAGAGGGATTATTTTCAAAATTTTTTGGGAAAAATGATGAGTCAGAATCGGTGGATTTTGAAAAAGTTGAGGAAGTTTTTCAGTCGGAACTTTTTGCGGAGGAACCGAAAAATTTCACAAACCTGGTCAACGAAAAAGCGTTCGATTATTCCTCGGAATATTTTGGATTTTCGATGAAATCGCCGTGGGGATTTTGGTTCAATAATTTTGGAGCGACGGACACAAAATTGACGAGAATTGGATTTGCAAATCACAAAATCGAAACGGAATCGGACGTGGATTTTTGGCTGGAAATCGTGGGCGACGATCGCGCGACTTCGAAATTTCTCGAAAAAAGAACCGGTGCGGAAAACGAAATTGTCGTGATCAAATGGCCGCGAACCGCAACTTCATTTTTCAATCTCACCGGACCGATCGAGTTTCGCGACGCGATGTTGTCGATCCAGGGAACTGTGAAAAGCAGTGAATAATTAAAAATGAAAAATTAAGAATTTTGGAAAGTTAAAGTTTTCGAATTTTCTCCCAAATTATTTTTGCTTCGTCGATTTTTGCGATCTGAGTTTTTGATTTTGTGAGTCCGAGGATTTTTGTTTTTTTCAAAATTTCTCCGCGCAAAAATTTATTATTTTCTCCGATTCCACCAGAAAAAACGAGAAGATCGGTTCCCTGCAAAATTCCGAACGCGGTAAAAATTTCTTTCAAAACGGACTGCACAAAAATTTCCACGACAAATTTTTCGCGTGATTTTCCGTCGCTCGCTTTTTTCATAATTTTTTTTGTGTCGGTGGATTTTGCCAGTCCGAGAAATCCGGATTTGTTCGAGAGCAAATTGGAAATTTTTTCCACGCTCATTTTTTTCGACAGCACGTGGAAAATGTCTGGATCGATCGATCCGGTGCGAGTTTTTCCCATCGCTCCGGAGAGGGGAGTGAGTCCCATCGAGTTCCAAATTGATTTTCCATTCCGCACCGCGGTGATCGACGAGCCGCCGCCGAGGTGGCAAAAAATAATTTTTCCGCGCGGTTTTTCGATCGCGTTCCACGCCGATTCGATCGCGATTCCGTGGAATCCGTACCGCCGGAGTTTGAATTTTTTCGCGAGTTTTTCTGGCAGCGGAAGTGTTTTCAACTCCGGTAAAAAATGCTGGTGAAAATCAGAATCGAACACCGCGAACACCTGAGTTTTTGGAAACTGTTTTTTCAATTTTTCCAGAGTTTCCAGGGCGATCCGGTTGTGAATTGGTGCAAAAATTTCTGCGTCCGCGATTGATTTTTTTACTTTTCGATCGAGTTTCTGCGGGCCGACGAGTCCGCTGCCGTGCACGATTCTGATCCCAATTTTTTCGATCGGTGGGAGATTTTTCAAAAATTTTTTCTCGGCTGATTTTTTTGAAACTTCAAATTTTTCTCGAGAAATTTCTGTACCTTTTTCATCAAAAAGTGTGTATTTTATCGCGGTTGATCCCGGATTGACGATGAGAATATTTTTCATTTTTCGAGATTCCAGGTTTTTATTTCGCGCGGATCGATTTTATTTTTTTTGATGTAATTTTTTTCCCACGCGAGTTTTTTCTTCATTTCGTCGGCTGTTTTTTTGTACTCCGCGGGTGAAATTAATTTTTGTTTCGCGGCGAGTCGTGCCAGATTTTCGATCAAATGAAATCGCGAAAGTCCGTTGCGAGCTTTCATGTCAAACGGCGAAGTGGTCGATCCGCACTCGCGGTATCCGTTCACGATGATGCGATCGGAGAGATGAAAATCGAACAATAATTTTTTCACGGTTTCTGGGTATCCGTGGAAATTAAACACGATTCCTTTTTTCTTCGTCAAAAAATTTGTCAAAATTTCGTCCTGCGAAAATCGAGCATTTTCTTCCGCGAGCACGTCGAGTTTAAAAATATTCACGAACCGAACTTTGAGTTTTGGAAATTTTTGGCGGAACAATTTCAACCCGATCACGGTTTCTTCCGTGACGTAATCTCCGGCAGTGACGACGACGAGATCGGGGTTTTTGTCCGACAAAAAATCCCAAATCATGATTTCATCGTCGGCTTGTTTTTTCGCTTCTTTTTCGGTGAGCCAGGTGCGCGTCATTTTTTTCCCGGCGACGATCACGTTCAGCGCGTTCGTGGATTCGAGACATTTTGAAAATGCCAGCACGTTCAGATTTTTATCAGCAGGAAAGTAGACGTTTGTGATTTCGCGATCGCGGTCGAGCGAGGATGCGATGAACGATGGATTTTGGTGAGAAAATCCGTTGTGATCCTGGCGTTCGAGCAGCGATGACAGCACCACGTTCATCGAGGGGACAGGTTTTCGAAATGGTGCATCGCGCGACGCTTTTACAAATTTTACGTACTGATCTGCCATCGACGCGATGATTTGCGCGAACGCTTCGTACGTCGCAAAAAATCCGTACCGCCCGGTGAGAGTGTAGCCCCACATCATTCCAAAAAGGGTGTGCTCGGACAAAATTTCTACGACTTTTCCTTCGTGTCCGAGATCGAGATCGTGTTTTTTTGTCGGCCACTGCCACGCTCGATGCGTCGCTTCAAAAACAGCCGAAAGTTTGTTGGAGTACGTTTCATCCGGAGAAAAAAGTCGGACGTTTTTATTTTTGTACATCACGTCGCGGAGAAATTTTCCTGCCTCGTGCATCGCATTTTTTCCGGTTTCTTCGCCACGTTTTTGCTCGACAAATTGTGAATGAAATGTCGGGAGTTTGAGTTTCTTTTTCACGGTTCCGCCGTAAATTTCGCGAAGCATTCCAATACGCCGATTTTTGGCTGGAATTAAACTTTGGATTTCTGGATCGAGTGTGAATTTTCCATTTTTTTCAAACGAAATTAGTTTTTCAATTTTGTACGATTTGAGCCATTTTTGCAGCATTTGGAGATGCTCTGGGTTTTGTGCGAGATCCGCCTGATCCGAAAATAAAATCTGGTGCGCGTAGTGATTGTCCTCCATTTTTTTTCCGTCGATTTCGGCGATGCAGCCCATTCCTTTTGGCGATTTCAAAATCACAACCGGCCAGTTCGGTTTCAAAATTTCTTTTCCGTCGCGCGCTTTTTTTTGCAGCGTTTTGATCTGTTTCATCGCCGCGTCGAAAACTTTGACGCCCTGTCCATAAAAATTTTTCTTTTTCGCATCGATAAAAAATGGAGTGTACCCGAGTCCTTCAAAATATTTTCGAATTTCTCGATCGTCCATTCTCCCGAAAATTGTCGGTCCCGAAATTTTGTACTCGTTCAAATGCAGCACGGGAAGCACCGCGCCGTCGGATTTCGGACTGATAAATTTATTGATGTTCCACGCGGCTGCGAGCGGGCCACTTTCAGATTCGCCGTCACCGATCAAAGCAACGGTGATCAAATTTTTGTTGTCGAGCACTGTCCCACCGGCGACAGAAAGCGAGTACCCGAGCTCGCCGCCCTCCAAAATTACGCCGGGTGATTCCGGATTTAAATGGGACGGATATCCGTACGGCGTCGAAAAATTTTCCACAACTTCTTCGAGTCCCGCGCGCGAGTACGGAATTTTTTTCGGATAAAAATTGGAGAGCGATCCTTCCACAAAAAGATTCGATTGAAACGCCGGGAATCCGTGTCCAGGTCCGACGATGTACGCAAATTTTCGATCTTCGTGCAGCTGAATCATTCGATTTATATTTGAGTACACAAAACTAATTCCTGGGCAGGTTCCCCAGTGTCCGAGCAGTCGGGATTTTATATCTTCTGGTTTGAGATCGCGTTCGAGCAGGACGTTGTCTTTCAAAAAAACCTGCGTCGCGGAAAGATAATTCGTGAGTCGGTCATATTTTTGGAGCGCGCGAATTTGGTTTTTTATTTTTTTCATATTTTAATTTTAAAGTTTTTTAGCGCATTTTCGCAAGTTTTCTTCGGTTGAATTTTTCCCCGGAAATCGTACACTCGCTGCGATGACAAAATACGACCACCAGCAAATTGAGAAAAAATGGCAGGATTTTTGGGCGAAAAATAAAACTTTTGCCGCGGAAGATTTTTCCAAAAAAGAAAATTTTTACACGCTCGTGGAATTTCCGTACCCGAGCGGAGCGGGATTGCACGTCGGACACGTTCGATCGTACGCCGCGTTGGACGCGGTAAGCCGAAAAAAAAGACACGACGGGAAAAATGTTTTGTACCCGATCGGGTGGGACGCGTTTGGGTTGCCGACGGAAAATTTTGCCATAAAAAACAAAATTCATCCGACTGTCGCGACCGAAAAAAATGTTGCGAATTTCAAACGCCAGTTGCAGTCGATCGGATTGTCGTACGATTGGGATCGCGAAATCAACACGACTGATCCGAATTATTACAAATGGACGCAGTGGATTTTTTTGAAATTTTTGGAAAAAGGGCTCGCGTACAAAAAATCGATGCCGATAAATTGGTGCACGAGCTGCAAAATTGGGCTGGCGAACGAGGAAGTGGTCAACGGCGCGTGCGAGCGCTGCGGCGGCGAAGTTGTCAAAAAAGAAAAAAATCAGTGGATGCTCGCGATCACAAAATACGCAGATCGGCTGATTTCGGATTTGGATTCGGTGGATTTTCTCCCGAAAATAAAAGCGCAGCAAAAAAATTGGATCGGAAAAAGTCACGGTGCGGAGATTGAATTTCAGTTTGAAAATTTTGACGAAAAAGTGACTGTTTTTACGACGCGGCCGGACACGCTTTTTGGTGCAACGTATTTTGTGTTGGCGCCGGAACATCCGATTGTACAAAAAATTTGTTCAAAAAATCAGCGAGCTGAAATTGAAAAATATCAGAAAAAATGTGCGGGCGAATCAGATTTATCGCGGCAGGAATCGAAAGAAAAAACAGGAATTTTCACTGGCGCGCACGTGATCAATCCGGCGAACGGAAAAAAAATTCCAGTGTGGATCGCGGATTACGTGATGATGGGGTACGGGACGGGCGCGATCATGTGCGTTCCCGCGCACGACGAGCGTGATTTTGAATTTGCGACGAAGTTTGAACTGCCGATTGTGCCAGTGGTTGCGCCTGAAAAATCAGTTTGGACGGTGATCGAAAAAAGTTTGTCGCCAGAAAAAGTTTTGGAACTCGGAAAATTTGGAACTGTTAAAATTCAGCAGACGACGCCAGATTGGGGGAATTTTTTTGAAGTTTCGGTTCCGCTGAAAAATGAAAAAGAATTTCGAGAGTTTTTGAAAAAGAATTTATTGCCGGACGTAAAAAGTGGGGCAACTTCATTTTATGCTGACTCGATGCGAACAGGAAATTGCATTGTTTTTAATGGAAAAGAATTTCAACTTTGGACAACTGCAGATTGTGAAAAATTTAAAAAATATGGAGAAAGTTTGGGGATTCCCGCGAAACAACTTGATTTGAAATCTTCGGCGTGCGGGGGATTTGGAATCTTGCAAAACTCATATTTTCTCGACGGATTGACGGTTCCGGAGGCGCAGAAAAAAATGATCGAATTTTTGGAGGAGAAAAAAATCGGAAAAGCACAGACAAATTTCAAACTGCGAGATTGGGTTTTCTCCCGCCAGCGGTACTGGGGCGAGCCGATTCCGGTCGTGCACTGCGAAAAATGCGGCGCGGTTCCGCTGCCCGAATCCGAGCTGCCGCTGAAACTTCCCGATGTAAAAAGTTACGAACCGACCGACGACGGCCAGTCGCCGCTTGCGCGAATTTCTGAGTGGGTAAATTGTAAATGTCCAACCTGTGGCGAAGCCGCAAAAAGAGAGACCGACACGATGCCAAACTGGGCGGGGAGTTCGTGGTATTTTTTGCGGTACATCGATCCGAAAAATTCGGAAAAATTTGCCGATCCGGAAAAATTGAAAAACTGGACGCCGATCGATTTGTACAACGGCGGGATGGAACACACGACGCTGCATCTTTTGTACTCGCGGTTTTGGCACAAATTTCTGTTCGATCAAAAACTCGTGCCGACGCCGGAGCCGTACAAAAAACGGATTTCGCACGGAATGATTCTCGCGGAGGACGGGCGAAAAATGTCGAAAAGTTTTGGAAACGTGATTTCTCCCGACGAAATTATTCAAAAATTCGGCGCGGACACACTGCGAATGTACGAACTTTTTCTCGGGCCGTTTGACCAGGCGATTTCGTGGGACAGCAGCGCGGTTGCGGGAGTTCGGAAATTTCTCGACAAAGTTTTGCGCACATTTTCTGAAAAAAAATTGACCGACGATTGTCCGACCGCGCCGTTTCGAAAAATCCTCGCGCGCACGATCAAAAAAGTGGGCGACGATTTGGAGCATTTTAAATTTAACACGGCGGTGAGCCAGCTGATGATTTTGTTCAACGAATTGCAAAATTTTTCAGCGTTGTCGCGTCCGGCGGTGGAAAAAATTTGTGTTTTGATTTCGCCGTTTGCGCCGCACCTCGCGGAAGAAATTTGGCACGAAATTTTAGAAAAAAAAGATTCGATCGCGTACGAATCGTGGCCAAAATTTGATCCAAAATTTCTCGAGGATGACGAGGTGACGTACGCCGTGCAGGTCAACGGGAAAGTTCGCGCGGATTTTCAAATTGCGAAAAATGTGGAGAAAAATGAAGTTTTGGACGCGGCGAAAAAGTTGGAAAAAATTTCGAAATATCTCGACGGAAAAGAATTGGTGAAAGAAATTTTTGTTCCCGGAAAAATTGTCGGATTTGTGGTGAAATAAAATTTAACGGCGGAATTCATTCCGCCGATCGGGGAATAAATTCCCCGATTAAAAAAGAGAAAAATTTAAAATCGTGACAATTCGCACAAAAAACAGAAAAGTGCTACATTTTCGCCGCGTGTTTTTGACGCGCGTTTGAAAAAAAGTTTTGTGCTGAAAATGAAAATCTCGATCATCATTCCGACGCTCGGTCGCCCGACGCTGCCAAAAGTTTTGGAGGGGATTTTTGCGTGTCGAAATTTTGAAAAATTTCAACCAGAAATTTTGGTGATCGTCGACGGAAAACACGATCAGAATTTTGAAAAGTTGATCAAAAAATTTGAACAGAGGATTCGAATTCTTGAAACTCAAAAATCCGCGGGAGCAAGCGGAGCGCGCAACTCCGGCATCGAAAATGCGACGGGCGACGTGGTCGTTTTTATCGGCGACGACACGATTCCGACGGCGGAGTGGCTCGTCCGGCTCGAACGATTTCATCGGATCAATCCAGAGCGTGAGGCGGCGCTGCTCGGAAAAGTTTCGTGGACTCCGGAACTCGCCACTGACAAATTTCATCGTTGGCTCGAAAATCACGCGCAGTTTGCGTTCCGCGCGATCGAAAAATCGGAAGCCGACTGGCGACATTTTTACACGTCGAATATTTCCGTCAAAAAATCGTTGATCGGCGACGACCGATTCTCCGAAAAATTTATCGGCTGGGGATTCGAGGACATCGAGTTTGGATTTCGGCTCGGAGAAAAATCTTTAAAATTATCGTACGATCGCGACTGCGAAGTGCTGCACGAGCACCGGCAGACGCCGGAGCAGGTGTGGAAAAATACGAAAAATTCTCGAAAAAACGCGCTCATTTTTGAAGAACTGCACCCGGAACTCGAAGTTTTGCCGCGCGGAAATCGCCGGAAAATTTTGAAACTCGTGTTGCTCGTGGCGCTGTTTTTCGCGCCATTTTGGAAACCCGCGCAGTGGTGGTACGACTGGAAAAAAAGTTGGCTCGGAGAATAAAATTGACACGGGGCTTTTTTAGTTTTAAAAATGTTTTGATTTTTAATTTTAAAAAAATGGAAAATATTTCATGTGTAAATTGTGGTGTTCCGGCGCAGGAAGTTGGGGGAGTGCGATGTAATGATTGCCCGATTGCAAAACAATTGGATGAAAGCGATGCGGCGAAAAGGGCACAAGCGGTTTTAGATTCTGATCCAAATGTGATCATGTCGGAGAAATTTTGCGATGATCCGCAAGCAGCAGAAAGTATTTCCAATCCGCCAAAATATGATCGTGACTGATCGTTTTTAAAACGGGTACTTGTGGCGCTATTTTGGAAACTGGTGGTACGACTGAAAAAAAAAGTTGGCTCGAAGAATAAAAAAAGAGCGTCTTTTTGAGAGACGCTCTGATACAGATATGATTCATCGTTTTATTTCTTTTTAAAAATTCTAACGAGTGCAGACCAAAGAAGGCCTAAGAACATTTTTGATGTACTAATTAATAGGCCAAGGCCTATCCATACAACTTTTGATAGAGTTAACGTTGAAAGTGGTTTTGAAAAAATTCCAAAACCGGCTTGCTTGTAAGAAATATCAAATAAATCCAGGAAGGTTTCTGGCCACCAAAGCAACCAGATACTAACGATAAGACATAAAAGGTTCCACCAGTATTTTTTAAAAAAATTGTTTGTTTTCATTTTAATATTTATAAAATTAATAATTAGATTCCTTCTGCAGTACTCCGCGAGTGCTCCAGCAGGAATCTAAAAACCAAATTTTTTTTAAAAAAAATGAAAATGAACGACGATGAATCAAAGAACCTGATCTGGATGTGTTCGCGGTGTCCCGAAGGAGTTCACGAAAAAAGAACCAGACTGGCTATTTTATCACGATATTTGATTTATTGCAACTATCTTCGATCGAGCATCGCGCGACAGAGCGTGCCCGCGTCGAGAAAATCCAAATCGCCGCCCGACGGAATTCCACGAGCGAGCGCGGAGATTTTTCCGTTGAAAATTTTCTGCAATTCTTCTCGGAGAAAAAGTCCGGTCGCTTCTGATTCGGTCGTGCCCGACAGCGCGAGAATAATTTCGTCGAGATTGTCTGATTTTTTCACCCGATCAAACAGTTCGTCGATCCGCAGATCCGCTGCCGAAACGCGATCGAGCGGACTGATCACGCCGTGCAGCACGTGATATTTTCCACGAAATTCGTGCGTGCGTTCGAGTGCGAGCAAATCGAGCGGGGACTCGACGACGCAAATTGTTTTTTCGCTCCGGCTGTCGTCCTGACAAATCGGGCACAGATTTTCCTCCGCGAGGTGACAACAATTTTCACATTCGTGCAGATTTTCTTTCAAATTTTTCAGCGCGTCGCCGATTTTTTTTTCGAGTCCGGACTCATTTTTCAACAATCCAAAAACGAGTCGTTCCGCGCTCCGCGTTCCGATTCCGGGTAAATCAGAAAGTGCGGTGATCGCGTCGGTGATTGATTTTGGCAAAAGATGCATTGACAATTTTGAGAAAATCCCGTAAAAAATTCTGCGGAATTGTAGCAGAAAAAAGAAATGTGCGAAAAAAATTTAAAAACGACAATTTTAAAAGAATCGGAAAATTCGCTTGATGCGTGCACAGATTCTACAGCTGCATTTTTTGTGCAGCGCGCTGCTGAAATTAAAAAGTTTGTGAAAGATTTTTTTCAAAAAGTTTTCTGAATTTTATTTTTTCACGGGCAAAAAATCGTCGGTCGAGTCGAGCGCGCCGCCGAGTAATTTTTCCAAATGCGGTACGATGTTGTCGGCGCAGATGGTTTCAGATTTTCCTTTTTTCATGTCGCGAACGATGACTTCGTTTTTTTTGATTTCGAGATCGCCCATCAAAATGGTGTACGGAACGTTGAATTTTCGTGCGCGGTTGAGTTGTTCTTCCATCGAAGTTTTCCCCAAAACGCCGACGGCGTGAAATCCGTGTTCGCGGAGTTTGACCAAAATTGGCAGCGCGTGTTTTTTTGCGACAATCCCGGTCGCCGCCACAAAAATTTGCAGCGAATCTTTGTGCGGAACTTCGACGCCAGCTTCTTTCATCAGTGCGATCGTGCGCTCCATTCCCGCGGCAAATCCGCAGCCGCCCAAAACTTTTTCGTGACCAATTTTTTTCCCGAGTCCGTCGTACCGGCCGCCGACGAGAATTTTTTCCCGCGAATCTTTTTTTCGAAATTCAAATGTCGTCTGCGAATAGTACTGCAACGGTCGAATCAGCGTCGGATCGATCGTGTACTCGATTCCGAACGAGTTGAGGTACGACAGCATTTGATCAAAAAATTCCTGGCTGTCGGGTGACAAAAATTCGGTAATTTTCGGTGCCATTTTTGCCAAAACTTCTTCGTCTTCGGTGCGTGGATCGAGCAGATCGAGGTATTTTTTTTGTTCCAATTTTTCCCGTCCGGTCGGGGAGAGACTGCGTTCTTTTCCTGCGTAAAAATTCGCGAGCGCGTCCAAATATTTTTCGCGATCTTCGACGGATCCGATCGTGTTAATTTTTAATTCGCAGTGTTCGCGAATTCCGAGATCGGACAAAATTCGGTGTCCGAGATAAATGATTTGCGCGTCGATCGCGGGATCGGATTCGCCGATCACTTCTGCACCAAACTGCCAAAATTCGCGCTGCGTGCGTGATTTTGGTCGTTCGAATCGAAAGCATCGTCCGACGTAGTACAGTTCGACAGGGAGCGGACCTTCGTACATTTTGTGCTCCAAAAATGCGCGAACCACGCCGCTGGTCATTTCTGGGCGCAGCGAAAAATCTCGATCGCGCGGATCGGTGAACGAATAAATTTCGCGTTTGATGATTTCGCTGTCGACGCCGAGCGAGCGTTCAAAAAGTTCTGTTTCTTCAAAAATCGGAACTTCGATTCGGCGAAACCCAGATTGACGAAATCGGTGGCGAATCACTTTTTTGACAAAAGTGAAAAAATCGTGATCGTCGGGTAAAAGATCTGCGGTTCCGGTGGGAGCATTAAATTTTCGGCGCATTTTTAAAAATTATTTTTGTGAATTCAAAATTCGTTCGACGGCGAGCACGCAATTTCCAGGATCGATCACCGTCAAAACCGGTGTTTTGCTGGGCATTTGGAGCGTTGAGTGAATGTTGACGAGGTAATCATTTTTGTCCGCAAACGGTGGGCAGGCGATCGTGACATTTTTCGAATTTGCCGCGATAAATCCTGACAGTGCGTTGCTGCGACCAGCGATTGTCACAAAAATTGTTTTTGAGTCGGCACCGAATTTTTCCACAATTTCCAAAACTTTTTTCGGTTCTTTGTGTGCGGATGCGGCAAAAAGCTCGACCGAGAGATTTTTTTCCTCGAGCGGTTTCTGAATTTTTTCCGCGAATGAGAAGTCCGATTTGGATCCACAGACGATGACAACGTCAGTCATTTTGTTTGAAAGTCAATAAAATTTTTGCGTGCGGAGTTTACAAAACTTTTGGCTCGGTGTAAAACGGAACCGTATTCATTTATTTCTCATGAAAAATTTTTTCCGCGTTTGGACACCGATTGCCGCTGGATATTTGCTCGGGATGCTGTTTGCGCAGGAACCGGGAAAAGATTTGCGAAAAAAATTGAAAAAATCGAAAACGCCGATGAAAGATTTCGGACACGAGATTGTCGACAGCAAATTGGAAATGTGGGATGAGATCCGAAATGTTGTCGAAAATTCTGAACAGATTCAAAAAACGGTTCAACAGTTGAAAGGACATTTTGAAGATGTTGTCGAAAAAGTGAAAGATTTGGGCGATGATTCGGCGGAAAAAGTTCAAAAAGAATTTGAAAATCTTGCAGACGAAGCAAAAAAAGCGGCGCAGGATTTGAAAAAAAAGGCGACCAAAAAAGCGACAAAGTTTAAAAACGAACTCAAAAAAGAAGTAAAAACGGTTGCCAAAAAAGTGAAAAAATAAGTCGTTTCGAAAGTTTTTTGGAACTTGAAAAATTTATAAAAATTCGTACGGTGGGGACGCTTTTTCAAACACAAAAAAATGTCAGATCACAATTTTGAAAAATTTCTGGAGAAAAATGGTGCCAAATATTTTTTGGCGCTGTCCATTTTCTTTTACGTTTTGGGAACGATTATTTTCAATCTGTACCTGCGGACGCTCGGAAGTTTCGAGTTCGAAGTGCTGCAGTTGCGGTACATGTTTGTGGGAATAATGTTTCTCATCGTGACGACGAGTTTTCTCGCGCTGGTGTGGGCGATTGTCCAGTTGGTGCAATTTCTTTTTTTAAAACCAAAACCCGAACCCGATCTCAAAAAATTGACGCCACAAGAAAAACGAAAAATTTCCGTGGCAAAAAATAAGAAAAAAGAAAAGCTTTTTCGCCGAATAAAATTTGCAGTGATTTTGTTTCTCGCGGCGTGGACACCGACGTACGCGTTGTACGTTTTTCCACAAATTCCCGCTGGATTCGGTGGCGTGAAACCGATCGTTGGGCGGCTGATCGGAGATGCGGAGGAAATTGCGAAAATCAACGACATGATCGCGTTTGAGACGGGAGTTCCCGCCGAAAAATTGCCGTACGAATTGATGCCGGGGCGCGGAGATCTCGCGGTGGGGCCGAACGTGAAAATTCTTGATCGAAACAAAGATCGAATTTTTCTTCTCCTGACAAAAGATTTGTACTTGAGTTCGACATCCAATTTCGCGAAAAAAATGATCGAATCCGGGGAAGGGGAATCGCTCGATGTTTCGGGCGCGGAAGTTTTTCTTCAAAAACCGTTGATCGTGTCTGCGAGCAAAATTGAAAGTGTCACAATGACTTTGTACGAACCGCCCAAAATGACAACTTCGGATGATTTGAAAATTGCAGCAAAACTTGTTGTCAACAATCCAGAAACGGCCACGGCGGTTTCGGCTGCGATTTCGGAGGATTTGCCGGGCGCGGGAGAAAAATTTGTCGCAGCGGTTCAAAAACAAGTGGCGGCGCAGCAGGCGCAACCGGAAATTTCGATCCCGGATCCGGCGACCGAAATTTCAGAACCGTCCACGGATCCAGAATTCGAACCGGAGCCCGAACTCACATTTGATCAGGCGATCGAGGCGGCGATTGAAGAAACAGTCGATTCGAAATTTCTCAATTTTCGGGCGCAGATTTTTAATCAAGCGGGCGTGCTTTTTCAACGAGAAAAATTGAGCGGAGAACAAAATCGGGAACAACGAAATTTTCTGATTTCCGAAATCACTGAAACGCTCAAATTGGATTTTCCGGACGCGTGGGCGCAGCTGGATGTGATTCAAAATTATCTGATCACGGGGCAGCGCGAAGACGTATTTCCACGAAAAGTTCAGCGGGCATTTCAGGGCGCGGAGAGTGCGACAGTGGTGATTTCTCGTTTGAATTCGGAATCCGTTGTCGTTCCAGAAATTTTCTCCGAAGTTCTCGCTGCGGCGTTCGAAATTTTAGAAAAAAGCGACGATGTGGACACGGAGGAAAATCGAAAATTTGTCAGTCGGTTGCTCGCGGATCATTTCAACAAAAAAGCGAAACAGTACCGCACGTTTTGGTCGGACACAAAATATTTGGAGTTGGGCGTGCCGGACGACGCGTATTTTTCAAATCTCCACGCGGCGTTTGAAATTTCAAAAAATTGGGAAGAATTGGGTGCGAAACTTTCAGAATTTCAAACTGATTTTGACGCGGCCGCGATCGTGGAAATCGCTCCAGATCCTGAACCCGTCGAAGTGGATGAATCGGAACCACCGGTGGAAATCGAGGAAGTTATTGAAGAAATTATTCCGGAAGAAACGGAACCGGTCGGCACGGGAATCAGCGAACCCGCGATCGGCGTCGGAACTTCAGAACCGGAAATTGGAATTGGAATTTCGGAACCAGAAGTCGGAATTGGAATTTCAGAACCAGATTTGGGAATCGGCACCAGCGAACCTGCGATCGGCGTCGGAACTTCGGAGCCAGAAATTGGGATCGGAACCAGCGAACCCGCGATCGGCGTCGGGACTTCAGAACCGGAAATTGGAATCGGAACGACCGAAACGGGAGAATGAGTTGACTTTTTTTCGTGAAAATTCTAAAAAGTAATTGTACTTGAAATCGCCGCGTGCGATCCGAGTCGTTCTCTGATATTTCGATCAGCAAAAAAAAGGAGAAGCATCTCGAGCGGTTCGTCTGGCGGATCGGGGAGATGTTTAACCTTTTAAAAAAATAAAAAATGACTGAAAAAAATTTAGGGTCAAGACAACTTAAGCGGGTGATTTTTAAAGATTTCTAACATTTTACCATAAAGATTTTCGTTCCGATAATTGAATCTAAATTCAGATTCTTTGAGGTGTAATAAAAACACTTCTTTTTTAAT
>Ga0209361_1001097_pt1 | contig 20270 bp, 13 predicted proteins | sample SaaInlV_200m_DNA_3_FD_184657 | JGI IMG/M metagenome (GOLD analysis project Ga0209361, IMG submission 184657) | Marine microbial communities from expanding oxygen minimum zones in the Saanich Inlet - SI037_S4LV_200m_DNA (SPAdes) (version 2) | ecosystem: Environmental > Aquatic > Marine >... | reverse complement strand
AGACGGGAAAATTATTGCAGCCGACATTTCAAATTTTAGAGCCGCAGTCGATTTTGCTCACGCGCCCAGAAGCGCTGGATTTATTATTTCAGGATCCGCACCCAGAAGTTTCCGATCAGCTCAAAATGCGCGCGATCGAATTTCAGCTCGTGGATGACCGCGCCACGACGTGGTTGCCGTTTTCGCGATTGGTGACGTATTTTGTCTCGCACGGGATTTCTCAAAATGTTTTATTTTTGCTGCTGGCGGTTCCGTTCGTGACTTTTGTGATCGCGTTTTTTCGCCAATTTGTTGGACTGCGGACGTTCGGAGTTTTTGCTCCGCTGATGTTGACGCTGAGTTTTGTTTTGCTCGGGCTGAATTTTGGATTTGTTGTTTTTGCGGTGGTGATGGTTGTGAGTTATTTGATTCGATTGCTTTTTAATCGCGTCGAATTGTTGTACGTGCCGCGCGTGTCGTTGCTGTTGTCGACGCTGTCGTTGTCGTTTTTTCTGGTGCTCGGGCTGGCGGTGTATTTCAAAAGTTCCGTCAATCTCACGCTGGCGGTTTTTCCGATGCTGGTGATGGCGACGATTTCTGAAAAATTTCTTTCTGCGCAGTCGGAGGACGGAATTCGTTCGGCGGCGATCGTCACGGGCGAAACCGTTTTGGTGGCGTTGCTGGCATTCTTTTTCATCGAGTGGTCGTGGATGGAAAACGCCATTCTGTCGATTCCTGAGTTTATTCTCGCGCCGATTTTTGGAAATATTTGGCTCGGGAAATTTACGGGGTTGCGACTGTCGGAGTACTTCAAATTTGCGGCGTTGTTTCGAGAAGATAATACTGAAGAATAAAAAAAGTGTTCAATGATTTTCTCCAAAAAATCTCGGCAAATCCTCGGAATGAACGCGCGAAATTTACACTACATTGCGCGGTACAATTCGCACGCGGACAAAAAATTTGCTGACAATAAAATTTTTACAAAAAGATTCCTCGAATCTCGCGGGATCGGTGTTGCCAAACTTTTTCACGTGGTGCGCCGACACACAGAATTGACGCAAGAATTTTTTACGGCGCTGCCGGATTCTTTTGTGCTCAAACCAAATCACGGGTTTGGAGGCGGTGGAATTTTGGTCATCACCGAGCAACGCAAAAATTTTTGGTACACGTCGAGCGGGACGCGATTTTCGTCGGACGATCTTTTTCGGCACTGCATCGATATTCTCGATGGAAAATATTCGATTTCTGGCGTTCGTGATTCTGTGATTTTCGAAGAACGTCTCGAGCCGCACGCGGATTTGTTTCGTTTGACGGAGGCGGGATTGTGCGACATTCGAGTGATTGTTTTCAATTCCGTGCCGGTGATGGCGATGCTCCGCGTTCCGACGCACGAATCTGACGGAAAAGCGAACATGGAACTCGGCGCGTACGGGATGGGAATTGATCTCGGAACCGGCAAAACGATTGGTGCGGCGTACCATTCTCGGTTTTTGAAAAGATTGCCAAACGGCGAGCCGGCGGTCGGATTTCAGATTCCATTTTGGGATGAAATTTTGCATTCCTCGGCGAAAATTCAGCGTGCCACAAAAATCGGATATTTGGGCGTTGATTTCGTCGTGACAAAAACGGGCGTCAAAGTTTTGGAGCTGAACGCGCGAGCGGGTTTGAAAATTCAAATTGCAAATCGGATTCCGCTGAAACCGCGGCTGCGAAAAGTGATTGATCTCAAAATTCATAATTCGGAGGAAGCGGTGAACGTGACGAAAACGCTTTTTTCCCGAAAAATTCAGGAGGAACCGTCCGAGCTGCGGCCGGTCATCGGAATTCGCGAAAACGTGATTCTCAACATTGAACCGCCAGAAAATGTGGTGGCAAAAATCGATCTGCACGCGCAGGAAAATATTATTTCCCACGAATTTCGAGACGAAATTTCAGGCGTGCTCGATCTGACGATTCAGGGTATTCGAAAAAAATTGCCAGTCAAAAAAGGCGACGTTTTGGACGCGGATCTCGTTTTGGCGGGAAAATTCCTTTCAGAATTTTTTATCGATCCGAACAAAAAATTTGAACAAGTTTCGAGTGTCGTTCCGTCAGACGTGGACGAACGAAAAATGAAAAATGTCGATGAGAAAATTTGTAAAATTGACGATCAACTGAAACTTTTGTCGTACATCAATCCTCGAAATATTGAGGAGCAAAAAGATCTCTTTTTTGCGCATCCTGAGTTTGTGCCGCGATTTTTGTACCGAGAATGTGAGCTGGATTTGGAAAATCTGCGGCAGCAGTTGCGACGAATTCCGGAAGTTGATCACGTGTTGTTTCCACTTTTTTCAAAAAAAATTCAAGAACTCCAGGACCGAATTTCGTTGATCGAATCGGTTGGCAGCGATGATTTTCCGCACTTTTCAGATAAACTTTTTGGTGCGGTCACGGAGGGGCGGTACCGGACGGCGGTGACTTTTCTCAAAAAAAATCTGGAAATCGCGCCGGATGAAAGTGAAGAACTCGATTCTCGCGCGGCGATCGAGCGGATGGAAGAATATCTCGCCGCGCACAAATTGTCGCACTGGAAAATTAAAATTTTGGAGGATTCGGTTGCCGATGTGCAGGTGACAAAAAAAGGATCTATTTTATTGAAAAAAGACGCGCAGTTCAAAAAAAACAGACTTGAGGCGCTTTTGGTGCACGAAATTGGGACGCACGTTTTTCGAAATGAAAATGGAAAATTACAGCCGTTCCAGATTTTTCGTCGCGGGACGGCCGGATATTTGCAAACAGAAGAAGGGCTCGCAGTGCACAACCAGAATGTTTTGGGACTGGAACTGGGTGAAAAATATCTCACGCCGGCGTTGTTGATGGTGGCGATTTTTCTTGCGGGAAAAATGTCGTTCCGCGACTTGTTCGATTTTCTCCGGAACACGTACGAAATTTCGGACGATTTGGCGTGGAAACTCTGTTTGAAATCAAAACGCGGCGTGGCAAATAATTCAACTTCTGGTGCGTTCACAAAAGATTCAATTTATTTTCGTGGTGAGCGGGACGTGCAACGTTTTCTCAAAGACGGAGGAACGATCGATCAGTTGTACGTGGGAAAAATCACCACGGGTGATCTCAAAATTCTCAAGAAATTTGAAGACCTCAAGCCAGCGAAGTTTTTGCCGTGATTTTTCACATTTTCTCCGGCAGCTGAAATCCGAGAATTTCAATTCCGCGTTCGAGCACGTCGAGCACTTTTTTCGCAAGCTGCAGTCGTGCGGCGCGCAGATTTTCATCGTCCGCGCTGATCACCGAATTGTTCGCATAAAAACTCGACCAGTCCTGCGCGAGCTCCATCAAAAAAGTTACAACTCCCGTCGGATTCATTGTCTCGGCGGCGCGATCGATGACTTTTTCAAATTCCAAAATTTTCACGCCGAGCGGTTTTTCTGCGTTTCCAAAAAATTTCGAAAAATCCCCGTTCGGAATTTCTCCGGCTTTTTTTAAAATCGACTGAATTCGCACGCCTGCGTACTGCAAATACGGCCCGGTCGCGCCTTCGAATTGGATCGATTTTTTCGCGTCGAACGTGATTGATTTTCGGGGAGAAGTGGACAGCAGGAAAAATTTCCACGCGCCGTCTTGAATTTTTTCCGCAACGGCGTCGATTTCCGTGTCCGGCCAGTCGTCGTGCCGCGTTCGGATTTCGTCGGTGGCGAGATTTTTCAACTCGTCCATCAAATTGTCCGCGTCGACGACATTTCCTTCGCGGGATTTCATCCGTCCGTCGGGAAGATGTACCAGCCCGTACCCGAGGTGAACACATTTTTTATTCTTGATCAGTCCGAGTTTTTCCAAACAAGAAAATAAAACTTTGAAATGATAATTTTGTTCGTCGGCGACGACGTACACGAGCAGATCCGGATCAAAATCTTTTTTGCGCGCGGCAGCGACCGCCAGATCCTGCGTCAAATAAATTGAAGTTCCGTCCGCGCGGAGCACAACTTTTTCGTCCAAATGTTCGTCGGTCAAATCGACAACGATCGCACCGTCGTCTCGTTTTTTGAAAATTCCGCGCGCGAGTCCGTCCTCGGCGATCGTTTTTCCCACTTCAAAAAATTCGGATTCGTGGTACTCTTTTTCGAAATTTATATTTTGGCGGCGGTACGTTTCCGCGTGTCCGGAGCGCGCCCAGTCCGACATTTTTTTCCAGAGTTTTCGAATTTCGGGATCACCGTTTTCCCACGCGACGAGCATTTTCTGAATTTCGTCCCGCAGTGATTCATCTTTTTTTACTTCCTGCTCAAATCGCACGTACCAGTCACCAACGAAGTGATCACTTTTTTTGTTCGGCTGCCCGTCGTTTCCCCATTTTTGGTACGCGAGCATTGATTTACAAATGTGGACGCCGCGGTCGTTGATGATGTTGACGCGGTGGATTTTTGCGCCGGCGGCTTCGAGCGTGTTTGCCATCGCGATTCCGAGCGCGTGATTTCGCATGTGCCCGAGGTGGAGCGGTTTGTTCGTGTTTGGGCCGGAAAATTCCAGCACTACTTTTTTCCCCGCGAACGATTTTCCACTGATCGGTGCGGCGAGCGATTTTTCAAATAATTTTTCCGCGACAAAAAATAAATTCAAGTATGGGCCGACGATTTCGGTTTTTTCGACGAAATCACAATTTTCCAAAAAGTTGGCAATATCCATCGTAATTGCGGGGGGAGATTTTTTTTCTGATTTTGCTAGTTCAAAAAAACTCATCGCCAGATCGCCTGATTGTCCGCGTGGAATCGGCGCAAATTGGATTTTCGAACAAAATTCTTGATCAAGTTTTTTCTGCAGAAATTCGAGAATGAGATTTTCCATCGGTTGGATTTTACAAGATTTTTAAAATTTGTCAGAAAAAAAAGCGTCACGAGGACGTTTTTTATTTTTGCTGGTGCGCGGGAGAGGACTTGAACCTCCACGCCTTGCGGCACTGGTTCCTAAGACCAGCGTGTCTACCATTTCACCACCCGCGCGCGCTGCTGGGGGATTTTATCCGCGATTTCCCATCGACAATTTCGGGATTTCGCAGGATTTCATCACCGCTTCTTTTTTTAAAATCTGAGATTTTTTCAGAAAATTAAATTTTAAACTGTGGTGCTCGGGGCGGGGATCGAACCCGCACGCTCGAATCGAGCAAGAGATTTTAAGTCTCTCGTGTCTACCATTCCACCACCCGAGCTGGAGGCGCCATCCGGATTTGAACCGGAGTACAAGGCTTTGCAGGCCTCTGCGTAACCACTCCGCCATGGCGCCATGTGTTTTGTTCATTGCTCATTTTCCCACAAAACCTGTGATCTTGCGGGTTCCCAACAAAAATCTTGTTCGGAGTTTGTGTTTCAAAAAGCCTGCGGACTTTACTTATTTTTTTTCTCACTGTCTACCAAAAGTTCAAGCGAATTCATCATGGTTTCACAGTCTCCCGATGTTCCGGTTGCGGTTTCGATGCTGCAGCTGGCAAATAAAAATAAATCAGTTCCGGGCGCTGGTGCAATTTTTTGCCAAAAATCTCGTTGCGGTTCGGTGACTGAGATTTTCGCTCGGAATTGGAAAAAATCAGTACCGCGTGCCACTTCTTCAAATGAATAAAATCCATCCGCGGCCGAATTTATCAGCTCATTTATCAAACTTTCTCCAGAACCAATTTCGTGTGTCATCACAATGTTTTCGGATCCATTTCGAGCGAAAAAAGCTGCATTTACGCTGCTGGGGGCGGGGACGATTTCCCAGGATTTTGGCAGATCAAATTGCCACGTATTTTCTCCGATTTGAATCTGTTCGGATTTTATATTTTCTGCGGAGCCGGGGAGCGCGGGCGCAGAGCAGCCAACAAAAAATAACGGGAGCGACAACCATAAAATTTTTTTCATTTTTCAGAAAAAATTGTACGCTGGATGCGATGAAAATCAAAATTTGGTTTTTCGGAAAAAAGTCGGAAATTTCTGATTTTGAAAAAGAAATGCTGCGTCGAATTGGGTTTCGTGCAGAGGTAAATATTTTTCCGATTTCGCAGTCTGGGATTTCAAATCCACTGGCAGCAAAACGCGCGGAAGCCGATGTTTTTTTGAACAAAATTCCTGATCACGATTTCCTTGTCGTACTCGATGAACGTGGACATCAGTTGGATTCGGTCGGATTTTCTCGTGAATTAAAAAGATGGATTGTCGATCGTGGGGAAATTCATTTTGTCATCGGGGGGGCGCACGGACTTGATCAAAAAATTATTTCACGTGCAAATTACTTGCTCAGTTTCGGGGGGATGGTTTGGACAAGAAATTTGTTCAGAAAAATGGTGTGTGAACAAATTTACCGTGCGCTGGAAATTGACGGTGGATCAAATTTTCACAAAGAATAATTTTTGTGCTACGATTTCCGTAGATGAAAAAACAGTGGTTTCTTTTTCTGTCGGTATTTCTGTTTGTCGCGACGGCAAGTGCGTTGAATTTTGTATCGTTGGGATTGCCGCTGCGAGGACAGGCAGAACTTGTTGATGAATATCACGCGCGATTGACGCCAGAGCAGATCGAAATATATTCTTCAGTTGTGGAGGATGTGAAACGCGAAAAATGGCTCACGTCATTTATTCATTGTGAAAATATTGGAGGAACCGTGGTGGAGCGAACAAATTCAACACCGGGACAATTATTTGGAGTGTGTGTGGTTCCCTCGGGAAAAGAATGTGATTTGTGGGCGTTGTTGGAAGGAATTTGTCCGGTGGGGGATTTTCCGACCGCGGTGGATGCGGTTGATATTTTTTCAGAAACGGAAGCATTCAAAGATATGACGCCGAAAGCGAATGAATTTAAAACGAAAAAAGATGAATGGGTTGAGTCAATGACCGTGGCAGAAAAAACCACTGAAATTACAAAATATGAAACGAAAAAAGATGCGAAAAAAGCAGCTGCTGCGGCACGAAAACAAGCAAAATTGGAAGCTGAATTATTAAAAAAAGAACAACGAAAAACGGCGAAAAAAGCGAAAAAAGAAGAGAAAGCGAAGAAAAAACCAAAAAAAGAAAATGAGAAAAAGAGTGCTGCAAAAAAAGAGACAGAAAAGGGGAAAAAGAAATAATTAATTCTTCCTCAAAAACGCCTCGATAAATCCATCGAGCTCACCATCAAAAACCTTGTCTGGGTTTGTATTTTCAAAATCTGTGCGGTGATCTTTCACCAATTTGTACGGCTGGAGTGTGTACGTGCGGATTTGTGATCCGAATGAATTTTCCATTTGCTCGCCGCGCAGCTCCTCAATTTTTTCCGCATTTTGCTCGAGTTGGAGCTGGAGCAGTCGCGATTTCAAAACTTTCATCGCCGACATTTTATTTTGCAGTTGTGATTTTTCGTTTTGACACGTGACGACCAAATTCAACGGCAAATACGTTAGACGTACCGCCGAGTCAGTCGTGTTCACACTTTGTCCGCCGCAGCCACTGCTGCGAAAAACATCAACTCGCAAATCTTTTTCCTCGATTTCCAAATCGGTGTCCTGCTCGATCACCGGCAAAATTTCCACGCGCGAAAACGAAGTTTGTCTCAGATTTTTCGCGTTGAAAGGAGAAAGTCGAATCAGTCGGTGCACGCCGTGTTCCGATTTCAAAAATCCGTACGCGTTTGTTCCCGTGATTTCCAGCGTTGCGGATTTCAATCCGGAATCCGAAAACGATTCCTCCAGAATTTGCGTTTTCCAATTTTTCGTTTCCGCAAATCGCAAATACATTCGCAGCAAAATTTTCGAAAAATCCTCGGCATCTTGTCCGCCATTTCCGGTTGAAATTTTCAAAATCACATTTTTGCGATCGTGCTCGCCGGATAAAAAAAGTTCGGTTTCTGCGGCGGTGAAAATTTTCTCGATTGAATAAAATTCTTGTTCAATCTCTGAGATTTCTGTTTCATCTGAAAGTTCGACCAGCTCGGGGAGACTTTTAAGGGTGCTCGCGATTTCTTCCCATTTTTTCACAAAATCTTCTCCCGCAGCCGCGTCGCGAGAAATTTGTTTTGCGGATTCTTGATCATTCCAAAAACCCGGAGCGGACATTTTTTCTCGCAAGCTTTCGATTTCAGCGTTTTTTTTCGCGAGGTCGAGTGCAGATTCAACTTTTTCAAATTTTTTGTTTAAATCAGAGATTTTTTCGAGCAGTTCATTTTTTTCCATTATTTTGAGCGTATCAGATTTTTTAAAAAAATTCCCGCCGAAGTCGATGAGAATTTTCAGATTTTAAAAAAAATGTCAGCGTAATTTTTTTCTCAAAAATGCAGGCGTATCGATTTCATTTGCTTCTTCTTGTCCGCTACTTTCTGCGTTGAAAAATTTACGTGTCAGCGTCGAATGTCCGGGTTTTTTCTTTCCTCCTCCCGAAAATCCAGTTGCGATCACGGTGATTTTCATTTCGCCCGTGTAATTTTCGTTGATCACTGCTCCAAAAATAATATTTGCTTCGGGATCGGCGGCTTCGGTGATTGTTTTCGCCGCTTCGTCGACTTCGTACATCGACAAATCTGTTCCGCCGGTGATGTTGAACAGTACGCCTTTTGCGCCGTGAATTGATTGATCCAAAAGTGGAGATTCGATTGCTGCGCGCGCCGCATCGATGGCGCGATTTTCGCCTGCGCCGTACCCGATTCCCATCAGCGCGGTTCCTGCGTCTTTCATCACGGATCGAATATCTGCGAAATCAACGTTGATCAAACCGTGCAGCGTGATCAAATCGGCGATTCCCTGCACGCCCTGTCGCAGTACTTCGTCGACAACGCTGAACGCGTCGGTGATTGGTGTTTGCCGATCGATGATCGATAAAATTCGATCGTTTGGAATCACGATGAGTGTGTCGACATTTTTTGACAATTCTTCCAGTCCGGCTTCTGCTTTTTTTGTTCGGAGTTGTCCTTCGAATGAAAAAGGTTTCGTCACGACACCGACGGTGAGTGCGCCCAATTCTCGTGCGACTTGCGCCACGACGGGAGCTCCGCCAGTTCCGGTTCCGCCGCCGAGTCCGCAGGTCACAAAAACCATGTCGGCGCCTTTCATCGATGTTTTGAGTTCTTCGATGGATTCTTCAGCTGCGGAAGCTCCGATGTCTGGATTGGCACCAGCGCCGAGTCCGCGAGTGGCGTCGCGTCCGATGTGAACTTTTGTGTTTGCTTTTGAATGGTACAAACTTTGTGCGTCAGTGTTGATCGCAATAAATTCGACATTCATAAAATCAGAATCTGCCATTCGGTCCACGGCATTGCAGCCGCCACCGCCGATTCCGGCAACTTTCAAATTAGCGACCGGGCCGAGATCCGGTGACACTTGTTCGGAAGTGTTGGCGGACGGATCTTGATTTCCGGTGCGTCGTTTTTTTTTGTTTTGCTCGATGGCCGATTGAAGAAGGTCTTTCATTCAAACTGAAAATTATGGGATGAGTTTTCGGAAAAAATCGACAATTGAATTTCCTATATTTCCAAAATTGAAACTCAGCAACGACCGATTGGCGCCGTACCGATTTCCAAAATGAAGGAGTCCAATTGCAGTGGCAAATCCAGGATCATCAACGCGATCCGCAATTCCTTCGATTTCTTTTGGAAAACCGAGTTGCACTGGGAGTCCCAGCGTGTTGCGAGCGAGATCGACGATTCCGGGGGTTTTGACTGCTGCACCACAAAGAACGGCTCCAGCAGGGAGCATTCCCGCGCGTCCAATTTTTATAAGTTCGTCGTGAATCATCAAAAAGATTTCTTGATATCGGGCTTCGATCACACTTGCCGCGTGCTTTTTGTCCACAGAATGTGTGTCTGATTTTGAAATTTGCGACAAATCAATTTGTTCGCGTTCGTTGATTTCTTGCGGCAAACAACTGCCGTATTCAATTTTAATTTTTTCTGCGGTGTCAATCGCAGCGCGCGCGCCGATCGCCAAATCGTTGGTGACGTGTTCGCCTCCGATCGGTAAAATACACGAATAAATAACGGTTCCTTCTTCGAAAACAGCCAGATTTGTGGAGCTGGCACCAATTTCCACGAGAATGACGCCGAGTTCTTTTTGTCGTTTGTCGAGAATCGCTTCTGCGCAAGCCAGCTGCGAAGGAACGATGTCTTCGATGTCCACTCCGGCTTGGTACAAACATTTTTCCAAATTTTTTACCGCGGCGGTTTGTCCGGCGATGATGTGCGCTTCGACTTCGAGCCGAATGCCGCTCATCCCGACGGGATATCGCACGTGTCGCTGTGAATCGACGGTGAAACTTTTGGGAATGATCCGTAAAATTTCTCGATTCGCGGGCAAACTCACAGTTCGTGCGGCGTCGAGAACTCGATCGACGTCCACTTCTGAAATTTCAGAATTTGCGCCACCGATCGCGATGACTCCTTTTGAGTCGTACGTTTCGAGACTCGGTCCCGAAAAACTTATGAACGCACGATGAATCGCTTCGCCGCTCATTCGTTCGGCTTCTTCGAGCGCCGTGGTGATGTTTGCGACGGCTTCGTCCAAATCAGAAACAACGCCTTTTCGCATTCCAGCGGAGGGAGAAGTTCCGACGCCGATGACGTTGATCATCGATTTTTTGTCTTCGACGACCCCGACAACTGCGCGGATTTTTGAAGACCCGATGTCGAGCGCCGTGATCACTTTTGAGCTTGGCATTTGTTTTGAAAAGTCAATTCATCGCAAATCGTACTGGATCCATTTTTTTTGTGCAACTCTTTTTCTCGATGAAACCGCTGCTGAACTGAATTTGTGAACAATTTTATCCGCTTGGAATTTGGTGTTTTTGTCCACGGTTCGGTGAGAAAAAAAACTTCAAAAAACAAAAAATGTGTTCAGCGCGAAGCAGCATTTTTTCGTTGCTCAATCGATTTATTTTTAAAACTTGGAAAATTCGTTGTCCAAAAAGTTTTCAAAAAAGTTGCAGTTGCGGATCTGGTGCTGATTTTTCAGAATCCAAAATGTGTTCAAGATTTTTTTTCTGATCATAATTTTTGATCAACTTTTCAAATCTTCCGCTCAGCGCGTGGAATCGCATCTTTTCAAAAAATCCGAGTGTCGTTTGCGACGCGAATGCAAATTCCTGATCCCAGGAGAATTGGAGCGGAACATCGGTACAAATTTCGGCGAGTTTTTGGCAGTGTGCGATTTGATCGCGGAATTCGAGTATTTTGTTTCGCAATTTTGGCGGATTGAGTTTGTCGAGTTGTTCCCACATATTTTGAATCGAACCAAATTGTTGCAAAATTTTAGTTGTTGTTTTCGGCCCCACGCCGGGGACTCCGGCGTAATTATCAGAGCTGTCACCCGAAATCGCTTTGAAATCAATCATTTGCTTGGGATCGAGTTCGTATCGCTCGCGAACGGCTTCCGGATCAAAAAAAGTGCTGTCGCTGATTTTCCCATTTAATTTTACGAGTTGAATTTTGTCGCTCACCAACTGCGTAAAATCGAGATCGCCGCTCACAATTTTTACCGAAAAATCTTCTGTCGCTCCTTTTTTCGCCAGCGTTCCGATCAAATCATCCGATTCAAAACCGGGAAATCGGAGCGTGGGGAGCGCAAAACTTTCGACCAATTCATTCAACGGCGGAATTTGCGCATAAAAATCGTCCGGTGCCGCGGAGCGCTGCGCTTTGTATTCCGCGTCCATTTTGTGGCGAAATGTTTTTTCTTTTGTATCAAAAGTTATGACGAGCAAGTTTGGATGAAAAAAATCAATCACGTTGATCAGCGTCGAAGCGAATCCATACACCATTCCAACCGGTTTTCCGTCGAACGTTGGAACAAAGTTTTTGTTCAACCCGTGAAATGCTCGATGCATCACCGCATTTCCGTCGATCAGCACGAGTGTCTTTTCTGAATTCTTATTTTCCAACATTTTATAAAAAGAAAAAGGGGATTTGTTCGATTTTCCGCATTATTTCTGGTATCATACTCGGATTTGATCATTATTCAAATGAACACAAAAATTGCGCAACGTCCTCAGAGCACCTCGATCACTTCTCCAAAGAAAATGAAATTTACTGTCGGATCTGTTTCGCCGCTGACGTCTGGGGCGTGTGTCGCGCAGTTTTATTCGGTTGCGGAGGCGATGTGCGAGCTTGGATTTCGCGTTTTTGTTTTGGCCGAAGGGGATTCAAATGCGCAGCGTTGTTGCTTTGATCTTTTGGAAAAATATCCTGAAAATTTCGAAATTTTAGAAAGTGTTCCGGCCAGTCGAACAAAAATATTGAACGAGTCGGATGTTGTGTTTTTCCCAGCACAACCGGATAAAAAGATGTTTCAAGAAATTATTTCTCAAAAAATTGTGCCGGTGTTGCCAGAAGAATGTGGCGTCGTAAATTTTGATGCGCAACGTGAAACGGGCGAAGGATTTACGTTTGAATCTGGAAAAATCTGGTCGATGGTGGCGGCTCTGATTCGTGCGAGTGAAAATAAAAAGTTTTCGTACGATTGGAAAAATATTCAGAAAAATATTGAAAACCTGAAAGTTTAAAAACTCGCATTTGTTGCGGTTTTTTTGTTTGCGTGGTGCAAAACTTCTGGAAACTATTTTTGTACACTTTTTTTCGTCTTTAAAAATTGTGGAAAAGAAAGTCGAGAAAATCCTTTTTTCTCTTTCGTTCTCTGTCATAATTAATTGAGATGCCCCACTTATTTCGAGTTTTCAAAATCTCTTTTTTCGCCGTCGCGATGCTGTTTTCTGGTGTTGCAAGTGCGATGAGTTTTGGTGCGTTTCAAAAAGGTTTGGTGGGACACTGGAAACTTTCAGAAGAATCGGAAACGACGGTCGCGATGACGGGCGACGCGTGGCAAAATTCAACGGCGTCCGGGCGAGAGTCTGGGACGAATTATTTTTCTCAAACCGGCGACGTGATCGAAGTGACCTCCACCAGCGGAAGTTGGAACGGGGCGGGGAAAATGTTCACGACAAATCGAAAAGGAAAATACGCGGTGCGAATGAAAGTGAATCTCAACAACGGGAAATTTCGCTCCGTTTTGCATTTGTACAGCGGCGGATCGCGCGTGAATTATGACGGGACGCAGGTTCCGGTGGATTCTCTTTTTACGGCGAATCATGTCGCCGGTTTCAATCAGGGACAATTTGCAACGGCCGGAGAAATTGAAAAAATTGTAATTTTGGATCTGTCGAATGCACCAGATTTTGATGCGATTCACATTGGAATTACTTCTGAATTGGGGACGAGCTCGCCGTATTTATCGTTTGATCAAAATGATATTTGGGTGAAAGAAATTCAAAGTTCCGATTCCTCCACGAGTGATTTTTTTGGAAAATTAAACAGCGCGGTTTCGTACACCACCGATCGCAACGGAAATGCAAATGCGGCGATGGATTTTGATGGCGTAGCTGATTTGATGACAGTGGAAAATAGTGAAAATCTTGAACCGGGCGATGGTGATTTTACGATTTCTCTTTGGATGAAAACGACGGACACCGCTGGAAATGTGATTGTTAAAGATTCTGGGAGTGGGGCACGATTTGGTTTTTATCTTGCCGCTGGTTGGGGGGGGAATTGTATTTTTTGGTTTAATGATTCCACGCGAGATGGCGGTCAATATGCATATGCCGGATATGATGCGACGGATGGAGATTGGCATCATGTTGCAGCCGTACTCAATCGAAATACGCAAAAAATAATTTCGTATTCAGATGGTGATCAATGGTATGCTCGTTCTTTTGCGGGTTTTCCAAATTCAGAGCTGGGGTCTGTTTCCAATGCCGCGTCTGTGAAAGTTGGAAGTTCAAATTTCGACGGAGAAATTGCAGATGTACGGATTTATAATCGTGCATTGTCTGCGACAGAAATCAGTCAGCTCGCCGCTGGAAGTGGCAGCGCTCGGGCGCGCGTGGGGAATTTTTCAAAAAAACTCATCGGACACTGGAAACTTTCTCAGGAAAATTACAACACTGCGACGTACCGCGTCACGGACAGCTCGGCGTACGATCACCACGGACTTAATTTGCAATCTGGCGGCGCGGGATTTACAACCGGGCACGCGGGCACTTCCGGTGGCGCGATGGATTTCGACTGGACGAACAGCGAAGGAATCAGTGTCGCGGATGCGGATGGGCACTTGGCGTTGACGAACACCGATGATTTTACGATCAGCGTTTGGGTGAAAAAAACAGGCGAACCGACGGAGGGAAACGTGATGGGAATCGTGGGAAAAAGTGTGAAATATGGAATTGATTACGCTTTTGGTACGGATGAACTCCGTGCTGGCATCAGAAATGGACCAGATGGGGCGTATTTGACAACTTTGACTGGACACACGTTGAATGATTGGACGCACGTTGTGATGGTGTACGCGAGCGAAACTGCCGATGGATTGCGATTGTACGTGGACGGATCACGCCAAAATTCTCGAACCACGGTGGGATTGAGTGATTTTTCTACGACAAATTCGTTGTACATTGGAAAAGCGGAGGCGTTTCTTGCTGGAACTCCGAAATCATTTCAGGGAAATATCGATGACGTGCGGATTTACAAACGTGCGTTGACGGACGCAGAAATTTCTGCGTTGCACGAAAGTTCGACACCGCGCGCGATCGTGGAATAAAAAAAAGCGCGCTGACAGGGCCAGCGCGTTTTAAATTTATTGACAAAATGTCATCGGACGATCATCCGTTTGGTGAAAGTTTTTTCACCAACAGATAATTTGTAAAAATACATTCCAGGAGAGAAATCGTTAGAATTGAAAGTCACAAAATGCGTTCCGGATGGAACGATTCCTGATTTCACAATTTTGAGTTTTTTTCCAAGAATGTTTGAAATCGATAATTCGATTTCAGAGGATGCCGGTAGAGAAAACGGAATTTCTGTTTCGCCAGAAAATGGATTTGGAACGTTTTGAGAGAGCGTTATTCGTTCCGAATTTTCATCCGAAATAATTTTTCCCGCAACGGCAATTTTATTTTTCTCAAAATTTCCATCGCCTTCGATCCACGAAGTAATTTCCAAGTTTTGTTCTTCATTTCCGTCCCAGGTTTTCAGAATAAATTCTTCGTAAACCTGGATTCCGTCAATTTCCGAAGTCAATTTATCGTTTCCCCAAATCGTGATTGCCAGATTTTCTCCGGTGAAAACACCAGATCCAACAAGAATTCCCGACGGAGAGAAAACGCCGACTTCAGAATCGAAACTTGGCAAATCTTGCCACGATTCGATCGGAATCATCAAGTTCATATTTGTACCTGTATTTTTTACATTTTTATAAAAAACAGGTTTTAAAATTTGGGCGGACGATTTTGTCGCCACGGCGATTTCCGGGTAAATAAGCACGGCGGGCGTGCTCATTTTGATTTGGTATCCTTCGCCGGGTTGCATATTTCCGATTAGATTCACACTCCATGCTGGCCAATAAACTTCGCCGTTCCCATTTTTCACCAGAACGATTTGAGTTTCAATCGACGCGAGCGCCAACGAAATTTCCATGGAATCTGAATTCAAATATCCAAGGATGCTCCATCCAGCAGCGAGTGCGATTGGAGTTTCCGCAGGAATTAATTCTCCCGTCACGACAAGTGTGTCAGCCGTGTTCATTTTTATCCAGTAGCCTTTTCCGGTTGTTATGTTCCCGATCAAATTCACTCCGTACGTTGGCCAAAAAACGTTTCCGTTTTCATCTTTAATTAAATAAAGATTTGCCGCCAGCATGGACGCAATCGAATCCATATTTGGTTCAATTGGATCAATGTACGTTGAGAATAAACTCCATCCCGAAGTGAGATTTATTTCTTGTTCGTCTGGTGGAGGGATGGGGATTGGATCGTAATACTTCAGGATGGCAGTTTCACCATCGCTGGCGAATAAAATTGGGCATCCCGGATAATTTTGATCGGCAAGATCAGGGAGTAATGCTGAATTCATGTCAAACATGAGCCAGATAAAAGGTCCTTCGCGAATTATGCTCAGAAGAGTTCCTCCTCCACCAAATGTATAATTTGAAATTAAATTTCCAAACGGATCTAATTTAATCCAAAAAGACATTTGTGTAGATCCCGTAAACGGTGACACCATTGTTTGCGAATTTGTTGGATAATCGAGATACATTGTCTCGCTGAACGAGCCCCCGATTTCAATATTTCCAGCGTCATCTGCGATGACACAGCACGACTTAATTGCTGAATTAGTGTTCCAGAAATATTTATCCCAGATCCAGAATCCATCTGAATCAATGACTCCGACAAAGAAGTCTTGTCCACTCGTGACATTGTAGATGGAATCAAAAATAGTTCCATCACTATTCTTAAGAATAGTGTGATTGTTGGCAGTACTGCCGTGGGTCTCACCTGTTACGGCGATTTTTCCCTCGGAAGTTACAGTACAGGCTATTTTGTGAAAATCGGATTGTCCTCCGATACTGAGCGCCCAACTAGGCGTGCCAGTAATGAGATCGAAGGTTGCAAGAAAATTGTCAGAATATCCCATAGATATTAGTGTTTGGGGTCCGATTTGCATGGAGCCCCAAAATTCTCCAGCCGCAATCAAAGATGTACCATCTGTTGCAATAGAATGAATATAATCCGGTTGTGTATTTCCCAGTAAATTAGACCAATAAACACTTGTGCAGCTAGTATCTATTGCCAATAATAACGCATCCATAGAGTAATTTGACGTTCCAGCACCATAGGAGGTGATAGTGTCCATTCCATTGATAAAAATAGAATCACTTGCCCCCCCCCCAACAAGAATCATGCCATTTGCATAGGCTAATGTGTAACATCGGAGGTGACCGGTCGTTGTTGCATTCATACTTCCGATATATATTCCATTTGACGAATACTTTAGTATTGCCAAATTGAAATAAGTTGAATATGGATCCGAATTTGTTACCCCGTATGTTGTGTCGGGAAGAATGAGGCTAGAACTTTGGTAATAACCTATTGCAAAATAGGCATTGCCATTTGCATCCCAGCATGTAGCTTGCCCAAAAGAATTTGGGAAAGTAACATTCAGGATGGGGATCATTTGTGGATTAAATATTTCAATCCGTCCTGGTGTATTACCAGTACTTGAAATATAATCATCTTTTACAGCTATTGTGGTTGCAGCGTAGCTGGCCATTTGCGCCGCCCCAACATACGTCGGTACGTTTTGTGCTTTTACGCCTTGCGTAAAAGACACTGCGACCATTACGATCGCGAATAAAATAATCTTTTTCATAATAAATTGCGTTTTGATTTAAAAAAATTTAGTTAAAATAAAATATATATTGAGTTTGTTGTTTTTTACCGAATCAAACGAATAAATGCATTCAGATGATTGCACTCAGCCATTTGATCCAATAAAAAGTAAAAGTTGTCCGATGATGTCAAAGATCGCTTTTACTTTTTTCAAAAAAGTGAGAAAGTAAAAGACTATACTTTTTTAGCAGAAAATTTGGAGGAGTCAATCTCGCTCTTTTCTATTATTTGATATTTTTTAATATTATTATTTTAAATAAAATATTGTTTTTGAGTTTTTATTTTAAAAAAATATTTTAATCGGTTTTTTATAAAAAATGTGTGAAATTCTTTTATGAAAAAAAAAATGAAGATGTTGTTAAAAAGTATTTTTGAGATGAATACTTTTTGAGAGCAGGGGAAGTAATGAAATACTCGACGGGGAGCGAAAGTTCAATTATTTTGTTCTCGAACTAAAACGGAATTCATGAGTATCTTTTTTTGAATACTTTTTTTGTGCAATCGTTATATCTTTGAATAATTAATTTGATCAATCTTTTTGTGGCGCATTTGTTTCGCAATATTGTCTTTCTTGGCGCAAGCTTTTTTCATTGGCAGTGTAAGGGTGTGGGCGTATTATCCACGGGACACGAAGAATTTTTGCTCCCAAAATTTTTCCTTCAAATGCTTTTTAGACTCCTCGCACGAAAAAATTTTCGACGAACCTGGATGACAATTGTCATTGGTGGTGCGTTGTTTTTTGGTTTTGGCGAAGTAGCTGAAGCACAAGTTGGGAATGTGACGAGTAGCTCTGTGGGAAGTGCAACGTTGGATATTTCGTCGGTGAGCACGGGGGCAAAATTTCGAACGTCAGATTATAATTTGATGTTGGGGGTTTCGAAGGCGCTTTTTGTGGAAGATAATGCCACCGCGGCGGATCACACGGATGATGTTGTTGGAATGGGGCAAGTGGTTCCGCGAGTGGACGGCGTTTGTCCGGAGGGATTTGAACCGACACGACCCAGTAATTCAACAAGTCCCTGTTTTCGAGGTATTTCTGTTTTTAGCGGAAAATTACTCCTGTCGGAAAATACGGGAATCGCAGGATTGGCGGGAGAACTTCGGTTTGATGGATCGGATTTGCTTTTTTATGACGGGGCGGATTGGTTGGATTTGACTGACTCTGGTGCGGATGTTGCTGGTGTCGATGGGGCGATTCAATTTCGATCGGGAGAAGATTTGTCGGCTTCGTCGGATCTTTTTTGGGACGATCAAAATTCTCGACTTGGGGTGGGAACTTCTGATCCGAGTTCAAAATTGCACGTGAACGGTGGAACGGGAAGTCTCGCGACCGGATTGACATTTGGCGATGGGGACACTGGATTCTGGGAAAAAACGGATGACGAAATAAGATTGTCTTTGGGGGGCAACGACAAAGTTCGATTTTATACAGGGAACATGGATTTTCCTGCAACGGGAGCATTTAATATTTTATTTGGTTCTGGGAGTTCGACGGCACCAGTTTTTAGATTTGAAGATGACGAAAACACAGGAATCGGCCGAGCAGCGGCGGATCAGTTGAGTTTGATCGCGGGCGGTGCGGAGATGTTGCGATTGGTGGAGGGGACAGAAAATTCGATTTTAATTCCAGAAAACAATATTTGGTTGACGCAAACGGACAACGCTGGAACGGGGACAGTGAATTTGATCCGAGTAAATTCTGATGACCAAATTGAGTTCGGCGCGGGCGTGAATCTCGGGACGATTGAATTGGACGCGGACAGCGGCGCGACGACGCTCGTGGACATGAATGTGACGGGCACGCCGAGCGCGGGAACGGAGGAAAGTTACGCGTTTTCAGTGGATGGAGAAGATATTTTGAAAGTGTACGCGGAAGCGGACGGCTCGGGAGGAATTCAAAATACGGGAATTGAAGTGGACGGCACGGTGACAGCGACAGCGTTTGTGGGAGATTTGACAGGGACGGCGTCGTACGCGACGACGGCCGGGTACGCGGTGACAGCGACGAACACGGCGGTGTCAGACGAAGCGGTGAGTGCGTCGACGTTTTATCCAACGATTGTGGCCGGAACGAGTGGTAGCCAGTCGCAAGTTGTGAGCAGTGCGAAGTTGTCGTTTGTGCCATCGACTGGAACGGTGACAGCGACGGCGTTTGTCGGGGACGGGAGCGGACTGACGGGGATTTCGACGAACGAAATTTCTGGACTTGGGACGTTGGCACAACAGGATTCGACGAACGTGGCAATCACGGGTGGAACGATTTCCGGGATCACGGATTTGGCGGTAGCGGATGGCGGAACGGGCGCGTCGGACGCGGCGACGGCGCGGACGAATTTGGGGCTGGTGATCGGGACGAACGTGCAGTCGTACAGTGCGAATACGACACTTTTGGGGAGTTCGATTGATTTTTCTGAAATTACCGGCGAAGGAGCGTTGGCGACGTTGAGCAGCGTTGACAGTGGGCAAATTGATACGAATGCGGTTGGCGAAGACGAAATCAATTTCACAGCGGTGACGCTGAACGATTTCACAAATGATGCAGGATTTATCACGAGCCAGACGGACGATCAGACGGCAACGGAAGTGACGGCGACGGACACATTCACGTATTCTGATCGGACAAATGTGCAGGGAATTTTGGACGATTTGGACGCACAAATCTCGACGAACGCGGGCGCGATTTCCGGGATTGCCGTGGACGAAAATGAGTACTGGGACGACATTTTGAGCAAGAGCGGTGCGTACATGACGTACAAACCAAACAACGTGACGTGTAGCGATGACGAAATTTTACGTTGGGACGGCGAAAACACTCGTTGGGAATGCGGCGCTGATGTGGATACGAATACGACGTACAGTATTGGAGACGGCGGTTTGACAGAGAAAAATTTCACGACGGCGTTGAATTCGAAATTATCCGGAATTGAGGCGTCGGCAACGGCGGACCAGACGGCAACGGAAGTGGTTGCGACGGACACATTTACGTATTCTGATCGGACAAATGTGCAGGGAATTTTGGACGATTTGGACGCACAAATCTCGACGAACGCGGGCGCGATTTCCGGGATTGCCGTGGACGAAAATGAGTACTGGGACG
>Ga0209361_1001078_pt1 | contig 20404 bp, 22 predicted proteins | sample SaaInlV_200m_DNA_3_FD_184657 | JGI IMG/M metagenome (GOLD analysis project Ga0209361, IMG submission 184657) | Marine microbial communities from expanding oxygen minimum zones in the Saanich Inlet - SI037_S4LV_200m_DNA (SPAdes) (version 2) | ecosystem: Environmental > Aquatic > Marine >... | reverse complement strand
GTTTGAAGGTGTTCGTGCCTATGAAACGGCGAACGGCCCAGCAATTTTCCGACTTGAGGAGCATACAGATCGTTTGTTTAATTCTGCCAAAATTATGAACATGGATATTGGTTATTCTAAAGAAGAAATTAACCAAGCGCAAAAAGACGCAGTTGCTAAAAATAATTTAGACAGCGCCTATATTCGCCCAATGTGTTTTTATGGCTCAGAAGGTATGGGGCTTCGTGCTGATGGCTTGAAAGTTCATACGATTATTGCTGCGTGGGAATGGGGTTCATACTTAGGCGAAGACAATATGAAAAATGGTATTCGCATTAAGACTTCAAGCTATACGCGTCATCATGTTAATATTTCTATGACTAAAGCCAAAGCTAACGGCAACTATATTAACTCAATGTTGGCACTTCAAGAAGCGCTAACAGATGGTTACGATGAAGCATTATTGTTAGATGTAGATGGTTTTGTAGCAGAAGGTAGTGGTGAAAACTTCTTTATCGTACGTGATGGTGTTATTTATACGCCTGACCTAACCTCAGCATTGGCTGGCATTACTCGTGATACCATCTTTACTTTGGCGCAAGATTTAGGTTATAAAATTATTGAAAAACGCATTACTCGTGATGAGGTGTATTGTGCAGATGAAGCCTTCTTTACCGGTACAGCGGCTGAAGTTACCCCGATTCGTGAATTAGACAATCGTACGATTGGTAGTGGTGCACGTGGCCCAATAACTGAACAGTTACAAACCTTGTATTTTGATTGCGTTTATGGACGTAATGATAAATACAAAAGCTGGATTGCCAAAGGGGTGTGCTAATGAATTCATCAGTAGACGATTTTCAGCAAAAACACGTTAGTCATTCTACGGTCGAGGCTAAGGAATTACCCTTTCATTGTCCACCAAAAAATGCGCAAAAGTGGAATATGCATCCCAAGGTTTTTTTGAAGTTTGACACAACAGGTAAAGCAGCTTGCCCGTATTGCGGTGCAAGTTATCAACTGGCTTAATCGCCCTTGACCATATTATGGGTAACCAGCCAACCAATGTTGTTTTAGTCGGCCCGATGGGCTCTGGCAAGACTTCGGTTGGCCGTCGCCTTGCTTGCGTGTTAAAACGTGATTTCTTTGATTCTGATTTTGAAATTGTTGCCCGCACCGGTGTTGCTATCGATCATATTTTTGATGTAGAAGGCGAAGAAGGGTTTCGCAAGCGAGAAACTCAAATGCTGAAAGATTTGTGTGAGATTCCTAATATTGTCATTGCTACTGGCGGTGGTATTGTTATTAAAGAAGAGAATAGGGCATTATTAAAGCAGGGTAGTTTTGTGGTGTATTTATCCTCTAGTATTGCGCAGCTAGTAAAGCGAACGGCTAATTCTAAATCACGCCCTTTGCTAGAACAGTCAAGCAATCGAGAGAAAACTATTCGTGATTTGGTGGAAGCTAGAGAGGGTTTTTATCAAGAGGTTGCCGATGTGGTGATTGACACTACAGGTAAAAAGCTTTACGCTATCATTAGTGAAATTAAAAAATCCGTACCAAAATGAAGCAAATTTTTATCGCTATTGCAGTCTTATTAACTGGATTTAATGTTCAGGCAATTAGTGAATATGAGTTTGTTGAGAGGCTAAAAAACACTCATCCTTTTTTTGAGCAACAAGCATTATCAAGCCAAATTAAACAAGTTGAAAAGCACCTAACTAGCGCTAATGAAGATTGGATTGTTGCAATTGATAGTAATTATAAAAATGAAGATGCTGGCAGCATATCATCTAGCACTTATAATAAGTTAGACACAACTTCAGTTGATGTGTCTGCAACGAGAAAGTTAGCCGATTCGGGTAGCGACATCACCTTTAAGCACACTTGGAAAGATAAGAGTAAAGATGTTGATACAACACGTAATAAGTTTTCACTAGATTACACATACCCACTATTACGTAACCGAAATGGCGTGAATGACCAACTTGATGGGGATGTTGCTCAAATTGCCATTGATAAAAATACACTGGATCGACTTGAGCAAGAAGAGGGTTTTATTCTTAAAAAACTCAAGCGTTTTGTTGATTTGGCTTACGCTCAAGAACAGCAGTTAATCAATGAGCGCCGACTGGTTTTGGCTGAGCAAGAGCTAAACCTAGTTAAGCAAAAATTTGCCGCTTCTGTTGTTGATAAAGTTGATGTATTATTGCAAGAAGATGCTTATCAAAGGGCGCAGCAGCAGTTATTACAAGCACAGCAAGATCTAACTCTATTACGCCATGAAATCGCCATTACGTTGGCACTTAGCTTTAATCAAGTGGTTGCCAAAATGGATTTGTACAAAGCTTACATCGCTAAAGATACGCAATCATTAAGCAGTACTAGAGTCTTGAAAATTACCACCTTAGATCAAAAAACCTTGAAGCGACAGTTGCGTAGTTTTAAAAATGAATCACAAGCAAAATTAGATTTAAATTTAGGCTTGGTAAGCGATGGAGAAAATACCAATTATTCAAATTCGTTAGAAAATCAAAGCACTACCTGGAATGTTGGTTTGGGTTTGTCGTATCCGCTTGGTGGGGTTAAAAGTAGTAACAACATCAAACGAGCAGAAATTAAATTAGCGCGTTTGGCACGATATAAACAAGAGCAATTGCTTGATCTTAATGTGAAAGCAGTTACGCTTAAAGAAAAAATTAACTTACTAATGAAGATGCTTAAATCCAATAAAAAGCAAATTGCAATTGCTAAAGCTAGAACGGTAGAGGAAAAGGCTCGTTATGCTAATGGTAGCGGCCAGGCAAGCTTTGTGATTAGTGCACAAAATAACGAACAGAATGCTCAGCTTGGTTATGCGCAGGTGGCTACAAATTATCAAAAAGCAGTGCTGGATTTCAAAGCAACAATTGATCAATTGGTTCGATGAGTCAAAATATCGTTCGATACACACTCACCCCTAAAGACTTACACGCACATATTTTTCAAGTCGAGCTAACGCTTGATAACCCCAACCCGTTAGGGCAGGTTTTTTCGTTGCCAAACTGGATTCCAGGCAGTTATTTGATCCGAGATTTTTCTAAGCATATTGTTAGTATTAGTGCACAAAGTTGTGGTGAAAAAATCGCCATTAAAAAGCTGGATAAAAATCATTGGATTACCCAGCCTTGTGATGAAAACATAACATTAAAATACGAATTGTATGCTTTTGATTTGTCAGTGCGTTGTGCTTATTTAACTAATGAGCGTGCTTTTTTTAATGGCAGTAGCGTGTTTTTAAAGCCTATTGGCTTTGAAGATGCCTTGTGTGAATTGGTAATTAATTATCCGGCAAGAAATACGCTAGGTGATTGGAGCTGCGCTACTACTTTAAAGCTTGAGTCAAAACATAAAGGTTTCGAGGTTTATCAAGCTGATAATTACCAGGATTTGATTGATCATCCAGTAGAGATGGCTGATTTTACTCGCTTTGAATTTGAAGTCAGTGGCGTGCCTCATGCCATGACATTGACTGGTCAACATGCAGCAGACATTGCCCGATTAAGAGCTGATCTAATGCGAATTTGCCAACACCATATAGATTTCTTTGGTGATATTCCTTTTGATGAATACTTATTTTTAACCTTGGTTAAAACCAAGGGTTATGGCGGCCTAGAGCACAAAAAATCCAGCAGTTTAATTTGCTCTAGAAAAGAGTTACCAACCCAAGACAAGCCCGAAATTACGTCTGATTACACACGTTTTTTAGCGCTTTGCTCACACGAGTATTTTCATGCTTGGTGGATCAAAACCATCAAGCCAGCAAGCTTTCACGTGCTTAATTTAGGGCGAGAAAATTACACCGAACAATTGTGGATTTTTGAGGGATTCACTTCGTATTATGATGAATTATCACTATTACGTACCAAGCTGTTGTCGCCAGAGCAGTATTTAACTTTGTTTGCCAAAACACTGACTCGAGTACAAAAGAGTCAAGGTCGATATAAGCAATCATTAGCCGAGTCGAGTTTTGATGCTTGGACTAAGTTTTATCAGCAAGATGAAAATGCACCAAATGCGATTGTTAGCTATTACACTAAGGGTGCTTTATTGGCTTTTGTGCTGGATATTGAAATTCGCAGCCGTAGTAATGACACTCAGTCATTAGACAATGTGCTAAAGTTGATTTGGACTGGTTATCAAGATACTGGTTTGGAAGATAATACGGTACAAAAAATTGTTGAGCATTTAACCCAAAGTGATTTTACCAAATTCTTTGATGACTATTTGTATGGTGTGAGCGAGTTACCACTCAAACAAGCATTTGATTATGTGGGTATCAATTGTGAATTTAGCCATAAAAAAGGAGAATTATCCAACTTTGGTATTGGCATTAACAAAGCCCAAGAGTTTGCGATTATCACCCACGTGTTAGATGATACTTGCGCTCAGGTAGCGGGCCTGTATGTTGGCGATAAAATCATCAGTATTGATGGCATTAAAGTACAAGCTAAAGACTTAGCAAGTGCGATTGACTCTTACACCGAAGGTGGTGTAATCCAAGTTGGTATTCTAAGAGACGAGTTATTAAGTGAATTAAGCGTTACAATAACCAATAGCGAGCCAACATTTTGCACTCTTAGTATCATTGACAATCTATCTAAAGACACTTTAAAAAGACAAAAACAATGGTTTTACCACGCATAAATTTACCCAAACTATTACTTAAGCCTGTTGGCCGTGCCATTAGTGATTTTGGCATGATTAAATCAGGTGATAAGATTTTACTGGCAGTTTCTGGTGGTAAAGATTCTCTAAGCTTGTTTCATATCTTGCGTCATTTTCAGCGCCATTCACCAGTTAAGTTTGAGTTGGGCGTAATAACTGTTGACCCGCAAGTTGAAGGTTTTGAGCCGCAAGCACTAGAGGCTTTTTTTAAGCAATTTGACACACCATATTTTTTTGAAGAGTTTCCAGTCATGGAGCAAGCCAAAGAAAGCATGAAGGGAGATTCTTATTGTTCGTTTTGTTCTAGAATTAAGCGTGGCTTGATGTATCAGGTGGCCAGACGAGAAGGATATAACGTTTTAGCCTTGGGTCAGCACTTGGATGATTTAAGCGAGAGTTTAATGATGTCGATGTGCCACAATGGTAAGATTCAAACCATGAAAGCGCATTATATTAACGATGCTAAAGATTTACGTATTATTCGCCCAATGGCCTATGTGCGTGAGCGTCAACTGGCCGATTTTGCATCATTAGCTGACTTACCGGTAATTGCTGATTCTTGTCCGGCTTGCTTTAGTATGCCCACTGAGCGAGAATATTTTAAACAGTGGTTGTTAGAAGAGGAAAAACGCATTCCCAGCTTGTATAAAAATCTACTTAGCGCAATGAAACCAATGCTGGATGAAACTAAGGGTTTACTCGATGATTAAATTTATCTTAACTTTTTTCTCGATCTTGCCACTTAGAGCTAATCAGTTTATTGGTGCTATGATTGGTCAATACCTATACTTAACAAATAGCGATTCTAAATCAGTAGTAAGTAAGAACATACAAGCTTGTTTTGCTGATTTGAGTGAGGCAGAACAGCAAGACCTTATTAAAAAATCTTTAATTGAAACCGGTAAAGGCTTGAGTGAATCTGGCTTTATTTGGTTTAACAGCTTTAAAAATAATGCGACTTATATCACCCAAACCACAGGTATGGCGCATTTAAAGAGTGATGTTCCAGTTATCTTATTGGTGCCACATTTTGGCTGTTGGGAAATTACTGGTAGGGTGTTATCACTAACCAAGCCAGTAACCTTCTTATATAAGCCATTAAGAAAAACTGAGCAGGAGGCTTGCTTAATTTCTAAAAGACAACAGGGTGGTTTATCAATGGCAACTGCTGATAAAAAAGGCGTGATTAAACTACAAAGAACATTGGCAAAAAATGAATTAATTGGTATTTTGCCAGATCAAGATCCTGGTGAAGAGGGGAGTGTATTAGCGCCATTTTTTAACCATGATGCACGCACAATGACGTTATTGGCCAAGCTTGCTAGAAGAAACAATGCTAAAGTATTAATGACTTGGGCAACACGCCTTGACAAAGGTAAAGGCTACGAGCTAAATTTGATACCAGTGAATGTTTTGTCAGATTCTGGCAATCTTAAAGACGACGTAATATTAATGAATCAAGCAATTGAAAGTTTGGTTAAGACTAAGCCTGAGCAGTATTTGTGGAACTACAAGCGCTTCAAGTCTGTTATTGATTATTGATTAGAGATGCCTTATTAAGTTTATTAAGTGCGCTATGATATAATTTGCCCATGAAATTTATTGAAGACATTCAAAGTGTATTTGATCGTGACCCCGCGGCAAGAAATACTTTCGAGGTAATTACTTGTTATTCCGGTGTTCAAGCGATGCTACTTTATCGCTTGACGCATCGCCTATGGTTGTTAAAACTTAAATGGCTGGCACGATTTATCTCTATGCTGGCGCGATGGATTACTGGCATTGAAATTCACCCTGGTGCGGTGATTGGTCGACGCTTCTTTATTGATCATGGCATGGGTGTCGTGATTGGTGAAACAGCAGAAATTGGCGATGATTGTACGCTTTATCATGGGGTTACTTTAGGTGGTACCACGTGGAAAAAAGGCAAACGCCACCCGACATTGGGCAATAACGTAGTCATTGGCGCCGGTGCTAAAATTTTGGGCCCGATTACTTTGGGTGATGATGTTCGTGTTGGCTCTAACTCAGTAGTAGTCAAATCAGTTGACAATGCCAAAACTGTTGTTGGTGTGCCTGCGCGCGTACTAAAAGACTCTAAAACAAAATCAGATCATTTCGAATCTTATGCGGTGGGCACTGATGTCGATGATCCTACTGTTAAGGCGATTAATTCAATTTTGTCACATATCCACGATATGGACGAACAACTTAATGTCGTCTCTAAAAAACTTGACATTAAAGATCAAGATGATATTAATGTTAAGGATTTGGAAATCGAAAGCAAATAGTCCTTTTGGTTTTGACTTATAAAAAATAGGGTTTTTTACTTGACCAAAACACTTGGTTAAGTATATAATAATGTTCTGTTAAAAAACAAGGACTAGTATGCAATTAACAACAAAAGGCCGTTACGCCGTAACAGCTATGTTAGATCTAGCATCTAATAGTACTGGCAAGCCTATTACGCTTGATATTATTTCACAAAGACAAAATATCTCATTGTCTTATCTTGAGCAATTATTCGCCAAACTTAGAAAAGCAGCATTGGTTAAAAGTGTGCGTGGACCTGGCGGCGGTTACCTGTTAGATACAGCAGCAGAAGACATTACTTTAACTCAAATTATCGAAGCGGTTGATGAAAACATCGACCTTCGTCGTTGCAAGGGCGGGGTTGGTTGTCACAATGGAAAACAATGTATTTCTCACCAGCTTTGGTGTGAAGTGAGCGACCAAATTAGAACATTTTTAAGCAGTAAAAATTTACAACAAGTGATCGATGATCATCAACTAAACAAAGGACTATAAAGAATATGTCAACACCTACATATATGGATTACTCAGCGACTACTCCTGTGGATAAGCGCGTGGCTGAAAAAATGATGCAATACTTAACCATGGATGGAGATTTTGGTAATCCAGCCTCTAATTCTCATTATTATGGCTGGCAGGCAGATACGGCAGTAAAAAATGCCAGAAAACAAGTAGCTAGCTTAGTTGGCGCAGATCCAAAAGAAATTGTTTGGACTTCAGGTGCTACTGAATCAGACAACTTAGCAATTAAAGGTATTGCACATTTTTATAAGAAAAAAGGCAACCACATCATTACCCTTAAAACTGAACACAAAGCTGTATTAGACACATGTCGTCAGTTAGAAAGAGAAGGTTATGAGGTAACCTATCTAGACCCAATGCCAAATGGCCTATTGGATTTAGCTGTTTTAAAAGCTGCAATTACAGATCAAACATTACTGGTTTCTATTATGCACGTGAATAACGAAATTGGCGTGATTCAAGACATTGAGGCCATTGGCAATATTTGTCGTGAACGTAAGGTGTTTTTCCACGTTGATGCGGCGCAATCTGCTGGCAAGGTGGCAATTGATTTATCAACCTTACCCGTTGATTTAATGAGTTTTTCAGCACATAAGATCTATGGCCCTAAAGGCATGGGTGCTTTGTATGTGCGTCGTAAGCCACGTGTTCGCCTTGAGGCGCAAATGCACGGTGGTGGCCATGAGCGTGGCATGCGTTCGGGCACGTTAGCTACTCACCAAATTGTTGGCATGGGTGAAGCCTTCGCAATTGCTGAAGCAGAAATGTTTGAAGAGAATGCAAAAATTGTAATATTGCGTGATCGTCTGTTAGCTGGTTTTTCTGACATGGAAGAAGTGCAGGTAAATGGCGATTTGGATCAGCGTATCCCAGGCAACCTCAACATTAGTTTTAACTATGTAGAAGGCGAGTCATTAATGATGGCAATTAATTCTATTGCAGTATCTTCTGGTTCTGCTTGTACATCAGCCAGTCTTGAACCATCATACGTATTACGTGCACTAGGCTTGAATGATGAATTAGCGCATAGCTCTATTCGCTTTAGTATTGGTCGCTACACGACAGAAGAGGACATTGATAAGGCGATTGATTTGGTACGCGAAAAAGTGCAAAAATTACGTGATTTATCACCATTGTGGGATATGTTTAAAGACGGTGTTGATTTAAGTAAAGTTGAGTGGGCTGCGCACTAATCACGACACAAAATACAAGGATTATCTAGTCTATAAAAGGTTAGAATGACAATATAAGAATTACTAGGAGAAATAAGATGGCATACGGTGAAAAAGTACTAGATCATTACGAAAACCCACGCAACGTAGGTGTATTAGACAAAGACGCTAAAAACGTCGGTACAGGCATGGTCGGAGCGCCGGCTTGTGGTGATGTAATGCGCTTACAGATTCAAATTAATGACGATGGCGTGATTGAAGATGCAAAATTTAAAACTTATGGTTGTGGTTCAGCTATTGCATCAAGCTCATTATTAACTGAATGGGTTAAAGGTAAAACGCTAGATGAGGCGGCCGAAATTAAAAATACTGATATTGCGGAAGAATTAGCATTACCACCGGTTAAGGTTCACTGTTCAGTGTTAGCTGAAGATGCAATTAAAGCGGCGATTAGCGACATTAAAAACAAAGCTTAACTTAAAAAAATGGCAATCACATTAACAGATACAGCTGCTGAGCGTGTTGTTGGTTTTTTAGCCAACCGCGGTTCAGGCATGGGTATCCGTTTGTCTGTACAAACAACGGGCTGTTCTGGCCTAGGCTACAATATGGAGTTTGTTGATAATGCAAATGACGATGACACCGTGTTTGAAGACAACGGTGTTAAAGTGATTATCGATGCAAAAAGCTTGATTTACTTAGATGGCACGCAGGTTGATTTTGTTAAAGAAGGTTTAAATGAAGGGTTTGAGTTTAATAATCCAAATGCCAAAGCTGAGTGTGGCTGTGGCGAATCATTTACTGTTTAAGATTTTTTCATTATGCAAAACTACTTTGCGTTGTTTTCTTTAGAGATTGATTTTTCAATTAATCTTAATGCTTTAGAATCGTCTTATCAGACACAAATTTCACTATTTCATCCAGATAATTTCGTTACTAAAAGCGACAAAGAAAAATTCATTGCCCTACAAAATACATCGCTGATTAATACAGCGTATGACACGTTAAAATACCCTTTATTGCGAGCAACTTATTTACTGGAATTACAAGGCATTAATGCCTTTGATGAAAAAGACACACAGATGGATATAGATTTTTTGATGAATCAAATCGCTTTAAGAGAGCAACTAGAGTCAATTGAGTTAAGTAAAAATGAGCTTGATCTAGATGATTTTACTGATAATATCAAACAAAAAATTAAGCAAAATATCGAGCAAATCAGCCACTTTTTTAAAGCAGAAGAATTTAATAAAATTAAAAATCTAGTAAGAGAATTGAAGTTTTATACGCAGTTAAATACACAGGCAAACCAACTGATGGATGAGTGGCTTTAGAATATGGCATTATTACAAATATCAGAGCCTGGCCAATCAAGCGTGCCACACCAACACAAACTGGCAATCGGCATTGACTTAGGTACGACTAACTCATTAGTGGCTTCGGTTATGAGTGGTATTAGCACCATCCTAACTGACGAGAACAATGAGGCTATTTTGCCTTCGGTTGTTCATTGCGGTAAAGACAATACACTTACCGTGGGTTGCGATGCTTGCCCGTACGCAAAGACTGATCCCACTAACACCATTGTCTCAGTTAAGCGATTTATGGGCTTGGGTTATCGCGAAGTTAAAAACTTTAAAAATTGCCCTTATCAACTGGTTGAAAATGGCAACAATGTTTTATTTCACACAGCCATGGGCGATTTGAGCGCAGTTGAGATTTCATCTAGTATTTTGTCATCACTTAAACAGCGCGCTGAGAAATCACTCGGTGGTAATTTAGTGGGTGCAGTGATTACCGTACCTGCCTATTTTAATGATGCACAGCGCCAAGCCACTAAAGATGCTGCAACACTGGCAGGGCTGAATACATTACGTTTACTTAACGAGCCAACAGCAGCAGCTGTGGCTTATGGTTTAGAATCAGGCGAAGCTGGCATTCATGCAATTTATGACCTGGGTGGTGGTACGTTTGACATTTCTATCTTAAGCTTTCAAAAAGGCGTGTTTAAAGTACTGGCTACTGGGGGAGACTCTGCACTCGGGGGTGATGACTTTGATCAGCTGATTATTGACGATTGTATTGTTACATTAAATTTGGGAGAGCTAACACCGGCCCAGATGCAAAAAATTAAGCAATTTGCACGCACAGCAAAGGAGACTCTAACTAGTCATGAATATGCTGAATTTGACTGCATAGAAGCGCCTTATCGCATCACTAAGACTAAGTTTGAGTCATTATCTAAGGCTTTGATTAAGCGTACCTTATTATTGACTAAGCGTGCTGTTAGAGACGCTGAGGTTGAAGTGAGTGATATTAAAGATGTGATCATGGTGGGTGGCTCAACACGTATGCCATTGGTCAGGACGATGGTTGGTGATTTGTTTGACAAGCCAGTTTTATGCAGCATTAACCCAGACGAGGTGGTTGCCAAAGGCGCAGCCATTCAGGCAAATCTTTTAGCTGGTAATAAATCAAAAGATGACATGTTGTTGTTGGATGTATTGCCTTTGTCTCTAGGGTTAGAAACCATGGGTGGCTTAGTAGAAAAAGTCGTACACCGAAACACCACAATCCCGATTGTAAGAGCTCAAGAATTTACCACTTTTAAAGATGGTCAAACTGCCATGAGTGTCCATGTACTACAAGGTGAACGAGAATTAGTTAATGATTGCCGATCGCTGGGTAAATTTGATCTCAGAGGTATTCCGCCAATGGTGGCTGGTAATGCGCGTATTCGCGTAGAATTCCAAGTAGATGCAGACGGCTTATTGTCCGTCAGTGCAACAGAAGAAACTTCTGGTGTAAAGGCCGACGTAACCATTAAACCGTCGTATGGTCTTAGCGATGGTGAAATGGAAAAAATGCTCAAGGATTCCATTTTGTTTGCCAAAGATGATATTCAAGCCAGGCAGCTTCATGAAATGCAAGTGGATGCTGATAGGACACTTGAGGCGATTGATTCAGCGCTTGCTAAAGACCAAGACATGCTAGACAAGATAATGCTTGATGATATTATGCAAGCCAGATCTCAGCTAGCAGCAGTGGCCAGAGATGACAATGAAAAAGTCATTAAAACTGCCATTGACCAATTAGAAAAAACCAGTGAAAAGTTTGTTGAATTACGCATGAACAGCACGGTTATGAAGGCCATGAAAGGCCACAATGTTGACGAATTTTAAAAGGAAGAGTTATGCCACAAATTATTATATTGCCTCATCATGAATTATGCCCAGAAGGCAGCGTTATTGAAGTTGAAACCGGTATTAGCATTTGCGATGCATTACTGGCTAACGATGTTGAAATCGAACATGCTTGTGAGATGTCAAACGCTTGTACGACCTGCCATATTTATGTGAGAGAAGGCTTTGATGACATTGAAGAATCTGACGAAACTGAAGATGATTTGTTGGATAAGGCTTGGGGTTTAGACCCAGACTCTCGCCTATCTTGCCAGGCGATTGTTAGTGATACTGATCTGGTTATTGAGATTCCGAAATATACAATTAACCAAGTCTCTGAAAACCATTAGGCTTTGAATTTTTACATTGTGCTTTGTTGGATTTAAAAAAATCCTCAGTCATTTACTTATTTGTAAACTCAATCGGATTTTTTTAAATCCGCCTCACACAATGAAAAAATTCTTCACCTAAAGAACTAAAAACGTCTACTTAACGAAAAACTTTTTAAAGTTTTAAAAACTTAGAGATAAAGCATTTTTCTTCTTCCGGTGGTCCAAATTTTGCGACCACATCTTCTGGCTTAGTTTTGGACAATAGCCATTGCGGTATCGGTGGGTGCTCGCTACTACCACAAGACTTGCCTAAGTTTTTTGGGTGGAAGATCTTTACAAAACCTGGATTATCCAGGTCATCGGTATAAACAATGCCACAATAACGCTCTTGATGTTCGCTGGTTAAAATTTCCTTAATTTCCTTAATCTGATTGATAAAACCATCAGTATCAATGGTTTCTGTAGGGGCTGTTGATAACGTATCGTACAAGTACCAATCATTCGGCTGATTGATCAGTTTTTGTAATAAGGCGTGGCAATCATCCCATTGCATGATGCCAATGAAGCGCCCTTGAAATTTATCAAAATAATCAGACATTAATTATTTTCAATATCTGCCTCAAGAGAGTTGTAGCTTTGCTCTAACTCTTTCCAACTTCCATTGATATTAGAGAAAGATTTAAAAAAGTGATTCATGTTAATCGTTGGTATCGTTGGCGCATCATGACCCAGTAAATCTTCAGCAATATGCTGCGATGCAGACCTATAGTTAAGCTTTACATCCACATTAAGCTGAGCAGAATTGTCTTTATTGTTAAAGATAAAATCATGCTTACTGTGCCCTTTTGGTGGAATAGTAGTGTCTCTAACAATATGATTGATTGCCCAAGGGTCATGCGTGTCGTTGCCTTCGGCATCTACTGCCCAAGTTTTAAATACCACTGTTTTATCTTCATCAAAATCATGGTGATTATCAAGTTTTCCAGTTTCAAATAAGACATTATTGTTCTTATCTGTAATGGTTGCTTCAATCCATATATGGCGCACTTGCGTTAAAGAAGTTGGTAGATTATGGCCAGCACCAACGTTATAAACATCAACCTTTAATTCAAATAATCCATCATCTCTTTGACTTAAATCAACAGACAATTCGGTTGCATTTTGTAAACGTTTTTTTGCGATTTCTGCATGTTGACGCTTACGAAGATTTTTAGGTGACATAATCGCAGAAATAATCGCATTGCCGCCGACAAACTCATGAGAGTGTACAATGCTGTGTTCTTCTGTGCCAAGTGTTGAAGCCTTTCCACTAAGCCTAACTTTTTTATTGGTAAAAGTCTCCGGGCGCTTAAGCGTCTTAGCAATTTGAATCGCCACTTCAACGGAATTCATATGACAGTCTTGACAGACGATTTCATTTTGCGCATAAGGTGAAAAACGCCATTCGTCATAAGTTCTTTCAATGCCGGTACCATTCACAGGGTGGATGATATTGTGACAGCTGGCGCACAGGTTTGCCTTGGTGTGTAACTCTGAATATTGTGTTTCGTGATAAGGTGATTTTGAATTTTTTAAAGGGCCGTATTTAATATGAGTTTCGGTATCAATAATATGTGATCCATTACCATGCTCTGAAGTGATTGTATCTTCCAGAGGTACTGCACCAGAAATACTATGGCACACATCACAGGTTACACCACGCGCACCTTTTTCAGACACGCTGAATTCATTAGTTTTCTTATCCCAACTAACGGTTCCTGTTAATACGCCAATAGGGGAGTGACAGCCCGCACAAAGATTAAAAATCTTGCCATCAGTTGCTTTTAAGCCTTTTTTAAATTCTGCTTGGAAAATTGGATCATTCCATGAATTCGAGTGCATTGATCCGCGCCAGCCTTCATACTGTTTTGGATGGCAGCCTGCACAGGTTTCAGGGTTTTCAAAACTATCTAGTGTGGCTTTGTGATTATTTTTGGTGCGTAACATTGAGGGTGGGAAAGGGCGCTCAGGTGTTGGTTTAATATCAAATCCAGCTGCATTTTGATTAATGCCAACAGAAGCAGCTTGCAATTTATTAAAGGCAATAGAGATAATCGCAATAGTAAATAAAATTGAGATAATTTTTTTCATTATTTTTTCTCCTCTAGGGTAGGCACTAAGTAGCTTGAATAATAAGCCACTGCTTCGATTTGTTCGCTACTCATGGTGTCAATAATCCGACGCATAACTCTTTCACCATCGTTGGTGCGCTTTCTATTTTTAAATTCGTTTAGTGTGGAGATAAGGTATTGAGGGGGTTGATTGGCTAAATTTGGCACATTAAGCTCTACCAAGGCGTCGCCATTTTTCCCATGGCAAACAAAACAAGCGGCTTGTCCTGTATCTGCATTACCGTTATCGTAAAGTTTTTTACCTAAAGTTAGTAGCGCTGTTTTTTCAGCATCGGTTTTCAGATGAGTGATATTTTTAACAATCGGGGTTTTGATTTGTGATTCGTAAAAAGCACCAATATGCTGTGTATCAGCTTCGTTAATACCTAGCGCAATACTTGTCATTGTAGCGTTGCGACGATCAGCCTCTTTAAAATCTTGAATTTGTTTGGCAATATAGCCGGCGGGCTGGCCAGCAAGGCTAGGAAACATCGGCAAAAAACTATTACCAGTAGGGCCATGACAACCCATGCAAGCCATAGTTTTTAATTTACCTATTTCGGCATCACCTTGCGCATTAACAGAAAAATTTAACGCAAAATATACTAGCCCAACAACCCAATATTTTTGATTGAATGACATCCTCTCTCCCCTTAGAATTTAGCATTACAAGAGTACTATAATAGCGCCCTAACGCAAGAGAGTCAAACGAATAAGTGAGCGCTTATATTGTTTTAACTTAAAAAAGTTTATTCAATCGTAATACTTGGGAATGCACCTAGGGCTTTGTCTTGCTGTGTTAATTTAGCAGAAACTTTTCTGGCAATTTCTTTGTAGATTTCAGCCACTCGACCTTCTGGATCTTTTGCAACTGTTGGTACGCCTTCGTCTACGTCAGTACGAATTTCCATCTCTAGTGGTAGCGCACCTAAGAAGTTAACATTCGCATCTTTAGCCATTTGCTCGCCACCACCAACGCCAAAGATAGCCTCTTCATGGCCACAGTTTGAGCAAATGTGTAATGACATATTCTCAACAATACCAAGAATAGGAATATTAACTTTTTCAAACATAGCCAAGCCTTTCTTAGCATCAAGTAACGCAATGTCTTGTGGCGTTGTCACAATCACAGAGCCACTCACTGGAATTTTTTGAGACAGTGTTAGTTGCGTATCACCAGTGCCTGGTGGTAAGTCGATAATCATGTAGTCAACGCCACGCCATAAAGTATCACGCAGCATTTGCTCTAACGCTTGCGTTACCATAGGGCCACGCCAGATCATTGGAGATTCTTCATCTACCAAATAGCCGATTGACATGCTCTGCATGCCATGACCCAAGATAGGTAATAATTTTCCTTCACCTGTTTGATCAGGCTTAAGTGTAGAAACACCCAACATTCTTGGTTGAGATGGGCCATAAATATCAGCATCTAAAATAGCAACCTTAGCGCCTTCAGCTTGTAGTGCAAGTGCTAGGTTAACCGCAGTGGTTGATTTACCAACACCACCTTTACCTGAGGCAACAGCAATAATATTTTTAACTTCTGGCAGTATATCAACGCCTTTTTGGGTTGAGTAAGTTGCAATCTTAGTCTCGATATTAACCGTTGAATTATTAATGCCAGCGTTTGATAATGCTTGAGTAATAGCATCTGACAATGTTTTGTGGTAACTAGCAGCAGGGTAGCCAAGTACAATATTAACAACTACTTTGTCACCATCAATGTCTATACTATCCACCACATGTGAAGCAACTAAATCTTGTTCAGTGTAAATATCAACAACGGTTTCAAGAATATTCTCGATTTGATCTTGGGTTAAATCTGCCATTTGTTATACATCCAATTAAGTAAAATGATGCTATTTTATCGTATAACGATTATAAGCAATCCATAATATTAATAGGCCTATTAGCACACCCTTATGTCACAACGAAAAATCCTAGTTACATCCGCACTTCCTTATGCCAATGGTGAGATCCATTTAGGGCATTTATTGGAATATATCCAAACAGATATTTGGGTACGCTTTCAAAAAATGATGGGCAATGAATGCCATTACGTATGTGCAGACGATGCGCATGGTACACCCATTATGCTTAAAGCCAATGAGCTTGGTATCACCCCTGAAGAGCTTATTGCAGGTGTAAGCGAGCGCCATCAAGCGGATTTTAAAGATTTTGCGATTGGCTTTAGCCAGTACCATTCAACTCACTCTGATGAGAATAAAGAAATCTCTGCTGGTATTTACAACAAGCTGAACGACAAAGGCTTTATTAAGACCCGTACAATTTCCCAAGCATTCGACCCTGAAAAACAAATGTTTTTGCCTGATCGTTTCATCAAAGGCGATTGCCCTAAGTGTGGCGCACAGGATCAATATGGTGACAACTGTGAAGTCTGTGGCGCTACTTATTCTCCAACCGAACTTAAGAATGCAAAATCTGCAGTATCAGGTGCAACACCAATCACCAAAGATTCTGAGCACTATTTCTTTGATTTACCGCAGTTTGAATCCCAACTTAAGGATTGGACGGAAGCAGGGCACTTACAAGCTGAAATCAGCAATAAGCTTGCCGAGTGGTTTGAGCAAGGCTTGAAGCAATGGGATATTTCTCGCGATGCGCCATATTTTGGTTTTCAAATTCCCGGTGTAGAAAACAAATACTTTTATGTATGGCTCGATGCACCCATTGGCTACATGGCTAGCTTTAAAAAACTGTGTGATACACAAGGCTTAGATTTTAACGAATACTTTAATAAAAACTCTGACACTGAGTTGTATCATTTTATCGGTAAAGACATCGTTTATTTCCATGCGCTATTTTGGCCGGCAATGTTAATGGGTGCTGATTACCGTACACCAAACGCTATTTTTGCTCATGGCTTTTTAACCGTTAACGGCCAAAAGATGAGTAAATCTCGTGGCACATTCATCCAAGCCAGAACCTATTTAGAGAGCCTTAACCCTGAATGCTTGCGTTATTATTACGCTTACAAACTCTCAGCTAAGATTGATGATATCGACCTCAATTTACAAGATTTCAAACAGCGTGTAAATTCTGATTTGGTCGGAAAAGTGGTTAATATCGCCTCACGTAGTGCGGGCTTCGTTGTTAAGAAATTTAACAAAACTTTGTCTGCTTACGCCATTGAGCCTGATTTATATAATGAGTTTGTTGCTAAAGGTGATGATATTGCTAAGCTGTATGAAGCGCGTAATTACAATCAAGCAATGCGTGAAATTATGAAACTCGCTGACAAGGCTAATCAATATATTGACGAGCACAAGCCATGGCAATTAGTTAAAGAAGAAGGCAAAGAGGCACAAGTACACGATGTCACTTCATTGGCGATTAATTTATTTAGAGTATTAATGACATACCTTAAGCCGGTATTACCAGTGATGGCCAAACAAGCTGAAGATTTTTTAAATGTCGATGCGCTTAATTGGGCTGATATTAAACACCCACTGACTAAACATCAGATCAATAAATTCAAGCCACTCATGTCACGCATCGAAGATGAGCAGATTGAGGCAGTGATTGAGGCGTCAAAGCAAGACATGGCACAAGCCAAAACAACCGAAGAAGAGCAAGAGGATAATAATATGATTAGTATTGATGACTTTACAAAAATCGACTTACGCATTGCTAAGATCGTAAAAGCCAATCACGTAGAAGGCGCTGATAAACTCTTGCAACTCACCCTCGATATTGGCGAAGAAAACACACGCAATGTATTTGCCGGTATTAAAGCGCATTATTCTCCAGAAGATCTTGAAGGTCGTTTAACCGTAATGGTAGCTAACCTCGCACCAAGAAAAATGAAATTTGGTATTTCTGAAGGCATGGTGTTGGCTGCTGGTGATGGTAAGTCATTGCATATTTTGTCGCCAGATTCGGGTGCAGCACCAGGCATGAAAATCAGCTGATTACTGCGTCTTTTTCCATTCTATTTTGTTAGATTGTTAAAAATTTTCAATTACATAGTAACAGCTATGCTCAATCAATTTTTTTACAACCTGCCTCATAGAATAAAAAAATACTTGTAATCACTATCCTTTATTAAATAAAAGGGTGTCACCCTCATTAATTCTAAATCACAAGAACTTCGAGTTACATCTACAGAAAGAAAGGCTCCTAATTAAGTTAAGAGATAGTTATCGTATTTTTCAAAAATCTTCAACTTTAGGTCGAGATAACCATGCTTTTTTCAGTCTTTTTCTAGAATCTACAACTACAGCATCCCAAGTATTGCACTGCCCTATCTTTTCCCACATAGCACCTGTTAAAGTTAGAAACTCTTCTGTGTTGCCCTTTTCAAGAGACTCTAACTCTGACAGCCATTGCGTAATTTTCGTCTCTTTCCCTGATTCAGCAGAAACCTGCGATGCCTCTCTTGTTAACCCTGAAAAATAATAATTCGCCATGCCTGCCGTTTGCCATCCATTTGCATGCTCATGCAATAATTTTGCCATTGCATTATCTTTAATTACCACCTTATGTACCATTGAGGCAAACTCATAATCACCTGCACATCTTGACAATTCTGAACCTAAATCATACAAATCTAATTCGTCACCTTTCTCTTTTGAAAAAGAGCCAGTAGAAATCATCATTAACAGTATTAATAGCATTTCATTTAAATAACTTTTTTTATAGTTTTTCATTTTTTACACTCTCCATAATATTGACTAGGCATTAAATCACCCCACAATAGCGTATGCCTACTATGAACAGACTTATTGTTATTAGCAATAGTTGTTGTTTGAATAGCTCCTGATGATAACGGCTCTAAGAATGTTATTCCTTCGTTTTTCTTTATAGCGCCTACCTTTGAAAGGCCGTTATTACCCACCATAAACGCATCCTCAGTTACAGTGTCATACTTGAACTCTATATTAAACCCATCAGACCTACTTAGGCCCTCTTCATCGTTGTAGTTTGGGTAACTACAATAATACGAAATAACTTCTGCATTTGCACCAAATGATGCAATAGATAAAGTCAGTAGTAATTGATAAATTTTGTATCTCAATCTGTTCATTTATGGTCTACAATTATCTCTCTTATGAAGACACTTTTTTCACTATTTTTTTATTTACTTATTTCTAATTTGGTATTGGCTTTGACACTCGCTCCCAATAGACTGATAGAGCCTGAACTTAAGGAAATTTCAAAATACCCATCTACTGTATCGGTGCAATTATCTCCCGATAAAAAAACTGAGGTATTATTGTTTGAGTCCATCAAACCTCGAGAGGAAGGCGAATTACCTATACAGGTTTTAAAAATAACTACCCCTGATAAAATATGGTTCATTAAATCAGGTGATTGGACTAATTTCACAAAGATTGCTTTTTTAGATGACCAGCACCTTCTTTTAACAGAAGGTGGTTTAACGTTTGAAACATCTAGAATTATCAACCTATCAACACAGAAATCTCATTACCTTGGTCAAGGGACGTTTGAAATACTTGGTAAAAACTTGATTAAACTTTATGGTCAAAAACACTATTTTCCTGCCCCTAAGTGGGGCGCGTTTTGGATTGATACAATTGTAGATATTCAAGGTAATGTTATCGAGGTGTTGTCGCCAAATTCTAAATATCTTAGAGAGTGTGTGCCGTTAAATCTAGTTCTTGACCAAGATAAAGAATATCCAAAGTTAAAGCAATCAATGAAGGACTGTATTCATGTCAAAAGATAGACCCATGTCAACTATAAGTCCTGAGATGCAAGAGCAACGCAGAATTATGTCTCGCATGACACCTGAAGAAAAGAAAGCGCATAAGTGGCAACGTTACTACGAGAAAGCGACACCGAAGTTATTAGAATTAATTGAATACTGTCAAAACGACAATAGAATCGTTCCACACAATTGGGGGGCTATTTACAACAACTTTATGTTTTTATATTATAATTAATGGGGACGGTACCCTTTAATTTTAAAATTAAGTAAAATCAATAACTTATATAAAAATATAAGCCTATTTTTATCAAAAAAATTAAAGATTATCACGGTAGAATTTCACTAAAAAATT
>Ga0209361_1001077_pt1 | contig 20405 bp, 17 predicted proteins | sample SaaInlV_200m_DNA_3_FD_184657 | JGI IMG/M metagenome (GOLD analysis project Ga0209361, IMG submission 184657) | Marine microbial communities from expanding oxygen minimum zones in the Saanich Inlet - SI037_S4LV_200m_DNA (SPAdes) (version 2) | ecosystem: Environmental > Aquatic > Marine >... | reverse complement strand
ATATTTCAGCGCGTACAAGCACACAGGATTCAGATTACGTGGATGTGCTGGACACCCTCAAGAGTTTTTTCCGTGAACGTCTGCAGTTTGCTGAATCAAACGGAATTGCTAAATCACAAATTGTGCTGGATCCAGGGATGGGTTTTTTCATCAGCGGAAAAGCAAAATACAGCTTTGATGTCATCCGGAGAATTTCAGAACTACATGAATTCGCTTTGCCTTTACTGCTCGGACCTTCCAGAAAATCTTTTCTGTCCGGAGTTTCTCAGGGACGCAGCTTAAATATTACGGAACGTGACATCCCAGGCGCAGCCGTTTCCAGCATTGCTCTCTGGCAAGGTGTCGCGCTCCTCCGTTACCATGAAGTTGAACAAGGCCGCTTATTGATCGACACAATAGAGGCTTTAAAAAGCGGTGCTGAAAATTAACATAAATGATGAATAAAAGAGGAAATGCAGTGCCACAGTTTGAGAAGATGAATTCGCCCTTGACAACTAAGTCTAAACTTATAAAATTATGCAGCATCGATCGAAGGGATTTGTAAAATTATTTCATCCATTTCTTCCCTTTGTTAAAACTTTCGTCAGCAAGCTTGAACGATACTTTGGAAGGATCGCTTAAGGTGGCGTGCTCAAGATGACACAAAAACATAACATGAACTCCAGTTTAACAGAAAAAGAACTTAAACCTCCTCCAAACTGGGATCGTTCCGGCTTACCGGCCTGGACTTATCTCAATGATGAATTATTTGAGTTGGAAAAGGAAGAGTTGTTTAGAAGACACTGGCAAATAGCATGTCACACGAGTGACATTCCGGAACCAGGCTGTTATGTTACTTTCGATATTGTTGGAGAACGCGCCCTTATTCTTCGGGACAATGAAGGCCAAATTCGGGCATTTCACAACCTTTGCCGACATAGAGGTTCCCGAGTAGTTGACGCCTCAAAGGGACGTTGCCAAGGTGCTATCGTTTGTCCATTTCACGGATGGTCTTACAGTTTGGATGGTACTCTGCGTGGAGCCGCAAAAAGTCATACCCTTCCTGATCTTGATCAATGTGAATGGGGACTTAAATCAGTAGAAATGGAAATATGGCAGGGTTTTGTTTTTGTCCGTTTTAAGCCGGGACCACAACCTTCAATAGCAAAAGTCCTGGAACGATTTTCCGAGGAAGTCTCCTTATACAGATCAGAACAACTCCTTTCGGTAGAACCGATTGAATGTACTCCTGCAGAAAACATAAACTGGAAAGCCATCCGTGATGTTGACAATGAGGGTTATCACGTAGCGCGTGCCCATCCAGCACTGCACGATTTATATGGGCAGCATTACTTTGATGAACCATTTGTGAACGGTGTATCCCGTTCTTATGCACCATTCAATGAAAGTGCAGGGCGAATGTGGAGTGTGCGTAACTACAAAAAATTTGTCGATCAATTGGAATCACCCTATAGAGAATTGCCCAGGGCCTGGCTCTACATCGGAATTTTCCCTAACAATGTTTTGGGATTTTATCCAGACGCAGTTATGTTTTATCAGGACATGCCATTTTCTGTCAGCACTGCTGCTGTAAGAGGTGCAATTTACAAACATCCGGATGAAAATCGTGTTATGCGTCTGGCACGTTATCTGTCAACTCGTATTGATGCAATGGCGGTTGAAGAAGACCGACAACTGACCCTTTGGTCTTTTGAGGCAACACGCTCAAGTGCATATGATGGAATCTTACTTTCCGACCTGGAATATGGAGTAAAGAGTTACCACAACGCTTTACGGGAAGTTATACCTGTCATGAAACAAAAAACTGAACCTCTTACTGGTACAGTCTCCCAAATTAACAGCGCTTCTCAATCAGGAGAAGTTAAGTGACTCAAACTATCTCAAATAAGCAGAATCGAACAGGATTGGCATTAGTCAGCACACCACTTGGTTTTTCGCTGCTCCTCCTTGCCGTTCCTTTGACGATGGTTATTTTGATGAGTTTCTGGACACAAAACTATTTGGTGCTGGAGCACAGTTTCAAACTGGACAATTACATCGAGGCTTGGACTCATCCACTTTATCAGCAACTAATGCTCAGGTCTGTGAGGATATCTTTTTTGGTAACACTTGCAACTGTGTTGCTGTCCTATCCGATGGCCTACTTCATTTCGTTTTACGGTGGAAATAATAAAGTACGTTGGCTGTTCCTGGTGACAATACCATTTTGGACAAGTTACCTGCTGAGAGTATTTTTGTGGAAGGTTATTCTGGGATATAATGGTGTGGTGAACAGCACATTAGACTGGCTTGGTATAATTGAGGAGCCCTTGGTTTTTATCCTCTATAATTCAAATGCTGTCATTATTGCACTTACTCATGCATGGGCACCTTTTGCTATTTTACCAATTTTCGTTGCGTTGGAAAAAATTGACAGGAGTTATCTTGAGGCCGCTACTGATTTGGGCGACGGTCCCATCCGGCGTTTTTTAAGGGTCACACTTCCATTGTCTATGCCAGGAGTTGTGGCTGCAACTCTGATTGTGTTTATTCCGACCATTGGCGACTATGTAACACCTAAACTGGTGGGAGGCAAAGACGGATTGATGATTGCCAATATGATTCAGGTTCAATTCGGTAAAGCCAATAATGCGCCACTAGGATCGGCACTGGCAATTTCAGCAATGGGAATAGTCGGTATGATTTCCATCTTATTTGTCGGGCTGAATCGCCGCTGGCTGAAGAAGGAATAATAATGGAAAAAGCTCCAAAATATTTGCAAATTTTTGTAGTGGTTTATTTAGTATTCCTCTATGCACCGGCTTTGCTGTTGCCTGTATTTGCCTTCAATGACAGCACAATCATTTCCTTTCCTCTTAGTAATTTCACCTTTGACTGGTTCTTGGGTTTACGAAATGAATCAGCTCTGCACGATGCACTTGGCAATTCACTACTCGTTGCACTTAGTTCTGCTATTCTTAGTACTTGCCTTGGTGTGCTAGCTTCACGGGCATCTGCACGTCATGAGTTTTTTGCAAAAAAGAGCATCATTTCTTTTTTGCTGCTACCTTTGGTTCTTCCTGAAATCATTATTGCTGTTTCTCTACTCGTTGTTTTGTCCCAAATGGGATTCGCGCTTTCACTCTGGACTGTAGTGCTGGGACATACTCTGGTCTGTATGCCGTTCTCAATTGCTATACTTACCTCAGCATTTAACAACATGGATCAAAGTCTGGAAGAAGCTTCGTTCGACCTCGGTGAAACAGGGTGGGGCACTTTCCGGCGGGTGATTCTACCATTGGTTGCACCGGGGATAGTTTCCAGTTTATTGATCACATTTACTTTGTCACTCGATGAGTTCATTATCGCTTTTTTTCTCACCGGAACAGGAGCGACTTTGCCGGTTTATATTTGGGGGCAACTCAGATTTCCAAACAAGCTTCCGAACGTGATGGCACTTGGTTTACTGCTTCTGTTGTTTTCACTCTTGCTTCTCTCGGTTGGAGAATATTTCAGGAGACGTACGAAGCAAATGGCCGGTACAGATAGTTTTACAGGAGATTGAAGAATGCCTAAAAGTATTGATGCTCCAACAAATGGAGTCATTGTAGATTTAAACAAAGTCAGCAAGTATTTTGCGGATGTACCTGCAGTAAATGGTGTCTCCGCACAAATTCGTGAAGGAGAATTTTTTTCATTGCTGGGACCTTCCGGATGCGGCAAAACAACTCTGCTCAGGATGATCTCAGGCTTTGAACAACCATCCAGCGGTTCGATCACTATAGCCGGAGTTCCTATGGAGGATGTTGAAGCGAATGAACGTCCGACAAATATGGTCTTTCAATCCTATGCAATCTTTCCTCATCTGAATGTTGAGGAAAATGTAGCTTACGGATTGAAAAGGCTTGGGTTGAGCAAGCCGGAAATGCTAAAGCAGGTGAATGAAGTTTTGAAATTGGTTGACCTGTCTGGTTATAACAAACGCCCCGCACAGACTCTTTCAGGAGGTCAAAGGCAACGTGTCGCTCTAGCCCGTGCATTGGTTTTGAAACCCAAAGTACTTTTACTTGATGAACCACTTTCGGCACTTGATAAAAAACTTCGTGAGCAAATGCAGATTGAACTGCGTCATTTGCAAAGGACAGTCGGTATAACTTTTATTCTAGTCACTCACGATCAGGAGGAAGCCTTGATTATGAGTGACAGGATTGCGGTTATGCTGGATGGAAAAATTGCCCAACTTGCTTCACCTCAAGAATTGTATAGCAGACCAGTTTCAAAATGGGTTGCTTCTTTCATCGGTGTAATGAATTTTCTACAAGGTGATCTCTTTCGGGACGGGGGAGATAAGTTAAGTGTTGATGCAGGAATTTTAGGAAAAATTTCGCTCAATCAAGAACAAATACCCGTTCCAGTCGCTACCGGTCCTGTGACAATTGGTATCCGTCCGGAAATGTTGACAGTATTATATGATAAGAATTCAACTGCAGAATTCGAACTGAACGCAGTAATTATGGAAAGCGACTATTATGGAGATATGACATATTACACTGTTAAAGTAGAGCAATCAGAGCTGGTGCTGATTGTTTCAATGCGTAACACGGCGGGACGTACTGTTTTGAAAGAAGGTGACAAAGCCCGTATAGGTTGGGGGTCAGAATCGTTAGTGATTCTAGCAGAATCCACTAGTTCGGAATAATATTATAAAGGAAAATTATGAAAACGGTAGGTGATGGTGCTTTTCGTCGAGAAGATTTATACGGACGTTCTAACGATATGGGATTTTCAGGTGCACTTAGTTTTTTACGTAGAAAATACACACGTGACTTGACGGGAGTTGACGTAGCAGTTACCGGAATTCCTTTTGACAGTGCCACCAGCAATCGTCCAGGAGCCCGTTTTGGACCTCGCGGGATTCGCGCCGCATCAACCGAAGTTGCATCACTCGACGGTTTTCCATTTAATTTCAATCCTTTTGATCATCTGTCGGTTGTGGATTATGGCGACGTTTGGCTGGATTACGGCTTTCCGCAAAATATTGTAGAGAAGGTCGAAAAACATGCTGACACAATATTAAAGCAGGGAACTTCTTTACTCAGTTTTGGCGGAGATCATTTTGTCACCTATCCGTTGTTACGCTCACACAGTAAAATTCACGGTCCAATTTCACTGATTCATTTTGATGCGCATTCTGACACCTGGGACGATGATGGAGCTCGGATTGATCATGGCTCAATGTTTTTGCGGGCGGCGCGTGAAGGTATCGTTGTTCCGGAAAAATCAGTGCAAATTGGAATTCGTACCCAAAACAATTGTACACATGGATTCAACATTCTGCATGCACCCTGGGTTCATACCCATGGAGTGCAGGAAGTAATTAAGTTTATACACGACACAGTGAAATCAACTGATCCAGTTTACATAACTTTTGACATAGATTGCCTCGATCCTGCTTTTGCACCAGGAACAGGAACTCCGGTTGTGGGGGGATTAAGCACGATTCAAGCGCTGTCAATTCTGCATTCACTGGGAGATCTTAATTTAATCGGAATGGATATTGTTGAAGTTGCACCTGCTTACGACCATGCAGAAATTACTGCACTGGCGGCGGCAACCATCGGGCATGATTACCTTTGTCTGCTCGCGCAAAAGAAAGGTGCGCAGGCACGTACAATCGGCACCATGCTCGATGAAAAACCTAGTGGAAATAGCAAAGTTTAATTAGAAACCGGCTTTAATCAATTCAAACTCCTTGATCATTTTCTCACGAAGTTTTGAATTCACAGGTGCTTGCCACAAAGTGTTTTTGGAGTAACTCTCAATACTTCCAAAGCCAAGTCCGGCTAATGTTTCCGCACCGAGACTATTCATTGCAACCCCGTTGGAGTGACCATAACCCCACTGAGTGACTAGATATTCTGCTGTTTTGTCTTCCAGCCATGAATCAAGAAAGTCATAAAGTTTATCTTCAGATCCCGGGCCATTTACCATATTTACATAACCGCAAACCCATGTTGAAGAACCTTCTGCGGTGTCTCGCTTCATTGCTACAAGATGACCCTCTGCAGACATTGTAGTTGCTGTTTCATTCCATGCCCATGCAATTAAGACTTCTCCGCTGGCCATTAGTTGACGAAGTCCTGCTCCATCTTGCCAATAAGTCCGCACATTTTTATGAACTTCTCGTAAAAAATTCGAAGCTGCTTTGAAATCCGCGTCTGTGGATTTGTTCCAGTCCGTAATCCCAATGGCCAGATAACCCAAAGCGTATGCGTCGTCAACATTGTCACCGATAGAAACTCGTCCCATATATTTTGGATCAACAAATGAACGTAATGTTGAAGCATCGGCCTTACTAACCTTGTCAGTACGATAAGTCATTGCAGTTGAACCCCAATCCACCGGAACAACCCACTGCTTACCTTCTGCATAAAAGCCTTCCATATTCCTGAAATTGGAAATAACTTTACTCCAGTTCTTGAGCCGTGATGTGTCAATCGGTTCTATGATACCAGACTCACGCCATTTGACTACCGATTGTGAACATGGATGAGCTAAATCTGCCCTGAAGCCTGCACGAATTTTCTGAAAGGCCTCTTCTTCATCTGCAAAATAAGCAAAGGTTGGGCTGTCTCCATGTTGCTTGATGTATGATTGGAAAAAATTTGGATCTTCGTATCCGGACCAGTCAAATACCACTAGATCTTTATCTGCAGCGACCGCAACACCACTTATCACCAATAATCCGCTGATTGCACAGGCTAAGTACTTGTATACATGATTCATCTTCTCTCTCCAAAAAATATTGATTATGTGTTTGATATTAAACAATCAAGATGCCTCAGGACGACCCAAAAGCAAAGGATAATAATACTAGATTCAATGAAAATAATTGTCAACTCTCTAATGCTTGCTGTACTTGGCATCAGAGCATGACACGTTCACGTAAAAATGGAACTTCACCTGGAGGCTCCTCTTCAAATTCTCGTGCGGCAAGGTGTCCGGAATGAACCGCGGCGGCAATGATACCAGGTGCCCAGCAATCACCGATGCACTGTAGTGTTTTGATTCCCGCTTGTGCGATTCCATCGGGATTGGCCAACAGCGTATGGTGCAGATCATCATTAGGAATTCGTTCCGTAACTAACACCAGAGTGTCGCAGGCAGAGTATACCCGTCGATCCGTAAACATACAGGCCAATTCGACTGTTCCGGAATGTACTGATACGAGATTATACTGCGGTGTAAGCCTTACGTCGAGTTCCAGCAAACGCTTTTGGATACGTCCCTGTTCCATCGTATTATGGGTCCAGGTGGAAATGTCCGGAGCAGGAGTAACGAGTTGAACGTCATGTCCTGCCAGTTTCAATTTTTCGGCAAGCACACCGCCCATGTAAAAGTGTTCATCATCGAAGATAAGCACTTTACCTTTAGCAGAAACACCATTCATGAGGTCATCTGGTGTCAGTACAGATACGTTGCTTAATCCTGGAATCGGTTCCCTGTGTTCGCGGGCGATGCCATCCCGTCTCCAAGTGGCTCCTGTGGCCAGCATCACATGTGAAAATCCAAATTTATCCTCGGCGCTGAATTCCAGAATGTCTTCAGCATTGAGTTCACTTCCACAATAGATGCTAACGTTCTCAAGTTTTTCCAGTAATCCCACCCGATAATCACGCACCCGTCCCCATTCGGTGAGTCCGGGTAAACGGCTTTCCCGACTGACGCGTCCACCGAGCTCATCAGACGATTCAGCCAAAATCACTCTGTAGCCGCGATTTCCCAACGCGAGAGCACATTCTAAACCTGCCGGACCTCCGCCCAGCACAAGCACACCCTCGTCGCTTTTACGCGGCTCGATCCTCTCGGGATGCCAGCCACGACGCCATTCCTCTCCCATCGTGGGATTTTGTGTACAACGCATCGGTACCGCCAGCCAGTCTCCGGCCACGCAGATGTTGCAGCCGATACACTCCCGTATTTCGTCAAGCCGTCCTTCCTCAATTTTATTAGGAAGAAATGGATCTGCGATTGAGGGCCGCGCCGCGCCGATCATGTCCATCACTCCACGCTGGATCAAGGAGACCATTGTGTCAGGAGAAGTATAACGTCCCACACCAACCACGGGTTTGGAAGTGAGTGATTTAACAAAACCGATGTACGGTTCCTGATAACCTTCTTTTTCAAAACGCGAGGTTGCTGAATCGTTCTCCCATTCGCTGATGTTTACATCCCAAAGGTCTGGTAGTTCCGCCAGCATTTCCACAACTTCCCTGCCTTCGTTTTCGGAAGTGATTCCTTTGGGGCCGAGCAGTTCATCAACAGCAAAACGAACAGCCACTGCACATTTGTCGCCGACGGCTTCTTTGGTGTCCTCAATGACTTCCCTGAAGAGGCGCACCCGATTTTCCAGCGAACCACCGTATTCGTCAGTGCGTTGATTGAAACGGGGTGAGAGGAAATGCATCAGCAGTGTCAGAGAATGTCCTGCGTAAACATATACGAGGTCAAAGTCAGCTTGTTTGGCGCGTAATGCCGCCTGTCTGTGCCACTTCCTGAAATTCCGGATATCTGACTTTGTCATCGACCTTGCCTGCACCGGATCGTAGCTATTAACGGAGATCATACTGGGAGCAATGGGTGGAATCCGGCTGTAGTGGTTGGAATTAGAATATCCACCATGGACTAGTTCAATTCCAGCTAAGGCGCCATGCTCATGTACCGCCTCTGTCATTTTTGTCAACGCAGGAATATCTGCGTCGTCCCAGAGTCGCCCTTCTGCTGCCAAACCGTTGTCTGAAGTGGCGTGTATTTCCACCTCCTCAGTGCAGACCACCGCCCATCCGCCTTCGGCTTTAATACCACGCATTGCAGCAAGAGTTTTGGGACGTAGATAGCCCATACCGTTACAGTGAGGAACCTGATAAAATCTATTCCTGGCCGTCACTGGCCCAATCTGCACCGGTTCAAAGAGAATGTCGTAATATGGATCGCGTTTGGGCATTTGGTTTATCCTTTCCACAAACCTTCCTGACGCAATTCTTCCGCAGTCCGGATAATGCCTTGTTCGAGAATGTTGAACATGTCATCAATTTGCTCTGGGGTGATAATCAGCGGAGGTGAGAAGACGCACATATTCCAAAGTGGACGTACAATCAATCCCAATTCCTGGCAGTGTTTGTCGATACGTGAACCCATTTCAATGTCCAGCACGAGTGCGTCCGGGTTCTCCGGATCAACGATCCTGCCTTCAACGCATCCCACCAATCCTACTCCCCGCGTGTCACCTACGAGCGGCAGTTTTCTTAAATCCTCGAGGCGCTGCAGAAAATACGGAGATATTTCACGAACATGTTCCAGCAAACCTTCGGTTTCAAAGATCTCGATATTCTTGAGTGCAGCTGCGGAACTGACAGGATGTCCGGAGTAGGTGTAGCCGTTTGAGAACGTTGCACCGTGCGCATTGTCACCGGAAATTTTACTGAAGATACGGTCGGAAATGATGCATGCGCCCATCGGTACATAGCCGGAAGTTAAACCCTTAGCGCAGGTGATAATGTCAGGCTCAATATCGAAAACTTCTTTGGAGGAAAACCAGTGACCAAGACGTCCGAATGCTGTCACTACTTCGTCTGAAATGTACAGAACGTCATACTGCCGACAAATCTCCAGACAACGTTTGTGGTATCCTTTGGGTGGAATAATCACTCCTCCGGAAGACATTACGGGTTCGGCAATAAACGCGCCTACGTTTTCAGCGCCAAGAGTGATGATCGCGTTTTCGAGGTCAGCAACTTTTTCCTCTAGAAATGTTTCTAGGCTCATGTCTTCAGGACGACGGTTGGGATTGACATCCGGAAGAAAGTGAACTAGTTCGTTTGCCGTATCAAGCCAATCCTTGTCACGTGACTTTCCGCTCACGCTTGCACTTAGATAGGTGCTGCCATGATAGGAATGTTCCCTTGAGATAACCTTCTTCTTTTCTGGACGACCCAACACATTGTTGTAGAAATGTACAAAGCGGATAGCGCTGTCTACAGCAGTTGAACCACAGGTGGTAAAAAAAACGTGATTCAAATCTCCAGGGGCGAGCTCTGCGAGCTTTTTGGCGAGCATCGCACTTGGAGAAGCACTCATGTTCCACGGTGAATAATAGGGAAGCTTGAGGATTTGTGAGGAAATCGCTTCGGCCATTTCTCTGCGTCCATAACCAATCTGCACACACCACATTCCTCCGGGGCCATCGATCAGTTTCTGACCGTTTTCATCATAAATATATATACCTTCGGCGGCTTCCGCAAACATGCGGGTGTTGTTTCCTACATCTTTCATGCTTTCCCACGGGTGCACGAAGTTTTCGTTATCAAAATTCTGGATTTGCTCAAGGTTTTTCATTTTAGCCTTCTTTGTTTTTATTATTTTTGCATGTCAATCAAGCATTATAATCAAGGTGCAGCCCAACGGTAGTTCTGTTTCATTGCATCACGAGGCAGTAGTATTGGAAAACGGTTCCTAATGGACTCGTCAATTTTTGGATCGAGGTGATTAGGGTAATGGACTGCTAGAATTTCACCTGCAACTTCATGGGCTCGTTCGAGAATGTCTTTAGAGCCTTCCTGTTCCCAGATTCCGGGAGCAGCACGATCCGCTAATTTTGGATAAAGAAACTCACTTTGCATCAGCTCCAGAGTTTGGGCGTGACCGAGGTAATGTCCTGGACCAAGAGCAACTTCCTTGATTACGTCAACGCTGAGGGTTTCATCTGTGACTTCAATCCCACGAATAACTCGCTGTACCATACCAAGCATGTCGTTATCAAGAACTAATGCTTCAAAAGAACAACCCATCAAACTGCCCAGCATTCCCGCCGATTCCAGGATACGGTTACCTCCGGCCAAACCGGCCAGTACAGCAGTTATGCCTTTTTCATAACCTGCCTGAGCATCAGGAATTTTTGAATCAGTCATACAGGAAGGAACAGTAGTCGGCAGGTTGTAAAACTTTCCGATCTGCACAGCAGCCGCGATGATAACCGCTTCTTCACCGCTGCCTCCGGAAAATGACCCAGTACGTAAATCGCTGATGAAGGGCCAGATCGCGAAGCTCATCGGACAACCCGGACGGATGAAATTTACGATCGCCAGACAGGCCAAACCTTCCGCTGTTACTTGTGCCAGAGTTCCTGCCAATGGTGCGGGAGCAGTCGCTCCGGCCTGGGGAGCAATTGCGATGTCATTGATCAAGCCTAAGCGGCTGGTTTCAACAAGTACATCCAGATTATCTTTGGCAAAACGCAGTGGTGAAACGATGGGACAGCCACCGAAGGTACAGAATGGTTTCTCTGCAAACCTGCCTGGACCACCCAAAACCATGTCAAACATTTCAATCGTTGGTCTGATGTTCTGGACACGATTGAAAGTCATTTCAAATGGTTTCTCTGTGCCGGAAAGCAGCGCATAGGCGACGTTAAAATCATGTTCATCCAAATCTGAAATTTCGGTTGGAATGACTGTCTGTCCAAACTGATGGATGTATTCCAGTTTATCAACCAAACGACAAGCGTCGTAAAGGTCAACCAATGTGGACGGTCGATAGGTTTTGGAATCGTACTCAAAAATAGTAACAGCTTCTCCGCTGGTGGCGTAATGCACTCGATAGCCGCCGACATGCAAATCAGCATGAGTTGGACTTCGGCTATGCACCACATACTCATTGGCCGCATTTGCCAAAACATCCTCTATCAACGCTTGTGGAAAACAAAGACGCCCTTCGTTGAGGATACAGCCGTGATCAGTAGCGAGCTCTATCACTTCAGGTGTTGCATCACCAATGCCTACCGTTTCTAGGATTTTGAGAGCTGCCTGATGTATTTTTTCAAGGTCTCTATCTTGAAGAGGCTTGTAAGTACCACCGAGCATTCCAGCCTTTACCACTTGGTTTTGCGATTCGGCACTTCTCTGAGCTTTACGTGCTGCACGACCACCGGAACGTGTTGGTCTTAATCTATTTTCTTTTACAATATTTACCATAAATTTTATTGTTTCTACTGCATCAAAATTCAGCAGCTGTGTCTTTTTAAAAACCTGAATAATTACAGAAGAAATATTTCCAGCAAGCTATTTGGGTTGGGAGCGGATCCTGAAGTAAGTTAAATTAACTTAGGGAGTATTTTTATAAGGAGATTAAAAGAGCAGGTATAAAAAAGCAATACAAAAGAGTAAGTTTTGTCACCTTGCTTAACAAGATAATCATTACTTTTTTTGTGTTTTCTTTTTGTTTTTACTGAGGATTATGTTTGTTCCTGTGGCTTTTTAAAACAAACTAGAAAATCCGTTGATAAGAGATATTACCTCCATCCCAGAAGTCATTGAAAAAATCATCCATGTTCCAACTGGTGGTTAACATCAATGCCGACTGTCTGCTCAAATCCTGGAATTCCCAGCTGACACGTAGCTTAAGCTCATTTTTTCTGCGTGTTTTATCCTGTCGTTCTGTACTGAGGTAGTCCGTAACTTTGTCGGTATCACCGGCATAAAATCCATATTCCCAAAATCTGTCCGTTTCGGTTTGGTGCCTTAAAATTCCGTAAAGCTGTGCGGTCCATAAATGGAAATCATAATCGTCCAGGGCAAGATCGAGTTGACGAAAAATATTTTGAAAACGGTCTTCACGTAGACCGAGTGTGCCGTGAAGTTTTTCACTTAAAGGATGCAGCCAATATAAATCCGTAGAACTATAAAGCAGTTGTTGCTCACGATTATCCGGCGAAGCAGTCTCAGTCGTAATTGTAGTTTCACGACGTTTACGAATATCAAAGCTGCGCCAGCTAAGTCCGGCCATACTCTGCTTTCCGTAATGGTAATCCAGCACCGCACTGCTGTCCTGTCCTTTGTAGGTGACAGTCAGTTCCTCTTTTGGGAAAACTTGTTTAAACGGTTTATCCAGCAAATGACTGAAGCGTGTGCGCCATTTATTTATGCGAAACGCGCCTTCCAGATAATTCTCAATTGGATGAGGAGAATAGTAGGAATTGTCGTAAAAGTTTTTTTCGTTATAGTACAAATCCTGAAACAACTTTTGGAAACGCAGATAATTCCACGGACGTTTACCCAGAGTGACACTTGCGCCCTGATCTGCTTTGCGTTTGTCATATTCAGGCATTCCAAGCAGTGAAAAAGCTGCCAAATCGTAAGGACGCCATTCAACTTCCACTTGATAACGGAAGGGTTTTATTTCGTAAAATTCCTGCTGCTTTGCAAGAAAAATAACGGTGGTTTCTTCAGAAAGGGAGTGAGGCAAACGTACTTCAAGCTGCGAAAAAAGCAGGTCCAAGCCCAGACTGCCGCCGGTAAGACGCCACCCTCCGCTACTTTCATACCACTCTTCTTCACGTAATTTGTTAAATTGAAAGGACTTTAGATCAAGAAAATTTTCCTGATTCAGGTAGGAGTGATTTATCTCTGCAGCATCGTCAAAGGCCAAAACCTTTAAAGGCAGTGTTCCAAAGATGAAACTGAAAAAAGCTAAACCAAAAAGAGTTAATTTTGAAAGTTGATGCAATGTTGGATTGACCATCTTTTCATGTCTTTCAGTTCTGTCCGGAATGCTCCTGTTCCAGTTTGGCCCATGTGTCACGCAGGGTTACTGTCCGGTTAAAGACCAATGCATCCGGACGTGAATCTTTTGCATCAACACAAAAATAACCGACACGTTCAAATTGAAAAACATCCTCAGGATTTGCAGTACTTAATTCAGGCTCAGCTTTACAGTCAGAAATAATCTCAACCGATTCCGGATTTAAGTCATTGATAAAATTGCCTTCCGGATCATTACGTCCGGGATTTGGCGCGGAAAAAAGTCGGTCGTACAAACGAATTTCCGTAGTTACTGCATGCTGCGTGGAAACCCAGTGGATAATACCTTTTACTTTGCGACCTTCTGCTTTTGCGCCGGAACGTGTTGCCTTGTCGTATGTGCAGCGGAGTTCCACAACTTTATCTTTTTCATAAATTACCTCATCGCAGCGGATGACGTATGCGTAACGTAGTCTTACTTCTTTTCCCGGAGAAAGTCGAAAATATTTCGGTGGCGGATCTTCCCGAAAATCATCCTGGTCAATGTAAATTTCTCTTGAAAAAGGAACTTTGCGTGTTCCCATTTCCGGATTTTTCGGATGCCGTGCCGGTTCAAATTCTTCGGTTTGATTTTCCGGATAATTAGTAATGACAACTTTTAAAGGTTTTAAAACCGCCATTGCACGGGGTGCAGTTTTGTCGAGTTCTTCACGCGCGCAATCTTCAAGCACATTCATTTCAATATTGTTTGCGCTTTTGGAAATTCCGATACGTTCACAAAATAAACGTACTGCGGATGCAGGATAACCTCGTCGCCTCAATCCGGAAAGTGTTAACATTCGTGGATCATCCCAACCTTCTACGTGTCCTTCTTCAACAAGTTGAATCAGTCTGCGTTTACTCAAGACGCTGTAACGCAGGTTAAGCCGCGAAAATTCGATTTGCCTTGGCAGGCACGGTGCGCTCACTTCAGCCAGAATCCAGTTGTATAAAGGACGGTGATCCTCAAATTCGAGCGTGCAGAGCGAATGAGTTACACCTTCCAGCGAGTCCGATAAACCGTGAGTAAAATCATAGAGCGGATAAATGCACCATTTGTCTGCGGTACGTTGGTGTGAAACTTTACGGATTCGGTAAAGCACCGGATCACGTAGATTAATATTCGGTGAAGACATGTCAATTTTGGCCCGTAAAACGAGGGTACCATCTTCATATTCTCCTTCACGCATTTTCCGGAAGAGAGCTAAATTTTCTTCAACGCTGCGCTCACGGTATGGGCTGTTTTTTCCGGCTTCGGTCAGTGATCCGCGGAACTCCCTGATTTCTTCCGCACTCAGGCTTTCAACATAGGCTTTGCCTTTTTGGATCAACTCTTCCGCAAACTCATAAAGCTGTTCAAAATAATCTGAGGCATGAGTCTGACTCTTTCCCCAGTCATACCCCAGCCAGCGCACGTCTTTCAGGATACCTTCTACATACTGCTCATCTTCTTTGACTGGATTTGTATCATCAAAACGCATGAAACATTTTCCGGAAAATTCTTTGGCAACTCCGAAATTGAGGTGAATTGATTTTGCGTGTCCGATATGTAAATGACCATTTGGTTCAGGCGGAAAGCGGGTGACGATTTGCTGATGTTTTCCGGATGCTAAATCTTCACGGATGATGTTACGGATAAAATCAGTTGCCGTAACTGGTGTAGAATTATTGTCTGACATGTTTTGTTAATAAAGTTGTTTTACGTTTTGAAGTTTTAGTCGAGTTATTTTCAAACTGAATACCCTACAGCTTTCCCCGCAAAACCATCGTGCAGACCCAGCATTTTTTTACGCCATTCACAGATTGGATCTTCTGTCTGAAGTAGAGAAAAATCCGAAATACAGCGTGCCCACTGAAATGCGCCAAAAACAATGTAATCTGAAAATCCGGGACTATCTCCTGCCAGAAAATTTTGTTTTTTAAGAGTTAATCTTAATGGTGTTAACATTTTTTGAAAACCTGGCAAACGTTCCTCACGATCTTTTACGACTTCTTCCAGCGTTTTTCCGAAGAGTTTTTCACGGCTTTCACGGAAATATATTTTGTCTTCTGTCGTTAAATGTTGGTGAATGTCCAGCAGCAGAAATTTAATTAGTTCCGGATTCAGTACTGTCTCTGCCCAAAATTTAATAAACATGACTTCACCATTTTCCAGTTTTAAGGAAGGAGCATCCGGATATTCTGCTTCCAGATATTCTGCAATCTTCCATGAATCGCTGACAGTATTTTCTCCATCAACCAGCACCGGAACCCGTTCCTGTCCGGAGAACTGGATTTTCTCTTTTTCTGTAAAACGCCACGGCAGGCAATCGACTTCCAAGCCCTTGTGTGCCAGCGACATACGTATCCTCCAGCAATAAGGACTGAATCTTCTGTTTTCATCTGCACCGGCTAGATCATACAATTTTCTCAAAATACCTCCTGCTTGAATTTTGTTAAATTATGGCTTGGTAAATAGTTGTCATTCCCGCGAAAGCGGGAATGACAAACATTGATGTTATAATGACTTTTTACTGGTTCATCAATTGTGGTTATTATTTAACTATTCAGCGTCTATCTCTCGTTCCGAGGCTCTGCCGCGGAAAGCAGTGGGTGAGGTTCCGCCTCACGAGCAGCCGCATGTTTGCCCTGTTCCTCTGTGCCTGTCGATTCTGAGCAAGCTGTGTTTCGGATGGCGGAGCCACACAATCAGGGTTAGGTGGCGGAGCCTCGTAACTAGGAGAACAGTGAATAGTTCTATCTCTCGTTCCGTGGCTCTGCCGCGGAAAGCAGTGGGTGAGGTTCCGCCTCACGAGCAGCCGCATGTTTGCCCTGTTCCTCTGTGCCTGTCGATTCTGAGCAAGCTGTGTTTCGGTTGGCGGAGCCACACAATCAGGGTTAGGTGGCGGAGCCTCGTAACTAGGAGAACAGTGAATAGTTACGTTATTATTTATTTATCTTGCTAAGCAACTGAAGCAATCAATGATGAAAAAGCCTTATTCCGGAAAAGAGCATTACCATTCCATAATCATCTGTTGCGGCAATGACCTCTTCGTCGCGATTGCTACCTCCGGGTTGAACAACATAATGCACACCGCGTTTGGAGGCTTGGTCTATGTTGTCACGGAAAGGGAAAAATGCGTCTGAAGACAAACTGACACCAGCAAGTTTAGTCAACCATTCTTCTTTTTCTATCACGGAAAGTGCTTCGGCGGGACCTTTGAAAAGACTATTCCAAGCAAGCAGTTCAGGTGCAGTCATGCCGCCTTCTATGCAGAGGATACGTGCATTTGTGCGTTCGACGCTACCAACTTGTTCATGAAAAGGCAAACTCCGGACTTTAGGATGCTGCCGTAAAAACCAGGCATCAGCCTTGCGTCCCGCTAGTTTTGTGCAGTCAACACGGCTTTGCTGTCCTGCTCCAATACCGATCATCTGTCCATCCAACGCATAGGCCACAGAATTAGACTGAGTATATTTTAAGGTGATTGAGGCGAGCACTAAATCACGACGTGCGGCATCCGGCAAAGTTGTGTTTTTGGTGACAACTTCAGTCAATAAGGATTTTTCATTTATTTTGATGGTGTTACGCAGTTGTGAAAAAACTACTCCACCAACTTCTCTGAACTCAAGTTCCGGAGATTTAAATTCCGGATCTGCAGCTAAAATTATGTATTTACCACCTTTTTTCTCTTTTAACAGTTTGAGGGCATCGTCGTCATAAGCAGGTGCTATAATTCCATCTGAGACCATTTTCCGGATAATCTCTGCAGTCTGCACATCGACTTTCCTGCTGAGTGCAATAAAATCTCCAAATGATGACAAAGGATCCGCTCCGCGTGCTCTAATATATGCTGTTGCCAGTGGAGTAAGTTCCTGGTTTTTACAACCATAAACTTCACGTAGAGTTTCATCAAGAGGCACATTTACAGCAGCTCCCGCGGGGCTGACATGTTTAAAAGAAGTTGCCGCCGGAAGTCCCAATGCTTCGTCGAGCTCTGCTACTAATTGCCATGCGTTAATTGCATCGAGTAAATTAATGTAGCCGGGTTGCCCGTTCAGCACGGAAAAAGGGAAGTTGTCTTTGTCCAGAGAGTAAATAGCAGCAGGTTTTTGATGAGGATTGCTCCCGTATTTCAGATCAAATTGATGCAGGTAGTTTTTTTGAATTGAAACCATTGTTTCAGCTTTTCTTAAAGTTAGAAGGGGTGTGAGTGCTAAAGCTTTAATGGTAGCTCTTCAAACTCAAAGACTCAAGGAATCAATTGCTGGAACAGCATCAAGGTCATACGGAGCTGGTTCTTTGTAAGCCGCGGGTTGAGCAGTGTCTAAACAGATAGTTCTGCTGAAATTTACCTTCGACTTTGCTCAGGGAACGCTTTTTCCTAACTTGATGAAGGTGACGCTGTCATTGGGGAGCAGGGACAAAACAGGTACTAAATTGCTACTGCTCTTTTTTGAGGATTTTGAGATGTGCTTTTAGCTGATTCAGTAATGCAAGTGGCTCTTCAAATGGCTACTCCCAACCAGGAATTGTTAATTTGCCTGAACTAGATTTTGTTTTGAGCGTTGAATTGTTATTTGTCAGGGAAGAGATTTTTTTTAATTTTTTCGGTTTAGCTTCTGCTGCGTTAATTTTGGCTTCTCGTTCTTGTTCTTTCCGTACTTCTACTAAACGTTCCTGGGCTTTTCTCAAGCTGAGCATATCCTGGTAACGATTGAAGTAAATGTCTGCCAAACGGCTGTTTGACATTTTATAGTGCGCCAGTGCGAGATTGTAATATGTGTCTGTTTGGTTAGGAACCAGTGTTTTTACACGTTTGAATGAATCAATGGACTCGCTGTAGTTACCTATTTCGTAGTAAGTTAAACCAAGATTATAATGAAAATTTGGGGATTCACTGTCTAAGCTGATAGCTTTCTGGTAGTTCCAAATTGCAACCTGATAGTCCCGATGTTTCAACGCTGCGTTACCTTCATCAAAATAACGCAGAGCCGATTTGTGAATCTGCACATCTTCTGTACAGGCTACAAATAACAGCGGTAACAGCAGCAGCAGGAAAAATCGAGATTGAAGATTTACTGATTTAAGATACACTGAAAATTCGATTGAAATTGGGACATGCTGTAAATTTAACTGAAAAGCAAATACTTGAACTACCGACTCTGCAAATGAGCTGGCTGACCAGGATCAATTTTGCTCAAGGATTGCATGATAATTCAACAGGGTTTTGCGTTTCCTTTGTTTCGCAAAGCAATCATGCATAATTCATACTCAAAAACACAGTGATGCAACGAATTTTGTTTCTGTTTTTATTTACGGCAATTTTTCTCTTCTGCGAGACTGCGGACTTTTCTGTTCAACAAGTCCTGGCACAGAATTACGCGAAAGAAGATGAAAAAGCGCTCATTGCAGAAAAAGAGAGGCAAAAGTTTTTAACAGAAATGCAGACCCTGCTGAACGCAGCCTCTAAGGCAGGATTTTCTGAGAAGGAAATTCGTGAGATAACTGTTACACGCAAGGGCAAGGTAGTTCATGTCTGGGACTTTCTGGAGCAAGCAAAGTTACAACAGAAAAAAGACGCACTTGCTAAAAAAAGATCGAAACCACGTGAGAGATATTTAACTGTAATGGATATTGCCGAAGAAATGCAAAGTGGGGAAACCAGAGATTTAGACGCAATAAAAGATAAAAGCACTTTTATAGGAGCAGAAGAAAAATGAAAATTATTGCTGTAGCTGGCGGTTCCGGCTGCGGGAAAACGCTTTTTACCGCATTAATGGTTGAGCGTTTGCCAAAAACTGTGGTGTTGCCTTTGGACAGTTACTACTATGACCGGCCGGATCATATTCCTTCTGATGAGTACGATTATGATGGATCACAAGCTTTCGATTTTGATCTTTATCAACAGCATATAGCTCAGTTGTCTGCCGGAAAATCAGTGTTGAAACCTTATTTTGCTTATGAAACAGGAAAACGTTCGACTGAATTTACGGAAATTGTACCGGACAAATATCTGATTATTGAAGGTTTACACGTACTGCTACGCCCAAATATCCGCCAGTTGCTTTCCTTTTCCTTTTATCTGGAGTCACCTTTAGATGTTGCCGTCAGCCGCAGGTGTCTGAGAGATATCAAGGATTACGAAGTTAGCGCTGAGTACAGTCTTAATCAATATCTAAATTTTGTACGACCAGTTTTTTTTGAGCAGATTCAACCCACAAAACAGTACGCGGATTTAATCGTTGAAAATAGTTACGAGACGCGTCTTGATTTGTTTATCGATAATTATTTAGCAGACAACGAACTGTAATTAAGTACATGCACAGCACAGTGTATGTACTATTTTGAATAATTCTACCTGAACTCTGAATTAAACACATCAAATGGAACTTCTTAAACGTTACTCAATCTCTTTCGCAATTGCAGGTTTGCTGCTTTATTTTTTTACAATCTGGGTTGAGAAAAAGCATGAAGCCAGCATGCCGCATAATTTATCCACGAAAAATGAGGAGATTGTGTCAATCCAGCTGAAGCCTAAACGTTATTTTGAAAAGTGCGTTGATCTTCGTCCTGTGCAGCAACTGGAGTATGGTTTTAACGCGAACGGTGCATTGTCGTTTAACCTCCATTTTCATGAGGAAGGCGAACAGTACTATCCTGTCAAAGAAGATTCTGTCAGTGAACTGGAAAAAACATTTCAAGTAGAAAAGAGGGGTTATTATTGTTTGAAGTGGGGTAATCCCGGCAGTGAAGATATTGAGATGGACTATCATTTCAAAATCCTGAATGCCTCCGCAGTCAGTGAATAAATAATGCTAAATTATCGACAT
>Ga0209361_1001070_pt1 | contig 20433 bp, 22 predicted proteins | sample SaaInlV_200m_DNA_3_FD_184657 | JGI IMG/M metagenome (GOLD analysis project Ga0209361, IMG submission 184657) | Marine microbial communities from expanding oxygen minimum zones in the Saanich Inlet - SI037_S4LV_200m_DNA (SPAdes) (version 2) | ecosystem: Environmental > Aquatic > Marine >... | reverse complement strand
GGAAAACTAAAAGTCTTTCGGATACTCAGCGAACGCTATCGCAATCGTCGCAAACGCTTTGGGTTGAGATTCAATTTGATCGCTTCGCTCTACAATTTTGAGCTAAATTGACTTATGCAAGAGGTCTTTTTAATAAAAAACTTTCATTAACCATTTAGGGTCGCCCTTACGTTTTATAAATCACTCCAGCCCCATACCCCACAACTGACGAAAAATCTCCCGTTACATCGCCGGATGTAGCGTAATTTAACACTTTTACGCTATCTGCGCCCAATTCTCTTGCGGCGAAAAGCGTTGCAGCGACGGCCCCACGCCCACAGGCGAAGCCTTTGCCCATTTCCTCGGCTTCGAGCACGCCTTCAGGAGAAAAACTTTCCATTTGGCGGAGCATTTCGCCATCCAACGTTTTGGCAACATCTTGCGCATAAAAATGGGAGAGATCTGTGCTTGCTACGAGCAGAACGTTACGTTCACGCAATACTTTAGCAAGGGCTTTGCCTAAAACTTCCAGTTCGTGCGCATCTGTAGAACGGATCATGATCGGGAGCAATGAAAACTCCCCGCTCAGGGCACGTTGCAAAAAGGGCAGTTCAATTTCGAGCGAGTGTTCGCCATCTCTGGCGATAGGCGTGATGCCAAATCCAAGTTCTGCGTGTAAAGTAGCATCCAGCATGTTCACGACATCACGATCAACGGGAACATTGCCCAACGGAGTGGCGTAGGCTGTGTGGGAAGTAGTTAGAAAAGCATCCTGATGATGGGCGTGAAAAGGCGATAAAACGGCGACCAAGTCAAACTTCCGGTTGCGTACCGCTACGAAAGCGTATCCCGCCACTGCGCCTGAGTACATATATCCTGCATGAGGAGCGACAACACCGATCACATCCCCATCCAGGACAGGTAAACCCGCTTCGTCAAGATAGGCATCTATCTCGGCGGCGAGCTTTTCTGGTCGGTTTTCATACCATGTTCCGGCGATTGGGGAAGGGCGGATGGGGTTGATGCGTTTCATATTTTGATTGTAGCATAAGCCCCCCTGCCCCTAAAGGGGCATCCCCCCAAATGCATCGCATTTAGGAGGAATTAAAATTTATCTAAAAAATAGCGTGTCGCTGCAAAAGCAAGTTCGGGCAAGGCATCACGAGAAAACCAGGCGGCATCAGCGGCATCGTCGGCAGCAGCGAGATTCCCGTTGATGATTTCAGCAGCATAAACAATGATGAAGTCTGCGCCACCCGCGTGCTCTTTTTCGGCGTAAATATTAAGGATGCGCGTCACACGCACGTTCAGGCTGGTTTCCTCTAAACATTCACGGCGCGCGGCTTCAGCGGGATCTTCACCTGCGTTGACAAAGCCTGCCGGGAGCGACCATTTTCCCCGATGTGGATCGAAACTACGCTGTACGAGCAGGATTTCCCCATCCTGTTCGACGAGTACTCCTACAGCGACTTTAGGATCGGCAAAATGGATCCATCCGCACGAAGGGCAAACGGGACGCACTTGCCCGTAGCTTGCTCGGTGCTCAATAGCATTGCCGCAGCGAAGACAGTATTTTACTTCGACGCTTTTTGCCATTTTGCGATGGTCGCACGGCGAAGGAACCAACCAGCCAAGAGGAAAAGCACTATGGCTATCAGCAAAATACGCTGCACAAAAGTTAACTGCACTCTGGAGTTTTGCGGTGTATCAGGGATAGAAACGGGCGTCTGCATTGGTGGCTGCATGGTGGCTTGCGTAAGAGATTTCTGTGTAGCAGGCAGACCCTCTTGTACAGGTTCAGAAGCAAGTTCAGGCTCTTGCGTTGCTTCTACATCTTCCGCTTCTCCTGCGCCAACCCCGGCTTCTTCTGGAATAGTTGTTTGCACTGTAGGAGTCTGTGCTATTGGCGCTTCTGCTTCGGCGGCGGGTGCAGCTGCGGATTCTCCTACCGCGTCTTCGGCAATAGCTTCTTCCATCATCGGAGCTTCCTCGGCTGCGGCGGGTTCTTCTGTGGCATCCATCATCATTGGGGCTGGTGCTTCTTCCGCCGGGGCTTCGGCAGCCGCCATTTCCATCATGGGCGCTTTTGACATAGCAGCATCACCAATCCCAAATGGGGAGAGGAAAGTGAAAGCAAAAAGTAAAGCTGCCAGCACAGAGGCGTAATTCAAAGCAGGAACAAGCCGCGGGAGAGGAGGTCGTTTGGCGACCATCTGCGGGGAGAGGGTGAAATTGCGCGGCGCACGTCGTTGTGGGGTGCGGCGAAGCACTGCTCGGGACAGACGTAAATCGTCCAGCGCGGCACGCAGGTTTGGGTCACGTGCGAGGCGTGTTTCTATCTTCGCTTGAGTAGACGCGTTTAATTCTCCATCCAAATAGGCGGAGAGTTTTTCGAGGTCACGGAATGAAGGTTGTCTGCTCATAGGGTACTTCCTTCTTCCAGACGAAAAGCCGCAGGCAAAAGTTCCCGCACGGCTTGCAGACAATCACGCAAACGCAGACGTGCACGCGCAAGGCGACTTTTGACGGTGCCGAGCGGTTTTTTAAGCGCAGCTGCGGCTTCTTTGTAATCCAAGCCCTGAATATCCGTCAGAACAACAACGGCGCGAAAATCAGGAGGCAAGGCTTCGATACAATTTTGGATAGCTTGCTCAAGCTCAAAAGTTTCAACCTGTTTTTCAGGCGAGGCATTTGGGTCAGCAAGCCAGCGTGGGGCTTCCATTTCTTCGTCATTTTCAGTGAGGGGTTCGAGCGGTGTCGATGGACGACGTTTTTTGCGGCGCAATTCATCGTAACAGGCATTGGTAACGATGCGTAGCAACCAGGCTTTGAAAGAGCCACCACGATAGGATTTGAGTTTGCGAAAAGCCGAGATAAAGGCTTCCTGCGTGGCATCGGCTGCGAGGGCGGGGTCACCAAGAACGCGATAGGCGGTATTGTAGAGCATGTCCTGATAATGCAGGACAAGTCTGTTGAAGGCATCAAGGTCACCGTGTTTTGCGTCGCGAATGAGGGCGGGTTCGTCCATGGGGCTATTTTATCATTATAAAAGTAGGGGCGACTGGCTGGTCGCCCCTACTGAGGAAGTTATCTAGTATCATGATTGAAGATTATCGTGGCCGTACGATCAACCACCAAATACCACGCCAGATCAGCATGCCCAATGCAGCCGTAGCAGCCAATACAGCAACAAAAACCGGCAGAATGGGTATAAGCCCGAACATCAAAGCACGGAAAAAAGCTGCCAGCGGTGCGGCAAGGATCACCGCCCAACCAGCACGCCAAAGTTGACGCCAGTTACTATAGATCTCTTCGCGATATAACCCCAACCAAGGAGCGATTAAAACCCAGGCCACGAGAGTGGGAAAGAAAGTTGCTGCAACACGATACAGTATCTTAATGGTTATGCCATCATGGAACATAAACCCGACAACTGTGATGATCACAACGGAGAACGTATCTCCAAGTAATAGCAGAATCGTTTTTTTATTCATAAGAAGTCTCTATCAGAGCACAGCCCCCTCTGCCCTGAAGGGCATCTCCCCCAAATTCTAAATACGGAATTTGGGGGAGAATAGCATAATATCGTTTTTATTCTTCTGCGCGCAAATGCGGGAAAAGCAAAACTTCACGGATGCTGTGCTTATCCGTTAGCAACATGACCAAACGATCCACGCCCATACCGAAGCCACCGTTGGGGGGCATTCCGTAACGCATGGCACGCAGATAATCTTCATCCATGGGGTGGCGTTCTTCGTCATCATCATCGTAATCGCGTCCCATTTCGAGGAAACGCGCTTCCTGATCAATGGGGTCATTCAATTCAGTAAAAGCATTGCATAATTCCATGCCAGCCACAAACCCTTCAAAACGCTCTACAGTTTGTGGATCACCGGGGATGGATTTCGCCAAAGGTGATATCTCACGCGGATAGTTGTAAAGGAAGGTCGGCTGGATCATCTCGGCTTCAAGGTATTCATCTACCATCCAGCCGATCAACTTACCACGCGGAGCGTCAACGGGATGTTCGATCCCCTTTTCATTGAGCGCCTTATGCAAGGATTCATCATCGCGGCATTCATTGATATCCACACCACAGGCATCCAGCAAACCTTGGCGCATCTCCAAACGATTCCAGGGAGGGGCAAAGTCGATCTCTTGACCCTGATAAGTCACTGTGGTGGAGCCGGTTACTTTTTCAGCAACATAAGCCACCATCTGCTCAGTCAACTCCATCACTTGTAAATAGTCGGCATATGCCCAATAAAATTCAATTTGAGTGAACTCAGGGTTATGCTTATACGAAACACCTTCGTTGCGAAAATCGCGACCAATTTCGTAAACACGCTCCAGATTTCCAACCAAAAGTCGTTTCAAATACAACTCGAAGGAAATTCGTAAATACAGATCCTGCTTGAGCTGATTATGATAGGTGACAAAAGGCTGGGCTGCCGCGCCACCATAGATCGGCTGCAAGATCGGCGTTTCGACTTCAATAAAATCTTTCCCATCCATAAATTCACGTAAAGAGCGCACGATCGTCGCACGTTTGCGAAAAGTATCACGGGTACTTTCATTCACCGCTAAATCAGCATAGCGCTGACGAGCGCGCAACTGCACATCTTCCAAAGCAGCGTGTTGAATAACCGTGCCGTCTTCAAGGGTTTCATCTTTTGCAGCAGGCAGTGGTGTAACAGCTTTTGCGAGTAATTTGAAATCACTCACACGCAGAGTCACCTCGCCTGTGCGGGTGCGGAACATCGTCCCCTCGGCTTCGATGAAGTCGCCCAGATCGAACATCTTCGCAAAAAGGCTGAGTTTTTCTTTGCCAATATCGTTCACACGGAAAAATAACTGGATTCTGCCAGCACCATCTTCTAAATGCGCAAAGGATATTTTGCCTAAATTGCGTGCGGAGCGAAGGCGACCGGCTAAAACCGCGACGACCTCCGTTTCACTTGCTTCCGCGCTTTCAAAAGCCGCGATCGCCTCGAGGCTGGTATGCGTCCGCCGCGCACGAGTAGGAAAAACTTCAATGCCCTCGGCGCGTAAGGTGTCGATCTTGTCGAGACGGATCTGTTCGAGCGATGAATATTCGGTCATAAATGCCTCTTCACTTTGTCTAAAAATAAAAAAAGCCCCGCGTCTGCCTTCCAGCAAGAAACGCGGGGCAGTCAATCATACTATCTTATCATTTAACAGTGGTAATGCGGAATTTCAATTTTCCGTCAGGGGTATCAATAACAATCTCTTCGCCAGCTTTTTTATCCAGGGCAGCTTTACCAATAGGAGATTCATTCGAGATCATCCCATTACGAGGGTCAGCTTCGGCTGCACCAACGATAATATATTTATCTGAACGGCTTTCACCCTCTTCACGAATATAGATCGTTGACCCTACTTGAACGTAACCGTTATTTTCTTTCTCTTCATCATCGCCAATAATATGTGCATTAGCGAGGATCATTTTAAGTTCCTGAATACGGCCTTCTACAAAAGCCTGCTCATTTTTAGCAGATTCATATTCAGCGTTCTCGATCAAATCGCCGCCTTCCATAGCCTCATGGAGGCGTGCAGCAACTTCTTTACGTTTTACAGAACGCAAATCATCCAATTCTTTTTGGAGTTTAATATAGCCATCTTTAGTGAGAAATGATGTAGGCATGAGTTTTCCCTGCAGCTTTCGAGTAATTTGTCTATCAAAACGATTGCACCTCTAAAAAAATATAGAGATGCAAATGGGCCGTCATTTTTGGTTTGAGGCGACAATATATCATGTTTTAGAGGCGAAATCAAGTGTACTTAAGAGCATTTCAGGGCTTCTCCAGCCCATGTTTTTCGAGCAAAGATTCGTCTCTCAATAGTGTGGATGTAAGACCATCAGCAACGATGCGGCCTTCGTCCATAATAACCATACGAGGGAATAATTCGGATGCCATGCGCAGATCGTGTGTGGAAACCAACATAGTGATCGGTAGTGTATTTAGCAATTGGATAAGCCCCCGACGCGCACGCGGATCCAGACCTGCTGAGGGTTCATCAAGCACCAATACCTGTGGGTGCATCGACAAAACTGTTGCGATAGCAATACGTTTCTTTTGCCCTGTACTGAGGTGATGCGAAAGGCGTTTTTCAAAACCGCTCATATCTACTTGCGCGAGAGCTTCCTCAACACGAGCAATCACTTCATCTTCAGAGAAGCCCATATGAAGCGGGCCAAAGGCAACATCTTCGAAAACGGTTGGGGAAAAAAGCTGGTCATCGGGGTTTTGGAAAACAAGCCCGACAAGGGCGCGGATGACTGGCAGATTCTGTTTATTTAACGGAAACCCGCCCACCCTGAGTTCGCCTGCGCCTTTTAGTATCCCATTCAGGTGCAGCATCAGCGTGGATTTCCCCGCACCGTTAGGGCCAACGAGGGCAACTTTCTCTCCCTTTTTAATATCGAGAGAGATTTCGTACAGGGCAGCGTGTCCATCGGGGTAGGCAAAGTCTAAATTATTGATGGCGATCACGGGCTGATCTTCAGCCAGATTTTCGGGCAGCGGAGTGTTTCGTTTTTCGTGGGTGATGGGCATGAGGTTATCCGAGGTGAGCAAAGAGTTGTAAAAGAATGAGCAGGAAAATTGCGAAAGTCATTAGAAGCCAATCACGAGTATGGATACCATGACGATTCAAGGTGCGCAGATGCCCCTGATAGCCGCGTGCAAGCATGGCGTTGTAGATACGGTCGGAGCGTTCGTAGCTGCGCAAGAAAAGCTGCCCAACCATATTGCCGGCAATGCGCGCACGCCAAAGAATGCTCCCGCCGCCGCGCTGATGAGGCGGAATTGCGCTGCGTGCCTGCCGTGCGCGTAAGAGACGCAAGACTTCGTCGCTGAGGACAAAGATGTAGCGATACAAAAAAGCGATCACGGTCACCAACATGCGTGGCAGACGCAGATGCTCGAGGGCGTGGATCAGATCGGGAAACTGGGTGGTGGTGACGAGGAGAATGGCAACTTGCACCGAAAGCCAGGAACGCACAACAATGCTCAAAAAGCGCAGCAAGCCCGCATCAGTAGCAATGAGATGCCAGGGACCGAAATCCCAAACGGCGAGGGTTTCGCCCGGCAAAGCAAAAATGGCAGTGATCGCAGCGAGAGCAAAGGGAAAGGCGATGAAGGAACGTTTGAGGGTATAGCTCCATCCCAGTTGAGCGGCGAGATTAAGTAAAAGGATGGTAAGCCAACTGATGCCAAATCCAAGCCAATGCCCATCGGGAAGGAGAGCATCTGACAGGATAAAGAGAACGGTAATAACGACCTTAACGGTCGGCGCAAGGCGATGGAGAAAACTCTCGCCCTCGCGGAAGCGGTCAAAAAGGCTGTCGTGCATCAGTTATGGGAAGTGTGACGGATGGAACGTCGTCGTGCGAGGAAGATAACCAGTGCCGCGATGACGAGGATACCGATCAGGCCTGCTGCGATGGTCGAAAATGCGCTATCCCTGAAGAAGGGCAACGCATAATCAGAGAGAAGCTTATAGGGTGCATTTGCACCTTGCTCAAGAAAGCCCAAATCTGTGGCAACGCGTTCCAGCCCATCAGGATCGGCAGAGGCGAAGGGGGAAAGCAGCACGACACCCAATGAGAGCAAAGCACCAACGACGATCCAGCCGCGCCCATTCTGCGCGGAGCTTTCAGATTCTTCGAGAAGATCAGGGCGAGTCTTGAAGATAAAGGCAATCGCCGCAACAGTGATAAGAACTTCGCCGATGCCAATTACTGCATGGACGCCGAGCATTGCCGGCAAAACAATATCGAGGCGAGCAGTACCGCTCAGCCAAAGTTGGAGGGCGGTAAAGAGTGCGCCAGCCATGACGGAGAGCCAGGCGCCTAGTCCTGCCGCAAAAAGTTTGAGTTTCCTTTGGCGCCCCTCCGCTGCTTTATAGAACCCAAAGCCAATTGCCGCAGTGAGCAAGCCCATGTTAAAGATGTTTGCGCCCATAACGAGCAAACCACCATCCTGAAAGAGCAAGCCTTGTACGGCGACGACGGCGGTCATGACCAACATCCCAGCCCAGGGACCAAGCATGATCGCTGCCAAGGCACCGCCGAGCAAATGCCCGGATGTGCCGCCCGCGACAGGAAAATTGATCATTTGCGCAGCAAAAATGAAAGCTGCCATGACACCCATGAGCGGGACTTGTTTTTCGTCCAATGTTTCGGTGCGTTTAACCGCTGTAGAGAGAATCACGAGGGTAATTGCCCAGAAAATAAGCGAAATAGCGAGGCTGAGAAAACCATCGGGGATATGTAAGGGGCTTGGAGAATATAGCATGAACACTCCTGTGTTTACTGGCACTCTGCGCATAAACCCAAAAAAGTAATATGGTTATGCACTAATTTAAATTGGGTACTGGCTTCAAGGCTTGCGTATAAGCTATCTAGTTGGACGTGCGGGATCTCGATTTCCTTACCGCATTGACGGCAAATAAGGTGGTGGTGATGTTCGTCGCTAATTTCATATGCACGCTTGCCATTACTGCCAAAAGCGGCCTGTGCTAAACCGGTTTGTACAAGAAATTCTAGCGTGCGATAAACCGTGGTCTCCATTAACCCCGGCAAACTCTCTTGCGCCAAAGCAAAAACTTCGCTTGGCGTGAGATGTCCATTCGCATGTAGCAAAATATGTAAAATGACTCGCCGCTGGGGAGTGACGCGGAAACCAAGTTCGCGCAGCTCTTGTGTTAGATCGCTTTCACAGCTCATTAATAATCCTTATTGCAAGTTTTTGCAATAAGGATTATATGCGGGAACCTTCTTTTGTCAAATATGCTCATGTGTAGGTACAATAAGGGCATGAAAAAAACTTCATTAGGTTCCTTGCTATTTCTTTTCTTATTTATGACTACAGCCTGCGCTGCGGAAGCGCCTGAAACCCCTACCGCGACTCTCCCCCCTACGCAGATTCATATTATCACAGCCACACTGCCCCCAACGCAAACACCGCTCCCAACGAGGACACCAGAACCAACGGCTACGACAGCCCCCTATACCCCGATAGAGGGGCAAACCACATCACAACTGAATGTGCGAAAAACACCTTCTTCGGAAAGTGAGCAAGTTGGAAGCTTGCAAATTTTTGACAAAGTGCAGATCATCGGAAAAGACCCGTCCAGTAGCTGGTGGATGATCCTTTTCCCGGACAGCTCAACTGGAAAGGGTTGGATCACAACACAATTTGTGCAGGTTACGGCGGATATTTCTAGTGTGCCCATTATCGACACTACAGTCCAAAATATAAGCCCTGCTCCTATAACGGAAGCAAACCCAACGGGGAGCGAAGCCGTTGCCACTGTGGAGCCGACTCCAATCTACGCTACGGCCCCACAAGATGGCGATTCTGCCGAATCTCCTGCCATCAGCATCACGCTATCAGAGGCATCCAGCTCTTTCTTTAACTATAGCAACGATATCTCAGTGCCTGATGGGGACGAAAGTGATTGGGTGCAATTTCTTTTCGAGGGTAAATCCGGGCAGGAAAGAATTGTGTCTGTTGTTGTCAATTGCTCAGGAAGCAGTAAATTAGATATTGAGCTTATCCAGAATGGTGTTACGTTGCAAAGCTGGGCAGATATTACTTGCGGACAACCCCACCAACTACAACTCTACCTTTATGTAAGCGCGCCTTACTCTCTGCACCTTTTCCCCGCGCAAGGAAATACCCCCCTGAATTATATTTCTTATGATCTCAATGTACAGTTGATGAAATAGCTCCCGGTTTCTATAAAAGAGAATGCGTCGCACCAGAACGATATGAATCTATTTATCGAAGTTGGTGCGACACTTTTTTTTTGCGGCAAAAGAGTAAGTTTTACGGCTCCCATTGAAATAGTATCAACGCAAAAAGATGGGGCTTCCCGCCCACATATTCAACACCAACCAACCAACTGCGCCAATCCAAACCGCCATATTGATCTGTACCGGGCTTGAAGATATTATAGAAATTAATATTGGCATATTCCGGCAGCCACGGCTCTGGTGCAAAGGATGAAGCAACGCCCACGTCATTGCAAAGACGCTCATGGGTTGCACCAAAAACTTCTTGAAGTATAGGCAGGGGAATTTCGCTAAATGAGCCGAGCTTCTCAAATCCGCTGCCCGGCTCATCTCCCCAATCCACTTCGTAAGTGCTCTGAAATGCCCAGGCTGCTTCTTCTGTCGTATAGTTTGCCAAAGTACCATACCGATAATAGCGCAAATCTAATCCATGAATGGGACTGACTAAAGAAGCGAATAATTCGCCATCTTTATTTTCAAGGGCGACCTGGAAATTGTCCAGCAAAAATTGGACTTGCGAATCGAGGCAGAAAGTCTCGGCCGAGACATATTCCGTTAAGTAACGCGCGTTGACCCAACCTGCTTCCCCTGTGGACGTGTGAATCTCAGCCCAAATCTCTTCACCGATAAGCTGCGTCTGGCCTATACGAACCAGCCCCGTTGCATTTGCGGCGATCTCCTTTACGACAGGATTCTCTATCCCAGCTGCTGTGCGAAGATTAAGTGCATCCCCTTCTTCCACCAAAATAACGGCTGCCGCACTTTGAGAGACAAGAGGGGCAACCATCGTGGCTGTGGCGATAATGGGACTTTGCGTCGGGGGAGGCGGCGTCTGGCTTAACAGAGGCAAAACCAAGGTCGCGTTTGGGGCGGGTTGTGCATCGGCTGCGGGCAAGGCACAGCCCGTCAGCATAAAGATCAAGGGTAAGAAAAGCATCCAGTTTTTCGGCAAAAATCGCATCATCACAAACTCCTTTAGCTAGGTTCGCCAATAGTATACAAGAGATGCTCAAGAGCGGCAAATTTTGTTGACAGACCTTCTCTTTGCGGTATAATTTGCCCCGCATGGCCGACTAGCTCAATTTGGCAGAGCAATTGACTCTTAATCAGCAGGTTCCGGGTTCGAGTCCCGGGTCGGTCACACGAAAAAGAGCTTCTCATTAGAGAAGCTCTTTTTGTTTATGTTACTAAAAGCTTGGAGGGTAAACTTGTTCGCGATACAGAGAAATCCTGCCCATTAAGTAGCCTGTTCATAGGATTCGTGAAATTTTGTCACAATCCTATCCTCCAGTTCAGTGTATCTTTCGCTTTAGTTTTTGCGCGCACCTCTCACTCTAGCGCGAATATCTTCTGAACTTTCTCCCTTTCGTTTATCAGAAGTTTTTCAAAATCGACGTGCGGCACCTCGATAAAGCTATCGGTCCTGTCGAGGATAGTATCTGAAATCCATTTTTGGTAACGCGTCACGGTTTGATGTGAGCGGGTGCAGGCTTTGACTGAGTATCCAGGATAGCCGTAGGGCTAGGATGAACACAATCCCGCTAAAAACAATCAGGGCTTTTGAATAATTTTTTCTTGCTCAACCAAGGGTAAGAAATTTGTTGAGAAAGCCTATTTGTGAACAAATACCGAGAAATAATTGCTCCCAGCGTCACTCCAAAAGTTTCCGCACAATTTACAGAATGGAAACTTCACCGTATGTATGTCTTTTAGTAGCGGGGCAGGACTCGAACCTGCGATCTTCTAGTTATCAGTTCTAATCTTTTGAAAACCTACTTTGGAGGTAAAACTTTGCTAGCGAGCTAATCCAATGGGGGGGTGTGTCTTGATTACAAGGTGCAGTTCAGGCGTAGTCGTGGTGACTTTTGCACGGAAATCCATGTGTCAATGTGGATGTTTTAGGCAATCCTTTGCACTTCCTTTTAACTAGCAGGCAGCGTTACAATGTTACGCAATACTAAAAACTTAATCGCTGGGTATGATTTTAAGCGTGTGATCGCAGACCGTTCATATGATGCAGAAGATTTTCTCCTAAGAATTGCTGAATTGAAGGTAGAAGCCGTCATTTCGCCTCGTCAAAACGGGAAAGTGAGCAGAGAATATTATAAACATCTCTACAAAGAACGTCATTTGGTGGAGTGCTTCATTGGCAAGATCAAGCATTATCGGCACATCTTTTCTCGCTTTGACAAACTTGATAGGCGTTATCTGGGCTTTTTGAGCTTTACGGTTACATTGATATGGCTACAATGAAATGTCAACAGAACCCAGTTGTTTTTCTATCGTTACTAACGCATCGGAGAGCGACAACTCAGCAAGAAGATCTCTAGACGATACAGTTTGGTAATAGGTTGGATTTGCACAGGCTCGGCATAAAACGCGATCATCATGGGTGACTTCGCGCTCATTGATAATCTCTTCACCACAAGAATCACAGTTGACACGCACACCTGCGCGGCTGACTATTGTTTCAATGGGTGTTGTTAATACCACTTCTTTAACGGATAGTAATTCTTGTGTTGGCATTGCTTGATAGCCCTTTAGCATCGCATAATATCGGCGCTTTTCTTCAGGAGCGTAATCTCGTGCATGTTGACGAATATCTTGCCGAGTAGCTACTCGCATAGCTCGACCGCTGTCAACATCTACAAAGGTGGCCGCTACTTTTCCATAATCTTCCACCCGCAGCGTGCGGTGACTAACCGCACAGCCTGTAACAGCCTCCACCCCAGAGACAAAGCAACCATCCGTTTCCACGATGACAAGTAATCGTTTATCATCGCGAGGCACAGTCACTCCTAATGCTTCAGCACCTGCCAAACCAATCCGCACTCCTAACACCTGCCGAGGGCATAGAGATTTATGGCGATACACAGATACAGCTAAATAATATTTGAGGGAGTCCATGGGGGTTCCTCTTTTGGATAATGTTCTTCTGATGTCATATATCAATCATTTACTATAATCTGACCGAACGCTGTTTTGCCCATTGAGTTCCAAGGTCAGATAGCATTTCGGGCGTCAGAGTCTTGCGAGCAAGAGGATAGAGAATCTGTTCTTCTTTGGCAAAATGGTTGCGAGCAATCTCAATAACTCTTAGCAGTAATGTCTGAGCTTGAGCTAAATCTTGTGTGCCGGGCAAATTCTCCAGAGATCGCTCGATCTGATCGTGCTCGGAGCGCATGACAGCCAGTGGCCCCATAGGACCGATATGTAATTCCAGATTCTTGAATAGCAATTCTTCTTCCAAATAAGCGTGACTTGCTAAGGCGGATTTTAGCATTTCTCCTTGAGTTTTTACCTGCTCTACAGAGGTAGCCATTGGAATGAACTGCTCCATATGATCAAACTGAGCATAGAATACGGCATGTTCACCTAAAAAAGCGTCTGTTATTTTCATAGTTATTAACACTCAATTTCTGCACCCTTACGTGCATAGTAATACCAATTAAGAATAAGACAAGTAAAATAATAGATTGCAAAACCATATAAAGCATATTCCGGCGTTCCTGCATTGACTTGTTGGCCGAACACTCGAGGAATGATAAAAGCACCATAGGCTGCAACCGCTGCCGTCCAACCTAGAACAGGACCCGCTTCTGAGGGTTTGAAGATGATTGGTACCATTCTGAAAGTGGAGCCATTACCAATTCCTGTGGTGATAAATAAGATCAGGAACAGAATCAGGAAGGGGGTAAAAAATTGCTCGGGTTGGCTGGATGCACTGGCTTGCTTGACGTAATAAGCAACGCCTAGCGCAGATAAGATCATTACAACCGTATCCCATTGAGTAATTTTTGCGCCACCGACTTTATCAGAAATCCAGCCTCCGATGGGGCGAGCGAGAGAACCAACCAAAGGACCAAGCCAAGCATAGGCAAAGGGATTGGGGGCATTGGGGTTAATGCTGCCGCCGGGTAGCTCGCCAAAAACGACACGAATGAGCAACGGGAAAGCGGCAGAGTACCCAATGAAAGAGCCGAAAGTCATTGTGTACAAATAAGTCATAATCCAGTTATGCTTATTTTTGAAAATCGCAAACTGAATGTCAAGATTAGATTTAATTTCACCCGGGAGCGCTCTCATTATCAAGACAGTGGCTAGAATGGTCACGGGTAAAACAATCCACATACTAAGTTCTAAACCAAGCAAAAGATAGAGACCAATCGCAGCACCTACGCCCCCGGCACTGATCAGACCCAGGGTTTTCAACAAAGCTGACGAGGTTGAGCCAAGATTGGGCGTAGCCGTTGAGAGATTATTCATCCCAATCCACGCAGCAAAAACAAGAACAACCAAGATAGGAACCCATACAAAGCCAGCGTTTTGGATATAAGACACCCCGCCATTAACAGATAATCCTTCACCACCCAACGCGCCGAAGAGACCAAAGGTTACAACAAAGGGAATCAGGATTTGCATCACACTTACGCCAATATTGCCAAGTCCAGCATTCAAACCCAAAGACATTCCCTGCATCCGTTTTGGGAAGAAGAAATTGATATTAGACATCGATGAAGAAAAGTTCCCACCACCCAAGCCAGAAAAGGCAGCCAAAATAGCAAAAGTCGTAAAGGGCGTGTTGATATCTTGTAGGGCAAATCCCAAGCCCAAAGCGGGGGCGATGAGCAAGGCAGTTGTTAGCGCAATCACATTCCGACCACCTGCAATCGCAATCAGGAAGGAGTTGGGGATACGCAACGTAGCGCCCGCCAAGCCAGCAATTGCAGATAAAGTGAATAATTGCACCGTATCAAAGGGAAAGCCCAGATTTTTCATTTGGACAGTCACAACGCTCCAGCACAGCCAAACCGCAAAAGCAACTAATAAGCTGGGAATGGAAATCCAGAGATTACGATTAGCAATCTTTTTTCCTGTCGATTCCCAAAAACCTTCATCTTCAACCTCCCACTTTTCAATATAACTTGACATACTCTCTCCTTATTTCAAGACTAATTATAGATTTCTATCTGATCTTCTTCTTATGGATGGATAACTGCGATTCGCGCCTGATATTAGGCTTGCTTTCGTTTAATGGGCTGGGGTACTGCGCGAAGACATCTCAGGTTTTATGGATAAACCAAATAAAGTTTGGACAAAGCCATCCCCTTGTATAGCTTCTAAATATTCTGTCCATTAGGTTATTTAGGGTTCTCCTACTTCAATACGTCTATCCTTTTTTGAGATTTTCCGCACAACAAAAGCCATCCAAATTAAACAAGCCATTGTAATGAAAAAGAAAAATATCCAGGTTGTTGTCCATAACCCAACGGATTTCAGCAAACGCCCAAAGATGATCGGGGAAATGAATCCACCCAAGCCACCGACCACGCCCACAATCCCCCCCACAACCCCAACCTCCGAGGGGAAATATTCGGGAATAAATTTATACACACCAGCTTTACCAATTCCCATCGCAATACCAATGATGAAGACAAGAAAGGTGAAAATCCAAACATTGGCCTGGAAATAGATATGCGTAACCCCTCTGGCTAATAAGTCTTTCTTGGCAATTTGGTCGCCAACTTCTACGATCGCTTCCTGCCAAGTATTGATCTTGGGCAACAAAATCAAAGCGCCATCTGCGTATTCAATTTCTACTTTCGGAATCAGGGAGTAGGTTACATCATCGACCTGGATTTCGGTGTAGGTAACGGCAGTAACAGTTCCTGAACGTTTTGCCATCAAACCACTGCCGGGAGATTCGATTTCCATTTTTGGAAAGAATAAGAAGAAGCTACATACTGCAATAATTCCAAAGACCCAATACATCACGGCACGTGCACCAAATCTATCTGATAAAACACCGCCCAATGCACGGATAACACCAGAGGGGAGAGAGAATATCGAAGTAAGTAAACCTGCTGTCACAATGCTCATTGCATAGACGTTGACATAGTAGGGAACGAGCCATTGTGCTAAAGCGACAAATCCGCCAAAGACCAGGAAGTAGTAAAGTCCAAAACGCCAAACACGAACTTCTTTAAGCGGGGATAACATCTGGATGATGGTGCGTTGACCATTTGTAGCTTTACGATTCGTTGTGAATATGTAGAAAACGACCGCCATAATTACCAATGCTGCTGCATAATAAGCGGGAAGTTTGCGCCAATTATCAAGATCTTCGCCATTATTGGTCAACCAACGGAGAAGACTTGGTGCTCCCAATGTGGTCAACGCTGCACCAGCGTTGCCAGCGCCGAAAATACCCAAGGCTGTTCCCTGTTTTTCTTTTGAGAACCAGACAGAGCTGAATGCGATACCCACCGCAAAGGATGTCCCTGTCATGCCGAAGCCCAGGCTGTAAAGCATATATTCGCTATAGGAGTTGGCCTGTCCGAGCATGAACATGGGAATGGCACTGAAGAGCATCAGCAGGGTGTAAACGGGACGCCCGCCGAATTTGTCGGTTAGTACACCCAAAGGCAGACGCATGAGCGACCCTGTCAAGACGGGGATACCAATGAGCATACCCATCTGGGCGGTGTTCCATTCGAAGATACGATTGTCTACGAGAAAGGTTACAAGCACACCATTCAACATCCACGCTGCAAAGCAGATGGTAAATGCGATGGTATTGAGAGCTAAAACTCTGTAAGATGTGCGTTTTTCTGACATGGTTTTCCTCTAAATTGATTATCGGAAGCTGTTTGTCGCAGAAGCTCCTGTTCATTAAACGGGAGCAAGCCTATATTTGCGAGCGATGCGGTCAATCCTGTTTTATTTGACGGTTTTCCGATCTCGCATCCCAATTACAAGTTGCCACGGACGAATCAAATAATCCAAGGGTAAAGCAAGGATGTGGACCAAACGTGAGAAGGGGAATACTGCGAGGATGATAAAATTATTGACGAGGTGTAATTGGATGAGCCAAGGAAGAGGGGTCACCAATTCGGGGCGAGGTTGAAAGAGCAGTACCGACCATAAATACGGGGTGAATACGCCTGTAAACCAGACTGACCCAAAGCGATAGAGAGAAGCAGTAAGTACGCCCGTAATCATAGAAACGAGTGTTAGCAGGAGGACTACGATATCCATTGTGGTTGTAACAGCCTTGATATAAGGTGTTGTTATACGTCTCCAAATTAGGATAACTACTCCTACCAGAGCCCATAATCCGAGCGCAAAACCGCTGAGTTCCAACAGGTATAAGCGCAGGGGAACTGCGTTCAGAAATAAGATGGCTTTGGGGAATACCAATGCCAGTAGATGGAAAAGTAGTATCCAGGTAATCCCGTGATGAAAGGGAATTGATCCCCAATATAAGCGCTTGCGCTCAAGCAACTGCGATGAGAGGCTTGATTGGGTAAATGGTCGGTAAACCAAACGGTAAATTGTCACCACTACGAATAGGGTGAATGAAATATAGGGAAAAACTACAAAGAAAAACTGGTTCCAGTCCATAATTTGTTCTCCGAAAGTTCTTGATTTGCTCGTGACTACTCAACAACCTGTAAAGACTTGGATTCTGTCCTAATTGCATCAAAGAGAAGCAAATAAGGGTTGTCTTTCTCTGTCTTTTTCAGGGAGTCGCGCATTGCTTTAATTGCTTTTTCAAGCACTTCAATTAATTCTGGCAAGGGCGAAGATGAAATGCTGATGTATTGCAAAATGGGGCGCAAATGGTCGGGAAGTTCGCCATCAAGATCAATTTGATGCTTTTTCATTTCATGACTAAGTTCTGCCATAAATTCGCCGCGCTTATAACTTTCTCCCCAAATTTGGTAGCCAACATAAGGAGCTGCCAAAGGGCTGAGATCCAGGGTACGGGTAAAGAGCTCTTCTTGTTCACTGAGAGAAAGTGCGTGAATTTTTTTCAAAAAATTAGCAAAGGTGTCATTTCCAAGCTGACCATTCCGCTTGGAAACTTTTTTATGGAGAGCATCAACTTGATTAGGATATGGGTAACGTAAGGCCTCAGCCATTAATAGGAGAGTGTCCATTATTCCCCCCTCTTAGGCTGTTGAATATAACCCAGACCAACTTCGCCTTTATGCGTTAGCGGATCCAACATTGCCTCGATGCTCATCTCACGGTGATAATTGGGGAAGACAAAGCGTTCTTCCATTGTGGGCAAGGTTGTCATCTTATACATAGTGATTGCCTGCTCCTCGGTGAGACCTGCTTCTGCCAGCGTTTTACGAGAGACGCTATCCACTTTGCCGCGAACGGTCTTGCGGCGCATATAAATGCGGACTGCCAAAAGTTTGCGTAGCACAGTTCGAATAGTGCCTTCATCACCTGCAGAAAACAAATTCGCCAGATATTTGATTGGGAGACGAGCAGCATCAAGACGATCAAACAGCTCAAAATCGTAATCTTCTTGCATCAGGTCAAGGCGGAAGAGACTCTTTTCCGTCACACTGACAACTGGTGACAAGGGCGGGATGTAATACATCATCACCATCGTGCGGAATTCAGGATGCAGCGGGAGTGCGATTTCCCATTCTTTGACAAATTTATAAGCAGGGGAGTTTTGCGCTGATTCGATCCAATCGTCGCCGATGCCATTTTCTTTGGCTGCGGCAATTACTTTGGGATCAAATGGATCGAGGATCATTTCTCGATGAGCGGAAATCAATTCATCGTCTGGCACATTGGCGGCATGTGGAATCTGGTCTGCATCATAGAGCAATACGCCCATATAACGGATGCGTCCAACACAAGAATGGGCGCAGGCGGGAGCTTGTCCCGTTTCCATACGGGGGAAGCAGAGAATACACTTCTCAGATTTACCCGTATTCCAGTTGTAATAAACTTTTTTGTAGGGGCAGGCAGCAACGCACATACGCCAAGCTCTACAATCATTTTCATTTACCAAAACAACGCCATCTTCATCGCGTTTATAAATTGCGCCAGATGGGCAAGCCGCAACACAGGCTGGATTCAGACAGTGATTACAAATACGCGGCAGGTAATTGAAAACTAATCGCTCCAGTTCGTTCATTTGCTCACGAACTTCTTGAGGGAGTGATTCGAGATTTACATCATTTTTAGCGTAGATATTCGACCCACCAAGATCATCATCCCAATTTGGACCCGTTTCAATATCAATGGGGTCTCCCGTAATCATGGAGATGGGTTCAGCAATCGGCTGAACATCTTTTTTCGGGGAGTTGAATAGATTCTGATAGTCGAAAGTGAAGGGTTCGTAATAATCTCTTAAACCGGGGAGACTGGGGTTATAAAATAATTTAAAGATCCCCTCGAGGCGAGTATGTAGCTTCAGATCGAGTTTGCCCTTCTTTCTCTCCCAACCCCCACGGAAGTGTTCTTGATTCTCCCATTGGGTAGGAAATCCCGTTCCAGGGCGGGTTTCTACGTTATTCCACCACATATATTCGGCACCTTTGCGGTCTGTCCATAAGTTTTTACAGGCTACCGAACAGGTGTGACAACCGATACATTTATCAAGATGGAAAATCATACTCATGTGTGTTCGTACATCCATAAGTGGCTCCTTTATTTTGCTGAAAATATCCTCTCTATATTGAGGGGATAGACTTCCGAAGTTTGCCGTGCTTTTCTATTACTAATTTGACGATTGACCGCGACGCTCGTATTTTAGGCTTGAGTGCCGAGACCCGAGCTGGGTGCTCGGCGTGAGCAAAAATATGTTTACGCCAAGAAAATGTTGATTTTCAGCACCCAAGTTTGGGTCGCGTTCGTCGCGCAGCACTTTATCCAAAAAATGTCTACAAGACACTCGGTTTTTTTCTGTCTGTCCGTTTTTGAAGCAAAAACCGAGTGTCTGCTATATTTCCTAAAAATCTGGCTTATCAATCCTTCGTACAAAGACAAATGTGTCTCGGTTTACGCCAGTGGGTCCCCAATAATTGAAGGAATAGGAGAACTGGGCATAACCACCAGACATCAGCACAGGTTTGAGACGAGCGCGGGTCATAGAGTTATTCATGCCGGCTCGTTTATTTCCGCGCAATTTCGATTTAGGAATACCTATCGTACGCTCGGTGGCGTGATAGACAAAAACCGTCCCGCTGGGGATGCGAGCAGAGACAATGGCTCGCTGTACGAAAACGCCGTTATCGTTGAAGAGTTCGACCCAATCATTATCTTTGATTCCCATTTCAGCAGCATCTTTGGTGTTTAACCAAACAGGATAATTGCCTCGAGAGAGTGTCATCATGCGATGATTATCAGAATAGGTTGAGTGGATGCTCCACTTACCGTGCGGGGTGATGTAGTTGAGCATCTTGCCTTGCGCTTCTGCCATACTGCGTTCAGTTTCATCAAGCATGGTGTGGTCAGGACGTGGTTTATAGACAGGGAGATGTTCGCCCCAATCCAGATAGCCTTCGTGGTCAAGATAGAAATGTTGTCGTCCTGTCAGTGTGCGCCAGGGAACCATGCGTTCAACATTGAGGGTAAATGGCGAATAGGCACGACCTTTATTAATCAATCCAGACCAAGTTGGGGTTGTTAGCACTCGGCGTGGTTGAGCAATAATATCTGAGAAGGAGATGCGGGTTGAGCGTGTACCTTCTGCCAAATCGGTGAGGGAGAGTCCCGTTTTCTTTTCTTCTGCCACAAAAGCGCGATGAGCTAACTCTCCATTGGAGGCTGGGTCTAAGCGCAGAATAGTCTCACAGACTTGTCGTCCATATTCCAGG
>Ga0209361_1001068_pt1 | contig 20438 bp, 21 predicted proteins | sample SaaInlV_200m_DNA_3_FD_184657 | JGI IMG/M metagenome (GOLD analysis project Ga0209361, IMG submission 184657) | Marine microbial communities from expanding oxygen minimum zones in the Saanich Inlet - SI037_S4LV_200m_DNA (SPAdes) (version 2) | ecosystem: Environmental > Aquatic > Marine >... | reverse complement strand
AATTAAAATTATCTAAATCTTAATTAGAATCTTATCTAACATTTTTGTAGATAAGATTCTCTTTAAATATCCTAATAAATAAGTAGCATTTGTAATATAATACCTAGGAGCAGGATTATTAGTATTTGCTATTTTAAATACTACTTTTGCAACTGCATCTGATTTTAATGTAAACGGTACATCACTTTTATTTGCTTTTAAACTTTTGATATAACTTTCTTTAAATCTTGAATTATTAATATCAATATTTTCCTCAACTTTTTTCTTTGCATTGTTTCTAAATTCACTAATTATTGGACCGGTATTTAATAAGCTTACGCTAATATCAGTATCTTCAAGTTCTAATCTTAATGTATCACTTAAGCCTTCTATTGCATATTTACTTGCATTGTAAGCACCTCTAAGTTTTAATGATACAAGACCTAAAACAGAACTATGATTTATGATTTTTCCATAACCTTGGGCTTTCATTATAGATAATACTTGTATTGTAACTTCATGTAATCCAAATACATTTGTTTCAAATTGATCTTTTAAAGTTTGTGTCGTTAAATCTTCTACAGCTCCTGGTTGTCCAAAGCCAGCATTATTAAATAATATATCCAATGTTCCATTGGTTTGTTTTAATACTTCATCTAAACAATCTTTAATTGTATCTGGTTTTGTTACATCTAATAACAAGCAGTTTAAGCCTAATTCTTTTAAATTTTCAATATCTTTTTTTTCTCTAGCAGTTGCATATACATCAAATCCATTTCTTTGCATATATAATGCACTTTCAAGTCCTATTCCAGTTGAACAGCCTGTGATTAAAATTGTTTGTTTTTTAGTTGTCATATATTAGTACCTCTTTTAATGATTTTTTAGGAACACAATGGTTGTCATCTTTGTCTCTATAATAGTTTGTATCATTATTTTTAGTATTTACAATTTTGATTTTCTCATTACAAATACCTAAGGCTATTATAAACATTGGTTCAAGATTATTTTCTAATTTTAAAATATTTTTATACTTTTCTTTATCAATGGATGCCATCATACATCCAGACAAACCTTTTGTCTTTGCTCCTAACATTATTGTTTGCATGGCAATTCCAGAATCAATTGCACAAAATCCATCAATAGATGTATCATTTATTAATAAGATATAAGCAGATGGTTTTTCATATTTATTTTGTTCCCAATCTTTCAAATGAGCAGCCCAAATAAGTGGTTTATATATTTCATCTTTTATAATATCATCAGTAATTATCGCATATTTTAATGGTTGCATATTTTTACCACTTGATGTTTGTCTTGCCAAATTAATTAGATCAATTAAATCATCTTTATTAATATTATAGCTTGATTTAAATCTTCTTGTACATCTTGTATCTTCTACAATTTTTTTAAATTTATTAAAATTCATATATCTTTCCCTTAACTTCTTTTATTTCTTCCAACTAAAATTCCACCTAATATAATTAAGCCAATTCCAGTAAATGTCCAGAAATCTGGAAATAAATCACCTAGCATCCATCCAAATCCAATAGCAAATGGGATATTAGTATAACTAACTACACCAATAATACTTGCGCTACTCAGACTATACGCTTTAGTAAGTAGCCATTGAGATAATGTTGATATTACAGCCATAAATATTATTAAAGTCCAAATTGTATAATCAGTATAAAATTTTAATTCTATAAAGAAAAATGGTATTAAGGTCCCAATACCCATAAATGAAAGCATAATAACTCTTGTATCATAAATATCTTTTATTTTCTTTATCGTGGCATATGCAGCTGCTGCAAAGAAACCACCTAAAATACCAAGAATATGATCATATGAAAATACCATTCCAAAAGGCTTGACTATAAGTACAATACCAATAAATCCAATAATTAAGGCAAATATAGTATTAATATTTATCTTTTCATTTACTAAGTAAAATGCCAATATAGTTACAAAGAATGGTGATGTTTTATTTAGAGTAATAGCTTCTCCTAGAGGAATTGCTGTTATTGTATAAAAGAATAAAAGCATTGCTATAGTACCAAATAAACCTCTTAGAAATAAAAGATGTATTTTGCCACCTTTTAATATAGGTGGAGTATGTTTTAAAGCATATAAAATAATAATAATACCAATTAAATTTCTATAAAATACCATTTCAAAAGCATCTATATTATCTGATAATAATTTAGCAGTTGCTCCATTAAGTGCTGATATTAAAGCACTTAATAGCATGAAAAGTATACCTTTATCTATTGATTTTAATTGTGTCAAATATATTCCTATTATAGATAATTTTTGATATTATACTATATGAATAAAAATTTAAGCATAAAAAAACTTCTAGATGAAGAAGTTAAGAATAGAAATACAAATGAAGAGCTTAGTGAAGATAAATTAGATCCATTAGTTGTTGCAAAAAAATATAATGATGAATATATTTCCCTAATCTGTGCATTGTTTGCCTATGGTAATGCTAAACTTATTGTGAAATTTTTAAGAAGTTTAGATTATTCTTTGTTAGATTGTGATGAAGATATTATAAAAGAAAAATTACAAGGAAAATATTATCGTTTTCAAAAAGAAAATGATGTAATAGCAATTTTTATTGCACTTTCTAGACTTAAAAAAGAACAATCATTAGAGTCGATTTTTAAAGTAGGATATGATAAAAATAATAATGTACTAGAAGGTATTGAATCAATGCTTGTAGCTATATATAGTGCTTATGAATATCATAGTGATGGATATAAATTTTTAATTGGCTCTACTCCTAAAAAAGATAAAAAAGGAGATATTAAACTTATAGGTAATTCTCCTTATAAAAGATATAATATGTATCTTAGATGGATGGTACGATATGATAATCTTGATATGGGATTATGGCAAAATGTTAATAAAAAAGATTTAATATTGCCACTTGATACACATACTTTTAAAGTAGGGCAAAGACTAGGCTTGTTAAATAGAAAAACTTATGACCTTAAATCAGCAGTTGAAATTACTGAATCTTTAAGAAAATTTGATGAGAAAGATCCAATGAAATATGATTTTGCTATTTATAGACTAGGGCAAGAGAAGCTTTTATAAAATAAGAAATTTTTGGATATAATCCATAAAATATAACAAAGTTATAAAATTGAAATCATTACTTCAAGGAAACAAAATGTCAGAACAAAATTCATGTAAAAAAATACTTATTACTACTCCAATTTATTATGTAAATGATGTAGCACATATTGGTCATGCATATACAACTATTATAGCAGATATGCTTGCTCGTTACTCAAGATTAGTAGGATACGATACATTCTTCTTAACTGGAACAGACGAACATGGTCAAAAGATTGCTCAAAGTGCAGAACAAAGAGGTAAAACTCCAAAAGAGTATGCAGATGAAGTAAGTGGTAAGTTTAAAGCTTTGTGGGATGATTTTGATATTTCTTATGATAAATTTATTAGAACTACAGATGAAGATCATAAAACTGGTGTTCAAAAAGCTTTTAAAAAGATGCTAGAAAAAGGTGATATTTACAAAGGTAATTATGAAGGTAATTATTGTGTAGGTTGTGAAACATTTTTTACAGATGCTCAATTAAATGATGATGGAGAAGGTTGTCCTGATTGTGGAAGACCAACTACTGTTGTAAAAGAAGAAAGTTATTTCTTTAAGCTTTCAAACTATGAAGATAAACTTTTAGAATTATACAAAAATAATCCAGATTTTATTTTACCACGAGCAAAAGCAAAAGAGATTGTTAATTTCGTTTCTAATGGCTTAAATGATTTATCTATATCAAGAACATCTTTTGATTGGGGTGTAAAATTACCTGATAATATGGATGATGAACATGTAATGTATGTTTGGCTTGATGCACTTATGAACTATATTACTGCACTGGGATATGGAACAGATGAAGCTAATATGGATTTTTGGCCTGGTAAGGTTCATCTTGTAGGAAAAGATATTTTAAGATTCCATGCTATTTTCTGGCCAGCATTCTTAATGAGTCTTGAATTACCACTTCCTGATCATATTGCTGCTCATGGTTGGTGGACTAGAGATGGTGAAAAAATGTCAAAATCAAAAGGTAATGTAGTTAATCCAAAAGAGATTGCTGATGCTTATGGTCTTGATGGATTTAGATATTTTATGCTTAGAGAAGTGCCTTTTGGTCAAGATGGTGATTTTTCTCAAAGAGCATTAATGGATAGAATTAATTCTGATTTAGGAAATGATTTAGGAAATTTATTAAATAGAATTCAAGGTATGAGTGGAAAATATTTTGATTTTAAAGTAACTAGTAAAGATGTAGTTAAATATCATCAAAAAGAATTAGCTGAAGTTGAAGTGATCCTTGAAAATACTGAAGAATATATTTTCAATATGCAAATTAATAGATATTTAGAAGATATTTGGAAAGTATTAACAGTTGCTAATAAAGCAATTGGTGATTATGAACCTTGGGCTATGATGAAAAATGGAAGAGAAGAAGAAGCAATGGCTTTAGTAGCTCTTATTACAAATATTATGGCAAGAGTTTCTGTACTTCTTGAATGTGTAATGCCAGAAAAAATTTCTAAAATTGCACAATCAATTGGTATTACTATTGATAATGATGCATACGTATCTTTAATTAAAAATAAAGAGATAATTGCAGATACTGTTATTACTAAAATAGATGCACTTTTCCCAAGAATAGAAGCTGAATTATTAGTATCAGCAGATGTTCAAAAAGCTGAAACAGTTGTAGAAAAACCTAGAAAAGAATCATTAAAAGAAAAATCAACAATTGAAGAAGATAATATTATTACAATTGATCAGTTTTTTGGTACAACATTAAGAATTGGTACAATTGTAGAAGCTGAAGAAGTACCAAAATCTAAAAAACTTTTAAAGCTACAAGTTGATGTAGGTGAAAAAGAAAATAGACAAATATTAGCAGGAATAAAAGAATTTTATTCTGCTAAAGAATTAGTAGGAACACAAGCTTGTGTAGTTGCTAATTTAAAACCAGCTAAATTAATGGGTATGCTTAGTGAAGGTATGCTTTTAGCAGCAAAAGATGATAATGGATTATCACTAATTAGACCAGAGAAAGCAAAAACTGCTGGGACAAAAATTTCTTAAGTATATAATACAGTGCAAATAAGAACACTTGAAGGTATATTTGAAGGGGAGTTGCTTAACTCACCTTCTATATCATTTATTACTCAAATACAAACTATTTCAAAAAAAGTTAATGAAGGTGATCTTTTAATATCAAATAATTTGGATGATATTAAAATTGCTATAAAAAATGGAGCTTATGCAATCGTATTTGATTCTAGTTTAATTGATATCTCTATAGATAAAGAAATAGCATGGATTAGAGTTGATGATATTTTTCATGCGACTACAAAATTAACTAGATTTCTATTAAGTGCACAAGAGCTTAAGAGTTATTATTGTGATGATATCTTATTTGAATTAATTAATGTAATAACAACAAATAAAAAAAATATAAAATTACTAAGTGGTAATATAATTGAAGATTTTGAAATAATTAAAACTATTACATTAGATGATATAATAATACATACAGATAAAAATTATATGACTAGTCTTATCCCTATGACTAAGGCTATAGATACTAAAGAGAACTTTGGTATTAAAAATCTTACGATTCATTCACTATTTAAGACAAGCTTCTCATATAATAATTATTTTTTTGATAATATAAGATTACCATATTTATATATAAATCAATTTTTATCTTTGATTGAATTTATAAAATTAAATCAAAAGATAAATACTAGTATAGATATTAACTTACTAAAAAACATAAAATATTTATCTCCTATATTTATTGATAGTTATTATAAAGCTGTAGATTTTGGTAAATCAAATAGATTTATAATTTGTAATTCAAATAATAATTTATTAGATTTGGAAATCAATTTTTTAAAATCGCAATATGAATTTGCAAAGATTGATATTATTAAAGATTATAAGAATGATGAAGATTTAATTAAAATAATTAAAAAGTCTATATTTAATGCATTGTATATTGTGGGAAAATCAAGAAATGATATGGAAGTAATTTTAAATAATGCTCAAAAAGAGCAACCAGCATTATTTAGCTAGTTTTCTTTTTGCTCTCATTTTAGCAGATGCTAATTTTCTCATATCTTCTGTAGTATCTGATTCATCCATGATTTCTAAACCTAATAGTGTTTCAAGACAATCCTCAAGTGTAACAATACCTTCAGTTTGATCATATCCATCAGTTACTAATAGCATATGAGCTTTAGACTTTGTGAATGAACTTAGAGCTTTTGATACAGGTATATTTTCATTTAGACTATCTATTGGGAACATGATAGATTCTATAGTAACTTCACTATTTCTAATTGCATGTTTGAATAATTTTTTAGTAAGTATCATACCTACAATATGATCTATGTTTTGATCGTATACTGGAACTCTAGAAAATTTATATGTTCTTGCGTCATCAAGTAAATTTTTAATTATAGTATCTTTATTAACTGCAAACATTACACTTCTTGGAGTTAAGATATCTTTTAATTTAACCTCTTTTAATTTTAGAGTATTCTCAATAATATCAGATTCTAAATCATTAATGATACCATCCTCTTCACTTAATAATGCACTATGAATTAATTCTTCTCTTGATACTGTTTCATTTGCACCATTTTTATTAATCTTTTTTGTTACAAATAAGGTAATTAATATAATTGGGTAAGTAATAAATACAAAAAATTTAATAAGTATTGCTGCTTTAGGAGCAAGTTCTTTCCAATAAATTGCACCAATTGTTTTTGGAATTATTTCTGCAAAGAATAAAATCATAAAAGTTAATGCAATTGATGCTAATAATACTAAATTACTATCATTGTCAAATACTATTTGAGCTTGAACACCAATAGCTGTAGCACCAAGTGTATTTGCAAATGTATTTAGAATTAATATTGATGATATTGATTTATCTATGTCGGTTTTTAATTCTCTTAAATCTTTACCAGCTTTTGGATTATTATTTTCAAGCACAGAAATATATGTAACATTTACTGATAATAGTATTGATTCAAGTATAGAGCAAAGAAATGAGATTGTAATTACAAGTACAAATAAAAATATTAAATATTCCATAATACCTGCTTAGATTCTGTATAATAAAGGGAGTAGGGGTCCAATTAATTATCTCCTGAGTTAATTTTGATGATTATAGCATATATTTTAAAAAATACTACCAAATGAACCAATAACTTTACCATATATTGTTAATTCGTCCCTAGATATCGCATAATTATTGTATATATCATTATCAGAAATTATATCATATGTTCCATCTGTTAGTTTTTGAACTCTTTTTACAAGAAGACCATCTTCTGTATTAATTGCATAAATACCATCTCTACTACAATCTTTTTTACTTATATCTACAAAAATAATATCATTATCATTTAGTGTAGGCTCCATACTTTCACCTGTTACATTAATAGCTTCTATATTTTTTATATTCTCTTTTCCACCCAAACTTGATATGAAAAAGTTAGGAATATCTAATTTTTCAAAATTTTCATTTTCTAAATCAGACCCACCGCCAGCACTCATTGCTATACCTGGATAAAATTTAATCCAATATTTATCAGTACTATCCACTAAACTACTTGGATCTTGTCCATATAAAAGCCAATTTATTGATATTTTTTTTATTGCACAAAAATCTAAAATTCTATCAAATGGAATTTTATCTCTTTTTTTCATAGTGGCAAAATTTATTTGTGTCATGTCTAGTGCATCTGCAACATCTTTGTCATAAACTTTACCATTTTTACCATCTGAGCTAATGATATCTTTTAATTTTTCTATAATTTCACTTACTAAAAGCATGCAATTTCCTTTATTTTGTTTAAAAATATTGCAAATTGCAATATTTTTAAAGATATATCAATAATTATATTACAATTTGACATAAAAATCAAGAAAAGGAAATAAAATGATTAAATTTATTACAGAAACTATAGATAAAATAGATAATATTATCTATGTAATAAGTGATACAATATTGTAAATTAAATAATTTATTGTAAGTTTTTTGTAAAACAAATAATTACTAAAGCTAAATTGCTATAAAATACACATAACTTTATTTGTGATAACACAAAAAATGGGGTATAAAATGGAAATAAATTTAGTAGCAGAAGCACTGAAGTTTATGGTACTTGGTATGGGAATTGTATTCATATTCCTTACTATTATGATCTTTGTATTAAAAGCGCAAGCTTATCTAATAGCAAAGTATGTACCAGAAAATGATGATAAAGCATCTAATTCAAATGAGTGGCAACCAGCCAAAAAGTCTAATGACGATATAATTGCAGCAATTACAGGTGCTATTATTCATCACTCAAAATCAAACAAAAAAGGTTAATAATGTCAAAAAAATTTATTGATATAATGGATACTACTTTTAGAGACGGATTTCAATCTGTTTTTGGTGGTAGAGTTCTTATGGATGATTTTTTTCCAGCTGTTGAAGCTGCAAAAGAAGCAGGAATAACACACTATGAATTTGGTGGAGGAGCAAGATTCCAATCGTTATACTTCTATCTACAAGAAGATGCATTTAAAATGATGGATAAATTTAGATCTATTGTTGGTCCAGATGCAAACCTACAAACTTTATCAAGAGGTATTAATACAGTAATGTTAGATACAGGTAGTAGAGAGTTAGTTGATATGCATGCTAGAATGTTTGCTAAGCATGGTACTACTACTATTAGAAACTTTGATGCACTTAATGATGTTCAAAATCTTGAATATTCAGCAGCTTGTATTAAAAAACATGGATTAAAGCATGAAGTAGTTGTAACAATGATGGATCTTCCTCCTGGCTGTGAAGGTGCACATGATGTAGCATTTTATGAAAAAACTTTAAGAGATATTTTGAGTAGTGGATTACCATTTGATTCTGTATGTTTTAAAGATGCTAGTGGTACTGCTAACCCAATTAAAATTTATGAAACAATTAAAATGGCTAGAAAACTTCTAGGTGATGATGTTCATATTAGACTTCATACTCATGAAACTGCTGGTGTATCTGTTGCTGCTTATTTAGCTGCATTAGAAGCTGGTGCTGATGGTATTGATTTAGCTAACTCACCTGTAAGTGGTGGAACAAGTCAACCTGATATTTTAACTATGCTTCATGCAACAAAAGGATCAAACTATGATCTTGGTGGATTAGAAATTGATAAAATATTAAAATATCAAGAAGTATTAAAAGATCAATTAAGTGATTATATGATGCCTCCAGAAGCTACACAAGTATCTCCATTAATTCCATTTTCACCTATGCCAGGTGGTGCATTAACTGCAAATACTCAAATGATGAGAGATGATAATACTTTAGATAAATTCCCAGAAGTTATTAAAGCAATGCAAGAAGTTGTTGAAAAAGGTGGATACGGTACATCTGTTACTCCTGTATCACAATTCTATTGGCAACAAGCATATGCAAATGTAATGTTTGGACCATGGAAGCAAATTGCTCCAGGTTATGGAAAAATGGTACTTGGTTACTTTGGTAAAACTCCAGTTGCACCTGATGCTGATGTTGTAAAACTTGCAAGTGAAAAATTAAAGCTTGAACCAACTACAGAAAATCCATTAGATATTGCAGACAGAGATGTAACTAAATCTATTTCAGCTTGGAAAGAAAGACTTGAAATAGAAGAATTAGATGTAAATGATGAAAATATTTTTATTGCAGCAGCATGTCAAGATAAGGGTATTGCATTCTTAAAAGGTGAATCACCACTTAATATTAGAAAAATTAGTGAATTAGATGAAAATAATGAAACAGAAGAAGGAAATGAAATGGCAGATGGGAATTATACAGTAGTTGTAGATGGTAAGAAATTTAGTGTACAAGTAGCACAAGGTGATGTTGATATTCAAGTTGCAGCACCTGTAGCTGCAGCAGCACCAGTAGAAACTGCAGCAGCTCCGGCTCCAGCAGCAGGTGGTACTGAAGTTGGTGCTACTGTTAATGGTAACGTTTGGAAAATCCTTGTAAATGTTGGTGATAAAGTTGAAGCTGGACAAGTTGTTTCTATTTTAGAAGCTATGAAAATGGAAATTGATGTTGAAGCACCTTGTTCAGGTACAGTAACAGCAGTTCCTGCTAAGCCTAATGATGCAGTTGAAGAAGGTCAAACATTAGTCGTAATTGGCTAATTGTATATTAATGAAACAAATTTGGAGAAAATAATGAATAAGAAAATAATCGCTTCATTGTTAATTATGTTTTTTAGTATATTAAGTGTGAATTCGTTTGCATCAAGTACTGCTACTGAACCTACTACAGAAAAAAAAGAATATGAATCAAAGAGTCTTAGTCAGTTATTGGGATCTTTCTATGAAACTACTGGGGTTAATGCAATAATTAATCCTGGTGATGATGTTATGACATCTGAACCACATGCTGCTGATGAACGAGTAATGACTACATTTGAACAAACATTTGGTAGACTTATTATGTTTATAATTGTATTTATATTATTCTATCTTGCTATTGCAAAGAACTTTGAACCACTATTATTAATACCTATTGCTTTTGGTGGACTATTAGCCAATATACCTCTTGCTGGTATGGGTGGAGAACATGGAATGCTTGGTATTATTTATAATATGGGTATTGCTAATGAATTCTTCCCTCTGCTAATTTTTATGGGTGTTGGAGCTATGACAGACTTTGGTCCACTTTTAGCAAACCCTAAAACAGCAATCCTTGGTGGAGCTGCACAGTTTGGTATCTTTGGATCATTAGTTGGTGCTGTTGCTATTGGATTTGATCTACAGAGTGCATCTGCTATTTCTATTATTGGTGGGGCTGATGGTCCTACATCAATTTTTATTGCAAATAGACTTGCTCCTGAAATGTTAGGTGCTATTGCAGTTGCTGCATACTCTTACATGGCTCTTGTTCCTGTAATTCAACCTCCAATTATGAAGTTGTTAACTACAGAAGAAGAAAGAAAAATTAAAATGCCACCATTAAGAAAAGTACATAAATTAGAAAAACTTTTCTTACCAATATTAATATTAATGATGGCTATTTTAATTTTACCAGAGTCTACTCCACTTATTGGTGCGTTTGCATTTGGTAACTTTGCAAAACAATCTGGAGTTGTTGATAGATTAAGTGATACTATGGAAAATGCATTAATTAATATTGTAACTATTTTCTTAGGATTAGGTGTTGGTTCAAAACTAGCAGCTGATAAATTCCTTGTACTTGATACTATGGGAATTATGGTAATTGGTTTATTAGCATTTAGTGCTGGTACAGCAGTTGGTGTATTAATGGCGAAATTAATGAATAAAGTTAGTCCAGCTGATCAACAAATTAATCCATTAATTGGTGCAGCTGGAGTTTCAGCAGTACCAATGTCAGCAAGAGTTGTAAGTAAAGTTGGTCAAGAGTATGATAAGTCTAATATCTTATTAATGCATGCTATGGGTCCAAATGTTGCCGGTGTAATTGGTTCAGCAGTTGCTGCTGGTGTATTACTATCAATCTTTAAATAGGAAGAATAAAAAAATATGTCAAATATTAAAAACACATTATCTTTAGAAAATGTAGGAACTATATATAGAAATCTAGATTTAGATACTTTAATTGATCATGCAGTAGAAAATGAAGGGGCTAAAATCTCTTCAACTGGTGCACTAATGATTGATACTGGAATTTTTACAGGAAGAAGTCCAGCTGATAAATATTTTGTAAATGCAGATCCTTCAAATAAATATATTGCATGGGGTGATGTAAATAAACCTATAACTAAAGAAATTTATACTTCACTTTTAGATAATTCAAAAAAGCAATTAAGTGGAAAAGATTTATATGTAACAGATCTTTATTGTGGAGCAAGTGCTGATAGTAGAAAATCTGTAAGATTTATTACTGAAATTGCATGGCAAGCACATTTTGTAAAAAATATGTTTATTGTACCACCAAAAGAAGATTTAGAAGACTTTATTCCAGAATTTACTGTATATAATTCTTGTAAAACTACAAATGAAAACTTTGAATCTCAAGGTTTAAATTCTGAAGTTTATGTAGCATTTGATGTAGAAGAAAATGAAGCTGTAATTGGTGGAACTTGGTATGCTGGTGAAATGAAGAAGGGTATTTTCTCTATGATGAATTACTGGCTTCCTCTTGATGGTAAAATGGCAATGCATTGTTCTGCTAATGTTGGAGAAGATGGTGATACAGCTTTATTCTTTGGTCTTTCAGGAACTGGTAAGACTACGCTTTCTACTGACCCTAAAAGAGCATTAATTGGTGATGATGAACATGGTTGGGATAATAATGGTGTATTCAACTTTGAAGGTGGTTGTTATGCAAAAGTTATTGATCTTGATGCATCTAGTGAACCAGAAATATTTGCTGCTATTAAAAAAGGTGCAATATTAGAAAATGTTGTTGCTGACGAAAATGGTAATGTAGATTATTCTAATAGTTCAAAAACTCAAAATACTAGAGTTTCTTATCCTATTGATCATATTGAAAATATTCAAGAAGGTAGCCAAGCTGGTCATCCTACTAATATTATCTTTTTAAGTGCAGATGCATTTGGTATTTTACCTCCTGTATCAAAACTTACTAAAGAACAAGCAATGTATTATTTCCTAAGTGGTTATACTGCAAAAGTTGCTGGAACTGAAAGAGGAGTTACTGAACCTACTGCTACATTTAGTGCATGTTTTGGTGAAGCATTCCTTCCTTTACATCCAACAGATTATGCAAAGCTTCTTGGTGAAAAGATTGATGAACACAATGTAAATGTATATCTTGTGAATACAGGATGGACTGGTGGTGCCTATGGTACAGGTAAAAGAATGAGTATTAAAGATACTAGATCTTGTATTAATAGTATTCTAGATGGTTCTATATTAGAATCTGAATTTACTACTACAAAAACATTTAGATTTAATGTACCTAAAACTTTAGGAACTATTGATCCTAAAGTTTTAAATCCTAGAGATGCTTGGGAAGATAAAGATGAATTTGATAAAAGTAGAGATCAATTAGCTAATATGTTTATTGATAACTTTAAAAAGTACTTAACAGAAGATAGTGATTTTGATTTTACAGCTGCTGGTCCAGTTGTTTAGATAATATATCTTTTAAGGACAAAAAAGGGGTCTTTCGACCCCTTTTTTTATGGAGAAAAAGAATGAAAATACAAATATTTTTAGATGATATAGAAAAAGAGTGTTCAGAAATAACATTTTTATGTACAAAACATATATTGAAAAAATTACATGATGTAGATAATGATACTATATCTCAAGAAAAATTAGTTGAAATATTTTCAGACTATAAGAATTTTACTATATATTTAAATGATTATGCTGGTGTAATTTATAGAAGATATACATCATCAATCGATGAAATATATATCGAACTTTGTAAAGTGATTAATGTTGAATGGGATAATGAAAAGTTATTTGAACATAGGCTAAATAAGATTGGAAAAATTGATTTAAGAACTATACTAAACCTAGATGATGATGATTTAAAAGCTGATGTAATTGAAAAATATCAAAGACAAATTGATATAATTATGAGATCTGATTTTTATTTAAATAATCCACAAAGACAAAATGAAGTTTTAAAAATAAAAAATTCACTTATCTAGTACTTTATAAATAATGATAAAATTATATATCGATGGTGACGCTTTACCAAACTTGTTAAAACCAATACTATTAAGAGCAATTGAAAAACAAAATATAGATACTTATGTAGTATCAAATAAAAAAATTATAATAGGCAAATCTAAAAATATTAAATATATAATAGTTGATGCTGGAGCAGATGAAGCTGATAATAAAATTGTAGAGATGTTAGAATCATCTGATTTAGTTATTACTGCAGATATTCCATTAGCAGATAGAACTATCACAAAAAATGCTCATGCAATTGATCATAGAGGTGAATTCTATACAAAAGATAATATAAAACATTATCTTGCAATGAGGAACCTTATGGAGAGTATAAGAGATAGTGGTGAAATTACAAAGGGTCCAGCACCATTTGGTCAGAATGACTCCCAAAACTTTGCAAATTCTTTTAATGAGTTTTTACAGAGATATATGTAGTTTATTTCTTATTTTTCTTCTTAGAAGCTTTTGCCATTTTTGCTTTTTTCTTAGCTTTCTTTTTTGCTAATTCTAAATTTGCTGATTTTCTAGCATTTATAATTTGCTCATCTTTATTATTTTGAATAAATGCAACTTTTGTATTGTTTTTATTTTGATTACTAGTTGCAGCAATTTTTTCTGCTTTAATTGATTTTACACTTGATGTATTTAATTCTTTCATAGTTTACCTTAGTCGATAATTTTTCTAATTTTATATAAAAACTAATAAAAAGTATATTATTTTGTTTTTATACATCTTACAAAAAACTTATCATTCATATTTCTTCTATATAAACTTCCTGTTTTAAATGTAATTGTATATGCATCATTACTTGCACCTCTAGAGAAAAGTTTACTTGTCCAGTAGGTATCAGGATTGATATTTTTAAATTCTTCATATATTGCAGGATTATATTTTTTTGTATTAACAATTGTAAATAATTGCTTTAGGTTAGGAAGTTCCCATCCTTTTATACCATCTAATTCTAAATCTTTACAATAAGAGACTGCCTCTGTGAAATCTCTCTTTATAGTTTTCACCTCTTTTGTATCTTGCCATAAAAAATTTCTTTTATTATCTTGAATTATACTTTTACTTTTATTAATAAAGTCTCCGTTTGCGTATATTGTAAATAGTGTACAACATAGTACGATTAATTTTTTCATTGCCTACCTTTATATAGTATAAGTATTTTTTATTTTAAATTATAAAATGGTAGCATTATTTTAAAATAATGTAAAGATGAACCTGTGTTAAAATAGGATTAGGCTTAATTAAAAAAAGATAAGAGTAGTTTTCTTAAACAAAATTTCCGACTTAATGAAATTTTTTATGAAAAGTGTTACAAGCAAACAATTAAAGATATTGTAAATTGTCGAGGTAATAACAATACAAACTCCGTAGTCCTAGATATTGTGTAATGGTTTAAAAAGGATTATTTATAATGAGTTGTAATAAATAAACGTATCATCAGTAGGTATAGCTAAAAAAAGCTCTAGTATTTGTATTTTTAGTAACTTGTAAATCAAGATTTTTCCCTTGGGAGTATTGTAATACAAAGTTAAGATTTTTTGATAAATACAATTTTGTATGAATGAAATCTTCTTTTGTCAATATATCAGTATGATTTATAAAGTTATCTTTTATATTGTATTTATTTGACGCTATTACAATCACTATTGGTAATTTATATATAGTTAGTGATGTTCCTATGAGATATTGTCTAGATATAGTATTTGCTACAAAAGCATGAGCAGTTTGAGGACCTTTTATCCATCCTAGTTTATTTGAAAAAGGTGATATGATAGTACCATCAAGAACCGCATCTTTATCTGTAAAAGTTTTTGAGTATGTATAAGACCCAAACAGGTTATGATAATCAAAGTTGAGTGATCCTTGATACATTTTACCATTTATTTTTTTATTATTATATTTTTTTGCAAAGTGGTTCTCTCCAATATCTTTTTGAAATATAACGCTAACTCTTGCACTCACTTTTGTTTGTTTCACTTTATATGAATTTTTAGCTTCAAGATAAAATGTATTAAAAAAGTTATCTACATAAAGGTTTTGAACATTTATCTTGGTACCTTGATGACTGTACTCTCCATCAAAAACTATGGCACCTTTAGTATTATGATCTACATTTGTGATATGTTTAGATATGTCAGTAAAGTTACCTACATTGTATCCCATCCCATAACCTATCGCACCATAATGATGGTTAAATGGTACAACATTTGCTACTGTTGATGATGCAATTTTTGTAAAATAAAAAACATTTGTCTTATAATTGTCTTTAGTATAATCAAAATATATACCTTGGTATTGGTTTGAGATAATCTTTTTATTTTTATTTACTAGATTATTATTGTATTGTTGTCTTCCTACTCTTATTGAAGATAGCTTATTTTGGTATGATATATATAAGTTTGAAAGATAAGAAAACTCTTTTTGATCATTATCAAAATATGTAGTATCTATCTTTAGTGGATCATCTTCATTTTTAAGATCAACAACAGAACTACCTTGAATGACAAAATTAAAATTATCATAAGATATGTCTACTCCAAAATCACCACCAACAACACTTGCATCAAATTTGACCTTTTCTACGCCTTTGAGCATTTGACCAATATTTGTATATTTTTCATCATTTGTGTTATATCTAAGAACTAAATCTAATTTAGGTTTTATCTCTATAGCTATGATAAGTGATGAAATATAGATTATTAGTAAAAAAATTCTCATTAAAATTATATATATCCTGTATTATTTATATCAACAGAATATGTCATTTATTCTGTAATTTGGTAATTCCCACCAAGAAATGAAAACTACATATGATATCCAATATAGACTCAATAATAGATAATCTAAATCTAAAACTAAAACCTAAACAAGAACTAATATTATCAAATTTGACTTAATGAAACATATGGGATCAATTTGCATCTACATTTATGCATCTATTCTCAATTGAAGGGATGATATATTATGCTATATCATTAGTATTTGTTAAAGTATTTCATGAATTAGGTCATGCATTTACATCCAAACGATATGGAGCAAAAATACCATCTATGGGTGTAGCATTTCTTGTAATGTTCCCTGTATTATATACTGATACTACAAATGCTTATGCTTTACAATCTAAATATAAGAGATTACGTATAGCAATAGCAGGAATGAAAGTAGAACTATATTTAGCTTTAATAGCAACATTTCTTTGGTCATTTTTACCTGAAGGTGCTTTAAAAAGTATTGCTTTTATAGTTGCAACAACAAGTTGGATTACATCATTACTTGTAAATATATCTCCATTTTTACGATTTGATGGATATTATGCACTATCAGACTATACAAATGAAAAGAACCTACAACCAAGATCATTTGCCTATGCAAAATGGTTTATTAGGTACTATATTTTAGGTCTTGACTCAAATCCACCTGAGAACCTAAGTAGTGCTAAAAAAAAGTTCTTTATAATATATGCAATAGGGACTTGGATTTATAGATTCTTCTTATTCTTGGGTATTGCTTTTTTAGTGTATTACTTTGCATTTAAAGTACTTGGTATTATTCTTTTTTTAGTTGAGATAATTTATTTTATTTTAGCACCAGTATATAAAGAGTTAAAAATATGGTGGGAGAAAAGAAGTGAGGTGAGTTTTAATAAAAGAAATAAAATCTCATTAATTATCCATCTATTCATTGTCTTTTTAATCATAATACCATGGAATACAAAAGTTTCTATGGAAGCAGTATTAGAAGCAATAAACTATAATGAAGTATACTCATCAAAGCCAGGACAGATTGATCACATATATATAGAGAATAATCAATCTGTAAAGAAAGGTGATCTACTTATAAAGATTAAATCAGCTGAATTGGAATATTATATTTCAAAAACAAAACTAGAATTAGAAAACCTAAATGTTTCATTACAACGATCAACAGCCAATAAAGAGATACTTGCTGATATATTTGTATTAAAAGAAACTATTATAAAAAAACAAAATGAATTAGATGGATTTATTAAATTACAAAAGACATTAGATTTAAAAGCTCCATTTGACGGAGTTGTACTATTTAATAATAAATTTAAAGTAGGGCAGTATGTAAACCAAAAAGAGGTGATAGTTACGATACAAGATCCTGCTTCATTACGAGTTATAGCATTTTGTTCAAGTGATAAAACTAAATATATAAAAGATAATGCAGAAGCTAAATTTATAGCTAATAGTGTTGATATAAAAACATTAGTAACAAGTGTAAAAAATATATCAACTATTTCTACATTATATTTAGAATACCCAGAACTAAGCTCTCAATATAATGGAAATATTGCTGTAAGACAATCTCAAGATAAACAGCTGTTAACAGAAGATGCTAATTTTAAAGTTGAATCATATCCAGTTAGTAACCAATTAAATATAAAAAATAGAGTAGATGGTGTTCTAATCGTTAATGGTGAAAGCTCAAGTTTTTTAACTAGCTCAATCAATGGTTTATATAATATTTTAATTAAAGAGAGTGGTTTTTAGTATTGTAAAAAATAATGCTATTAACTTCAAAAAGTATTTTAAATATAAGAATATAAATATTAAAGCTAAGAGTGATAAATTGAAACATAATTTAGTTAATTGTGATTAGTGAGAATGGTGATTACGATTAGATTTGAATTAACGACTTCTGCAATGTCAATGTAGCACTCTACCACTTAGTCAAGTTATCATATAAAAGCTGCAAGATAAAATAAAGAAAGTGTCACCCAAAGTGTCACCCTGATAAAAAATAGAAATAAAAAAAGCTCAATAAAAAAGTTCCAATGAACCATTTTATCGAGCTTCTAGGTATGGTGTCAAGAGAGGGACTTGAACCCTCGACCTCCGGCTTATGAGTCCTTGGTATCGGCAGAGATAATTATATAAATAAAATTATTATATATTTGAAAAGTCCTATAAATAGGGCGTTTAAAGAAAGAAAAAAATTAAAATAACAAGAAGTGCTATACTTGATTTCGATATTCTTTCTTTAATATATAGACAAATCATAGAAAAAATTTGCCGACTATTTGCCGACCTATTTGGGTCAGCAAATTTATAAGTATTTATTAATATGTCATAAGTAACATGATATTATTTGATTTAATATGTCATTTATGGCATAATAAAGAAAAGGATTTGATATGACAAGATTAGAATTAGTAAAAAAAATCGAAAATAGAAAAAAACAAATTAATATTAGTATAGAAAATCTTGCAAAATTAAGTAATTTAGGTGCTAGAACAATAAATAGATTTTTAGCAGGAGAAGATGTAAGGCTTAGTACCATTGAAAGACTTACTAATCTACTTGGTCTTGATTTTGCAGGTAATGAAGTAATATCTATAAATCAATTACAAACACAAAGAGCAAAAGAGAAAGCAATATTTATGGCTTCACTAGTACAAAGTACATCTGCTTTAGAAGTACAAGGCTTAGATGAAAATTCACTTGATAAGATTATACATAAATTTGAAAAAGAATTTTTAGTAGGTGAATATAAAAATAGATTGTGGGTTGCATAATGATAGATAGTACAAAACCAATAGATGATGCAACTCCTCTTGATGATATATCAGGATTAAAACTTTCTAAAAATAAATCTTATTCATTAAAAGAGATTTATATTGCAGAGGCAGAAAATATTGCAGAAGCAACTATTAAATATTTATCTGCACCACCCACAAAAAAAGAAACACCATTTACTTATTCATGGTTATTGCAACTTCATGAAGAGATGTTTGGTAATGTTTGGGATTGGGCAGGAAAACTAAGACATATTGAATTATCAATAGGTATTAAAGCTTATCTTGTTGCAATGGAATTAAAAAAACTTAGTGATGATATTCAGTACTGGGATAAGCATAAATCATTTGATGTATATGAAATAGCTACAAGGATACATCATAGAGCAGTACAGATACATCCATTTCAAAATGGAAATGGTAGATGGAGCAGAATGTTAGCAAATATTTATTTAAGGCAAAAAGGTTTAATGCCTGTAAAATGGCAAGAAGATTTACTTGCTCGTGAAAATCCTAAAAGAACTGAATATATACAAGCACTTAAAAAAGCTGATGAAAGAGATTATACTGATTTAATTGAGATGCATAAAATTACATATTAATTTACGAGACTGTAAATACAACTGTGTAAATCCAAAAATATGATTATTTGATAGAATATTGGATATGAAAAATATTAAGGATTTACATAATGAATTTATTAAATACAGATGAATTAAAAAGACAAATAGCTAACGGAACATTTACAGGATTAGATGATATTACCAAGGAGTTTAAAAATATACTCAAAGAGGTAATACAAACAGCTTCACAAGAAGAACTAACAGACCATCTAGGTTATGATAAAAATCAAGAATCAGATAATACAAACTATCGTAATGGATATAATGATAAAACTATAAAATCAAAATATGGGAATATAGATGTATCTATTCCAAGAGATAGAGATAGTAGCTTTGAACCAAAGCTAGTACAAAAAAGAGAAGTAATTTTAGATGGAAGTGAAGATATGATAATCTCAGGCTTAATGAAAGATTTGGGTGCATAATTTAACTATTTTTTACCCAATTTTATTAAATAAAAATCTACAAAACTTAACTTTTTTCCTTTAGGTATTCCTCGATGTAAACTTATCTTATTTTTCATAT
>Ga0209361_1001067_pt1 | contig 20441 bp, 21 predicted proteins | sample SaaInlV_200m_DNA_3_FD_184657 | JGI IMG/M metagenome (GOLD analysis project Ga0209361, IMG submission 184657) | Marine microbial communities from expanding oxygen minimum zones in the Saanich Inlet - SI037_S4LV_200m_DNA (SPAdes) (version 2) | ecosystem: Environmental > Aquatic > Marine >... | reverse complement strand
TTCTCGCTACTATTGATTGACACCACAACAGACTGTTGGATTACTCCCCCCGCTTGATGGGAGTGCCTGTGTTTGGGCGCGAGAATCACAATCTAACCTTATTCGTTATGTTTTTATTGTTTCACGTACTTTGTGTTTTCGTCTCTACATTACACTTAATGGTCAAGAGTTTTTATGCTGTCACTCTGTAGCCGTACATCTATAACATCACCTGCTGGATATAATGATTTATCATTCCCCAATACATTGATATTTCCATCACTCCGTATCTTTCCGTTGAAAGACATGTCGTGAATAATTTTTTGAGCATAAAAACTAGCTTTTATTGATGAAAGCGCATCAAATTCTTTTCTTTCCATAGATCGTATTTGGCTATTGATGATGTGTAATTTTTCATCACCATTTCTTTTTTCATGCTCTTTTTTTATTAAATAAATCTCTTCGTCGTTTATTTTATTAGCGGTTTCTAGCATAGAAGTTGATACCCTAATAAATTGGTTCCTGTAATCATTATTATTTAGAGAGCATTTTAACTCGATGAGCTGATCGTACTTAGCCTCTTCTTTCATAAGATCATTCGTTAAGCGCGAAATATCACTTCTAATTACAGCAAGTTCATCTCTAATTTTATTATTAGCCTCTATAATAACTGCTTTATATTCAGTGACTTCTTCAATAGTATTTCTATGCTCACTATAATTGCTGAAGGCATCCATTCCGTCGTCAACAATATCATTCATAATTGATAATGCCCGATTAAATGACTTATCTTTTTCATCATATATTGAATTTAGCATGCAATGCTTTTCATCTAAGAAGCTTCCTCTATACTCCATTATTTGGTTAAGATGTTTTTCTGAGTTAGCCATTTTGCTTTCAAGAAGAATTTCAGTGCGTTGCAAGTGATCTATATATTCATTTTTTTCACTTTCCATCGCTTTATATTCTCGCTGCCTTGCTGCATCCTCATTGCTTTGTGATTTCTCAAGATTTCTTTGTGAGTTTTTAGCTGCCTGTTCTATTAATTTATCTTTATTCATGTCGCCTTCATGGCGATTTTGTTCTTTTATCTTTTCATTTTGAATGTTTTGTTCATCTATGTTATGTTTACTTTTTAAAAAATCACTCGCTGTATCAATAACTTTTCCTATTATTGGCAGTAATGTGACAGGATTCATGCCGTCAAACTCCTATCTTATGGTTTCTGTAGGTGATATATTATTAATATCTAACCTTATCTTATCAAGTGTTTTTCCTAACGCACTTTTAGCCCTTACCTCTTCTGATACTTCACTGCTTTTACTGGATATGTATTCTAGACGTTCTGCATACTTATCATTTTTGGAAATAAGATTTTTAAGGGTTTCTTCATATTTACGCTTTTCTGCATCAACATCCCTGACTGCACCCGCTCTAGCACTGCTGATAATTACAGCAGACATCAAAAAAACAACCAACACAAACATTGCCACATACAACAAGGTAGACTCCCATATTTTCTTCTCTAACTGATTACTCAAAGCCTCACTAAACTCACTCTTGTATTCTTGCATTAATTTAATTTTGGTTCTGCTGTTTTTTTCTTTTTCATTCTGCAGTGCGGATTCCATTTTAATTAACAACACATTTTCTTCACCAACAACTTTTGATTTCATTGCTTCCAGTTCATTCTTCAACTTAGCAGCGGACACTTCCAACTGGCTATTTTGTTTTTTTAAATGGTCATATTGTTCCTGTAAATCACTGCACCCAGATAACAAAAGAGCTATCAAAGTAGAAAATATAAAAGCATTTAAAATGGTGTTAAGTTTTCCTGACATTGTATTCTCCTGACTATACATAGTATCAACGTTTTCCCACTGTTCTTGATTAAATACATAACAGTTAACTATACAGAATTATCAATTATTGAACTATACGGATTCTGTATAGTTCAATAATTACTACCGTTCTTAGATCGTGACTAAATAGTTCATTCCTTTTCATATCAGTCATCATGACATCATCACTATGGTGATGCAATTTGAAAAATGTAACAAATTGTAACAGTGCGATTGACTGCATCTGACTGTGATCGTGAGACAAATGATCTCTCTAAAAAACTAAATGACCTGATCAGTGAGAGTAGTAGTGGATTGTAGCGGTGTTGAGGTTGCGTTAGGTGGCACCGAGTGGAGCAAGAAATAGTGTATCTTGAATAGTACGAGTGTGGTGGGGTGGGGAGTTCCCCTGAAACCTACCCTCCAGTCATATTCATAAAGCGCACAACCTGTTTATCGTCGTTGAACTCATGACGTTCTGGTTTAAGCGTGAGGGCATAGTGGATGGCATCAATTAGTTCATCATCGCTGGCACCACCCCGAAGCAGTGGACGTAGCTCAAACTTCTCCTCCTGACCGAGGCACATATAGAGCGTGCCATCGCTTGAGAGGCGTATCCGGTTACAGGTTTCACAAAAATGTTGAGAGATCGGGGTGATAAAGCCGAAATGGAGGTCGGTATTCTTGACTTTAAAGTATCGTGCCGGGCCACCTCCTGCCATCACGCTGGGGATCAACTCAAAGCGCTCTTCGAGCTGTTTGCGAATCACCTCTAGGTCCAGGTAGTGAGAATCTTTGGCCCTGCAGCCGGTATCTCCTACGGGCATGGTTTCGATAAAGCGGAGGGTGAAGCCGTGTTCAATACAGAACTCAACCATATCTCCCAGTTCATCATCATTGACCCCTTTCATCGCGACCGCATTGATCTTGATGGGGGCAAAACCGACCTCTTTGGCGGCCATCAAGCCATCCAGTACCTTGCTCAGCTTGCCGCCAGTAATTTTGCGGAACTTTTCGGGATTGAGGCTATCGAGACTGACATTGATGCGACTGACACCCGCATCTTTCAGTGGTTGGGCGAATTTTGCCATACTCACGCAGTTGGTACTGAGGGAGAGGTCATCAATGCCTTCCAGTCGGGAAAGACGCTGTGTGATCTCTGTAATCCCCTTGCGCACCAGAGGTTCACCACCGGTGAGACGGATACGGCTTACTCCAAGTTGACCAAAAATGCGCACAACCCGTTCGATTTCATCGATGGTGAGCCAGTCATCCGGGGCTTCGTAATCATCAAACCCTTGAGGCATGCAGTAGACGCAGCGCAGGTCGCAACGATCTGTGACAGAGAGACGTAGATAGTCAATTTTTCTGCCAAATGGATCTCTTAATTCAGGTTGTATCATTGTGACTGGGTACGCTAAGTGTTCGTGATGGGTCAATGTTTATTTTTAATGGTGCTCTTTATCGTCTTTTTGGTTGTATATGTCAACCGGTAGCGTATTGATTGATGTTGAAATGGAGGTAGGCAGGTTGGTTGTTTGATATAAGTCACAAATCTCCGGACAAGCTTCTAGTGGGTAATAGAGTGGTGCTCTGGCAAGGATGTGAGAAAATGGTGTTCAACCCAAAAATGGAGCTGTTGTGAGTAATCAGACTATTGCCTATCCTATAGAGGAGCGTCTCTATCTTAGTATCACGGACCGCTGTACGCTGGTGTGTGAGTTCTGCCCCAAGACACAAGGGACCATGCAGGTGCATGAGTTTGATCTGACGATTGATCACCGCCCGGAGTATGAGGAGATTATTGCTGCCATCGGTGACCCGTCCGCCTATCAAGAGGTGGTCTTCTGTGGTTTTGGGGAGCCGACCTTAAGGCTTAAGCTGCTGTTGCAGGTTGCGCAGTGGATTAAACAGCGGGGCGGGATGACACGTATCAATACCGATGGATTGGCCAACTTGGTACACAAGCGTAATGTTGTTCCAGAGATGGTCGGGCTGATCGATACCCTTTCAGTATCGATGAATGGGCAGAATGAGGCGGTCTATAATCAACATTGTCAGCCGCAATTAGAGGGAGCATTTTCTGCAATGGTTGAGTTTTTGAAGGCAGCCTCAGGTGTAATCCCATCGGTAACAGCAACTGCAATTGAGGGGCTGGAAGGGGTTGATATCGATGCTTGTAAAGCGCAGGCTGATGCGTGTGGTGTGGCATTCCGTAAAAGGTCACTCGATATTGTAGGGTAATGGGTCGTAGGTATAGGAGTTTTGTTACATATGTTATATTTCATGCTGGTTGAGTTGGGTGGGAGGCATAAATAGGGATGGCTATAGAGATACAATATCAGTTTGATTTCGGTAATGAGCGTATCGAGCGTTTTGACCTTCAGTTTGATGATAGAAATTTCTTTCTACAAACCAGCTCACTTGAGTCTGATCCTGAACCCTGGATGAAGCTCACGTTTCATCAATGTGAAGGGTGTTCATTGAATGAGTCAGCAACCCCTTACTGCCCTGTTGCACTTAACCTGGCGGGTCTGGTCGCACCGTTTAAAGAGGATTTTTCCCACGCACGGGTAGAGACTATCGTCACCATGCGTGAGCGTCAGATTGTTAAGCAGACCGATCTTCAGAACTCTTTAAAGTCGATGATGGGCCTAGTGATGGCCACCAGCGGTTGTCCGATACTGGATAAATTTCGTCCAATGGCCTACACCCATCAGCCCTTTGCGAGTATGGAAGAGACCTTTTTTCGTGTAGTTTCAGGCTATTTTTTGGCCCAATTGGTGCGTCTTCAGCATGGAGAAGAGCACTCCTTTGATCTGGCGGGCTTGCGGAAGATCTACAGTGATATTAACCATATCAATATCGCATTTACTGATCGTCTGCGTGGTATGGGTGGAAAGGATGCGAATCTCAACGCATTGGTGAGTCTCGATATTTTTGCCCAGATGGGAGGTTTTGCCATTGATGATCAGTGGCTGAAGCAGCTGGGTCCACTCTTTTCAGGCTATATCGAGCAGCTGGAAAATCCTGAATAGACCAATCGCGATAGCGAGTACTGGATTTTTACAGGCAGGACTTTTAAGGGTTTCCTTAGGGAACCTCTGAATAAGTCATGTGTAAATGCCTAACGCCCATAGCGCCCAATATCTTCGTTGCTCGACCTCGTTCCTCGGTTGAAAACCTTGCTAATAGCCTGCTACAAGGTGAATTGCGCTTGCGCAAGAGAAGGTGCCCTGGGGTATTGGCTGCGATCTTCGCCTTGATCTTGGACACTATGGACGTAATTCAAATTACCCAGACTTGTTCAGAGGTTCCTTAGTTAGAGGCACCCCTTAACAAACTCTGATTTCAGTTGCATCGCCCCGATACCGGGGATTTTGCAGTCAATATTGTGGTCCCCTTCGGTCAGGCGAATATTCTTTACCTTTGTTCCGATCTTTACGACCAGAGAGCTTCCTTTTACCTTGAGGTCTTTGATGACCGTCACGCAGTCTCCATCAGACAGTGGGTTGCCATTGGCATCTTTCACGGTGAGTAGCTCTTCGACTTCTGTGCCCCCATTAATGGCCCACTCATGGGCGCATTCTGGACATATATAGAGGGTGCCATCCTCATAACTGTAGGGCGAATCACATTTGGGGCAGTGAGGGGGTGTAGCCAAAATTGAATTCCTTGCTGAAGGGGTTGGTCGACCCATTCTATAGGAATGTTATGCACTGATACGGTGCGTTTTTCTCATTTAAGCGCACCTTACTGGCGCGTTGAGCCTGTCTTTCTGGGTAGATAAAGTGTTTAAATATTTATTATCTATTTGTTATTTAAGGACTAACAGTGATGTGGCACGACCGTTGCTCTAGAGGTTGTATTGCAATGATGCAAACAGCATGGAGAGATTGGCTTTCGGTGCTGATATATAGAAAGTGAACAAACAAGGAGTCATCACTATGAAAATGGTCACTGCCATCATCAAGCCTTTCAAGCTGGATGATGTTCGCGAGGCACTTGCCGAGATTGGAATTAATGGTGTCACGGCAACCGAAGTTAAAGGGTTTGGGCGTCAAAAGGGGCATACAGAACTTTATCGTGGTGCTGAGTACACCATCGATTTTCTTCCCAAGGTAAAACTGGAGATTGCCATTGCGGCAGATCTGCTGGATCGCACCATCGAAACTATTCGCGACGCTGCCAATAGCGACAAAATCGGGGATGGAAAAATCTTTGTCTCCGATCTGGAAGAGGTGATTCGTATCCGTACCGGAGAGTCCGGTCGAGAGGCGATCTGATTCACGCTGAATCAATTGAACAGTTAGGAGAAAAAGAGAAATGGAAAATCAGATTTTTGAACTACAGTATGCAATGGACACCTTCTACTTTCTGGTGTCTGGTGCATTAGTGATGTGGATGGCGGCCGGTTTTGCAATGCTGGAAGCGGGGTTGGTGCGTTCCAAGAATACCACTGAAATATTAACCAAGAACGTGGCGCTGTTTGCCATCTCTTGTGTGATGTACCTGGTGGTGGGGTATCAGTTGATGTATGGCTCAGGGGGATATTTCCTGACAGATATCATGGGTGGAGACACGCTGGTTGCAGATGCATTGAAGAGCTCTGCAGAGAATGGATTCAATGGCGACTCTGTCTATTCTGGAGCTTCGGACTTCTTCTTCCAGGTGGTATTTGTTGCAACCGCGATGTCCATCGTTTCGGGTGCAGTGGCTGAGCGCATGAAGTTGTGGGCATTCCTGGCCTTTGCAGTGGTGATGACAGGTGTGATCTATCCAATGGAAGGTGCATGGACCTGGGGTGGTAAAGAGGTCTTTGGTCTGTTCGCACTAGAGTTCAGTGACTTTGCGGGTTCCGGTATTGTCCATATGGCGGGTGCTTCTGCAGCGCTTGCGGGTGTACTGTTATTAGGCGCACGTAAGGGTAAGTATGGCAAGGATGGCTCTGTACGGGCGATTCCTGGTGCAAACCTGCCACTGGCAACGCTGGGTACCTTTATTTTGTGGATGGGATGGTTTGGATTTAACGGTGGTTCAGTGCTGAAGTTAGGGGATATCAATAGTGCACATTCAGTGGCTATGGTCTTCCTCAACACCAATGCAGCTGCAGCGGGTGGTGCTATTGGTGCACTGATGATTGCCCGTATATTATTTGGCAAGGCAGATCTCACGATGATTCTCAATGGTGCCTTGGCTGGATTGGTGGCAATTACGGCGGAACCTTCTACCCCGACTCCACTGTTGGCAACACTGTTTGGATTCACAGCAGGCATACTGGTGGTGTTCTCGATCATTACACTGGACAAGATGCGTATTGATGATCCGGTGGGTGCAATCTCTGTTCACGGAGTGGTCGGATTCTTTGGCCTGATGCTGGTGCCACTGACCAATACCGGTGCAACCTTTAGTGGTCAGTTGGTGGGTGCTGGTGTCATCTTCGGGTGGGTATTTGGTGCAAGCCTGGTGGTATGGATGGTAATCAAGATCATCATGGGGCTGCGTATCAGTGAAGAAGATGAGGCTGCTGGAGCAGACTATGCAGAGTGTGGCATGGAAGCTTATCCAGAATTTACAAACACGGGTAAGTAGTAACCTCTCCCTAAGCTCATCGGTTAAGTGGGATCGATGAGGCAGCGCTAAGCTGTACACCTCCCGCTTAAGCCCCGGTCAGACCTTGTTCTGATCGGGGCTTTTTTTGTGGAGGGGTGTCCGTTAATAGAAAACGATATGAGTCAGCTATATTGCAAATGATAATGATTTATGTTACGATTATTTTCGCACCTGAAGTGATGAGTTAATGTTGTGCTGTGCGTTGGGAAAAAGCTTTCTTCTTTCAATTTTTTCCAACGCACCAAGTAATGAATCTCCTCTGTAGAGTGACTCCGAAAGGCATGCATTCTTGGATATTGCTTCAGGTGCAACTTATGAGAGGTAAAGGGATTAAACAGGGAGAGTTTTAAATTGGTTGTTCACGCACACCAGGGAAAGGTACAGATTCGATCAGACCTGATGAGAGTCAATGGCAGAACACAAGGTCTTGCCCGTAATATCCGTAAAATTGAAGGGGTTGAGAATATTGAGGCCGAACGTGGAAGTGGCATGGTCTCCTTTACCTATAACCCGGACCTCTACCCATCACAAGTGATGGAGTACCGTGTAGAGCGTCTCTTGTCAGACTGTTTCAAGTGTGAAGATAGAAAGCGAAATGCGGCATCTGATATGGGGAAAGTGGCCAAAATAGGTATGGGTACAACCATGGCAGGGATGATCTGGACAGGGTTTCGTGGTGAGAAAGATGCCCATGTTGCAACCGGCAGTGCTTTTGCGGCATTCGCAGTGATTCATATGGTGCAGTATATTAATCGCCTTTTTAAATAGTCTGATCATTAGCCTGATCGGTAGTCAGCTCTCTTCAGGCGGTCTCGACAGCATCGTACAGGCTTCTCCTGCGCTTGCAGGTGCAGAAAATTACTAATTATAGAACTCCCCTTTATTTATTGCGGACTCTTCTGTATTCTTGACTGTAATACATGGTTTTTGAGAGATCGTAGCCAATGAGTGTAAAAATTTATCACAATCCCCGCTGTTCAAAGTCCCGTCAAACATTGGCACTGATTGAGGAACAGCAGGTTGAGCCAGAGATTATCAAATATCTGGAGACACCGCCTACAGCGGCAGAACTGGATCAAATCCTAACGCTACTGGGGGTTGAGCCTGAGGCGTTGATGCGTAAGAAAGAGGCAGAGTATAAAGAGGCAGGGCTCAATGTCAGCGGGCTGAACCGTGCGCAACAGATCGAAAAAATGGTGGCGTACCCTAAAGTGATTGAGCGTCCAATTGTGGTGAATGGTAGTCGTGCAGCGGTTGGGCGACCTCCCGAGCAGGTTCTGAGTGTTCTGTAGTTTTCATGATCAAGATTACCCCTGTCACCTCGTCTGATCACTTTGTAGCGGTACGAACTCTGCTGGAGGAGTATGTTTCCAGTCGGCCGGGCGATCCGGCGCTGGAGCAGTTTGATGAAGAGTTTGTGCAGCTGGAGACACTTTACGCACCACCTGACGGGCAGATGTTGATTGCGCATCAGGACCAGAAAGCGGTTGGGTGTGTAGCGCTTCATTCGCAAGATGAAGAAGATATTTGTGAGATGAAAAGGCTCTATGTGTCACCGGGCCATCGTAATTGCGGGATTGGTCGCGGACTGGTAATGACGCTGTTGATTGAGGCCGAAAAAGCGGGTTACCAACGGATGCGTCTGGACTCTATCCCCAGCATGAAAGCAGCTCAGGAACTCTATCGCTCTATTGGCTTTTATGAGATTGCAGATTACCGCAACAACCCCAATCCGGGGACGCGCTATTTTGAGATCACCTTCAGTCAGCCTCAGCCTGCAACCTGATTGGCTCCTATGTATTTCCTCAAACCATGAGTTTTCCTGCGCAACCCTTTACCCTGGAGTGCCCGAAATGTGGCGAAGGAACACTCAAGCTGGATGACTCTGCACTGGATACCAGTTGTCAGGGCAAACATGTCTTTCTGTTTGAGTGTGACCACTGTCAGGGGCTTAGCGCTACGGCAATGAACAATATCCCCACTTCAGAATGGCACCAGTTTATTGCAGAGAGTGAACTACAAGTGATGGTATCCAACTACTTGAAAGTCAGCCATAAAGCGTAAATCAGGGCATTTTGTTCGGCTGCTAACCCCGCTTGGTCAGTTTATAAATTCTCTCAACCAGAGAGGTAACTCCCCGTTTGGACAGCGGGTCCTGACCGTTGCTCAGATTTTCACTATGCAGTAATTCAATGGTGAAATGCTCCCCATAAAGTGTTCTCACCTCTTCATCACTGACGGCAAAGGGGGGTGGGCTCTTCTCGTGCTGAGGATAATCTGTCGTCACCAGCAGAATCCGGCTACCAGCCGTCAACAGTCGGGCGGTGTGTGCGGCGTATCGTTGACGCATCTCTGCTGGCAGGGCAACCAGTGCCGCGCGGTCAAACAGGACGCGGCAATTACCCAGATCTTGGTGGGATAGATCAAAAAAGTCACCCTCTAACAGGGTCAGTGGACCACTTTGCCACTGTTTGAAGTGAGTTTGAGAGTGTTCTGATGCGCTTAGCTGCTGCTCTTTAAAAAAATCACGGATTGCGATATCACTCAGCTCAACCCCGATTACGGGATGTCCCTGTTCGGCAAGCCATACAAGATCAACACTTTTTCCACAAAGTGGTAACAGTAGTGGCTCACCGGGCGTTAATTCGAGTTCAGAATAGAACTTCAGTAGCCAGATATTTGGTTTCCCTTGATGAAACCCGATGCGCCCCTCTTGCCAGCGCTGGTGCCAATGATCCGCTTCCATCGTAAATAGAGTGAGGTTTCGTTACAGGTCTTCTGGTAGCTCTGGAAGTGGTACATCCCCATCGAAGATCAGGCTTTCACGACGCTGTAGGTAGGCATCACGCATAAAGCTATAGTTGTCAAAGCTTGCAGAGTCGAGCATATCTTTTGTTCCCAGCAGATTGGCTCGCTTGCTGATCAGCTTGGTTGCTTCAGCGGCAGTCTCTGCGTTGGTAGTGGATAGCTCCGAACTTGGATCAAAGAGGTTGGTCTCTCCGACCTCAACGGTATTGCCGATCCAGTACTCTGAGGCAAGACCTGCTGTATCACGCAGTGTGCTGGGGCCAAAAATAGGGAGTACAAAGTAGGGGCCACTCTCTACCCCCCAGACGGCAAGTGTCTGACCAAAATCTTCTTCATGTTTTGGAATATTGAGGTCTGAAGCGACATCAAACAGCCCGACGATGCCAATAGTTGAGTTGATACCAAAACGGACTGTGTCTGAAATGGCCTCTTCAAATTTAAATTGCAGTAGATTATTGAGGATGTTGAAAGGTTCGCGCAGGTTGCTGAAGAAGTTGCTGATACCGCGCTCAGCCGGGTCAGGCATAATAGAGCGATAGCCTTCAGCGACGGGTTTCATCAGATTTTCATCGAGTCCCTCATTGAAAGAGTAGATGCTACGGTTGTAGGACTCTAACGGATCGATATCCGGCTCTTCTGTTTCAGGAGAGGCAATAACAACCAGAGGCTCCAGAGTTTGAGTCTCAATGGCTTGGCTTTGGCTCCATGCAGACGAGAGGCCAATGAGCAGTGCAGTAAGGAGAAAAGGTTTTGGGATCATCATGGGCGTAGGCTGCAACAAAAATAGTGGAGAAAATGGTCGGTTATTATACAAGTCTTTTGTTGAATAGTGAATTGAAATAAGTCAAAAATGGTAGAAACAGTACGATTAATTGAGTCATGGGTGATGCCTCCGGGCAGTATTTTGGTGCTACTGCTGCTTGCACTGCTGTTGGCGGGCTGGTTACGCGGCTTTTCAAGGTTGTTGCTCTTTATTGCCACCATATCACTCTATCTATTGAGTACGCCATGGTTGGAGTTTGAACTGGCAAAGCGGTTGGAGATTATTCCACCGTTGCAAAACCCTGTTGAGCAGAGTGACGGGGAGCGGGTGGCAATTGTGGTTCTAGGAGGGGGGCGATACAGTGCAGCGCCTGAATTTGGTCAGGATGTGGTCGGTCAATCAACGCTGGAACGGTTACGTTACGCAGCCAGATTACACCGGCAGACAGATTTTCCACTATTAGTCACCGGAGGGGTGCCGTTGAATGAGGCCGTTTCAGAGGCGCAGTTAATGGCAGAGAGCTTACGCAATGACTTTTTAGTTGAGAAGGTTTGGCTGGAGGAGAAGAGCGTCAATACCTGGGAACATGGACAGAGGGTACCGCCAATCCTGAAACAGAAAGGGGTAACCACAATGATTCTGGTTACCCACGCCTCTCATATGTTGCGCTCACTGCGTGTCTTCCGCCAATCCTCAGTGTTGGGCGATATACAGATTATACCTGCCCCGACCGCCTACACCACAACCAGTGTGATGGATCGGGGCCTTGGCTTGTGGCGGCCGGCAGCCGGTGCATTAAGGGGCAATGTCCGATTTTTACATGAGTGGCTTGGCGTACTCTGGTATCAGCTGCGTTACTCGTAAATGAAGCTTTTCCGCAGCAGGCTCTCTATTCTCGGACAGCCACCTAGTATTCTGCTCAAGTTGTAATAGTGCAGTACAATAGGGGCTATGCAAAATAGTAATCAAACCGCTGAGTCGGGTGTCGCACCCCAACTGCCCTCTCTATTGGCAGCACCTTTTAAACTCGTTCCTGACCTGGTCCATACCCGGCTATTGGTTGCGCTATTGAATCACCTGTTTCAGCAGCAGCTACAAGAGGGGGAGCTCGATTTTCTGGAGTCGAAGACAGCCGTAATTCACCTGTTGGATGCCGGTGTTCAGTTTCGCTTCACCAAGGGGCGTGAACAGCTTGTGGCCCACTCCGGTGATGGACCTATTGATCTGATTATTAGTGGAAATCTTTATGATTTCATTCAGTTATCGGTTGGAGAAGAGGACCCGGACACCCTGTTTTTTCAGCGTAGAATCCATCTGGAAGGGAATGTGGAGCTGGGGCTGGAGACCAAAAACCTGATCTATGGGTTGGATATGGATGCACTCACGATACCGGCACCGCTGCGTACGGCCCTGGATAAAGCGATCAACTTCTATAGAAAGTAATCAATATTTGATGTGACTCATTTCCAATTGGCTTTGGTTGATGGCATGCTCTCAATTTTTGTAAGGTATTGAGAACCCACCATGGAACTGGTCTGTCCGGCAGGTAACCTCCCCTCACTGAAAGCAGCGGTCGATAATGGAGCCGATGCGGTCTATATGGGGTTCAAAGATGACACCAATGCACGCAATTTTGCGGGCCTTAATTTTAATGATCGCGGCATTGGGCAGGGGATAGAGTACGCTCACAAAAAAGGGGCCAAGCTGTTTGTCGCGATTAACACCTTTCCGCAGCCCAGTGGCTGGGAACGATGGACTCAGGCGGTGGATCGTGCTGCAGAGAGTGGTGTGGACGCCGTGATTTTGGCCGATATTGGCATCCTCGACTATGCGGCCAACCGCTGGCCTGATCTCAATCTACACCTTTCGGTACAGGGTTCAGCCACAAATTATGAGGCGATCCGTTTCATGCATCGTAATTTTGGTATTCGTCGCGTGGTCATTCCCCGAGTGTTGTCGGCTTCTCAGGTACGTCATGTTACAGAGCACAGTCCGGTACCACTTGAATTGTTTGGGTTTGGCAGCCTCTGTGTCATGGTCGAAGGGCGTTGTCTGCTCTCCTCCTATGCAACCGGACGTTCCCCCAACACCTACGGAGCCTGTTCGCCCGGAAGTCATGTGGAGTGGATTGAGCAAGAGGATGGTGGCGTAGAGACCCGCTTGGGTGGAATTTTGGTAGACCGTTACCAGCCCACAGAGCAGGCGGGTTACCCCACTATCTGTAAAGGACGTTTTGAGGTACAGGGAAAAGAGGGGTATGCGATTGAAGAGCCGACCAGTCTCAACACCCTGGAGCTGTTACCAGAGATGATGGCGATGGGGATTGGGGCTATCAAGATTGAAGGGCGACAACGTAGCCCGGCTTATGTAGCGCAAGTGACACGGGTATGGCGTGATGCAATTGATGCCTGCAGCCGTAACCCTGAGAGCTTTCAGGTTGATGAAAACTGGAACAGACAGTTGAGCAAGGTGGCCGAAGGGGCGCAAACCACCCTAGGTGCCTACCACCGGTCATGGCAATGAAACTCTCACTGGGGCCGATCCTCTACTACTGGCCAGAGGAGCAGATTCGTCAATTTTATCGTGAAATTGCGGATTCGGCAGTGGATATCGTCTATCTGGGAGAGACGATCTGTTCCAAGCGCCGCTCTCTCAATCTGGAGCAGTGGGTCGAAATTGGACAGCAGTTGCAGGCAGCGGGCAAAGAGGTGGTGCTCTCAACTCTGGCACTGTTGGAGGCGGAGTCTGAGTTGAAAAGTCTGCGTAAAATCTGTGGTAATGGAACGTTTCTGGTCGAGGCCAATGATCTGGCAGCGGTCAATATCTGTGCCGAGCAGGAGATCCCTTTTGTGGTGGGCCACTCAGTCAATCTCTATAATCAGGGAACCATGGGGGTGATGGCCCGTTGCGGGATGAAGCGCTGGGTCTTGCCCGTAGAGCTTTCAAAAGAGACACTGCATGAGCTGCAGCAGCACCGTCCTGACGGGGTTGAGACAGAGGTGTTCAGTTGGGGAAAGATCCCGCTCGCCTATGCGGCCCGCTGTTACACCGCACGTCACTACAACCTTCCCAAGGATGATTGTCAGTATCGCTGCCTGGATGATCCCGACGGGATACTGCTCAATACCAAAGAGGGGCAGCCCTTTTTAACAATCAATGGTATCCAGACACAGTCTGCACAGCACAACAACCTGCTGGGGGTGATGGAGGAGATGAAGGCCGAGGGGGTTGATGTGGTACGAATCAGCCCACAGTCTCGGTTTACCCCGGAGATCGTACAGCTCTTTGATCAGCGCAAACGAGAAGAGATCACCCTTCAAGAGGGGATGGATGCAGCCAATCGCCTGCTGCCATTAGGTGGTGTGGACGGTTACTGGCGCGGAGAGGCCGGTATTCAGCCGACAGAGATTTAACAATTTGTCAGGGGTGTAATGGTCTGCACAAAGGGGGGCAGGAAGCCTGTCTGAGAGACACCCAAATACCTTCGGTGAGAGGTATAATCTGCCGATGCAATATCCTGAAACATTTGATGTCATTGTGATTGGCGGCGGCCATGCCGGTACCGAGGCGGCGTTGGCATCTGCGCGAATGGGGGTGCGTACCCTGCTGCTGACCCACAATATTGAAACACTGGGGCAGATGAGCTGCAACCCTGCCATTGGTGGCATTGGCAAAGGGCATCTGGTGAAAGAGGTGGATGCGCTGGGCGGCTTTATGGCGCACGCGGCAGATCGTGCAGGAATTCAGTTTCGTATCCTCAATAGCAGTAAAGGGGCCGCAGTGCAGGCAACCCGTGCGCAGGCAGATCGACAGCTCTACAAACAGGCGGTGCGCAACCATTTAGAGAATCAGCCCAATCTCACACTGTTTCAACAGGCAGCAGATGACCTGCTGGTTGAAGGAGAGCGTGTTACCGGAGTGGTGACCCAATCAGGAATCCGTTTTTCGGCCCCTACGGTGGTGTTGACGGTAGGAACCTTTCTGAATGGAGTGATCCATGTGGGTCTTTCACAATCCTCTGGTGGGCGGATGGGAGATCCCCCTTCGCTGAAATTAGCAGAGCGATTGCGGGCGTTACCTTTCAAGGTAGAGCGTCTCAAGACCGGCACACCACCACGAATTGATGGACGCAGTATCGACTATAGTCAGTTAAAAGAGCAGCCGGGGGATGATCCTGTCCCGCTATTCTCTTATCTGGGAAAGCCCTCGGAACATCCGCAACAGATCTCCTGCTGGATTACCCATACCAATGAACAGACCCATGAGATTATCCGCAGAGGGCTGGACCGCTCTCCAATGTATAGTGGGGTTATTGAGGGGGTCGGGCCGCGCTACTGTCCTTCGGTAGAGGACAAGGTTGTCCGCTTTTCCGAACGTGACTCCCATCAGATCTTTGTCGAACCCGAAGGGCTAACAACCCACGAAATCTACCCCAACGGGATCTCCACCAGCCTGCCGTTTGATGTGCAGATTGATCTGGTGCGTTCCATCAAAGGGTTTGAAAAGGCCCACATCACCCGTCCGGGTTATGCCATTGAGTATGATTTCTTTGATCCGCGCGATCTCAACCCCTCGCTGGAGACTCATGCTCTGCGGGGACTCTTCTTTGCAGGGCAGATCAACGGTACCACAGGCTATGAAGAGGCAGCTGCACAGGGGCTGGTAGCAGGGTGTAATGCTGCACTGCGTATACAAGAGAGAGAGGCGTGGTATCCACGGCGAGAAGAGAGCTATATCGGAGTAATGATCGATGACCTGATTACCCGTGGCACCAATGAGCCTTACCGTATGTTTACCAGTCGAGCAGAGTACCGGCTGCTACTACGAGAGGATAATGCGGATCTGCGGTTGACAGAGCAGGGGCGTAACCTGGGGTTGGTCGAAGATATCCGCTGGGCGGCCTTTCAGCGCAAGCGGGACGCGGTTGCCACAGAACAGCAACGGTTAAAGGGTCAGTGGCTGAGACCACAATCAATCAGCGGGGAAGAGGCAGAGCGGGTGTTGGGTAAACCGATGCGTCGTGAACATAGCCTGATGGACCTGTTGGCGCGTCCCGATGTCAGTTACCAGAAGCTGGTTTCACTGGATGTGGTGGAAGATCCGCAACTGCCAGAGGATGTGGTTGAACAGGTAGAGATTCAGGCCAAATATGCCGGTTATATCGAACGCCAGAGTCAAGAGATCGAAAAGAATCGCCGTCATGAAGAGATGAAACTCCCGCAAGCACTCGACTATGGAGAGGTCTCAGGTCTCTCCATCGAGATACAGGAGAAGCTGGCGCGCCAGCGCCCGGCAACACTGGGGATGGCGGGGCGCATCTCTGGAGTGACCCCGGCAGCGCTCTCACTGCTGCGTATTCATCTGAAGAAACATACATTGAATGGTGGTAACTAAAACAGCAGTAGATTGAGTTGCCCTCTACATCAAATCATGGATGCAGGGACCTGGATGATTCGATCACTTAACATCCGTACCTCGTCAGCCTTGTTGATGGTTGTGCCAGAGAGGTTGGCCAGCATCGATCACTCCCCTCAGCTCCCTGAATAACTGGGGAGACTCTTGTGCTTCATCAATGATCAGGTTGTGTGGGTACTCTTTGAAGAAAAAGTCAAAGTCCTGAGTGATGAAGTCGTAGTCGCTGCCTTTTTCCAGATCAAAGCATTTCCAATCCGGGCGGCACTGTCTGGATAGTGTTGTCTTGCCAACTTGTCGGGCACCAATGATCAGCACAGCGGGGAAGATGCTGAGGAAGTGTTCCAGTTTTTGTAGTTAATTTCTGTTTAATGAAGTCATATCCATATTCTGCGATAGGAAATTACTTGTGTAAAGAGGGGTGTAGGCTGTATAAGGTTGAAATTGGTAGAGGCGCGGGTGATTGCTATCAGATTAATTTGTAATATTTTGTAACACAATAATTTAGAAAAAAAGTGTAGACTCAGCCCAACTAACTTACTGCTATATGTGATGTGACTTATAGTATGTTTATTAATAGTTGCAAAAGTAAATTCAGAACCTTAACTCATAATGCGCTGAATTCTATAGAAAGTGATTGTACGGACTTATGAAGCTATTAATACATAACACAAATTGAATCGAGATAAGGAAGTTGTAATGGCTATCGGTACAGGCGGAAGAGTCGTTGATCCTGCATTAAAGCATGAGCTTCATGTGGCTTTGAGAGAAGACGGAAAAAACTTAAAGGATTGGCTGATTGAGAATGCCAATATGTATCTACAGGCACGTCAACAGCCATCGCTTGCACTATTTGATGAAGGGGTAACCGTGGAGGCAAGACAATGAAGTTCGACCCAAAAAAAGTGGCCTTTGGTCGCCATGAGACATTTGCTCTGCGTTATAGCTGGCTCACTAAAGGGTATGAAGCAATCGTTGAGGATCCAACGGTTCTTGGTAGTGAGGATGCGACAGTGATTCTTGGTGTGGGCAAAAATATGGTCTCAGCGATTCGATACTGGTTGCTTGCGACCAGGATAGCGGAAGTGGATAGTGGTCATGGATTAGTACCAACCCCCCTTGGGCAAATGATCTTTGGCAAGAGTGGTTTCGACCCATATCTAGAAGACGAGGGAACGATCTGGCTCATCCATTGGCTGCTTGCATCAAACCCTCAGCTGGCTACCAGTTGGTATTGGTTTTTTAACCGTTACCATAAACAAGAATTCACATCTGAGGAGTGTGCCGCAGCAATGACAAATTTTGCAGATCAACACATCCAGTCAAAATTCTCAAAGCGGACAGTACAACAAGATATCAAAGTAATGTTGAGAATGTATGCGAAGTCAAAGGCTGTAGGCGGAACAGCTTTAGAAGATGCATTGGATTCGCCTCTAACACTACTGAATCTTGTGAGCAGAGATACAAAAGCAAAAAATTATAGAACAGCGCCCCAAGAGCGGGATGGGCTACCATTAGGAATCTTTGGCTATGCAGTTGTAGAGACAATGAACGTTGTTGGTTCTGGACAGATGCCGATTACAGAGATGATGTATATCCAGGGCGATACGGTCTCTCCAGGCGCCGTCTTTAGATTGACTGAGAATGCACTGATTACAAGATTAGAGTCTTTGGTTCAACAGATGCCAGAGTATTTTGAGTTACGTGAAACCGCAGGTATCCATCAGTTTTATCTGCTTCAAGAGATCAGTCCGGTAGATCTGCTCCGATACCATTATAGCAATCAGCTAGAGGGGAGGTTGGCGGCATGAGTATCGAGAACAAAATTAGTGTTAATACTCATTACACACGATCAACTAACCTGAAGCGTGATTCAAAGTCAGAGGTAGTAACAAGATCCTACATTCCTACTTCAAGGGCGCTTCGAACTCTTGATCAAATGGTTGATGCTTTGAGTAAAGATGAGGCCCCGCGTGCTTGGTCATTGGTTGGCCCATATGGCTCGGGGAAATCTACCTTTGCTGTCTTTGCAGCAAACCTACTGGGTAATGTAGAAGACTCATCCACTCAAATTGCTAGTGATGTTTTGAGCCAATCAAGTACAGAGGTAGCTGAACGCTATCAATTGTTAACGGCAAAAACTGAAGGATACTGTACGGTTTTGATGACAGGGTCACCTGCACCGTTAGGTAAGAGTTTGGTGATTGCGCTAAACGAAAGTGTTCAGCAGATTTGGAGTAAAAGAAGGGGGAAGAACCCTGAAGTCGTGGAGATGCTTGAATGGGAAGCAACCTCATCTGCAGAGACAACTGTTGCTGAGGCAGTTGAGATTGTAAAAGGTGTACAAGATGCTCTAGCAAGAATCGGATATGCAGGGCTTTTGATTGTGATTGATGAGCTTGGAAAGTTTCTTGAGTACGAAGCCCGCCATTATGGTGCAAATGAAATCTATCTTTTGCAGGAGTTAGCAGAGCATGCGTACTCCAAGCATAAAACAAAATTAGCACTCATGGTCATGTTGCATCAGTCAATCGATCAGTATGCGCGAGGATTGGGTGAAAGCCTTAAAAATGAGTGGGCAAAGGTGCAGGGACGTTTTGAAAATGTTTCATTCATTGAGTCTACCGAGCAGACACTTCGTATTGTTGCTGCTGCTGTTCAGCAGGATTTGACCGCGACGGAACAAAAGAGGATTGAGAAAGAATCCAGGAAATTGGCGGTAGTGCTGTCTAAAGAGAAAGCAGTTTCGTCAGGGATGGATAAAGAGGTGGCTGCGGAGGTTTTTGGTGACTGCTATCCACTGCATCCTGTCAGCGCACTTCTCCTTCCTATACTTTGCCAGAAGGTTGCACAGAATGAGCGTACTCTATTCAGCTATTTAGGAAGCAAAGAGGCGCATGGGTTTCTTGATAGTGTAAAGCGATGTGAGGCAGTCGGTGATTGGATTTATCCATGGGAAATATTTGAGTATTTTATTAGAAACCAGCCAGCATCGATCAGTGATCACTATACCCATCGGCGCTGGGCAGAGGTGCTTACTGCACTAGAAAGGGTTGGTGACGTAGAAGAGCCTGTCGAGTATATCTTGAAGGTTATAGGGCTACTTAATATTGTGGGGGGGCATGGCGGGTTGAAGGCTTCGGAGCAGATATTGAAGCACTGTTTGCCTCACTCTGCTGATGTAGATCGTGCGATAAATGAGTTGAAATCAAAATCAGTAATTCAATATCGAAAATTCAGTTCAGAGTACCGGGTGTGGCAAGGGAGCGACTTTGATCTTGAAGAACGTTTGATTGAAGAACGGGACAAACTAGGATATTTTTCTGTTGCTGAGAAGATCAATGAACGACATAACATCCTTCCGGTTGTTGCTCGAAAGTATACGATTCAGAGCGGAACATTGCGTTCGTTTGCCCCATTGTTTGCAGATAGAACATCAATTGGTCAACTTGATTTAGCTGCGAGAATCCCAAGAATCATTTTTTTCTTATCTGAGTCAAAAGAGGATGAGCAGCTATTTATAGATAGTGTGGTTGGCAGCTTTTCTAATCAGGATCTAGTGGTGCTTGTACCCAATGGTGAGCAGACGAGAGAAGTGGTTGGTGAGGCGCTTGCGCTAGAGCAAGTTGAGTGTACATCGCAGGAGTTGAACACGGATCCTGTAGCACTACGTGAGTATAGAGATACCTATGAGGTCGCACTGTCTCATGAGAGCAATATATTGTCCTTAATGCTTGAGAACCCTCAGTGTAACCAGTGGTTTTGGCGTGATGAAAAGCTTGAAATTGATACTAAACGTAAATTGCAGGAAGCACTCTCCCTTGTGTTGAGTAATGTTTACCATGCAACACCGGTATTCAAAAATGAGCTTATAAATCGTGATAAGACATCAGCACAGGCAAATTCTGCCCGGAACAAGCTGATTTTTGCTTTGGTAAATCACCAGAATGAAGAAGATCTAGGTATTGAGAAGTTTCCGGCAGAAAAGTCAATTTATCGAGCGGTGCTCAAAGCAACAGGGCTTC
>Ga0209361_1001035_pt1 | contig 20931 bp, 19 predicted proteins | sample SaaInlV_200m_DNA_3_FD_184657 | JGI IMG/M metagenome (GOLD analysis project Ga0209361, IMG submission 184657) | Marine microbial communities from expanding oxygen minimum zones in the Saanich Inlet - SI037_S4LV_200m_DNA (SPAdes) (version 2) | ecosystem: Environmental > Aquatic > Marine >... | reverse complement strand
GCAGGAGTGGACAGAATCCGCGGGAATTCTCGCACCGACGACGGGCGCGGACGACGTTGCGATCGACACGAACACTTTTTTTGTTGATGTCAGCGAGGATCGTGTGGGGATTGGGACGACGAGTCCAGAAAATACACTTCATGTATATGATCCCTCTGGGCCAGTTTTAAAATTATCTGGAGATGGTAATTCTGATGATTTAACAATTCAATTTTCAGATTTCCATAGAATACAATCAAATATAAACGATGGAACTTTAGATATTGAAGCAGGACATGCTGGGTCAGGACATAATATAAGATTCTTTACAGATGACAATGAAAAAATGGTTATTAAAAACACAGGCAAAGTTGGAATCGGAACAATTTCGCCATCGACGAAACTTGACGTTGCGGGATCGCTCAAAGTTGCAACAGATTCACTTGTTCCTGGCTCGCTCACCGATTGTGCGGCTGCGAGCGATGGAGGAAAAATCGAGTACGTCGAAGTGGACAACGTCGGAGCATTTTGGGGATGTCTGCGTACAGGTGCCAGCGACTGGTATTGGGTGCACCTCGATTTGTTTGCGCAGTAATTTTTCTGAGAAAAATTTTGTGGCGCACGCGAAATCAGTGCTACAATTCTCGTAGTACATTTTTGAAAAAATGAAAAAACAAACTCAACTTTTTTTGTTTCTCGCAACGATTGGAATTTTTTTGACCGGAGTTGCACTCGCATTTTCTGTTCCAGATCCGGTGACAAACGTGCAATTCTCTATTCAAGAAGATGTTCCAAAACTTTCGTGGGATGCGGCAGACGATGCGGACGGGATTGTGATCGGGTATAAAATTTATTACGGAACAACTTCCGTGCAAAATGTCGGAGATGCGTACGATGACGAAATCACCGTTCCGGGAAATCTGACCGCAACGACACTCGAAATGTTGGAAATCGGTGTTCAATATTTTGTGGCCGTGACGGCGATCGATGACGAAGAAAATCAGTCAGAAAACTATTCAACAGAAATTTCTGTTTTAATTCCTGCAGAAGAACTGCCTGAAGAAATAACACCGATGGAAGAATCCGAAATTATTTTGAACACGCCTCCCGTTGAAAATATCGACACTCCTGAAATTATTGAAACGCCACCAGAAACAGAAATTTTTTCTCCCGAAGATTCTGAAAAAGAGTACATCGACGGACAAGAAGTGTTTGGTCCTTTTTTTCCAGAACCAGAAAAACCAGCCGCGCCGCCAGATTTTACCGCACCGCTCGACGCGACGGATTTACAAATTCGAATGGACGAACTGGATATTTCGGGCGATGTGCAATTGCAGTGGAAAAAGTCTCCCGACATCGACAACGATGTGGCCGATCAGGTTTTGTACGTAAAAAAAGGGGACGGCGATTGGGACACTGGATATTCGATTGGAAAAGATCTGGAAGCACTCGAACTCGAAATCAATCCAGAAGAAAATTATTTCGTGCGAATTGTTACGGTCGACATCGCCGGAAATGAATCGGCGGGCGTCACGTTTTCTTTTTCGACAAAACTCGTGCAGAGCGGTCCAGGAATGGGTGCGTTGCTCGGCGGATTTGTGATTTTTGTGGCGTTCCTCTTTTTCGTAAATCGTCGCCGAAACGCCTGATGAAACGAGTACAAAAAATTTTATCCGAAGCGGGGATTTGTTCTCGCCGAGCCGCGGAAGAACTGATTCGATCGGGAAAAGTTTTGGTGGACGGAGAAATCGCGCACATCGGACAACAGGTTTCGGGAACGGAAGAAATTTTGGTGAACGGAAAAAAAATAAAAGTTTCAAATTCTGACGAACCGCGCGTGATCGCGTGGCACAAACCGGAAAATGTTGAAGTCACTTTTTCTGAAAAATTCGAAGGAAAATCGCTGGCAAATTTCCGCGAAACAGAAAAAATGAAAAAAGCGCTCGGCGGACGAATGATTCCAGTCGGACGATTGGACAAAGATTCGCACGGATTGTTGCTTTTGACCAACGATGGCGAACTAGCAAATCAACTGGCACATCCAAATTTTCAGCACAAAAAAGAATATTTTGTCGTCGTGCAGCGCGAGGCGACCGAATCCGAACTTCGGAAGCTCGGCGACGGATCGATCGAAATCAATGAGCGAAAAGTTTCTCCGTGTCCGGTGGAACAACTGAAATCCGGCGTTTTGAAAATTATTTTAAAAGAGGGGAGAAATCGACAGATTCGAAAAATGTGCAAAGCCGTTGATTTGGAAGTGCGCGAACTTTTTCGAACCAATTTTTGTGGAATTGAAATCGGCGAACTTCCCGAGGCAAGATGGCGCGTGCTCAGCGCTCCGGAGGTAGAAAAATTAAGAATGACAAATTAAAAATTACAAATTTTTTGGAAAAAAAAGAATTTTCACTACAATTTTACAGCAAATTGTTTATTTTTGATTCGTACTTTTTCATTAAAAATTGAAATGTCTGGACACTCAAAATGGAATTCGATCAAACACAAAAAAGCCGCGACCGACGCAAAACGCGGGAAAATTTTGACGAAACATTCGAAAATTCTCTCGGTCGTCGGACGATCCGATCCGAATCCAGAAACGAACGCGTCGCTGCGCGTGGCGATCGTCAACGCGAAATCGGAAAATGTTCCGAACGAAAATATTGATCGCATTTTGAAAAAACTTTCTGGCGACGGAAAAGACGCCGCAGTTTATTCGGAACAAGTGTACGAAGGATTTGCGCCGCACGGAATTCCGGTCGTCGTCACAGCACTCACCGAAAACATCAATCGAACTTTTCCAGCGGTAAAAACGGCGTTCGGAAAAAACGGTGGAACGCTCGGATCGAGCGGATCGGTGATGTTTCAGTTTGATCACGTGGGAGTGGTCGTGGTAAAAAATGGAGAAAAATCGGAGGACGAACTTTTTGAACTCGCGATCGACGCGGGCGGCGAAGATTTTTTGTACGACGAGAAAGAAAGTGAAATCGTGACAAAATTTGAAAATCTGGCGGCGGTGCGAAACGCGCTCGAAGAAAAAATCGAAATTTCAAAATCAGAACCGCAGTACCGAGCAAAAGATCCGAAAATAATTTCTGATCAAACCGAGCTCGACAAAATTGAGAATTTCATCGCCGCGATCGAAGAAGTTGAAGACGTGGACGAAGTTTTTCCAGGATTTGATGTGGCGGATTCGCTGGTGTGATTTGAAAATCTGTGCGAAAATTTACGAGAAATAAAATTTAAAAATGTCGCTCATTTTACAACTCGTGATTTTTGGAATTTCTGCGGTTGCGCTCATCTGGAGCGCTGATTTTCTCGTCAAAAATTCAGAAAAATTGGGCAACTCGCTCAAACTGCCGCACTTCATCACAGGCGTTTTGATTTTGTCGATCGGCACCAGTTTACCCGAACTCGCCACCGGAATCGCGTCGATGCTGCGCGACGAGCCCGACATGCTGCTGGGAAATGTCATCGGAAGCGATGTCGCCAACATTTTGCTCGGGCTGGGATTTTTGGCGCTGATCACACGGAAAAATATCGAGTACCACCAACAAATTTTCGAAGTGCATTTTCCGATTTTTATGATTTCGGTTTTTATGCTGGTGGTGACGCTCTGGGACAACGTAATCACGCCGACCGAAGGCATTTTATTTTTGCTGGTGATGGCCGCGTACATTTGGTTTTTATTTTCGGCGAAAAAAAATTCAAAAAAAGAAAAACACCACCAAAAATTTTCCTGGAAATTTGTCGTTTTCATTTTGATCGGAATCGCTGGATTGGTGACGGCGTCACATTTTTTGATCGACTCGGTGATTAATCTCGCGACAATTTGTGGATTGGGAAAAGCGTCGCTCGCCGCAACGCTCGTCGCGGTGGGAACCAGTATTCCCGAGCTGGTTGTCGGATATTCTGCGATCAAACGGAAAAACACCGAAATGGTGATCGGAAACATTCTCGGGTCGAATATTTTTAACATTGTTCTGATTCTTTCCATCGGAAGTTTCATCGCGCCGATTTCGGCATCGGCGATCACGATGCAGGTGATGTTGCCGTTTTTGGTGGGAACGGTTCTCGTGTACTGGGTCGCGTCAAAAGACAAAAAAATCACCATCCAGGAAGGCGCAGGAATGACCGTTTTGTACGTACTTTTTCTCGGGAAACTGTTTGGCTTTTTGTGAAAAACGTGGTAAAATATCAGGAATATTTTGATTTAAAAAATGCCTGGAATTGGAGCATCTGTCAAAACGGCGAAAGAATCGGTTGAAAATTTGAAAAATTCTGCCGGAACTCACGAGCTTGAAAAGCTCGCGTCACTCGCCACGAAAGAGAAAAGAACTGATCGGGCAATCGAGACAAAAGACGCACTGACAAAAAGTTTTGTCGAAAAAAAAGAACTCGGCGCAGAAACGCTCAAAAAAGAAAAACCAAAATCATTGTTGCGACGCGGTTTGAAATGGGCGATCGGTGGGGGATTTGGATTGATTTTGGGCAAGAAATTTTTCGGAGAAAAAAAAGAAAATGTCGAAATTGCAGCAGAAAAAACGACGGAAATTGTCGAAGAAAGTACTGAAATTTGGACGGATGAGGAACGTTTGAAAAATCTAAATGACAGCATCGAATCGGGAAAAAAAACAAAATCAGAAATCGAATCGCTGCAAAAAAAAGTGAACGAAAAATATAATTTTGTTCCCGAAAAAGAGGAAAAAGACTGGCGAAAATATTTGGGAGAAAAAGAAAAAAAATACGCAGACTACGGACACGTCGACGCGTGGAGCGATGCGTGGAAAAAAACGGAATTTGAGTACGATCACGAAACCGGCGAGAAAAAAGAACGCGGATTATTTTTTCGATTGTTCGCGTTTTTTCCCGCGCTGATCGGGTCGTACAAAAGTTGGAAAACTTTTGAAAAAATGAAGAACTCGGGAATGCTCGACACGGTGAAATCGTTGGATTCCAAAAAAGGAGAAGTTGAGGCAAAAATCGAGGAAGTTGAAACGAAAATCGACGAGGGAATCGAGAGCAAACGAGAAGGATTCAGTGCGGTTTTTGAAGAAAATCCGTACGCGCTCAATCTGTCGAAAAACTATTTTTTGAAACTGGGAAATCTGCTCAAAAGTGCGGATAAAATTTCGCCCGAAGCGCAAAAACTTCAAATTGAAAACATCAAAAACACGGTGCAAAAAAACATTCAAACCGGCGTGAAAAAGTTTGGTCCGGGTTTTGGGAAAATGAAAAATTACGAAAAATTTCTCCCGGGAATGTCGGTGAAAATGCGCGGCGGTTTGGTTTTTGTCGAAATTATCGGAAAATCGCTCGGCGAAGCGCTGCGATCTGGCGTCAAAAATGGCGGCTGGACAACCGCGTGGGATGTTTTCAAAAATGAAGCGACCGACGCGGAAAACTGGAAAGACGCGTGTCCGATCTGGGGAACGGTCCGAAGTTTCAAAAAACTCGGCGTCGACGATGGCCAATCGCGCTGGAGCAAATGGCTCGAATCCGGACTTTCGCTCGGAATGGATGTCGCGACCGTCGTCGGAATCGCCGGAAGTTTTGGAACCGCGACACCGGCAATTCTGGCAGCGCGTGCCGCTGGTGGCGCGGCCGTAAAATCCGGAATCCGCAAACTCACGTTCCGAGAAATGGTGAAAAAATCGGCAGGAGCGGGCGAAAAATTTGCCGCAAAAAATTTGACGAAAGAATCGCGAAAAGTTGCCGGACGCCAAATTATGCGCACGGCGGGCGGGCGACTGCATTTCAAACTTCAAATTTTGCTGACAACAATTTCGACGTTTTTTGGCGAAGACGTGGACAACGTGGTGCGGGAAGTCAAAACAGAACTGCCGAACAAAATGCTCTCGCGAGAACAAAAACGATTTTTGGAACTCACGAACCGCACAGAATTTTCAGAAAAATCAGCAGTCGAAACCGCACCAGAAATTGTGGAAAATGCAGAAATTGCAGAAAATGAAAATTCAGTTTTGCCGACAGAAAATTTCACCGAAACCGAAAAAGCCGCGATTTCAGAAGAAGACAAAAAACATAAAACGGAAATTAAAATTAGCAGAAAAAAACCAACCAGTACTGAAATTTTGGAAACAATCGTGGAAGAAGAACCGCCGACAATTTCAATCGAAAATGTGAAAGAAGCCGCGATCGAACTGGTAAAAAAAGAAGCCGCTTAATTTTGTTCGGAATTGTTGTTTTGGGATTTTGATTTTCCCGCACGATTTTCTGAAATCTGACGAACCACTTTGTGCGGATGCTGCACGTTTTCAAATCGCAGCGTCGCGTCGCGATTCGCCGTTTCAATTTCAATGTGCCCGAGTCCCAGCGACCACCGAAGAAATCCCGCGTTGCTCGGCACAACATTCGTGATGGATTCGTACATCAGCCCGTTTGTCGTCGAACCAAAAAGCTCGTGATTTTGTAAAATTATCCGATGATTTGTGATGTAAATTACGTCGTAGTTGTAGTCGAGCCACGCTTTGACAAAAAATGTTCCCGCGAAAAAGAAAAATAAAATTCCGAACGCAACTCCCACCGCTTGCCAACTTCCTCCTGCGGAAAAAAGCAGGATCAATCCCAAACTTGTGAATAACAGCGGCAGCACGAGATTGAGCAAAAAAATGAGCGGATGTTTTTGGATCACGCGTTCCACCACTTCATCTTTTAAAATGTAAAATTTTCCGTGTCGTTGCGATTTGCAGCGTTCGAGCGCTTCTTGTTCGTAGCCGAACATCGTTGAAAATTTCAAAATTCGCAAAATCCTCAAAATCAAAAATATTTCGAATGACGCAAAAAAACCGATTTTTGCGAGAAAAAAAGGAAGAATTGCGACGATGTCGACGATCCCTTCCCAAGAAAAAGCAAATCGAATCGGAGAACGATCGGACCAGATTCGCAGCAAATATTCAATCGTAAAAATCGTCACAGTGATCTGATCAAATCGGTACAATTCATCGTGCATCCACACGAGATTTGGCATGAAATGCAGCGGAATCACCGCGATCGAAAAAATCACAAAAAACGAAATTACGCCGTTGATCGTGTGCGCACGCGGATTTGCCGGATCGTGCAAACATCCGTGGAAAAATTCGCGAATTTCTTTGAGCGTCATCGATTTATTTTATGCCGCAAAGTTGAGGAAAAATCAACTTTCATTTTCTCTGTTGACTTTTTTGGAAAAAGAATTAAACCCGCTCCGTACTAAAAATTTAAAATTAAATTTTTAGTCGATCTTTTACGCAGCAAGAACAAATCGGTTTGGCAATTTTTTTGTTCATTTCCTGGGTGTGCAGGAAAATTGTCAAACTTTTTAAATAAAAAAAAATGGAATCAAAAATCAAAATTGTAAAAATTGCCACAAGAGAAAAAATGTTCGAATTTGAAAAAGAGATTCTCAAACATCGATTCGCAACACTGATCGTTGCGCACGAAAAAGCAGACGAACGAAAAATTGAAGAAGGTGGACCATGGTGGGGATTTATCACCGTAAATTTGTTTGAGAAAGAAAACAAAGTCACAAGTATTTTTTGGCATTGTGGTGAAAACTTTGTTAAACAGAAAAAAATGGAACAGCAAGAATTAGGTAAAAACATTGCCGATTGTGAACCAGAAAACTTCATGGAACTTTTTGGAAAAGAAGTTGTTCTTGCGTAAAATAAAGTTCTTCGTGGTGATTTCACTCCGGAGAACTTTTTTCTTGACGAATTTTTTGGCAATCGTATAATCCGAGTGCTAAATTTTTTAAAAATTTAAAATGTCAAAAATTATCGGAATCGATCTCGGAACGACAAATTCGTGTCTCGCGGTGATGGAAGGTGGAAAAGCCACCGTCATCCCAAACGCAGAAGGCGGACGCACCACACCGTCGATCGTGGCGAAAAAAGATTCACAAATTCTCGTCGGAACACCGGCAAAACGCCAGGCGCTCACGAATCCGAAAAATACAATTTTTTCATCAAAACGGTTCATCGGCCGAAAATCCAGCGAAGTCAAAAACGAAATGGAAAAAGTTCCGTTCGAATTTCAAAAAGGAAAAAACGACGCGGTGGAAATTTCGTTCGACGGAAAAAATGTGAAACCCGCGGAAATTTCTGCCAAAGTTTTGGCAAAAATGAAAGCGGACGCAGAAGCGTACCTCGGTGCGCCCGTGACAAAAGCGGTGATCACCGTTCCGGCGTATTTCAACGACGACCAGCGAAAAGCCACGCGCGATGCGGGGAAAATTGCGGGACTCGAAGTCGAACGCATCATCAACGAACCGACCGCCGCCGCGCTCGCGTACGGTTTGGATAAAAAAGGAAAAGAAGAAAAAATCGTCGTGTACGATCTCGGCGGCGGAACGTTCGACGTTTCGGTTTTGGAAATTTCCGACGGCACGTTTGAAGTGCTCGCGACGAACGGGGACACGCACTTGGGCGGCGATGATTTTGACAACGCGATCATCGATTTTCTCGTGGAAAAATTTGAAAAAGAAAACAACGTCGATCTCAAAAAAGATCCGATGGCGATGCAGCGCGTCAAAGAAGAAGCGGAAAAAGCCAAAAAAGAACTTTCATCCGTGATGGAATACGAAGTCAATCTGATGTACCTCACGGTGAAAGACGGCGCACCGCTGCATTTTCACGAAAAAATTACGCGCGCAAAACTCGAGCAGCTCGTTGAAAAATTGATCGATCAATCGCTCAAACCGTGCGAAAAAGTTTTGAAAGATGCGAAAATTTCGAAATCTGACATTGACGAAATTCTGCTCGTCGGAGGAATGACGCGTGTGCCACTCGTGCAGAAAAAAGTCGAAGAATTTTTCGGAAAAAAAGTGAACACTTCTCAAAATCCTGACGAAGTTGTCGCGCTCGGAGCCGCAATTCAGGGTGGAGTTTTGCAGGGAGATGTCAAAGATGTTTTGTTGCTCGATGTCACGCCGCTCACGCTCGGAATCGAAACTGCGGGCGGAATTCGCACGGCGATGATCGAGCGCAACGCAACAATTCCGACGGAAAAATCGCAGGTTTTTTCCACGTACGCCGACAGTCAAACGCAGGTTCAAATTCACGTGCTGCAGGGCGAACGAGAAATGGCGGTCGACAACAAATCGCTCGGACAATTTATTCTCGACGGAATTCCGCCGGCGCCACGCGGCGTTCCGCAGATCGAAGTGAAATTTGACATCGACGCAAACGGAATTTTAAAAGTTTCTGCCACCGACAAATCCACCGGAAAAAAACAGGACATTCGGATCGAAGGTTCGAGCGGAATTTCGGATGATGAAATTTCAAAAATGCAAAAAGCCGCCGAAGAAAACGCCGAAGCAGACAAAAAAAGAAAAGAATCCGTCGAGGCGCGAAATCATCTCGACTCGCTCGTGTACCAGTCGGAGAAAACGGTAAGCGAAGCAAAAGAGTTGAAAAAACCGGAACTCGACGAGGTGGTGAAAAATCTGGAAGACGGACTCGAACCGCCGCGAGAACTTTTGAAAAAAGAGGACGCAACGCCCGAAGATTTGAAAGCCGCTGCCGAAGAATTGCAAAAACTTCTGATGGCACTCGGACAAAAAATGCACGAAGCGGGCGTCGATCCCACCGCAGCAGAAGGTGAGAAAAAAGCCGAAAAAACCGGAGAAGAAGAAATCAAAGATGCGGAATTTGAAGAAGAAAAATAATCGTAAATTTTTTCCCGCGAAAAAAACGTTCGAGCGATCGGGCGTTTTTATTTTGAAATAAATTCGCAAAAAATAATTTGCAAGTTTTGAAAAGTTGTTTTAAATTCCTGTCGCTTTCGATATTTTTTCTCAAAAAGAATGATCAAAATCATCAATCGGCTTTTAATTCTCGTCGTCATCATCGGAGGAATTTGGTTTTTAGCCAAAAATTGGAACACAGAAGAACCACTTCCCACAAAAGACGAACCCGTCGCAACCGAAGAAATTTCGAAAGAATCCGACAAAATGAACGAACTCAAAGATTCGTTGTCTGAAAATCTTCCCGAAACCAAAGACTACGAAGCGAGCGAGCCAGAAGAAGTTGTTTCCACGCCAATCGTAGAAACGGCAGAACCAGAAATCGTCGAGACACAAAAACCAGCAACAACTGTCATAAAAAATCCCACCACACCAAAAATCGAAACGCCCGTGACACCGATCGAAGAAATTGTGGTCGAAGAAAATCCATCGTACGTGCGCGTTTATTTGTACGAATGGGAAATCGATCTCACCGATCGCACGTTGGCACGCGGTCCGGTCACGTTCGAAGTTCTCAACAACGGACGATTTGCACATTATTTTTCGATCGACGGAGTGAAAGATTTTGGGAAAGTTTTACCAGGAACTTCTGTGGAATTCACGGTGAATCTCGCCGCTGGAAATTACGAAATAACATCGCCACGAGAAATTGACATGGCGCACAACATGCGCGAAAATTTCGTCGTTGAAGACTAATTTTTCGGACTCAAATTTAAATCAAAGTGAACGAAGTTCTGTCCGCGCGGCAGGGCTTCGTTTTTTAGCACGCCGAGATTTTTCAGTCGCGGGACTTCGAGAAAAATTAGTGGGAAAATTTACCGAAGATTCTGCGGAAATTGAAAAAGTTTTGGCAGAATTTCAAGAAAAAAACTGGCTGTCGGACGCACGATTTTGTGAAAATATGATTCGAGAAAAATCAGAATTGATAAAATGGGGGCCGCGAAAAATTTTGTGGAAACTTCAAGAAAAGGGGATTGATCGCGCCATGGCGGAAAATGCGATGCAAGAATTTTTTCCTGAAAAATCGCAGGTGTCGATCGCGGTCGAACTCGCGACGGAAAAACAAAAAAAAATCGCGGGAAAAAAATCCGATCACCCGTCGCAAACAAAACAGAAAATTTTAGGATTTCTCGTCAACCGCGGATTTGATCTTTCGATCGCTCGCGCGGCGATTGATTTTTTGGATTTTGAAAATTAGCCGACAAATCCGGTCGTCACATTCCAAAACATATTTGCGGAAACGCTGCTCCAAACTTGGTGCGAAACGAATCCCATCGTCGAACAACCAACAAAAATCAACGCGGCAAACGCACATTCTTTCACAATTCCAGAATGTTTTTTAAAAAAACGGCACACAGATTTTTTCATTTTGAGAAAATAAATCTGAGCAGTGTACCAGATTTTTTCAGAAAATTCAAGCGCGGTGTGTCTTCTTTTTTCTCAAAGCCAAAAAGATGCTCATTCCCAAAATCCCAAAAATAAACGCCAACAAAATCGGCATCACCCAGTTTGTTGTTTCGAGTTCTCCCACGGGACCAGACTGCGGAAGCGTCGCATCTGGATTGTTTTCTGCGCCAAAAGTTTCATCGACGAGCGCCTCAATTTCGGGAACCAACTCCGCGGAATTTTCGGGCGTTTCCACCTTTTCCACTTGCGGAACGGAAATCGCTGGAATGTCGGATTCTGGCAGCTCTTCATCTTCGGAAAAAAGCGGCGCGTTGTCCATTTCGTCAAACGGAACGACATCGCCCTCCACAAAATTTCCTTCGGATTCTCCGCTCAAAAACGGATCCTCCGTCGCCGGATTTTCAATTTCCCAATCGGTCGCAAATGTTTTTGGGAGCGGATTTTCATCAAAAACCGAAAACACGCCCGTGCCAGGAACGGTCACCGAAAAAAGCCAAATTTCTTCCGTGCTCGACGGTTCAAAAGTTCCGCCGATTCTTTTCCAGCCGAAATCTTCGCCGAGGTACCGCCACATTTTTGGAGTGCGCACAAATTTATTTTCAATCGGAAAAATCAGTTTCACCCACGCAGAACGTTCGAGCGATTCCGGATCGGTGTACTGCAATTTCAACCGATTCCGCGGATGCATCACGTCAAAACGGTCGACAAATTTCAAATCATCGCCGCCGTCGGAAATCAGTTCGAAAGTCACGAGCTCGTCCATCCGCGTTCGTGGCGCCTGATCTGGGATTTCGATCGTCTGCGGCGGCAAAATTTCCCCCGAAAATAAAATCGAATCACTCGCGTACACAACGCGCGTATTTTTGGAAAATTCGAGAAAAATTGTTCCCGCAGAATCTGCCAAAACTCCGTTTTCAAAAATGTCTCCCGTGTCCACCACGACTGAATCTTCGGTGCGAATCGGTTCATCCAAAATCGCATCCACCGACAGTGGTAAAAAAATGATGAACGAGACGAAAGTCAAAAAAAGTTTTCTCACGCGAAGATTTTGCGTTAAAATTTTGTAAATTTCAAGTTTTCATTTTTAAAAAATTCAAAAAATGTCGCAAACAATTGAAACCGTTTTTGCCCGCGAGATTCTGGATTCCCGCGGAAATCCGACTGTCGAAGTTGAAATGTCCGATGGAAAAAATACTGTTTTGGCAAAAGTTCCGTCCGGCGCGTCGACCGGAATCCACGAAGCACTCGAATTGCGCGACGGCGACAAATCTCGATTTTTGGGAAAAGGCGTTTTGAAAGCGGTGGCAAACGTGAACGAAAAAATTTCGGAAGCGATTTGTGGAAAATTTGAGCCACAAAATCAACAGGAATTAGATGATTTTTTGCTCGCACTCGACGGCACAGAAAATAAATCCACTCTCGGTGCCAACGCGATTCTCGGTGTTTCGCTCGCTGCAGCACGGCTCGCAGCGATGCAGCAGGGGATTCCGCTGTGGAAACATTTGAATAATCTTTTTGGGGGAGAAACTTCGCTCCCGCGTCCGATGATGAACGTGCTCAACGGCGGAAAACACGCAGACTCCGGGCTCGCGATTCAGGAATTCATGATTGTTCCGAAATTTGAAGAATTTTCTGCAAATCTGCGCGCCGGTGCCGAGACGTTTCATCATTTGAAAAAGATTCTCGCAAAACGAGGTGAATCCGTCGGAGTGGGGGACGAGGGCGGATTTGCTCCGCGATTGCCAGGAATCACTGACGCGTTCGAAGTAATTTCCGAGGCGATCGACGCAGCGGGCTACTCCGGGAAAATTGAATTTGCGATCGACGCGGCCGCGAGCGAATTTTTTGGAGAAAAAAATGGCGCCGAACCAGGGAAATATTTGGTCGACGGAAAAAATTTGTCGTCCGCAGAATTGACCGATTTTTACGGCGAACTTTTGGAAAAATATCCGATCGTCTCGATCGAAGATTCCCACGCGGAGGACGATTTCGACGGATTCGCGGGAATGCAGGAAAAATTCGGAGACAAAATCCAGCTCGTGGGCGACGATCTTTTTGTCACGAACAAAAAACGGCTCGCACTCGGAATCGACAAAAAACTCGCGAACGCAATTTTGATAAAAGTGAATCAGATCGGAACGCTGTCCGAAACTTTTGAAACGATGAAACTCGCAAAATCTGAAAATTTCGGCACGGTGATCAGCCACCGTTCGGGCGAAACTTCCGATGATTTTATCGCGGATCTCGCGGTCGGCACCGATGCCGGACAGATAAAAACCGGATCGCTCTCGCGCTCCGAGCGCATCGAAAAATACAACCAACTTTTGCGAATCGAGGAACAATTGTGATTTTAAACTCTGTCATGCTGAACTCGTTTCAGCATCTAGATTCTGAAATAAATTCAGAATGACTCGGGAATTTATTTTTTTACTGTTTGCGCGACAGCAGAAGTTCCGAGAATTTTGGATCGTTCCTCCTGGATTTTGTCGATGAAACGCTGCGGCGAGTACGTCGGCGAGCTCGCTCCGCGCCAATTCAGTGAAAATGCACCCGCGAGCGCGGCGATTTTGTAGCCAGAATCTTTGTACCGCTGCAAATATTTCAAACCCTGTTCGGCTTTCGCGCCGGTGAGATTGCTGCCGGTTTCGACGTTGAGCCAGCGATGCCGAAATCCCGTCGGATCGGCATTTTTCGGAATATTTTTGTCGGAGCGATTGAGCGCAACGTACTCGCTCCATTTATTTGTGTCGTGCAGCCAGTGCCGCCGATTTCGCACGCCCTCGATGCTCCACACTTTTGGATCTTCTTTTGGCATCACATCTTCTTCGTCAACTTTTCTCGCGTGCTCGATGCATTTGTCGAGAAACTCGATTCTTTTCTGTTTTTCCGATCCGACGTCCAATTTCTTTTCGCGCGATTTTTCGGGTTTTGGTTTTTCCTGCGATTTTTTTTCCTTTATTTTTTTCTCGACAGCACCGCGTTCAAGTTTTGATTTTTCCTGCACTTCATTTTTCTCAATTTTTTGATCACGTTTCGATTTTTCCAAAATTTGTTCGCGCTCAAATTGCGGCATTTTTGTGTCGCGAAGTTGGCGGAGAAAAAGAAGTTGCGCGAGTAATTTTTCCTGATTTTCCGCGGAAAAACGCCGGATCGAGGGCAGGTACATTTTTCGATCTTTTTCGGAAAAACACTCCGCGCTCAAAATTTCCTCCGCGTCCAAAACCAACGATTTTTTCAATTTTTCTGGAAATTTCCGAAGTTTTTCCATCGTAAATTTTTGGAGAAAATCGTCCGGAGTGGAAAATTCAAACGCCGTGGTAAAATTCGGAAAATCGCTCGGAATCATCGATCGCGTGCGCATCCAAAAATCAGCGGTGAAAATTGTTTCGTAATATTTTTCAAAATTTCCCTGAATTTTTTCCGACAAAATTCGGACAATTTTTCCCTCGAGTCCGCCGAGTTCGAAATTTTTTCGCGCGAGAAATCGGAGCTGCGTTTTGTTTTTGAGAAATTCCTCGACGATATTTTTGAGCCGCAGCAAATCTGATTTTTTTTCGTGCCGATTTTTTCCGGAACTCGGTTTGTACAAAAGTTCCGAGTCGATCAACGTGCAGAGTTCACCGCCTTTTCCCGCGGGCGCTTTTTTGCAAATCTCGTTTCGAATTTGCGCGGTCGTGTTGTAAAATTCGTAGTCGAGTTTCAAGATTTCGAAATTTTCTCCCGCGTCGATTCGCGCGCGCGCGTCGTTGCGCCAGTGCCATTTTTCGACTTCGTGCAAAAAATCCAGTCGATCGATGAACGCCAAAATCTCCGCTTTTTGTGGTTCAAAATTTTCTTGTTCCTCGGGTAATTTTGGAGAATTTTCCATCGTGGGAAGATCATGCCACTATTCAAAAAAAACTCAATCATTTGACTTTTATTAGAAAAGAATTAAACAGAGTCAGAATCAAAATGCAAGAAAAGTTATGAAAAAGTTTTTTTTATCGCTCTTTTCGACTTTCCTGATCGGGTTCATCATCCGTAACGCCGACGCTATTGTTGGTCTTCAAGAATTTCTGAAATCTTCTGATTTCGGAGATGAGGCGGTCGTCCTTGATGATCGGTATGGAACCGTTGGAGTTCGCTCCAGGGGTGAAGCATCCCACATTTTTAGTTTTCTTTTTGATGAAAGCAGATACTGTAGGAACACCGTACAATCTGGAAAGTCAATGGGGGAATGTGTTTGTTTCTGATTTGAAGAAAGTGAACACATTCCCCGAAAAATATTTGGGGGGGTAGCGTCCCCAAAAAAAACAAATATTTTTAAAACTTCGGAGAGGAAATTCGCTTGCAAAAATGCAGCGAAAAGTACTCTCTGATTTTCCCTCAGAATTTCACAAAAGTTGACAGAAAATGGAAAAAGAATTGGAACAACGAAATCCAAAATCTCAAAACTGGGAGAATTTGACGAAACACATTCTGCCGGTGACCAATGCGTATTTGAAAGCGGTAAAAAAACAAATCACATTTTTGGAAAAACAAGAGCTAAAAATTGATCCCGACACATTCAAAGAAAACGGACGATTTGTCGAAGGTTTTCTACACGGGTACCCAGACCTGATTTTGCAAATTTTAAAAACAGGTTCAAAGTTAAAATTTATTTCAAAATCTTCGACAGATGAACGAGCGATCATCGTCGATGCAGTGATTCAGAGTATTTTTGAAGAAAAAGGAAATACTTCGTCGATTGGGTGTCAGTTTAAAGCGGAAAAAACTTCAAAAGGAAGCATCGATCCACTCACTGTTGAAATTCAAATTGATCCAGCTGTGGACGGACACAACATCGAAAAAAAAGAAAAACTTTTTAGATCGGTGGCAAAAGTTTCAAAAAATGAAAATAATAAAGTTGAGGGATTTTACTGGAAAAACAAAAAATTATTGCCTCCAGCGAAAACTTTTTTGAATGGAAGTTTCCCAAAAACGCCGCCGGAAATTTTCCAAAACGAACCACATCCAACGCTCGACAAAGAACAAAATCGTGCGTACCAAATGGCGATGGACATTGAAAATCACCCGGTACTTTTTTTGCAGGGACCGTCCGGAACGGGGAAAACAACCACCGAAGTTGAAATTATAAAATCGCACATCGATGCCGGACGACGCGTTTTGCTGCTTTCTCACTCAAACAACGGCGTCGAAGTACCGATGCTCAAATTGATAAAAAGTTTTAGGAAAAAATCCGAGAAACATCTGCACATCGCGGGAAATAGCACAAAACCTTTTTCGACAATCGCGCACAAACTTCGGATGAAACGCGATGCTCCAAAATTTCCAAAAACAGAAATTCGAAAAATCAACGCGATGAGCGACGAACAAATTTTTGAAAATTTTCTTCGTCCCACCGATGAATGGAAAGATCATGATTTTAACGCTTTCTGTGAAACTTTTAAATCAGAACCAATCTCGCCTTTTTTGGATATTGCTGGACGTGAAAAGATGAAAGCGAAAGATCTAATAAATTTTAAAACAACGCTTCTCAAAGAAGCGAGACAAAGAGAAATAAGATTCATTTTGGATGACTACAAATCACGAACTCAAATACATCGTGAAAAAACACTTCAAAAACTGGAAGTTCCCGGGGTTTCTGCGTCTACATTTGGAACGCTGATCAACGATAAAATTTTGGAAAATGAAAAATTCGACGTGGTGATGATCGACGAAGCAACACGAATGCGTTCGGAACATTTAATTCAAGCACTTCAAAAAGCGGGGAAACAAATTATTTTTGTCGGAGATCCAGAACAACTGGGAAACAATCCACTCGAGCGAGAAACAAAAATTGAAATGTACGACACTCTCAAAAAACTCGCGGGAACCAAGCACGAAATAATCGAAGAAAACATTCCAGATGTGGTGGAAAAATTTGAAGATGGGCCATTTTCCGAGGCGCTGCGCTCGAGCGAAAACCCCGAAAAAGAGTTACCATTCGTTTTCTTGGCTAAAAATCGACGCTCGCTCCCAAATATTACAAATGTTTTGAGCGAACTGATGTACAACGGCAAAATGAAAGCGGGACGACAACCAGAAAAGGGAAGTCACGCCGGAGTCATTCGCTGGTACGACACAAAAAACTTGGAAACAACCGAACGAACTTCTGGAACGTCAAAAACGAATTCAACCGAAGCAAAATTTATCGTCGAAAAAATCTTAAAATTAATCAAACGGAAGAAAAACCCCGTCGCTCCGGAAGATCTCGGAATCATTGCTGCGTACAAACCGCAGGCAAAATTGATTCTCACATATTTAGAACGAAAATTAGGACACAACAAAAACGCGCCAAAAAATTTGGAACTTTTCGAAAGAATGAAAAAAAATATCGCGACGGTGGACAAATTTCAGGGAGACCAACGAAAAATTGTTTTCATTTCGATGGTGAGAAGTAATCCGGAGGGAGTCGTCGGGTTTTTGGAAGACGAACGTCGAATCGGCGTCGCCATCGGTCGTGGCGCGGACAAAGTGTACATCGTTGGAAATTCAGAAACTTTGGTGGAACAAAATACAAATCCGAAATCAAAAGAATTTATGGGAAAAACGAAATCGCTGGTTGAAAAATACGGAGATGTTTTTGAAATTGCTGCATAAAAAAGCGCCGGAATCCGACGCTTTCTTTTTTCATTTTGAAACAATCGCAATATTTGTTCCGTTCTCGATTTGATCGAAAATTCTACATTAATCCTCCTCCCATGCCGCCCATTCCCGGCATTCCGCCGGCGGGAGCTGGTTCGTCTTTTTTGGGCAAATCGGCGATCGCCGCCTCTGTCGTGAGAAATGTTCCCGCGATCGACGCAGCGTTTTGGAGCGCAGAACGCGTCACTTTTTTGGGATCGATGATTCCAGCTTTGACCAAATCTTTTATTTGCCCCTCAGCGGCGTCAAATCCGTCGTGTTTTCCCGTGGCTCGCAAAATGTCGTTCACCACGACAGAACCTTCAAATCCTGAATTTTCTGCGATCTGACGGCACGGCGCTTCGAGCGCACGCGCGACAATGTCAAAACCAACTTGTTGTTCGGCATTTTCGCATTTGAATTTTTTCAAAATTTCTGCTGCGCGCAAAAGTGCAACTCCGCCGCCGGCAACAATTCCTTCCTCCGACGCAGCTTTTGTCGCGAGAACCGCATCCTCGATCCGGTGTTTTTTCTCGTGAAGTTCCACTTCTGTGGCCGCACCAACTTTGATCACGGCGACTCCGCCGCCGAGTTTTGCGCGGCGTTCGGCGAGTTTTTCGCGATCGTACTCGGATTTAGATTTATCGATTTCGTTTTCGATTTCGTTGATCCGATTTTCAATCGCATTTTTGTCTCCCGCGCCGTCGACGATCATCGTCGTGTCTTTTGTCGAAACTACTTTTTTTGCCATTCCCAAATCTTCGAGTTTCGCCGTTTCGAGTTTCAAACCAATTTCTTCCGAAATTACGCGTCCACCCGTCAGCACTGCGAGATCTTGCAGCATCGATTTTCTGCGTTCACCAAATCCAGGCGCTTTCATCGCCAAAACATTAAATGTTCCGCGAAGTTTGTTGACGATCAATGTCGCGAGCGCTTCAGATTCAACATCCTCCGCGATGATCACGAGATTTTTTTGTCCGGACTGCGCGACTGCTTCGAGCAACGGCAAAATTTCCTGGATGCTCGAGATTTTTTTGTCGGTCAAAAGAATACGCGCGTTTTCGATTTCTGCAGACATTTTTTCCGCGTTGGAAATCATGTACGGCGAAAGATATCCATTGTCGAACTGCATTCCCTCGACGACTTCTTTTTCCAATCCCATCGTCTGTCCTTCTTCGACCGTCACAACTCCGTTTGCGCCGACGGTTTCAAAAACTTCAGAAATAATTTTTCCGACGTTCGGATCCTGCGCAGAAATCGTCGCAACTTGCTCGATTTTTTCGTTGGAATCCACTGGTTCGGACATTTCCGAAAGTTCGTTAACAACCATCACTGTTGCGGCGTCAATTCCGATTTTGATCGCCATCGGATTTGCTCCGGCCGCGACATTTTTCAAACCTTCCGTGATCATCGCGTCCGCCAAAATTGTCGCAGTCGAAGTTCCGTCTCCGGCAATATCGTTGGTTTTCGTGGCAACTTCTTTCGCAAGCTGCGCGCCCATATTTTCGAATTTGTCCTCGAACGAAATTTCTTTCGCGATCGTGACGCCGTCGTTGGTGACGGTGGGGGAGCCGTACGACTTTTCGAGAATCACGTTCCGGCCTTTTGGTCCCATCGTGATGCGAACCGCGTCCGCAAGTTTTTTGACGCCACCGGCGATTTTTGCCCGCGCGTCATTTGAGAATTTTACGTCTTTTGCCATTTTTTTTAAAATTAAGGTTTGTAAAAAAAGTTTTCTGTTGCTGGATAAAATTCATTTGTTTTCAAAAATTCGATTGCGCCTCGTTCTGTAAAATTACCAGTCGATACATTTTCTTTTTTCCATTCACTCAAAATTAATTGCCACTTTTTATCATCGCTGTAAAAAACTAGCTCACATTGAAACCCCCAACCTTGTTCTTTTTGAATTTTACGAGCTGCCTCGTCAATTCCTTTGATTTTTGCGTAAATCATTTTTAGATTTTTTTAAAAAATTACTTCTCCACGGCGAGCAGCGAATCCACGCCGAGAACGTACAATTCGTCGCCATCGATTTTAATTTCGGTCGGCGCGTACTCACGAAAAATCACCACATCGCCAATTTTTACATCCATTTGTTCTCGTTTTCCGTCATCGAGAATTTTCCCCGGCCCGACGGCCAAAACTTCGCCTTTTCGCGGTTTTTCTTTGTTCGCGGTCTCGGGAATAACGATCCCGGATGCAGTCATTGTTTCTGCCTCGATCGGCTTGACAATCACGTTTTCACCGAGTGGCACGAGTTGTTTTTTTGTCATCCTATTTTTAGGTTAAAAAATGAAATGCGCGGAAAATTTAGCACTCGAAAAAGGAGAGTGCAAGTTTTTTTAAAAGATTGACATTTTGTGATTTTAGATTAAAAAACAAGCACTCCACAAAAGAAATTACATATTTCTCTGTGGGTAAAGATCTTTCAAAAAATCATCGGAATATTAAATAACAAACTAAATGGAGGAATTTATATGAAAAATTTATTAAAATTTACAACATGGGGGAGTACGATTCTTGGAATTTTACTTTTAATTTTTGGATCAAGTTACTACGAATGGAATCTTGCCGGTCAGCTATTATTAGCGCTTGCTAGTTTTTTATTTTCAGTTTGGGGCCGCGCCCTTTTACGTGAAAAAATATTTTCACAAGGACAATTATTTTTAGTTTTTACTGGATTTATTGTTTTGGGACTTGGGATTTGGGATGTTCCAGATCCATATGTTTTAGTTTTGGAAATTGGGATGTTGTCTGGATCAGCGCTGGAATTTATTCGAATCAAAAAATGGATTCAAAGTGAAGTAATAAATATTGTCAAAAAAAGTGTTGCGGCAATTGCAACTCTTTTATTTATTCTTACTTTCTTTTTTCCATTTCTCGGAGAAGTACCACATTGGTCAGCATCAATTATTTTATCAGGACAGGTTTTCTTAATCTGGGCTTTTTCTGGAGTTTTTCAGAAAAAATATAAATTTAATTTTATCCTGGGAACGATTGGCGGTGCGATTATAACAATTGGAAGTTGTACAATTTCTTTTGGGTCAAGACAACTTAACGGGTCAATTAAAACCTGTTAACCTTTTCTATGACAATGCAAAACAAATACGCAAACCGTTCCCGAATTTCTGAGAAAAAATTCAGAGAAATTGTGAAGTATTTTT
>Ga0209361_1001015_pt1 | contig 21225 bp, 16 predicted proteins | sample SaaInlV_200m_DNA_3_FD_184657 | JGI IMG/M metagenome (GOLD analysis project Ga0209361, IMG submission 184657) | Marine microbial communities from expanding oxygen minimum zones in the Saanich Inlet - SI037_S4LV_200m_DNA (SPAdes) (version 2) | ecosystem: Environmental > Aquatic > Marine >... | reverse complement strand
AGGCTTACAACAGTGACAGAAGATAAGAACGCCACAATATCTTTCACCTATGATGCCTTTAACAGACGTATGGACAAGACGACATACACTTGGGATGAGGGTGTATGGACGGCCCATTCTCACCTGAGATTTTTATATGTCGATGATAATGAGGTTGGTGCTGTCGATGACGATGATAATGTCGTAGAATTCCGCGTCCTTGGCATAGGACGTGGTGCTGAAATTGGTGCCGCCGTCGTCGTAGAACTCGACGATGTAATATATTCTCCTATCCATGATACATATGGTCATGTTGTTGCTCTTGTCGATACCGCTAGCGGTAAGATTGCTGAAAGTTATAAGTATACCGCATATGGTGAAGAGAAAATCTTTAATAAAAAGGGTAAAAAGATTGCCATATCGAAGTTAGCAAACCCTTGGCGTTTCTGTAGCAAGCGCATCGACGATGAGCTTGGCCTTGTCTTCTTCGGCAAAAGGTATTACTGCCCCGAGACGGGACGCTGGACGACTCCCGACCCTCAAGGTTTCGGCGATGGTCCGAATCTTTATGCTTACGTCCATAACAATCCTCTTGCTTTCTTCGACTTGTATGGCTATGAGAGTGAATATGAGTGGAACCCAAATGATTGGGACACAAGTGGATGTGGGATTGTGTTTAATGAAGTTGCTAATACAGCTTTTTCAGTAGTCTACGGCGAAATGCTTGGTGCGATGTCTTTTGGCATCACAACAACTTTAGATATAACGAAAATAGTTGTTTTTGATGTAGAAGCACGGATATACTTTTTTACAGGTTGTGAGTTGTCGTTATCTTCAAGTATTGAAGACTTGCGATTAAATATGAGTAATCCTGATAATTATGATTGTTTAGTTCCTGAACAATTCAACAAAGAGGTTTTTAATATAGGATTTAAACGCGCTCGCATTGGTATGACAATAGCAATGATGACAATGGGCGTAAAAGATTTGGCTGTTGTGGGCTTTCAAAAGGCTCAATCGCTATACCAAGGGTATAAAGGTGTAAGGCTAGGATTATGCGGAGATTCAGTTGTTAATACCTCTGCTCGCTTTAGCTCGCGATTGTCTTATGCAGAAGGAAAAGCATCAAGTATTACCGCCGAAGCTACTAATGCTGCTGAAGATGTGGCTGTTGTGCTAAAGGGCAAACCCAAGCCAACACCAAACTTTAAAACACCAACAAATTTGGCTCAACAACCACCGATGAAAATACCAGCTGGCTGGCGAATTCGTCAAATGACTAAAACAGAACAGTATCCTAATGGTTACTGGAAACTAGAGAAACCTTTGCCAGGGGGGCATTGGCAACCTATTGATCCATCAACAATGAAGCCAGGAACAAGATGGGAAACACACATTCCATTACCGCCTGGTACTTAACGAAGGAATAATTAATATGTATGGTTTACCAAAAGATTTTGACACATCGTGTCTTATTGGATGTTTACTTGAGCGAGTTTCTTTCACGAAAAATCAAGTGATTTTTGATTTTGATAGGGACACATCAATCGTAGTCGAAGGTCCATTTAAACATTCCATTGGAAAAGAAAATAACCAAGAAAATATCAAGGAGCCTCCAATTCAGAATTCAAGTACTATGAATTTGATAGGTTGCGAAGTATTTGATACAAAAAGCAATGACGACGGCACTCTGTGTCTTATGTTCGACAACGGACAAAGCCTCACCTGTTATGACGACAGCCCAAATTTTGAATCATACCAAATTCAAATAGGAAAAAAAACTATCATCGTATGATGAGGCAAACGCTACTATTGCCCCGAAACGGGACGCTGGACGACTCCCGACCCTCAAGGTTTCGGTGATGGTCCGAATCTTTATGCTTACGTCCATAACAATCCTCTTGCTTTCTTCGACTTGTATGGCTATGAGAGTGAATATGAGTGGAACCCAAATGATTGGGACATAGGTAATAGTGAGATTGTATTTAATGATACGGGTTATAATGCAATCGTCGCGAATTCTTCAGCGATGGAAGGAATCGCTGCCAAGATGATATCATTTTCTTTTGATGTACCTATAATTGATAAGCTGCTAAAAAAAGCCCATGCTGCAGTGTATGGTGTACACTTAGGAGAATATAATTTAACGGTAGCGACAATAGACAATGAAAAGAGCTATTCTTTTGGTGGTGGTCTGTCTTTAGCGGCATTAGCTATTCCAATGGAAGCGTTCGGCACGGGAGTAGTAGGAGGAGGAGGAGGGGCAGGAGTATTAGTATTATCAAATCCAGCAACTTTAATTGTAGCGGGTGTTGTGGTTATTGGCATCACAGGTTATGTTGGCTATAAATATTATAAATCAGCAAGGGAAGAGAAAGCTACAAACATTGAAGAAGAATCAAAATGGCCTGGGGATGATGCAAAAAAGGCTCCTGATGGAACTGAATGGAGAGGGAAAGCTGGTAGCAAACCTGGGGATGGACAAGGTAATTATCATGACCCAGAAACTGGCGAAAGTTATCGTCCAGACTTAGAACATAAAGACCCTGTTGGTCCACATTGGGATTATAGAGCTCCAGGTGGACAGTGGTATCGTATTAAACCAGATGGAACAATATTGCCAAAATAACAAAATAAAATTGGAGAAGAATAAAATGAAAGATTGGCGTTTACAAGGGCAAGATAAATTTTTGAAAGGCGTAAAGCTGTTCAAGAAAAAATACAAGAAATTTCGAGAAGATTGGGAACATGACCATTGTGAATTTTGTGGAGCAAAATTTTCTGAATTAGATAGCGATTTAAATGAAGGCTATTCAACAAAAGATGAATATCACTGGATTTGTCCCGCTTGTTACAAAGATTTCAAAGACCTTTTCCAATGGAAAGTAATCTCAAAGTGAGAGGTTTTTAATATAGGAAATAAAGAATCCCCGCCGCAAGCAGCGGGGTATTCATATTTAGGTTTCAATTTCGTTAGATTTCCGAAAGAAAGTTTCGCAGCAAGCTACGGGGAATAAAACCCCAAGGGATTTAAACGCGCTCGCATTGGTATGACAATAGCAATGATAACAATGGGTGTAAAAGATTTAGCTGTTATGGGCTTTCAAAAGGCTCAGTCGCTATACCAAGGGTATAAAGGGGTAAGGCTAGGATTATGTGGAGATTCAGTTGTTAATACCTCTGCTCGCTTTAGCTCGCGATTGTCTTATGCAAAAGGAGAAGCATCAAGTATTACCGCCGAAGCTACTAATCATAGGGTCATCATAGTCATCATAGGGTCAGGCCTGGGATGGCACAGATGAGCTGATTTCAGTCTAAATTCATATCAGATTTTTCTCCCTTATTGTTGTACCTTTAGTCTGCCTATAATTGAATAAAGCATCCCCGCCGCAAGCAGCGGGGAATTTAACCTGTAGAGATTAAACCCACAATTTCTACAAAAACTAAAGAAAAAGGCACGAGAATTAACCAGAAGCCATAGAGGGGAAACCGTGGGGTTTTAGACCCATCTGTGCCATCCCAGGCCCGACCCCTTTTATTTTATTTTTAAGTTAATTCAGAATTTGCGAGATTTCTTCTAACATAGGTGTCTCTGGGTCTGGAACGTCCAATATTGGCAGATATTCTAACTTGGTTCTAGCAAACTCATCCTGTAAAAAACCTGGAATTTCTTCTTCTGATAACTTTCCCTTTAGCGTCATCCAAAAGTTGTTACTGATATTGAAGGTTTCTCCATAAGGAACGGGTTCGTCACCATTATGAGAAGAATACACTCTTGTCTGAAAGGCATAAGTAAATGTAACCAAAAAAGTATTCTTTGTGATAGTAGGTGGATAGTTGTCAACAAAAGGCAATTTAATGAAAGGCTTGATGAAGGGCCACTCAATGCCCCAATAATTCCCTTTGTCTATAAAAAGGTTGTTTTTGATCTCAGCTCTACCAGAGTCCAAACTGATCCATGACTGTTCAAACACGTTTTTTTCAATAATAGAATCCTTCAGGTCGCTTAATTCAGAGTACTCGAGAGAGTTCCCAATAAATGTCAAATTTAACTTGAAAATGGCAGAATTCTTAAAAGTTGTATTTTCAATAATAACCTGTCCAGGCAGAACAAAATGACTATCCGATGCTATTCTTTCCTTTAAGTAAAGAGGAGAAATAGAGATATCTTTTAAGACAATGTTATTACCTTCATCTCCGATACAAAATAGCAATGCTCCCTCACCAAGTCTAATAGATGCTCCTTCGCCAGGATAAATATCACACCAGTCATTGCTCTCCTTCGGTATGATATAAACCCCAGGCTCTATGATTAAAGTCGAATTTAAATCAATAATAACCTCTTCATCAATAACATATGGCGATTCTTCAGCAGTCCATACAATCTCGCCGCTTAAAACTCCTGAGATTACAGTTTCAGAATGGGCCAATGAACTAGAAAACATTAATGCTAGCAACAATAATTTTTTCATAATCTGTTCTCCTCAAGTTCTCATTTTTTGTTGTACTTTTGTTCTTTTTTTTGAAAGTATTCCAATACGTTTGATACGACTCTTGATATTGGAGTTTCTGAATCAGGAGCATCCAAAGCTGGTAAATATTCTAACTGCATTACGCTAGAACACTCTTGCAAAAAATCTGGAATTTCTTCTTCTTGTAATCTTCCATTTCGCGTCATCCAGAAATTATTACTGATGTCAAAGGTTGTCCCGTCAGGGACAAGATTCGGTTCAGCGCCGAAGCGAAAGTCTAGCGTTTCAAAAGCGTATGTTGAAAAAAGAGTTGAGGTAAGAAAAAATGTATTCTTGATAATTATGGGTTGGTTGTCGTCTGCAGCGACAATCTGAATAAAAGGCTCTATACAACTATAAGCAGTTTTTGGCCAGCCTCCAGGATTCATAAAAAGATTGTTTTTAATCTGTGCTATGCCAGATGTTACTTCGATCGAAGAATCAAGGAAGATGTTTTTCTCAATAATAGAACATTCCAAAGGGGCCAACGTAGACTCTTCGAAAAGATTATCTATAATTGTCATCTGCAAAAAATAAAGAACCGAATGATATAAAGATGTATTTTCAATAACCACATTGCCCGGAATAGAATAATCATAATCATAATCATAATCATAATCATTTTCGTTTTCTATTATAGTCATCAGAGGAAAAATTTCGATATATTCCAGGAAAATATTATGATCCTCACTTCCTATGCAAAAGAGCGAGGCTCCATCGCCAAGCTTAATAGAACTCCAGTATTCTCCTTTCGAAAGTATCTGAACCCCAGGCTCTATGATCAAAGTCGAATTTAAATCAATGATAACCTCTTCATCAATGACATATGGCGACTCTTCAGAGATCCACACAATCTCACCGCTTAGAATACCTGAAACTATCGTTTCCGAATATGCCCACGAGCTTGAAAGCAATAATATAAGTAGCAATATTTTTTTCATGATCTTTCTCCTAATTTTCTAAACCTTTTTCTTTTATTACAATTTTTGTGATCATTCCAATGTCATGCGTAAAAAAACTAAGATTAGAGAAGCTATTTAATATAAGCAACTTCAAAGAATTTATTGTCAAAATATGTCGAGGGGCAGGCTGAAAGCGTCAACTAAGCTGGCAATGACTAATGGTGTAGATGGTCATTTACCCCCTAATGAGGGTGTGAGGGTGTTATCGCATCTCGATACGCTTTATGATCTTTTCAATAGCCATGCAAAGAGAACCGTGTAATGTAGAACCAAGCTCGTAGTTGGCCATTGCCCAATGCAGCACGCGCTTACTTTCCATAAACCCCCAAGCTTTGCCCCATTTTTGGCGGTCTTCTGGGTCACAAACCGCCAATGGAATCCCACCAACCTTTCCAATCAACGAGAAACAAGGCACATCGGTATATCCATCACCGACAAAGATCATTTGATCCATAGGGATCCTCTTCTCGTCAGCAGCAAACTTTAGGTTCACATCAAACGGTTTTGTTCTAGCATCAGAACCGATTAATCCCTTCGAGATATCAAATAGGTAACGCGTCTTGTCTGTGAAGCTGACGATACGTTTAGGGAAAACAATCCGCTCATCAGAATCATATTCAAAATCACAAGCCCATATATCTTTGAAGTGCTTGCTAATCCGAGAAGCTCGAATCACCTCTTCAATCCCACTGCTGATCACGTAGAACTCTAGCTCTATAGGAATAGAGACATCACTCATAAGCTCTTGTAAGTGCTCGAAAACCTGTTCAACACCTTTATATAAAGGCGTTTTTTCTCCCCACTTCTGTAAAGACGACTTAGTGATCTGCTTATCTTCGGGAAGCTTTTGATTTAGAAGAATCATCTTCTGGAGATAGGCCGGAACAGGATCCCAGTGGTCAAGATACATCTTATCAACCTCTTTCCAAAAGCCCGGGACATCAACACCTAGAGAATTTAAAAACCCAGAAGTGCTGTCAGGTCCCAGTGTATCATCAAAATCAAAGACCACTGCAATGATGTTCTTTTTCTTCATACCCTCTCCTCGATTTGTTTTTTTAACCAATTGTGCAAGTCTACCATGAGAACAGTATCTTGTTTACAATATTCAAGCAATCCCGAACGAATCTTTTCTCGTTCAGGATGCCCTTGATTGAACTCAAGAGACTTCTGGAAGGAAAGCATGGCCTCAATGCCATCACTGACAGACAGCCCTTTGTAGCTCGCCTGAGCCCCCAGCAAAACAGGTGCGACGCGTTTAATACTGAAGCTTCCAAGAAATTCGGGATCGAATACTGTCTCTTCAATCACTTTTTTCAGATCAACAACACGTCTGATAATATCGTCCAATCTATCTCCATACGCAGGGAAATCTCTTTTCAGATCCTTAAACTTCGTCAGCTCATAGGATTGGTGATAAACAACAATCACGCCATCGCTTGGCAGAGCTTCCAACATATTCTGGATAAAAGCCTCCCTAGGATCATCAACACCATCATATAGGAATTCTAAGTGCTCAAGATCGCCCTCTGGTTTACGCTGAATATGAAGACTGAATTGAAAGGGAAGATCTTGATAAGGACGTGTTTTTTCATACCTCGGTATCGGATAACTTACCGCTTCCAAGTCAAAGTATGAAATGGGAAATGTCCACGAACTGAGAAGCTGCCTTGCTAGCTCCTTATCCAGAAACTGGCGTTCCTCCTGATAACACTTCAATACGCGAGCCTGACGTGGAGAGCTAAATTCCCTCTTATTAAGATCGTCTACATCGCAACGGCCATCATTGTAGAAATTCCACTTCTTATGACACCTTGGAATCTTGAACACGTTGTACTTGGGTAAATGGCGCCAACAATGCTCCTTAAAAGGACAAATCCTTGGGTTCTCACACTGTGGCCCAATCGCGACAACGGATTTCACTTGATCTCCAAGGATTTTGAGTAGCTTAGCGACATCATCGTCCATCGTTTCCAGAATCGGCTTAATCTCTTCAGTATAGTCCTCTGACACAAATAAATTTGATAGATCGGGATAAACGCACTCGCGATTCAGGTGCATAAGAAAAACACCATCGAGATCAATTCCTGCCTGCTTAAGAACCCAAGCTTGAACTGCAACATCATTCCGATATTCCATCTTCTCGTATTCGTCTTTCTTATGATAAGTATTGCCCTTGACTTCGTACAGACGCCATGGCGAATCTACCGACGAGCGCGTCAAGATATCCGATCGGATAACAACGCCGCCAGCTTCAAATGCCGCCTCAAAAATGGTAAGCACTCCCCTCTCAATCGCTTCGCGAGTTCGTTCAACAGCATCGCTAATCTTGAGGGTCTCTATTAACTCGCCTTCGGGGAAGTAAGTCCTGGCATATTCGCCCACTAACATCCCCTCGATCTTGACCTTCCTATCAAGGGTCGACTCCTCACTAGCTCGTTCCGGCTGGAAATTGCTAAAGAATAGCGCTTTTGGACATCGCTGCCCCATGACAAAACGTGATTTCGTTAAATATATTTTGCTCAACTGCGACTCCTTATTTTTCATATTTTTGTAATATTCTTTATTCAAGAATAAATTCTACTCCATCTGTGTTTATATATTAAGTGAAAGTGGCATAGCATGCGATTTGCGATTCTTTGATTGCACCATTGCACGCCTGACACCCACATAATTCTATCTCTAGGAAACCTTTACGCTTGCGCGTTACACTTAAAAAAGTAGCTCAGAAAGCACCTTTTTGCTTCCCAAAGAAAACAAGAACTTATAATAACTTATAATACCTTTTTCTTGACTTTTTTTCCTTTTTTTTCGTAAACATGAGATTCAAACGGAAGGTTAGGTGTTATAAAATCAATCAATAAGAAAAAAGATCATGTTCTGTAAAAAAAATAAAGAAAAAGCGCGAGAATCCATAAAAAGTCTTATTAAAGCTTTTAAAAAAAATGAAAAAGATTACTGTAAGCTTGGAACTCTATATAACGAAACACAAGCTCGAACAGAGTTTATCACCCCTTTTCTAGAATCTTTAGGTTGGGATGTTCATAACAAAAGCGGTAAGCCACTTGACCTAAGAGAAGTTATTGAAGAGGCCACTGTTGAGGTCGGCGAAAATAAACTGTCAAAAAAACCAGACTATGAATTGAAAATAGCGAGGCAAAGAAAGTTCTTTGTTGAGTCCAAAAAACCTAGCATAAATATTCTTTCAGACAAATCTAGCTCTTTTCAGGTTAGGCGTTATGGTTTTTCAGCAAGTATGCCCATATCAGTACTTACAAATTTTCGCTACCTGGCTATATATGACTGCTCACATGCCCCGCTTGAAAATGATGAAGTTCACGTAAGTAGGCTGGCACTATACTCATATGAAGAATTTGAAACTAAATTTGACGAAATATATGAGCAATTGTCTTGGGAATCTATTTATACAAGGAAATTTGATGAAATTTTTAAAGTCGGCCTAACTCGGCAGGGGTCAAAACAATTTGATGATTATTTCCTCTCGCAAGTTCGTGACTGGCGGTTGTTGCTAGCACAAGATATACATTTTTACAATAATGAACTTGATTCTGAAAAACTGACTTATATTGTCCAGCGATTCTTATCAAGAATAATATTCTTGCGTATATGCGAAGACAGGAACATTGAGAAATACGAAACTCTTAAAAATATTGACTTTTCATCAACCTTTGATTCACTGATGAAGTTACTGGCTAAAGCTGATGAATTTTACGATTCAGGTCTTTTTGACATTATGATTGATAAACAAATGCACGTACAAGTTGGTGATAAGGTTTTAAAAAAGATTATTAAAGAGCTTTATTACCCTAAAAGCCCCTACACATTTTCGGTTGTGGAGCCGAGTGTATTGGGAGAGATTTATGAGCTATTTTTAAGCGAGAATATATGTATTGAGCATGATATCGTTTCTATGGTTGAAAAGCCTGAAGTCCGAGAAAGCGGCGGTGTTGTATCTACCCCACAATATATTGTTAGAGAGATTTTGGAAAAGACTTTGGCTCCAGCAATAAGAGATAGAAACCCTGATGATCTTAAAGAGTTCACTGTTGCTGATATTTGTTGTGGTTCTGGAATATTTTTAATTAGCATCTTTGAATTTCTACTAAATTATCATTTAGACTGGTACGTTAAAAATACACATAAAGAAAATAACTCTCGAATTTATGATACTGGACAAGGTATATGGCAGCTTCAATTTAGTGAAAAAAAACGAATTTTACTACAGAGTATTAGAGGCGTAGATGTCGACCCTAATGCGGTTGAAATTGCTAAGTTTAGTTTGCTTTTAAAACTAATTGAAAACGAATCTTCAGAAAATCTTCAAGCATATCGCAAATTAACAGGATATAAAGCTCTCCCCTCACTTGACATGATTATCCGTTGCGGAAATAGCCTCATAGATCATTCTCAAATACCTGAAGAAAATTCACACCTTGAAGAAATAACCACTCCATTTACCTGGGATAACGAATTCCCAAACGAAATGTCTCGGGGCGGATTTGATGTAATAGTTGGGAACCCTCCATATATCAGAATACAGAAAATGTTGCGCTATTCACCCGAAGAGGTTGCATTATATAAGATGAAAAATAGTCCGTATCAAACGGCGAAAAAAGAAAATTTCGACAAATATTCTTTATTCATTGAGCGATCGTTAGAGCTGATACTAAAGAATGGCATAGTTGGCATGATTGTGCCACACAAATTTATGATAACCTCAGCGGGTAGTGCGTTAAGAACTATTATAACGAAAAAGAAAATGCTGAAAGAGCTAATTCATTTTGGGGCACAACAAGTTTTTGGCAAAGACTCCGCTAATTATACTTGCATTCTGGTTCTTCAAAAGGAGAGTTCAGAAGAGTTCGTTTTTGAAAAAGTAGCCAATATTTACAATTGGCAATACGGGGGAAAAGAAAACATTCAATTGTTAAAAGCAGACAGCATATCTGCTGACCCTTGGACATTCATCTCTCAGGATATTGAAAATATTTTCAACGCTGTTCGAGAAAAAAGCCCTTTAACACTCTGCGAAGTTGCAGACATTTTCGTTGGTGCACAAACAAGTAAAGACCCAATTTATATTTTTTCAGCTTTTCGAGAAGAAGAAGATCATATCATCCTTAAATGGGATAGTCGCGAATGGTTGATAGAAAAGGAAATATTGAGGCCTTGTTTAAAAGACATTACACTTATTGCTTATTCAAAACCCAAGCCAAATAAATACATGATCTTTCCCTACAAAATAGACAATGGGCAAGCGCAATTAATCCAACCTTCTGAAATGAGAGAAAAATTCCCTCTAGCCTTAGAATATTTAACAGCGCGTCGTAGTGAGTTAGAGGATCGAAATATAACTGGCGGTTCTGCTATTGAAAAACAGTGGTACCAATTTGGTCGCTCACAAAGCCTTACAAAATTTTCTGGATCAAAGATAATTCTACCTGTACTTTCCGTAGAACCGAGATACTCTTTTGATGATAAAAATACTGTTGTTACGGGTGGTGGAAATGGTCCTTATTATTTGATTCGACCTAGGTCGGGTGCAGATATTGATTTGTTCTTTTTAATGGCGGTTTTATGCCACCCTCTTAGTGAAGCGATGATTCGTTGTAAAACTAGTGTTTTCAGAGGCGGTTATTATTCTCATGGTAAGCAATTCATAGAACATTTGCCTATTCCTAATATTAGTCGGGCCCTAAAGAATAAAATTGCAACATTAGTCATAAAATTAATTGAATGTAATGAACTCCTCAATCAAACTATTATCCCTCATAAAACAGTTTTACTAGAGCGGAAATGCAACAACCTTCGTTCTAGTATAGAAGACAAAGTTTCTCTATTATTAGGTTTGTCAAAAGAAGAACTTTTGATTATTAAAGAGATGCCTATTCCAACATGATCCAACCAAATAAAAATTATCGGTTAGATGTCAACTCAATTTCATTATTTACTTCTACACACACTCTCTTTTCATGAAACCTTCATTCCGGCATGCATATCTCTCTGATAACAAGTGTTTTTCTGTTTTTTGTTTAGAAAAATTATATTATTTTCTACCAATTCGCCTTGTTCGCAGTTCTTCTCCTGCATTTCGAATTGCTTTTATCTGTGAGTCTTTAAGCTGTAAGGCATCTTTTAATATTATTCTGTCTGTATAATTCAGCGCTTTTGTGTAATCCCCAGACAATATTAATTTATTCAATTTTTCAAAATCAATTGGCAGGTCTTCACTATAAAAAACTGGTAGCTCCTCTGCCTCGCTTGGCTCCAGTTCAAGTACTCCACCGCCATAACTTCTACCACAAATCTCAGCCCAAGTAAGAGTTAAAGAATTAAACATGCACATAGAAAGCCATTTTGGGTTAGTGCCATTTTTCATTCTTACTCTGTGTATTGTATCTGTTGAAGTTGCATTAGCCTGATTCGTTGTGAGTAGAGGAAACCTATATATTTGTCGATACAAAAATGCATCCGGTATATGAATAGATGGCACTTGGTACCAAACAGAACGAATTCGGCATTTGTAACCTTTGTGAACATCCTGTTCTTCACCTTGTACGATATATTCAAGCAATGAGGGGGGTAAGTCGTTTCTAGAAATGCCTTTTAAATTTAGCAGATAAGCTGGGTATTGTTCGCTGTACGCTTGAATATCTTTAGTTTGAAACGCAAGAGACTTAAGTGCCGAAGTTTTCCCAACTACAGGCACACAGTAATCATGAGCAGAATATTGATCAACCTGCTCCTTGGTTAATATGAAAAATTTATTTCTACCCGTTACTACACCAACATCAACATCAGCGTATTTACTCAGTTTTTCTAATTTAGGAATTGATGGGATGCATTCAATAGCTTCATAAGAAGATTTTTTCAAAAAAAGAGAGGTCCACTTCATATCAGGGCGTGAATGTTTCGCTGGTATATGTGCGATAGCCCCTTCTAAGCTTTCTTTTTTCAAAAAAGATCCATCGTCGAACTCGACAGTATGAATATCGGATTCTTTTTGCAGAGAATTTCTTTTTCCTTCGGCAAGTAGCAAGACTACTTCTTGTTGTATTTCTGGAAAAACTAAACGTTTGAAACAAACAAGAACAATATGCTCAAACATACGTGACAAACGCTGTCTTAGTTCGTGGGCATATTTTACTTGAAGTAACTCTGCCGGGACTACCATTGCTAAACGACCATTTTCATTCAGTAGTTCGATGCTTAATTGAAGAAAAGCAGACCACGCATTTGCTAGCTTTGTTGGCTTATAACCAAACTCTCTAAGAAATTTGAAGGCCTTATCTCTGCTCGTAGGATCAAAATATTGAAATCGAATGAATGGCGGGTTTCCTAAAACGACGTCAAATTTTTTTTTGTTTAGCGTTTGCGAAAAATAATCAAAAAAGTCTCCTGAAAACCAGTTGATTTTGTGATGTTGTTTATCAGTTGAGGTTATTCTTTTTTTTGCTTTTGATATTTCACCTTTCTCTATTTCAACAGCATCAATCTGAGCTGTAATCTTTTTGTTTTTATCTGACAGTTCTTGGAGTCGATTGACAATTGAAGAGAGGAAGTTTCCGTCACCACAGCTTGGTTCCAAAATAGATTCTTGCCCCGTTCTGATAGCCCAGTCAGTAAGGAATTTTGTTAGTTGCAGAGGTGTGTAATAGCCACCTCTGGTTTTTTGTTTGCTTGGATCTTTCTTATTGGTCGAAAAGTCGGTTTTCATATTGCCTTGGTAATTAATTTTTCATGGTCTATCCACACTCTGATAGCAGCTCTTTGTAATGGCTGATGCAACATAGAAAGATAGTGCCTGAAAACGTTCCTAAACGCAAATAAGAATTTTCGTTTTCCTGTCTTTGGGCCTATCTTTAAATAGGATAAATGATTTTCTTTATATAATAAAGCTCCAAAATGTACCCCGTCAAATTTCGAAGGAGGGTGTCAGGCTTGCGTCTTTGCGTGTTTGCAAAGAAAAGATACAAAGACGCAAGCCTGACACCCTGATGACACCCTGACTCGCCCTTTCAAGACCAAAGTCATCTATGAAAAGAACTCCTCATACTTCTTTTCAGCTTTTTAACTGAATTTCTCTTTGTCGATCCCTTAGTATTTTATTCAGATGTAGCCTCTTATTATTTTTTCTTTCTTTCATTGCTTTTATAAGATCAGAATCCACAATTGGAATAATCAACCCCCTATCATCTCTATAAGTATCTATACACCTCGATAAAAATAAGTCCATATTTTCAATCGTTCTACAAATTAAAAACCCAGCTTTACCTCTATTTGGAGAGAAGCGCCCTGCGAGTTGATCAAGCTCTGGATTGTTAGGATCCCCACTATAATTTTTACATTCCATAAAAATATACTGACAAGGGAGCCTATGAATCTCGTGTAAGTCATGAAATATCCCGCTTTCTGCTGCATTATCGAAAACTATGTCAATTCGTTTACGACCTTCATGAATTCTCTGTTCTTTTACAGGGCTGATCACGTCAGGATAGAATAGTAATTCTAAAATACCAATTATCAAATCATGGTACCTTGAAGCATCTTCACGCCCCGGACTTATCTCATTTAACTCTTTCATCAAATGATCTATAATACTTTCAATATCAATATCGCTGAACTCGCTATCAGTGAGAGATTCATTTTGACCTTTCATTTCTTCTTTAAACTTTTTAAACACGGATGGGTGTTTCTCTGTAAATCGTATCAGGTATTCCTTTGTCCCTGGTGATTCTGTTTCTTTGATGTCTTTTTTAGTAACATAGACTCTTATAGAACCATCTTTTCGGTGGTCTCTTCTCACTAATGATGAATTCAACTTCAGATGTTCATCTTGTAAATAGTTCAGTACAAAATGCTGGTGATATTTAACAGGAGTATAGTCTTTGCTATAAGAAACAACTCCTTTCGGAACAAGTAAGATTCGTCTGCCATTAACAACAAGCATCTCCCCATGCTCGTTCACCCAAGAACTCGTATCTGTATCCCAACATGGACCCATCTGAACAGCAGGAGATAAGGGTATATCCCAAAGATTCGCTTGTTCTCGTGTATATTCAATCAACTGCAATCTAATAATATTTGTAGTCATATCAGACAACTTATCTTTACCAAAGTTCTCTACAAAAATAACGCAATCTTCCAAATCTTCAACAAGACCACTGATTATTGCCTGACTATTTTGGATTGACTCAAAAATCTTCTGTGTATCCTCTGCACCAACACCTCTTCCCTGTGGACTTCCACGAGACAGCCCAAGGCAGGTCTCATTTGGCTCAGACAATGAATAAAATATAGTTTTTGCTCTTTGAGTATCCCCCGATTTTAAAAGATCTAAAAGGTTTCTGAAAAAAATTTTGACTGTTCGCGCAGCATCTTGTGACCAACGATCTGATCGTTGTGACAAAAAATGAGGATCCAAAAACAATGCAGTATCAAGTGAAGGATCGATATCTACAAAGTCAAGCTCTGCTTGGCTTTTGCCAAGATTAAATATTTCGCTAATTTTCATAATCACCCCAAATTCATATTATTTACTTTGTAAACGACAGCTCACAAGGACCGTGGTTGCGACTCCTACCTCTTCCGAAACAACAAAAGCCGAGCTATTGCGAGCCTTTGTTTCGAAGTCGGCAGGATGGACTCGGGCATGCCTGCCCTCGGCCCTGCGGGCTTTGTCTCCCCTGCTGCGCAGGCTCGCCAACTCTTCGTCACTGCGTTCCTCGCGAACCCCTCCGTGGGTTCGACTCCTACCTCTTTCGACCAAAAAAAAGCACGCCTTAGCGTGCTTTTTTAGGTCGGAAGAGGTAGGATTCGAACCCACGGTCCTCGTGAAAGGACTTCTGTTTTCAAGACAGACGCATTCGGCCACTCTGCCACTCTTCCAATGACAACATTTATACACTATCAAAGGTAATAATTTCAAGCATGGATATAATATTCTCGTGATAACTGATGTTACGCACCAATCTTGCTTTAGTGGCGCAATGAGAGGAGCAAAATATCCGTGTTAAAACGTGAACGCTAATGCACTTATTCACTAGAGTTGGTATAATATCTCCTTTGAATCCTTGGAAAAGCTATGCCACTAGTATTTTTACTTTATGCTCTCATCGCCAGTATCTTCACCATCGGTAAAAATGTTATGAACTATGCCGACCCTTTCTTTATTATAGGCGTACGCATGTTCATCGCCGGTACACTAATACTAGGATATCAATTTTGGCGCCACCGCGATTCCTTCAAATTTAATAAGAAACACTGGATAGATATCCTTATACTGGCAACTGTGAATATTTTCATAACAAACGTCTGTGAATTCTGGGCACTCAACCATCTATCTTCAGCAAAAACATGCTTACTGTACAGCACCTCACCTTTTATCTCTGTCTTGCTGTCATACGTCATCCTCTCAGAAAAAATGTCTCCAATAAAATGGCTGGGGCTTCTCATAGGATTTATTGGATTTTTCCCCATACTCATGATGCAGTCTGCAGGAGAAGAAACGGCTTTCTTATTTTTCTCGTGGCCAGAACTCGCTATGATAGTAGCTGCAACAACATCGGTATACGGTTGGATCCTTCTACGAAAACTCGTTACCAAAAGCGATATCTCCTTTATGATTGCTAACGGCTACAGCATGCTTTTCGGAGGGATAATGACACTGGGATATTCAGGAATAATAGAAACATGGGATCCTTTCCCCGTTACATCATGGTGGCCCTTTATACAAAACAGCCTAGCACTGCTATTAATATCAAACCTTATCTGCTATAACCTCTACGGATTCCTCCTCAAACGCTATACGGCAACATTCATGGCATTCGCAGGGCTTTCGACGCCGCTCTTCGCTGCCCTCTTCGGATGGGCGTTCCTAGGAGAACATATACCCTGGCAGTTTTGGTTAAGCCTCACCATCATTAGCAGCGGGCTGTCAATCTTCCATCGTCAGGAAGTAAAAAGCGTCCATTTAACCGAAGGCGCCTAGAAAACTGTCTCTGAATCTTTTTCTACGCCATTTTCCCAGCGTGTTGACGTATCACTAACTGATGTTACGCACTACCGATTTTTTCACCACAGAGCCACAGAGTACACAGAGAGCGCCCACTGCGCAGAGCGCGCGCAGCGGACGCACAGCTGTCGCCATTGTCATTGATTGTACTTCCTTTCTTTGTTTTTCCTATAGCAAACGTAAAGATACAATCTTACTCTTACGACAACGGCGAGAGGGGGCACTGCCGTGTCCAGGTTTATTCATTGTTCAATGAAAAAGGGGGTCTGGGGGATTTATAAACTGTGAACTGAATTTATTAACGGGATTTGGGGCAACATCAAACAGGGTTTATTCCGTGAATGTCGAAAATTTCTAACCTCTTGCGACATCTTGCGACAGCCGCTTGTGACAACTTGCGACAACGTCTTGTGACAATCAAGCTACAAAAATCTCCATCTCCCCTATTTCATCGCCATCGCGTAGCGATGGTGATGACAGCAAAGGCAAAGCAAAAAGCATAGGCGAAACGCCTGTGTTTTTTGCTTTGTCGCGGGTTTGCAAAGGGATGTTTCCCTTTGCCGCGGATTGTCAAGGTCGCGGAGACCTTGACATTAGAATTGTTTTAGGAAGCGCATATCATTTTCGAAGAAGAGTCTGATATCTTTTATGGAGTTTTGTATCATGAAGAGGCGTTCTATTCCGAGTCCCCAAGCATATCCGGAGTATTTTTCGGGGTCTAGGCCACCATTTTTTAATACTTCTTGGTGTACCATTCCGGCGCCGGCGACTTCTAGCCATCCTGTACCTTTACATATCGGGCATCCTTCTCCTCCGCATATCAGGCAAGAGATATCTATCTCCATGCCGGGTTCTACGAAAGGAAAGTAGCTAGGACGTATACGTGTTGTTATGTCGTATGTGGGGAAGAGTTTTTTAAAGAACTCTTCTGCTGTAGCCATAAGGTCTGCGAAGGTGACGTTTTCGTCGATATATAATGCTTCGACCTGGTGGAAGAAAACGTGCGACCGCGCTGTTATCGTCTCGTTACGGAAGCATTTCCCTGGCACGGCGATACGTATTGGTGGTGTAGTCGTCTCCATAACGCGCATCTGTGTGTTTGATGTGTGTGTTCTTAGCAGGACGTCTTTGTCTATGTAGAAGGTATCCTGCATATCGCGGGCGGGGTGATCTTCTGCGAAATTCAGTGCTTCGAAGTTGTAGTAGTCTGTCTCGATATCGGGGCCGTACTGTACTGTGAAGCCCATCTCTTTCATTATCGTCAGGACTTTGTCGAGCATCTGTGTTACGGGGTGTTTTTTTCCGGTGTTGTTCTTCTTTCCTGGCAGTGTGACGTCGATATTCTCTTCGGAAAGTCGCGCTCCTTGTTCTTCTGTGGCGAGGCTTTCTTCTAGGGCGCTGCATCGCTCTTCGATATGGACTTTTATGTCGTTGATAGCTTTTCCTAGAGAAGGCCTTTCTTCTTTGGTAGCGTTTCTTAGTCCCTGCATAAGCTCTTGTATGGGGCCTTTTTTCTTGAGATATTCCATCCTAAGGGCTTCTAGTGCTTTGGTGTCGTGTATCTCTGTCATTGCTACGTCGAAGTTCTCACGCAGGCGTGCTATGGTGTCTTTCATGGTATCTATATATCTCCTAAAAAAAAATCCTTGAGCTTCACATTGTAAGGCTCAAGGATTATAATTTCTATCTTTTTATTGAGGTCTTACGCTAGCGAGCCTTTTGCTAAGGTGGCGATAGCGGCAAAACCTTCTAGGTCTGTTACTGCGAGGTCTGCGAGCATCTTTCTGTTGATATCGCATTTCGCCGTTGCAAGGCCGTTGATAAGCTTGCTGTATGACAACCCGTTGATACGCGCTGCGGCGTTGATACGTATTATCCACAGTTTGCGGAAGTTACGTTTGTTATGTTTACGGTGTCTGTAGTTAAAAGCCAGGGCGCGCATAACAGCGTCGGCGGTGATACGCAGGTGATTCTTACGATCTCCGACGAATCCCTTCGCTCTTTTAAATATTCTTTTCTTACGGCGTCTTGTTGCTACCGCATTAGTTACTCTTGTCATCTTTTATAAATCCTTATATTTTTTATTGCTTAGATGCTTTTTATGTCGACGGCGGGGCATTGTTTGGGGAACAGCCTCTTGGGTTGTCGAATACGCCGGCGATTTTTATAGCATCTAGATTCCCATCATCTTTTTGTACATTGTAGCTTGGCTTTTGTCGACGATAGCAGGCGTTCCGAGCATACGCTTACGTTTTGGCGTCTTTTTCGTCAATATATGCCGTTTCCCTGGGCGTCGTCGTACGAGTTTCCCCGTACCTGTAACTTTAAACCGAGCTACCACAGCTTTACGTGTTTTCATCTTAGGCACTGTTCTATTCTCCTTTCTCACTTTTATTCACTGGTTTCTTTTTACTACCTGGTGCTATTACAACATTGATAGTACGTCCGAACCTTTTAATCGGGCTTTCTACTGTACCGAGGTCTTCGAGGCCTTTGCACATCCTTTTAACTACGGCTTCGCCGATCTCAGGGTGTGCCATCTCTCTTCCGCGGAACATGCATGTAACCTTAACTTTATTTCCTTTTTCAAGGAATTTCTCTGCGCGGTGAAATTTCACCTGAAAATCATTGTCATTGATGTTTGGCTTAAGCTTAACTTCTTTGACTTTGATTTGGTGCTGGGATTTTTTATTCTCCCTTTCACGGCGTGTCTGCTCATAGCGATATTTGCCGTAGTCGATAATCTTACAGACTGGTGGCGTCGCCATCGGAGCTATCTCAACAAGGTCGGCACCAGCATCTTCTGCAAGAGCCTGTGCTTCTCTTATAGAGAATATACCTTCCTGGTTTCCTTCTATCCCTATGACACGTACTTTTTGTGCCCTTATCTCTTGGTTTATCCTCAAAATTGGGTTCCTATTCTCCTGATATTGGTTACTGACATTAAACGCCAGTTAGTTATATCGTCGAGGCCTCAGCGACGATATCGTCGAGTAAAGCCTGTAATTTTTGTTGTCCGCCATGCTGTTCTATAAGAAGAGCGACGGTACGTTCTAGTGCTCCTAAAAAAGAACATTCTATCATAACGGTCGCTGCCTTTTCGTTGCAGGCATTTTTCGTTATATTTTTTTCTCTAGTGACGACGTCTATACCGACATACGGTCCTTCCCAGATTCTGCCGTATGCATCTTTATATTGCATAATGACGGCTGGTCCTCGGTCGAAACTCGTAATATCTTCACAAAAATCGTAGGAATACCCTAACGATTCCAGTGCCGACGTCAACATTTCTTCGTACTTTTTCCACTGTTTCGTCGTCTCTCGGCGACTAGTCTTGTTTGAAACGCACGAAAAAGCACCTTCAAATCCTAGCATTTTACCTATTTTATCGATGAATTGCAAGGAAGAAATAAGCTCTTTTTGAAGATCTTCTTCTTCGCAAAAGATATGTTCTTCGTCGATGCTGCATATTGGGAGGGAATAAAGGCCATAAAGGGCTTCTGGATCAAGGGGATATGCGCCATCGAAGCGCTCATAATATCTGATGGGCAGAGCTTTTCCTTTGTGCCTTTCTGCTAGACAAAGTCTTGCATGCTCTTCGGCGCGGGTAGTCTGATAATCTTGCGTCTTGGGGGTTGTTAATATATTTTCGAAGCCTTGTTTTTCGAGTATCTTCTCTAGCGATGTTATCAGTGTAGAGCGTATTTTCTGTCCTTTTTTGTGCCACATCCATATTTCTGTTTGTTCATCTTGTTCGAAGAGTTCTTCTTTTTCTCCGATATTTCCGTGTTCATTTTTTCTAGCGGTTTTATAACGTTGCGCGGCTTTTTTCAGTGCTTTCTTATCATATGCTACAACGCCTTCGATACGTGTGATCTTTTCCCTGTTATTTGTATCTTTTGTTACCGTAATAAGTTTTACTGCAGCGATCATACCGGAATGTTCTACGAAGGGACCTTGTGCTTTATCTATGAAATCCTCGATACGCACCATTTCCACGATATTGCCGTTATATTCTTTGAGTTTTTTGGCAAGGACGTGTTGTTTTTTATCACGGAAGTAATAGTGTGCGCTTGCTGGCGCCATCTCTATCGATGTTATTGGAAGTTTTCTTTGTGTGAGTTCTCTAAGTCGTTCTTCTAGAATGACGAGCATTGTGTTGTCGACATCGTCTTTAAAGATAGCGTCGTAGTAGAATCCAGATTTTGTTGCGCCACCGCCGACGAGTTTTACTTCTGGGAAGGAGGTAACGATAGCATATGCCAGTAGTTCTGCTGCCGATGTTTTTAGAGAAATATTATTTTTTTTGTCTATTGGCAAGAGGTCGAGACACGGTTATTTTTAAAAGGCGATGTTAAGGACACCGCTAAACCTATGTATGGGATATGGCTGACTCGAACAGCCGACTTCCACGATGTCAACGTGGCGCTCTAACCAACTGAGCTAATACCCCTTTATTCTCGTATGAGAAAGCAAGATCATACCAAACTCCCCTACATTTCTGCAACCACTTTTCATTTATCAATTATCAATTATCAATGACCAATAAAAGTAAGCATTGTTCAACATTAATGCCGGACGATAAAAACTAACTTTCTAATGATCAATGTTGGCATGGTTCAAAGTGGGGTAACAGATGATAGAGTTTGCGAAGGTGAAGCGTCCTAAAAAGTTCGGAGTAGGACATTCTACCACAGAGAACACAGAGGACACGGAGAAAGAAAACAATCTGGCTGGG
>Ga0209361_1001006_pt1 | contig 21479 bp, 16 predicted proteins | sample SaaInlV_200m_DNA_3_FD_184657 | JGI IMG/M metagenome (GOLD analysis project Ga0209361, IMG submission 184657) | Marine microbial communities from expanding oxygen minimum zones in the Saanich Inlet - SI037_S4LV_200m_DNA (SPAdes) (version 2) | ecosystem: Environmental > Aquatic > Marine >... | reverse complement strand
CAGAGTTCACAGAGACCACTGAGAAAAGCTTTTTCATTAAAAACTCTGTGAACTCCGTGCTTAAGCTCTTTTTAGCCTCCAGCAATCGCTGAAAAGGCTGTCACCTCGTCATCTTCTACCAATATGGTAGAGAGCGGAACAGTCAGCCCATTGACAACGATCACGCTGGAATCATCTTGCGGGACATTGAACTGAGTCATTACATCTGAGACTCTGGTACCTTCTGGAACGTCGATCTCGATCTTATTACCTTGCGTACCTTTTGGCAATAATTCACGATAAGTGGAGATCAGCTTAAGTCTGATTTTCATGCGCTGATTTTAGCACGAAGTATCAGGAATAGCTTGAAAACCAGATAAGAGCTAAACTAATTTATGTTCACTTTCAAAAACGGGTTTATTATCCAAAATACGCTGCGGGGAGAAGATCGAGAGATCAATCGTCGGGGTTTCGCCCAAGATCAGTTCAGCCAGATAACGTCCAACCCCATGGCATTGCTGGAAACCGTGCCCAGAGAAACCATTTGCCAGCATGAAACCCTTCAGGCAGGGCCATTCGCCCAGAATTGCATTACCGTCAAAGGTATTGACGGCATAAAGCCCTGCCCAGCCGCCGGTGATCTTTAATTGGTCAAAGACAGGGGCAAAGCCCACAAGTTCTTCCCATAATTCTTCGATAAAGATATTTCGGTCAAAAGCGAAGTCGATCCCGACAGGGTCACTATCCAAACTTTTCCCCACTAAAAAGGTGTTCGCATGTTCCTGAATGAGATATAAACCAGAGGGAAAAACCGTGAGCGGATATTCCACATCGGGTTCAACATTCGTATCCACCACAAAAACATGCCGTTTGATCGGGACAACAGGCAACTCAACACCAATGGTTTTGGTTAATCCCTTGGTCCAGGCACCCGACGAATTGACCACAAAATCAGCTTGCATTTTATCCCCTGAAGCCAAACGCACGCCAGTAACCCGCCCATCATCTTTTAAGATTTCACGTACTTCCCCTTTGATAAATTCCGCACCCAATGCAATCGCTTTATTCTTATAGCCGATCAAGACCGCGTTCGCATCCATTGTGCCATCTACCGGAGACCAGCCTGCGCCGGCGATTTGGTCCACTTCAAAGAGAGAGAATTTTTCTTTAACCTGTGCAGGCTCCAGCCATTCAGTCGGGCAGCCTAGGCTTTGCTGGGTGGCGATCCCCTTTTGCGTGGAGGCTTTGCCCGCTTCATCTGCCATGAACAAGTTTCCCTGATGCCGAAAGGCAACATCCGGTTTTACACCATCTACTGCCATATCATCCGCAAAGGTTTTCAACTTTTCAATCCCATATTGTGAGATCTGAATATTTTCCTTTATATTAAATTGCAAACGGATATTCGCATCCGATAAAACGCTGGAGTTAAACTCATAAGTTGGGTCTTTTTCGATAATCGCTACTTTAAGTTGTGGAGCTTTCTTCATCAAATAATAAGCGGTCGCACAGCCCATTACCCCGCCACCTACCATAATTGCATCATATTTCTTTGTCATCGCTCTCTCCTTTTTTATCAGATCCGTTCGACATGATCACTATTTATATTATCATCGGGAAAAAGAAAAGAGTACAGATACAAAAAACATAAATATCCACCAGAACAGTTTACGTTACAATATCTTTCTCTGCCTTTGCGAGGCAGCTTTATCGCCGAAGCAATCTCGTGGAATATGGGACTGCCGCGTCGCAAGAGCATGCTCCTCGCAGAGACATTCGGAGGAAAATCGGAGAAGCAAACAAATGCCAATACCAGCCTATCTCTACGATAAAATTGCCAGCAGCATCACAAAACTGATCGAAGAGGGAACCTATCGCCCCGGAGATCGCATCCCCTCCATCCGCAAGATGAGCAAACAACAAGGGGTCAGTGTCAGCACGATATTACAGGCATATCTCGTTCTCGAAAACAGGGGGATCATTGAAGCACGCCCGCAAGCGGGATATTTTGTACGTATACCGGAATTTGATCGTCTGCCAGAACCCGAACGTTCGTCTCCGAGTGCAGACCCAAGTCACGTTGGACTGCATCAGCTGATGATGATAATGCTCCGGGACGCACTTGACCCGAACTTGGTACAGCTTGGTGCCGCGATGCCCAATATTGAGTTTTTACCGACAAAACGGCTCAACCGCATCACCTCCCGCCTGGCGCGTCAATCCGGCGAAGAAGCGCATCAATATGAAATTCCCCCCGGGCTAAAAGAGCTTCGTCTACAAATCGCAAAACGCTCTCTGAGATATGGCTGCCACTTCTCCCCCGACGACATCATCATCACCTCCGGCGGCGTGGAAGCGATAGACCTGTGCCTGAACACCGTCTGTAACCCCGGCGATATTGTCGCCATTGAATCCCCGATGTATTTTGGCACGCTGCAAACCCTTGAAGTGCGTGGGTTGCGTACACTCGAAATCCCCACTCATCAACGAGATGGCATGGATCTGGATGCGCTCCGTTTTGCTATCAAGCAGAACAAGATCAAAGCGATTCTTGTCATCTCAAACTTCAACAACCCCTTGGGGAGTTGTATCCCCGATGAAAAGAAAAAAGAATTGGCGGCGTTGGCTGCGACATACCAAATCCCCATTATCGAAAACGATGTTTCAGGGGAGCTATATTTCGCCGACAAACGCCCCTCCACAATCAAGGCTTATGATGAAGCGGGCTTGGTGATGCTCTGCTCATCCTTCTCCAAAGACATCAGTCCCGCCCTGCGTGTCGGCTGGGTCGCGGCGGGACAATATAAGTCAGAAATAGAGTGGCGTAAATTTACCGCCAATGCTGCAACAGCAACCTTGCCTCAAATGGTCATCGCCGAATTTCTGGAAAGCGGCGGCTACGACTATCACCTGCGGCAACTCCGAAGAGAGTACGCCAGAAATGTAAAATTGCTCTCACAGGCAGTCAAGAATTATTTCCCGCCCGAAACACGCGTATCCCGCCCTACAGGTGGATTTGTCTTGTGGGTACAACTCCCGGGGAAAATTGATGCGCTGGATTTATATAAAGTAGCGTTGGAAAATGATATTACGATCACGCCCGGGCATTTATTCTCCCCGACGAATCAGTTTTCTAATTTTATTCGTCTGAATGCGGCGGTGTGGACTCTTCCGATTGAGCGGGCGGTGGAGAAGTTGGGGGAGATTCTTTATGGGATGATGGGAATAGAACGCGGATGATGCGGATTTTCGCAGACAATAAGACTTCCGAAGTTTTTGATAGCAGAGATGTGCATTGCATCTGAAAGATGCGTTGCACATCGGGTCATTTATACGCTCCGAACTGCAACGCACCCTATCGGGTGCAATGCAGTTTTATCTTTTGTTTGCTTCCGTCACTATGAGCGCACCCCCCTCTGCCCTGAAGGGCATCTCCCCCTCGGGGGAGAAAAAATGTCATTGCGAGGAGCATGCTCTTGCGCCGAGGCAATCTCCACAACAGTGTGGGAGATTGCTTCGGCGATAAAACTGCCTCGCAATGACAAAATGTTTTTTCAGCTTTTTTGCTTCCCCGTCTGCACACCCCAAAGGCGAGCATAGATGCCTTCTTCTGCAACCAACTCATCATGTTTGCCTTGTTCTTTGAGTTGACCATGTTCGAGGACGAAGATGCGGTCGGCATTACGGATGGTACTGAGGCGATGGGCGATGACGATGGTGGTGCGCCCGATGGCGATTTTTTCCAGCGAGCGTTGGATGAGGGCTTCGGTTTCGTTATCTACAGAGGATGTCGCTTCATCTAATATCAGGACGGGGGGATTTTTCAGGACGGCACGTGCAATGGAGACACGTTGACGTTGACCGCCGCTCAGTTTTTGCCCACGTTCGCCGACGATGGTGTCGTAGCCTTTTGGCAGGGAAATGATGAAATCGTGGGCTTCGGCGATTTTGGCGGCTTTGATGATTTCATCATCTGTCGCATCGAATGTGCCGTAAGCGATATTCTCACGGACGGTGCCGTGGAAGAGATAAATATCCTGGCTGACGAAGCCGATGGCTTTGCGGAGGTCTGCCAGTTTCAAGTCACGGAGGTCGTGTCCATCGAGAGAGAGGCAGCCTTTTTGGACATCGTAGAAGCGGAGGAGCAATTTGACGAGAGTGGTTTTGCCTGCGCCCGTCGAGCCGACGATGCCGACCGTTTCACCAGCGGGAATCGTTAGAGACAGGTTATTGATCACAGCGAGATGGTCGGTGTTGGCATATTCGAATGAGACCGAATCCAAAGTTATTTGACCACGCACCAAGCCTAAATCCAGGGGCGTTCCGCCATCATCCAAGAGGGCATCTGCATCCAATAAATCCAAAATTCTTTCGGTGGAGGCCATCGAACGCTGATATAAATCCAATGTATCGCCAAGACGGGTGAGGGGCCAAAGCAGCCGCTGCGTGATGAAAACGAGGACGGAATAGGTGCCGACTGCGAGTTCGCCAGAGAGCGCCATGCGCCCGCCGAAGATAAGAATGCCGATAAATCCGCTCATGATGACCATGCGGATGAGGGGCACGAAGGCCGAGGAGAGCTTGATCGCTTTTTCGTTGGCGCGGCGGTAGAGGTCGCTCTCGTGGGTGATGCGCCCCAACTCGTGCCGCTCGGAGGTGAAGCTCTTGATGGTGGCGATGCCGCTGAGATTATTGGCGAGATAGCTGTTTAGGATGCCAACCTGCTCACGAACGGCAGCGTATTTTGGAGCGAGAGTGCGCTGAAAACGGATCGAACCCCAGATAATGAAGGGCATCGGGAGCATCGCCATCCATGCGACTGAGGGGGCCGTGTAGAAGAAAATGCCGCCAATAACGGTGACGGTGGTGACGACTTGCCAAATATCGTTTACGCCGCCGTTGAGAAAGCGTTCGAGTTGGTTGATGTCGTCGTTGAGAATGGAGAGCAGCCCGCCCGTGGAGCGATCTTCAAAATAGGCCAGTTTTAGATGCTGAACATGATCGTAGGTATCGACACGCAGATCATGCTGGATGGATTGGGCGAGGTTGCGCCAAGCGACTTGGAAGAGATACTGGAAGAGGGATTCGAATACCCAAATAAAGACCGTAAGCCCCGCGATGACGAGGAGCTGGGTGCCGGTATCTTCAACACCGAGCTTGGCGAGGAGCGAATCTTCCTGCGCGACGACGACATCTACCGCTGCGCCGATCAGGATGGGCGGGGCGAGGTCGAAGAGTTTGTTGAGGACAGAATAGAGGGAGGCGAGGAGCATGGCGCGGCGGTGCGCGGTGGCGTAACTCCAGAGGCGGGTGAGGGGGTGGGATTTGTTCATGGGGTTATTATATCCACGAAGTTACACGAAGGGGCACGAAGTTTTTTTAGTATTCCTGTTTTTTGGTTGACTCGTTAGAAGGTTTTTGCGTTGAATTTGGATGGTTCGTAGTATAGAATAGAGGGGATTTTATTCAAGTGTTTTTTCATTAGCAGGGAGCAAGACATGAGCATGGAAATAATCGGCGGGTGGGCATTAGGGGCTTATGGCAAATCCTTTTTGAATACTGCCAAAGAACTTATCAAACGCAAATACGATGATGAAAAAGAACAGAATGAAAAGTTGCAAGCACTAGAAAGACGCTGGCAAGATTTCAATTGGGGGAAATCTACTGAACGTTATAAAGTGCACATGCAAGAAATTTATGGGCATATTCGCGTTATTGGAACAACGGAGCCAATTCTCATCGGAGATATTTTTACGGATGTCTATATTCTCGATAAGCCCCAAGCTTTTCGTCGTTTTGATATGATGAAACTTCATGAAATTCAAGAAGAGCCTGAAAAGCTAAATGATGGAAAAAGAGAGCGAGGATTAAGGGTTGTTGTTCAAGATAGAGGACATCGGCTTTACATTCTTGGCAAACCTGGGGCGGGAAAAACAACCTTTATGAAATATCTAGTTCATCAAACGATTGTAGCAGATGAACTTAATAAACTCCCTGTCTTCGTCACTTTACGTGATTGGGATGCAAGAAATACGGATATTCTTGATTTCATCGTAAAACAGTTCGGCACTTGTAATTTTCCAGATGCAAAGCCTTTCATCGAATTTCTGCTCGAAACAGGGAAATCGATCGTTCTTTTTGATGGTCTGGATGAAGTACCAAAAGAAAATGAGCAACGCGACAAAACTGTTCAAGCTTTGCACGATTTCAGTAAAAAGTACCTAAAAACGCAAATTGTAATTACCTGCCGTGTCGCGGCTAGCGATTATTCCTTTACTGAATTCACTTACATAGAGATGGCCGATTTTAGCGAATCGCAGGTAAAGACCTATGTAAGAAATTGGTTCAGGAACGATTTGGATACTGCCGAAGAATTTCTCAAAGAATTATCTTTAGCAGAAAATAAAGGTATACATGACTTAGGACGTAGTCCATTGCTTCTCTCAATGATCTGTTTAGCATACGAAGAAACCCTCTCGATTCCAAAACGACGTGTAGAACTTTATGAGGAAGCGCTCGATGCCTTATTAAAAAAATGGGATTCTCGCCGCCGAATCAAACGAGACAAAACATATGAAAAGCTTTCTCTAGGGCGAAAAAAGCAAATGTTCGCCCGGATTGCAGTTGAGTACTTTGAAAAAGGGGAAATTTTCTTCAAGAAAAAAGATGTTGCGCAAAAAATCGAGCTGTTTTTAAATAACTTACCTCCAGATACCCAAGACGAGACACCCGATGGAGAAGCAATTCTTGAAACAATCAGTGCTCAACATGGTATTTTAGTAGAGCGTGCAAAAGGGGTTTATTCCTTTTCACATCTTACATTTCAAGAATACTACACTGCAAAATATATTACAGATAACGCGATAAGTGGCACACTAAACAGATTGAGCCTACATCTGAATGACCGACGCTGGCGTGAGGTTTTCCTTCTAACGGCAAGCTTGCTACATGAAGCCAGTCCCTTATTCAAAGCATTACAAAGTTCAGCACAAAACTTATTAGATAAACGAAAAGAACTCCATATAGTACAAAGGTGGTGCATAGAACAAGCAACTACGCATAGTACCCACCATACATCAGTTTTACGTAGCTTGTGTTGGTTTATTCCATTAAATATTGCACGCGCTCATACCTTAGAGCGTTCGCTTAAACGTGTTCTCAATCGCGACCACTCATTCACACGCAAAATGGTTCAAGACATTGCCCGCGCTCTTGAACATTCCGATTTGCTTAATCGCTCCCTTGCTCGTGCCTTCGCTACGGATAAACCTCGCGGACATGATTTTAATTCCATGGTTCTTGAACCCACTTATAAACGTGCTCGTACTCTTCACCATGACATCGACCGTGCACGTGTCATCGTTCATGCTCGTATCAATGACCGTACACTTATTCTGACTCAAGCTATTAAGTTGAAATCGCTTCGCTCCCTAGCTCGTAAAATGTCCGATGATCTTTCGAGAGACCGTAATTTTACTCGCGAAAGAGGCCTTGCTCGTAAAATTGACATTGTTCTTGCTCGTGCTCAAGACAAAGCCCACTTTATTGACCGCAACAGCACCAACGCTCTTGATCTAGAACGTGCTCTAGACCATGCATTGGAACGCGCCCTTGAACTTGACCTTGGCCTTGAGTCTGAATTCTCAAAAGCTCTCGATATTACTATCGCTCCCGAAACTAAAAAAATCATTCAACATAGTCTTGATTGGTATATTAGCAGACACACATCATCCACTTCAGCATCCCTAGATTTTGTTTTCTTTAAAAAGGGTGTTATTAAAACGAATATCTTTCTACTCGCATCAATTTTTCAAAAACTGCCTAAAAAAGAACGCCAACAAAAACATCTGAAGATTTTAAAAAGGCTTCTGGAAAACGGGGATGAAACCTTTACCTGCCCATCATACAAAGCATCAGATAAGGTGTGGGAAAACTTCTATGCAAAAAGTAAAAATTCCACGGAAAGTTTTCTGGAATTGAGAATAGAAGACATAAAAAATCTAGACATTGATATTGCTCAGTCCTATATTGCGGCTAATCAACTCTTCTGGGACTGCTTACAAGTAGCAACCGTTGAAGACCGTGAAGCGATTGAAGATATGATCTTGAATGTACCTGAGGGCTGGGAGATGCCAGAAGAAAACGGTGCGGATTAGACCGCACGGACGTAAACGAACCGTGCTAGTTTTACAAAGCCCCTCACGGGGCTTTTTCTTTGCGCCCCTTCGTGTTCTTTGTGTTTAAAAACTCTGTGTACTCCGTGTTCTCTGTGGTGAAAAATAACGGTTAAAATACCCTCATGAAAAAAGTCCGCGTTAATTTCCAAAACCGTTTCGTCCTAGCCTTTGTTATTTTTCTGGTCTTAATTCTGGTCGGCACATCGGGCTATCGCTGGCTGGAGGGGATGAGCTTTATCGACGCGCTCTATATGACCGTCATCACCATCAGCACGGTCGGCTATGGGGAAGTGCGGACACTCTCTGAAATGGGGAGAATTTTTACGATCTTTTTGATTCTAGGCGGCGGTGGCGTAGTGGGTTTTGCGCTTACCGTTGGGGTTGATTACATCATGTCGGGTAAATGGCAAGGGTATCGAGAAAAAAGGAGACACGCGCGTATGCTATCCGAATTAAACAACCACGTTATCATCTGCGGTTTTGGGCGCGTTGGCAAGAACGTGACCGATGAACTCAAAGCAGAAGGCGTTCCCTTTATCGTGATCGATATCGACCCCGAAGAAGCTACGCAGGCCGAAGAACATGGCTGTTTGGCTGTTACAGGCAATGCCGCCAATGAGACCGTGCTCCACGAAGTGGGCATCAACAAAGCCAGAGCCTTGGTCGCAGCCGTCAATTCAGATGCCGAGAATGTCTTTATCACCCTGACGGCACGCAGCCTGCAACCGGAACTCTATATCGTTGCGCGTGCGAATTACGAAGATTCCACACCAAAATTACTGCGCGCCGGTGCCAATCACACCATCATGCCCTATCACATCAGCGGTAAACGGATCGCCGCGACACTGATGCGTCCCAGCGTGGCAGATTTTCTTGACGGCGTCGTCCATGTCGGCGGACTGGAAATGTTACTCGAAGAAGTCCACATCGAATCCGGTTCTGAGTTTGCCGGGAAAACGGTGGCTGAAACCCAAATTCGCGGCCAACTTGGCATCACGATTTTGGCTTGCCGTGCCCAAGATGGAGATTTTGACACCCGAGTTGGGCCTAAAACCATCTTGCAACCCGGCGGGGTACTGATCGTGCTCGGCACACGCGAGCAACTAAACGAAATGATGAAATTTGCCCGAGCTAAATAAATCCGCACTGCGTACAAGACTTCGGAAGTTTTGAAAACTTCCGAAGTCTTTTTTTCAAGCATTCATTCGCGCCATTCGTTGAATTCGCCCCATTCGTGATTTACAATACAACTATGACAACATCACTCACCCCCATCTCCCCGCATGGACACTGCTACGTCTGTGGTGACATTAATCCGCACGGCATCGGCTTGACCTGGTATGCCAAAGAAGACGGTAGTATTTTTACCGAAGTTAAACTGACCCTGAAACAGCAGGGACCAGACGGATATATCCACGGCGGGGCATCGGCTGCGATCCTTGACGAGATTATCGGCGTGGCGATCTGGCGCGCGGACTATAACGTGGCGGTGGTGAATATGGACGTTCAATTCCGCAAGGCGATCCCTGTGGACACGACTGTCACCGTCGAGGCGAGGATGACGAAGAAGGATGGTCGCAAGATCTTTGGGACGGGGGAGATCCGTCTACCGGATGGGTCTGTGGCAGTCAGTTGTAAGGGGATTTATGTGGAGGCTCCGCATTTATTTGAAGAGAGTCGATATAGGGATTAGAAAGAATAACCGCCAAGGCGCGAAGGACGCCAAGATTCTTTTAAAATCGCCAAGGTTTTTGAATTCTTGGCGACCCTAAGAAAAACTCTGCGCTCTCTGCGTCTTGGCGGTTTATCAGGAGCAGAATAATGCCTTTTGAAGAGATTTCACACACTGCGGATTGGTCTATCCGTGTTTGGGCGGATGATTTGCGGGGGCTATTGGCGGAATCTGCTCGGGGGATGTGGATGTTGACCAACGCCGAGCAAGCCGAGGGTCCACGAGCGAGGCGGGAGATGTCGCTCGAAGCGTATGATGCTGAGGGGCTCCTCGTCGCTTTTTTGGAGGAGTTACTTTATCTATCCGAATCTGAAAAAATAGTATTTAACGAGTTCAAAGGTTTAAAGGTTGAAGATTTAAGGTTATCAGGCATAATGGAAGGGGGAGCTGTGCGCTCGATGGAAAAGGAGATCAAGGCGGTCACTTTTCATAATTTGGAGATCAGAGAAACCGGGCGCGGGCTGGAAGTGGAGATTGTTTTTGATGTGTAGAAAAAGAGAAAAGAGATTAAAAAGCAGAGAGTAGTAACTGCTCTCTTTTCTCCACTCTCTGCTCTCTTCTCCGAAAGAGAAACCATGATTACCCTAAACGACTTAACCCAGATCAGCGAAACGGAATGGGAGATCCCGCAATCTTTTCGCTCGGATATGCGCGGGGCGGTGCGGATTTTTGCGACGCGCGAGTTGCTCGACCATGTTTTGAGCGATAAATCGCTGGAGCAGGCGGTCAATGCCACCACCCTGCCCGGCCTGGTTGGCGCGGTAACCGTGATGCCCGATATGCACCAGGGCTACGGCTTTCCGATCGGTGGCGTGGCGGCGACGGTCTTTCCGCAGGGCGTGGTTTCGCCGGGGGCGATTGGATACGACATCAATTGCGGCGTGCGTTTGCTTGGCTCGCAGATTGATTTTGAAACAGCAAAAGCGCATTTGGATATGCTCGCCACGCGCCTGAATCAGTATTGCCCCAGCGGCGTAGGAAAAGACGGGCTGGTGAATATTTCTATTCCCGAGTTGGAGCGCGTTTTAAAGGATGGAATGAAATGGGCAAAAAAGAACGGCTATGCGACAGAAGCTGACTTAAGATGCACCGAAGAAAGCGGCGCGTTCAAAGGCGCAGACCCGCGCAAGGTCAGCGAGCGCGCCAAAAAGCGGGGAAAATCGCAACTTGGGTCTTTGGGCGCGGGCAATCATTTTATCGAAGTAGATTTGGTTCAGGAAATCTATGATGAAGAAGCCGCATCCATTATGGGGCTGCGCAAAGGGCATCTCGCGGTACAAATCCACACCGGCTCACGCGGGCTGGGGCATCAGGTTTGCACCGATTATGTCCGCGAGTTTCAGGGGGCGGTGCGGCGTTACAATATTCAACTCCCCGACCGAGAGCTGGTCTGTGCACCGATGGATTCACCCGAAGGTGCGGCTTATCTCGGCGCAATGCGTTCTGCCGCAAATTTTGCTTTTGTGAACCGCACCCTGCTCGCCCATGCCGCCCGCCGTGCTTTTGAAGAGACCTTTGCGGGCAAAACCAAGAATTGGCATTTGCATCAGGTATACGACATCACCCATAATATGGGCAAAATTGAAGTGCATGAAATTCAGGGCGAGCGCGTCAAGGTTTGCGTGCATCGCAAGGGCGCAACGCGCGCTTTTGGTCCTGGCTCGCCCGGCTTGCCACCCGAATATCAGAAAATCGGTCAGCCCGTTCTTGTGCCCGGCAGTATGGGCACATCGTCTTGGGTGCTGGTTGGTACCGAAGACAGCATGACGCGCTCTTTCGGCTCATCCTGTCATGGCGCGGGGCGGATGATGTCCCGCTCGAAAGCCAAAAAGCAATTTCGCGGCGATATGCTGCGTCTCGAACTTGGCGATAGGGGCATCCACATTCGGGCTGGCTCAATGAAAGGGCTGGCAGAAGAAGCACCGAATGCTTATAAAGATGTCAACGCCGTCGTCGAGACCGTTTCGCAGGCTGGCATTGCTCGCAAAGTTGCCCGTTTAAAACCGCTCGCTGTCATTAAAGGCTAAACTCACCACAAAGGGAATCTTTGTGAACTCTGTGCCTTTGTGGTGCAAAAAACAAGGAAAAAACATGGTCTCTCCCGCATCTTTCCCCAAACAATTCCTACATCTAGATTCAACCGAAGCCACCCTCGAAAAAGTCGGTGGAAAAGGCGCAAATCTCGCTCGGCTCGCGCGGGCGGGCTTCAACGTGCCAAATGGTTTTCTCATCCCCATAGATTCTTATAAAGAATTTGTGGAAGAAAATGGATTGGATACGATCATCCGTGCCGCCCTCGACAATCTTGATTTTAACGATCCGAGTGCCCTCCAAGAAGCATCCCAACGGATCCGCTCTCAGTTTGGGCTTGGTTCCGTTTCACGAGCATTGGATGCAGCCCTGCGCATCGCCTACGGCTGGATCGGCGCACCACCCGTCGCCGTCCGCTCCTCCGCCACAGCCGAAGATTTACCCGATATGTCCTTCGCCGGTCAACAAGATACCTTCCTGAACATCATCGGCGCAGATGAGTTGAGCAATGCCGTCATCAGCTGCTGGTCTTCGCTCTGGACAGCGCGCGCCATCGGCTACCGCGCCCGCAACGAAATCCCGCAAGAGGATGTTTCTCTCTCCGTCGTCGTGCAAGAGATGGTCGAAGCCGATGTTTCAGGCGTGATGTTTACGTCAAATCCGCTCTCTGGTAAAAGAGATGAAATTGTTATAGACGCAACCTTCGGTCTCGGCGAAGCCCTCGTCAGCGGGCAGGTTGAACCGGATAACTACATCATCCAGACTGCATTGCACTCGAAGAGTGCGTTGCAGTCGGCTTTTGCGGACGCTCCCCGAAGTGCAACGCATCCAAAAGCAGATGCAATGCACTTCTCGATCAAATCTAAAACCCTCGGTGCAAAGGCGACCGTTATTCGGGGAAATGCTAAAGGCGGCATCACGATCACCAACGTCGACCAAGCCAAAATCCAGGCGTGTCCCGACAAAGTCATCCTGCAACTTGCCGAGATCGGGCAAAAAATCCAAGAAGAATACGATTTTCCACAAGATGTTGAATGGGCATACTACAAAGATAATCTATATATCCTCCAATCCCGCCCCATCACATCTCTCTATCCTCTGCCTCCAAACCTTGCTTCATCCCCTCTTCGCGCCATGATCGGGCTACACGTTATGCAGGGCGTTATCGAACCATACAGCCCACTGGGAATGCAAACCCTCGAAAATGTCCTTTCTGGTGCGGCACTAGCCTTTGGCGCAGACTACAGCTACAAAAACCAGACCGCCTTCCACGAAGCAGGCGAACGCATTTGGATCGACGTCACATCCATCATCAAGCACCCGCTCGGGCACAAAGCCTATCCAACCGCCATTAAATCTATCGACCCTGCCGTTGGGCAAATTTTTGAAAACCTACTCAATGATCCTCAATTTTCTCCCAGCCACCAACCTCCCAAACTCCGCACAATCATCAATCTGCTCAAATTTATCATCCCTTTCTGGGGGCGTATCTTCCGCTATTGGTATAAACCAGAAGATGGTGCAGCACTTTTTCGCAACCTGACAAACGCTAAAATAGCCAAAACACAAGCTCGCAGCAAAACCAGTGGCGATCTCTGGGAAAACTTCAGAGAACATATAGCCATCTGGGGAGAAAGCCGCTTTGTCTTCTCAGACATGGTTGTGCCGCATGGCGTCAGTGCCGTTGTGGCAGGCATGGTTCCCTTCTTTGGCATCCTGCAACGCTTCAGTAAAGAAGTCGGTGAGCCACAGCTTTATCTTGAAATCTCTCGTGGGCTGCCCAACAACGTCACCACAGAAATGGATTTATTTCTCTGGAAAACTGCTCAGGATATTGCAGCGGACACAGAATCTCAGCTGGCCTTCGCCGAATCGCCCGCCTTTCAACTTGCCACCGATTATCAACAGGATGCCCTCCCCAGCATCGCCCAGCAAAGTTTAGCCCAATTTATGTCCCGTTATGGGATGCGTGGTCTTGGTGAGATAGACATGGGGCGTATACGCTGGCGGGAAGAACCTTTGCATATCATCCAAACCCTGCAAAGCTATCTCAAGATCACCGACCCCGACCTTGCCCCAGATGTCGTTTTCGCTCGCGGTACCAAGGCAGCGGAGTTAGCCGGAAAACGCCTCGAGACCAAAGTCCGCCAATTAAAGAGTGGCAAGCTCAAATCACGTTTGGTGCGCTGGGCAATTAGTCGTTATCGTCCATTGGCAGGTTTGAGAGAAGCACCCAAGTTTTTCGCCATCCAAATGCTGGGTATCATCCGAGAAGGAATATTGGAAAGTGGAAAGTCTCTGGTTGCTGAAAATTTACTGGAAAAAGAAGATGACCTTTTCTTTTTGAAAATTGAAGATTTGGAAGAAATTGCTAAAAAAGAGAGTATTTCAGAGGAAATGCTAGAGAAAATTAGCGAAAAACGAGCATTGCGAGCCAGAGAAATGCGCCGCAAGATGCTGCCGCGTGTGCTACTGAGCGATGGGCGTGCCTTTTTCGAGGGGCTGCGAGATATTAACAACGAAAATGGTATTTTTGGCGACCCCGTTTCGCCTGGCATGGTGGAGGGACGGGTGCGTGTGGTACTCAATCCACACGCAACGCAATTACAAGTTGGCGAAATTCTCGTCTGCACCGGCACCGACCCAGCGTGGACACCGCTCTTTTTGGCGGCTGGCGGCTTGGTGATGGAAGTCGGCGGGCTGATGACGCATGGCTCTGTTGTGGCGAGGGAATATGGCATTCCGGCGGTGGTCGGCGTGCATGAGGCAACGACAAGGCTGAAAACAGGGATGATAATCCGCGTGGATGGAAGTAGTGGGGTTATTGAGATTATGGAGGAAAAATAACTCACGCAAAGGCGCAGAGACGCTAAGTTTAAATGCTAAAAACAAAAAACTTAAAAACTTGGCCCCTTTGCGGCTTTACGTGAGGCCAAAAGAAAAGGAGGTTTTATGACAGAAAATGAGATTGCAAAAATTGTTGTAGATGCCGCGTTTAAGGTACATGTTGCGCTGGGACCTGGTTTGTTTGAATCTGTTTATCAGCGTGCTATGATTTATGAGCTTCGAAATCGAAAACTGAAAATTGTTGCAGAGCATCCCATTTCTGTAATTTACGATGGCGTTAATCTCGGTGAAAGTTTTCGAGCAGATATAATTGTGGACAACAAAGTCATTCTTGAACTAAAATCTGTTGAGCATATTGCTAAAGTTCACAAAAAACAACTGCTTACCTATCTTCGTTTGGCAGATATACGGCTTGGTCTTTTGATCAATTTTGGAGCACCATTAATCAAACACGGTATTACACGAGTGGCGAATCGGCTACAAGAATAACTAAAAACTTTGCGTTTTTGCGTCTTTGCGTGAGATAAAACAAAATATGAAAAAAACACTTTGGTTCCTTTCCCTTTTAGTATTCGCAATAACCGGATGTGCAAATGCAAATACACTAACTCCTGAAATTGAATTTATCTTGGAACCAACGCTTGTGGTTGAGGAGTCTCCCGAAAGTATAGAAACAGCCCCTGCCTATCTGCCCCAACCTGGCGACAGCGATCTTGATCGTGCAAACGCGATTACCAACTCAATTTATCTTTTTTACTCAGAAAACAACCCCGCTGAAGTCATCTTGCATATTAGCGGATATCTACCAACACCCTGCCACGAGTTGCGCATTTATATTCCCCAGCCAGATCAAGAGAATAAGGTCAATGTGGAAATCTACTCTCTTGCAGAACCCGATATTGAATGCGAGCAAGTTTTGCGCGCTTTTGACACACGTGTTAATCTTGGCACATATCCCGCAGGCAGTTATTGGGTTTGGGTAAATGGGGGCAGAGTAGGGAATTTTGATTTCTAATCAAAATGATTAAAGCAAAAAGAGCCACCGTTTGGTGGCTCTTTTTATAGCACGCAATCTTCTAGTGTTGCAAAATCTGCGATAGGAAGAGCTTTGTGCGGTCTTCTTGCGGGTTATTATATATATCTTCAGGAGAACCTTTTTCTACGATCTGTCCTTCGTCGAAGAAGTAGAGTGTATCTGCCACTGAGCGAGCAAAACCCATCTCGTGGGTCACCACGAGCATGGTCATACCACTCTTGGCAAGCTCGATCATTACATCGAGTACTTCCTTGATCATTTCAGGGTCCAGAGCCGAGGTTGGCTCATCGAAAAGCATGATCTTGGGTTTCATAGCCAGCGCACGTGCGATCGCGACACGCTGCTGCTGCCCGCCCGAAAGTTGACCAGGGAATTTATTTGCCTGCTCTGGAATACCAACGCGCTCAAGGAGTTCCATTGCCGTTTTCTCAGCCTCTTCCTTATCCTGTTTACGGACTTGAAGCGGAGCCAAGGTAACATTCTGCATAACTGTAAGATGCGGGAATAGATTAAATTGCTGGAAAACCATTCCCGTTTCTTTACGAATGGATTCGATGTTTTTGACATCATGCGTTAACTCAATTCCATCTACAATAATCTGCCCACCTTGATGTTCTTCAAGACGATTGATTGTGCGGATGAAAGTCGATTTCCCTGAACCAGATGGGCCAAAGATTACAATCACTTCGCCTTTGCGGACTTCCATATTAATGCCTTTAAGAGCATGAAAGTCGCCGTACCATTTCTGGACATCACGGCAAACGATAATCGGGTCTTGTTCTTCATAAATAGGTTTGTCGGTCATAATATCTCCTTTTAGCGTTCACCAACGCCCAAAGATGTTTCTAATCGCTGACTGGCGTAAGATAAGCCATAGCTCAATACCCAGAACAGGGCTGCGACGAAAACATATACTTCTTTTGCTGTGCCAACATATTCAGGGTTCCCCAAAACTGATTTGCCAATGCCTAAAACATCGAAGAGGCTTAGGATCATGACAAGAGTCGTATCTTTCAAGAGACCAATGAATTGGCTAACGAGAATAGGGATAACAGCCTTCAGAGCTTGCGGCAAAATGATAAATGCCATCGTTGTGAAACCGTTTAATCCTAGAGCGTGAGCAGCCTCGTACTGTCCCCTTGGGATGGCTTGCAAACCACCACGTACATTCTCTGCCATATAAGCGGCGCTAAAAAGCGTGATCGCTACAAATGCGCGAATTACACCTTCAACACGTATTTCTGCTGGAAGGAATAGCGGCAGCATCAGATCCATCATAAAGAGAATGGTAATCAGAGGAACGCCACGAACAAGCTCGATAACGCCAACGGAGAACCAGCTAATAATCGGCAGTTTCGATTGACGCCCAAGCGCAAGAGCAACACCAATGGGGAAAGAGAAGATGATACCAATCACAGCAAGGAGAATGGTGAGCATCAGTCCGCCCCAAAGATCAGGTTTGACAGTTGGCAGGAATCCGGTCTCGCCTGTTAAACCGCCGATGAGTAAAATCCCAACGGGGAAATAGAGCAAGAGTGAAATAATAGACCAGTTCTTAAATTTTGGATTATCTCTTCGCCCTAAAATAATCCCGAGAAACCCGAATAGATCGAGAGCCAGGATCATCATGCGAATTGTTGGGCTAAAAGGCAATAGAGCTAAGAAAACCGGAATGCCCAATAGAACATAACCTGCTTTTTCTTTTCCCTTAACCCAAGCTCCCCATGTAAAACCCACCACAGCAGCAAGCAGGTAAAGAACCACCCACACACGCCAAAGTTCTTCAGCGGGATAACGCCCTACCATGAATAGCTTGAGGTTATCTGCAATTACTGTCCATTTAGCTACACTAAAACCCCAGCTAAGCGAGGGTTTTAGCATGGCATAGGTTAGCCATATTGCAATAATCGTGAGAATAGAATCGCCAATTGAGCCAAAGAGATTACGTCTTAGCCATCCCAGAACCGTATATCGCTCAGTGGGGGGCGCAAGGACTTCAGTTGTAGAAGTTGTCATAATTATCGCTCCACCAGTTTAATTTTGTCGTTGTACCAGTTCATAAACACAGATGTCAGCAAACTGCTTAGGAGGTATAGTCCCATCATCAAAGCAATGACTTCAACTGCACGACCTGACTGGTTAAGAGATGTGCCGCCAATTGCGAAGAGATCGGGAAAACCGATTGCTACAGCAAGAGATGAGTTCTTGGTCAGGTTAAGATATTGGCTCGTCAAAGGTGGGACAATCACGCGCATAGCCTGTGGGAAGATAACCAGTCTCAGGGTTTGGAAACTGGTTAAGCCTAAGGCTTTCGCAGCTTCGTGCTGTCCCTTCGAGACAGACATAATCCCGGCGCGCACAATTTCACCAACGAAGGCGGCTGTATAAATGACCAAGCCCGAGAGCAGTGCCATGAATTCTGGCGAAAATACATACCCTCCCGTGAAGTTCAATCCTTTCAATGCCGGATATTCTATTTCTAATGGCGATTGCGGTAAAACAAGCCAGCCTACCATTGCCAAAACCAGGAAAGTGAGAGGCACCCAAAGAATTCTTAGTGGTGGACGTCCAGTGCGATCTCCAATTACCTTAAGTCGCCATGATACAACGATCGACACAACCAAGGCTAGGAACAAAATTATCAGATAGCTTGCCCAGGTCTCTGTCGGGATGCCCCAAGGGACAGCAATTCCACGATTGCTCAAGAAGATAGGGCCAAACGTAATTGCTTCTTTTACACGCGGGAGTGTAATAAAAACACCGCTATACCAAAAAACCAACAAAACCAGAAGGGGAATATTACGAAGGATTTCTAGATAAATACTAGAAAGTTTCGCAACCAAAAAGTTTTTAGACAGCCTGGAGACACCGAGAATGACACCAAATATCGTAGCAAAAAAGATGCCAAAGATGCTAACGTAAATTGTATTGAGAATGCCTACAACCAGAGCTCTGGCATAACTGTCAGAGCGAACATAATTTATCAGGCTTTCACCAATATCAAAGCCTGCGGTTCGCCCCAAGAACTCAAAACTTGGCGTCATTCCCTGAGCCGCCAAGGCAGTGATCATATTATTATAGAGATAATAGAAGAAGCTAACAGCAACAACGAGAAAAACTATTTGCCCCAAAACACGCAAGACACGCTCGTCTCGCCAAAAAGGAATAGCCTCTTCGGTACTGTACTTTGTTTTTGCCATAAGGAAAACTCCCAAAGAGATAGCTGGGGTGAAACTAGATCCCCGTCAAGGCATTTGCCTTGGTAAAAAGAAAGGCTGAGAAAAACGCGGTCGCTTTCTCAGCCTCATTCCCTTACCTACAGATATTTGAACAAAACATAAGCAAAGGAAACTAACAAAGACAGGGAAGGTTTATCACCTTCCCTGTCTTTTAGTAATTCAGCTTAGCGCCAAGCGGGAGCGAAAAGTAAGCCACCGTCTGTGTAGAGGCTGTTCAAGCCACGGGGGATGTAGGTCAGAGTATCAGGACCAAGGTTGCGGTCGTAGATCTCAGCATAGTTACCAACTTGGGAAACAACATTGTAAGCCCAGTCAGCGTCAAGACCTAAGAAAGCACCCAATTCGCCTTCGGTACCGAAGAAAGATTTCTCACGGGGGTTGGCAGTGCTAGCCATCATATCGCCAGCGTTAGCAGCGGTAATGCCATGCTCTTCTGCGAAGAAGGTGGCAAAAACGGTCCATTGAACGATATCAAACCACTGGTCGTCGCCGTGGCGAACAACTGGTCCGAGCGGTTCTTTGGAGATGGTTTCGTCCATGATCACGTGATCATCAGGAACGGTCAACAGAATTTGGCGAGCAACCAAACCAGATTTATCGGTGGTGTAGGCATCGCAGCGACCTTCTTCGTAAGTGGTCCAGCCGGTTTCTACATCTTCGTAAACAACAGGTTCGTAGCTGAGACCGCGGGCAGCCATCGTATCAGCCAAGTTGGCTTCGGTGGTTGTGCCGGTTTGGACACAAACAGTGCCGCCATCGAGGTCTTCGAGAGTGTTGATACCGTCAGCTTTGCGGACGATGAAACCTTGACCATCATAGAAAGTGGTTGCAACAAAGTTTGCACCAAGATCGGTGTCACGAGAGAGCGTCCAGGTGGTGTTACGGATCAGGACGTCAATTTCGCCACTCTGGAGAGCGGTGAAGCGCTCTTGGGAGCTAAGGGGGCGAATTTCGTATGCTTCAGCATCGCCGAATACAGCAGCGGCAACGGCTTTGCAGAAATCAATATCAAAGCCAGTGAAGGTGCCTTCGGTATCAAGGAAACCAAAACCAGGAACGCCGGAATTACCGCCACAGATTACGTGACCACGGGCTTGGACGGTTGCCAAGGTGTCGCCAGAGGCGGCAGGTGCGGGACCTTCGGTCTCGCCAGGTGCAGCAGCAGCTTCTTCAGCAGGTGCTTCAACAGCAGCAGCTTCTTCAGCGGGTGCTTCAGGAGCGGCAGCGCCGCCACAAGCGGCAAGGACCATGCTCAAAACGATCAACAGAGCAAAAACAGGGAATAACTTACGGGACATATCTATCTCCTCCGAGAAAGTGATTTACACAAACAATCCTAAACTAAAAGCACTGCAACCTGGCAAATTCTTCTACAAAGTATATGCAAAGCTACAACTTTCTTAATGTTTTTTATGGCGTTCAAGCAGGAAGGTATTTGTGTAAGCGAATATAATCTGCAATTATAGGGGAAAGAACTTCATACAGCAAGAAAAGAAAAGCATCTTTATATAAATTTTACATAAAAAAAACAACCACTTGCTAGGAAAGAAAAGCGGGAGTATAACCTTTCCAATAAACGAAGTTTCTTTTTTAAAACAGGAGAAAAGATGAAAATATTACTTCTAGGCGTAGGGCTACAAGGGAAGGCTGCCCTCCACGATCTTGCCGAAAGCGCCAATATTAGCGAAATCGTCGCTGCTGATGCAAATTATGCGAACTTAACGGCTTATGTGAAAAGCCCCAAGATAACTCCCGTTCAATTAGATGTTCAGGATCATCGAGCGGTTTCCGAGCAAATGGAAAAGGTGGATGCTGTCATCGTTCTTCTTCCGCAGGGATTTCGTGTGGAGATGTTGAAGCTCGCCATCGAAAATGGGATTCATTTCGTTGAAACATCCTACGCCCTGCCTGAGTATGCGGACTTGGGTCAACTTGCTGAGGCGAAAGGAATCACGATTCTGCCCGAATGCGGACTCGACCCCGGCATCGACCTGGTTCTCGCTGGACAAGCCATCCGTGAACTCGACGAAGTCTACGAACTGCACGCCTACGGGACAGGCGTCCCTGAGCCTGCTGCGGCTGACAACCCGATCAATTACAAAGTCTCGTGGACTTTTGCTGGCGTACTCAGTGCCTATCAGCGTCCCGCGAAAATGCTCAAAGATGGAGCCGTGATCAATCTCTCACCGAGTCAGATGTTCTCTCCTGAGAACATGCATAGGGTCACGCTCGATACACTCGGCGAAATGGAAGCCTACTATAACGGCGACGCGGTCAAATATCTCGATGTCTTCGGCATCCGCGAGACAATTGTCAGCACAGGCAGATACTCGCTACGCTGGCTGGGGCATGCTGCCTTTTGGAAGAAGATGGTCGATTTGGGCTTCTTAAAAGAAGAGCCTGTTTTAGTGAATGGGCAAGAAGTTTCGCCGCGCCAA
>Ga0209361_1000993_pt1 | contig 21617 bp, 17 predicted proteins | sample SaaInlV_200m_DNA_3_FD_184657 | JGI IMG/M metagenome (GOLD analysis project Ga0209361, IMG submission 184657) | Marine microbial communities from expanding oxygen minimum zones in the Saanich Inlet - SI037_S4LV_200m_DNA (SPAdes) (version 2) | ecosystem: Environmental > Aquatic > Marine >... | reverse complement strand
TTGAAGCTCTTACCCGCCAGAAATAGTCTGTTGAAGGTGTTAATGTAGTCAATACAGCTTCTGAATTGCCTTTTATATATGATTGCGGATTAATAGTAAAATCCTGACTGGAATCAATCTCAATTTCATATTTGCTTGCGCCAAAAGCATCACTCCATTCAAAAGTCAATGATGCAAACTCCTGATTTTTTGAATTATAAGAAGGCATCTGCAAAACAAAGTTTTCCAAAGAATTTGTTGTGAAACTCCATACAGAACTAAAGGATCCCCAATTTGTACCATCCGATGCCCTAACACGCCAGTAGTAGGTTTTATCAGGATCTAACTTTGTCATGGTATAATCTGAAGAAACAACTGCAATGGTTTGTTGACTACCTGTAAAAGTAGAATTCGAATCAATTTCAAATTCATAATTGGTAGCACCAAAAGCATCCATCCAATCAAATTTTATAGTTTCATAATTAATTTCAGTATCATTATTTGATGGAGAAAGCAGTTTTATATCATTTAGTTGGGCTTGATCATTACCTAAAATTCGTGCAATGGCAATATCTTTTTTGCTATAGCCCACAACCACAATTTTATTGTCCGTTTGAATGGCCAGATCGTAGCATTCATTAAGACTATTGTTATCGAACTTAAATGCTAATTTCCCATCTGTATCAAAACTAGTATCCAAAGATTCATCTGCATTAATTCGAACAATTGCAAACTCTTTACTGGCAGAATTACCTGTTGAGCCGGCCATCACAAATTTCCCATTATCGTCTTCCTTAATTCCATAGGCAATGTCATCCAACAGAGTTCCATAATCCGCTTTAGCTGACCAAGCGCCAACACCACCATCTTCCTCTGCTTCAAAAACAGAAAAATCATAATAGATAGAAGTTATCGAACCTCCTCCTGCAATTAACATTTTGTTATTTGACTTTAACAACATCGCATAAGCTCTATCATTTCCATTAAAATTACCATTGTAAACATTCACACCATCTAATGAAAACGTATTATCCATGCTTCCATCCGCATTAATCCTACAGGCCCAATAGTCTGAACTCCATTGCATAGAAGGAAAATCTCGCCAGCCCACTGCAGATATTTTTCCATTAGGCTGAACAGCTAAATCCTCGACAGAAAAGTAGTATTGATAATCCAAACTTGTTATCCATAATAATCGAATTCCATTTGCATTAAAGGTTGTATCCAAAGAACCATTGCTGAGGTAACGAGCAACTACAGGTTTCGAATTTGTTGAGTTGATAATAGTAGTTCCTCCTACGATTATTTTTCCTGTTAAGTGATGAATTTTGGCCACATGAATTTCGTCTTGTTGAGAAGCTTCAAAATCGGTTAATACAACTCCATTGCTTCCAAAACTACTATCAATAATACCATTCGTATGATACCTAACCAAAGCCGCATCTTTACTACTCCCATTATCGCTATAACCTGCAAGAATTAATTTGCCGTCTGTCTGAAGAGATAGACTATATGCCACATCGTCACTTCCTAATTGCAAGTCAGTTTTAACAATACCATTCAACCCAAATGTACTATCATACGTTCCATCTGTTTTGAGGCGAATACAAAAGAAATCTTTCCCGCTCACAGAACTACTCGCATATCCAGCCACTACAATTTTCCCATCTGCTTGTATAACAACACTATTTGCAACATCCTGCTGTCCGACAATACCAATTAGTAATTTTCCATTAATACCAAAATCAGGATCAAGAGTGCCAGCAGGTTGAGAAAACAACCCTATTGACAATAACATAATAATTCCTGTGAGCAGCTGTTTCATCTATTTATATTTTAAGAAATTGATATGAAAATTTAATTGATATTACCACTAAAAAGAAGTTCAGCAGTTCACTATGCAATTTACGAGATTTCACGTTTAGGGAAAAGAAAAAAAGACTAATAAATAGCAAATCAGAAGTGTCTAATTTCTACATACTAATCCACTGTCTGGCCATTTGACCAGTTATTTAAATTTGGATTTGATGGTGATTTCTTATTTACCAAATACGTGATTATCGCTCACGTGAAAGGTTGTATAAAAATTAAGGAAATTATCCTTTAAATCACCAAGAAAATCAAGAAACTCGGCAGCTCTGTTTGACAATTCTTTATTCGCATTGTCAAGTTTTATGCCTTCCTCAGAACCTTGTGCTGAACCGTTCAGCTCAACAATCTTGTTTCTTAAAATTTTATAATCTTTGATTAATCGATCAGCAACCTCCCTATAGACAATTATTTTGTTCTGATATTGCTCAATTTCCGACATAAACTCTTCGTTTGAGTAATACTTCACCATTTTGTCGAGGTTCTCCTGTAAGATAACTAGTTCATCTTTGTGAAGACGGATCTTATTGATCCACAGTCTCTGATCGAAATGCAACTCGTTAACATCTGTAGCAGAGCTAACAGTCTCGCTTCCGTTTACAATCATATGTTGAATATCATTTTTAAAACATGAAAAACTCACTAATAAGACAATTCAATTTAGTGATAATTAATGATTTAGGAGAATTAATTTGCATTTAGCAGTAATATGTATGAATACTGCGTTTGATAATATTTTTCCTAAACATGAACCGATTTGGATGCAATTTCTTTACCACTTTGGAATGCTTTGATATTTTTTTGAACGATATCTTCACCTTTTTTTCCAAAGATTGCCCGCATTGCCTCTTCATATTCAGCATCTTCAAATCCCAGGAAGAGAGAAGCGGCACCAAGAATCACCATATTGGCACTACGAATCGTACCTGATTCCTTAGCCAACTTTTCTGCATCGATAAGAACGTGTTGTGGTTGTGTTCTGATAATTTTATGAATTTCCTCAACATCCGGATAATTAGATACATTTTTGAAAGGGGTTTCATTGGTAACGATCCATCCTGTTTCTGAAAGCCATGGGAGGTAGCGTAGCGATTCTAATGGCTCAACAGAAAGAATCATATCTGCCTTTCCCTTTGGGATAAGATCAGATGCAACTGGCTTATCAGAAATACGCAAATGTGAAGAAACATCTCCTCCTCGCTGACTCATACCATGTACTTCAGATTGCTTTAAAAACAAATCCTTTTTTACAGCAATGTAACCAATAACTGTTGCGATGGAAAGAATTCCCTGCCCTCCTACTCCGGCTAAAATTATATCTTTTTTCATGCTATCTATATTGTGCTATTATATAAGATTTATATTTTCACCTCAGCTGCTTTTAAGGCTGCCTTGGCTTTCAACTTACTACCAATTGTTTGAATACACTCTCTGCGTGGAATCACTACAGAAACTCCTTGATAAGCTAACTCTTCTTTAATTGCTTTAACATTTTCTTCGTGGTATTTTTTCAATGGAGTTAACACACGAATATGTGCCTCTTCAACGCCAATACCTTTGCAAATTTGCTCAATTTTACCTAGTCCGGCAGATGGTTGACCACCAGTCATTCCTGTTGTTTCATTGTCAAGAATTAAAACTGTGATAGGTGATTTATCATTCACTGCATCTAATAAACCGGTTATGCCTGAATGTGTAAAAGTGCTATCACCAATAACGGCAACAGCAGGTATTTCTCCAGCATCAGCTAATCCTTTTGCCATTGTAATAGATGCACCCATATCTACACAAGAATTGATACTATGAAAAGGTGGTAATGCAGCCAATGTATAACAACCAATATCTGCCATAACCCGACCTTTAGAATAGTCGCTAAGCGCCTCGTTCAAAGCAACATACGAGTCTATATGTGAACAGCCTGGACAAAAAGATGGAGGACGACTTACTACAATATCGGGCACTTCGGCACCAAATTTTTCATTTAAATTTAAAGCTTTGGCAACAATATTTGAATTCAATTCACCATCTCGTGGAACAGTACCATCCAAACGTCCTTGAATTTTCTTGCCTTTGGCCAACATGCCATTTAATAGCTCCTCAACAATCGGATAACCATCTTCTAAAACAAGTATCTCATCGCAATCATTGTATAGTCTATTAACCAATTCGGTTGGAATAGGATATTGCGATATTTTTAATAAAGGGTGAGGCACTTTCTGATCTTCAAAATTTTCAACCAGATAGTTATAAGCTAGCCCACAAGCAATAATACCAAGCTTTTTATCATTCCCATCAATATATTGATTAAGACCTGAGTGAACACTTTCTTTTTCCAGATCGTTTTGCTTAGCTAACAAATCCTTGTATTGCTTTCTTGCGATTGAAGGAAGCAGAACATATTGTCTTAAATTCCCGGGAAGTTTCAGTAAGTTCTGCTCTCTTATCTCTTTTCGTTGAACACCAGCTCTTGAATGTGCTAAACGTGTTGTAATCCGGAATAACACAGGAATGGAAAACCTTTCTGATAACTCATAAGCATAATGAACCATATCATAAGCTTCTTGCTGACTTGATGGTTCAAAAACAGGCATCAAAGAAAATTTTCCATAATACCTTGAATCCTGCTCATTTTGAGAGGAATGCATACTGGGATCATCAGCAACAACAATGATTAAGCCTCCATTGGCACCTGTAATGGTTGAATTCATGAATGGATCGGCAGCTACATTCAAACCCACATGCTTCATGCATGCCATGGCTCTTTTTCCTGCATATGACATTCCCATAGCCATTTCCAATGCTGTTTTTTCATTGACAGCCCATTGGTATTTCACACCCAGTTCCTTCGCTTCTTGATTACGTTCTACGTATTCGGTAATTTCTGTTGAGGGTGTACCTGGATAGGCATATATCCCACTTAAACCTGCATCTATTGCTCCTTGCGCAATAGCCTCATCTCCTAACAATAACAGTTTTTGCATCAGACTTTATAATTTAAATTGATGATCCAATATTTTTTGAGTTCAGCAAAAGTAGTGAATATTTGAATTTCTGCATTGCCAACTGATAGGTTTGTGGCAAGCAAAAAAAAACTCCTTCAGATTTTCCGAAGGAGTTTGTATTTTAAAAGATAAACTATCTATTTCTTTTTACAACAGCTTGTCTTAGGACAAGTCTTTGTTTCTGGACAGCTCGTTTTTGTAGATGCCAATGCTGGCTTATAGCCTAATTTTTCAATTGATTTCTTAATAGTTTCTACAGTCGTTTTTGATGGATTGTATGTTACAGTAACCAATTTTTTCTCGACATTAACAACACAGTCCTTTACGCCTTTTTCATAAGCCATTGCTTTTCCAATTTTTTCCTTGCAACTATTGCAGGTAACATCTACTGAATAAGTGACTTTTTTATACTTTGTATCAGTTTTTGTAGAAGTTTGGGCAACTGATAAATTTGCTATCATCACTGAAAATAAAGTCAGTGTTAATATGGCTGTGATTCTGATTTTTTTCATATTTAATAATGAAGTTGTTCAAAGTTGACGCAATAAAATTACTGTAAAAGCCAATAGATGCAATGCTTTCCAATGAGTTTTGTTTGTTTCAAAACGTACCAGAATTGCCTTGTAAGCATCCAACCAAGCATTTGTCCTTTCTATAACAAACCTACTTTTGTATAATAAGTCATCAAAAAGGTAATCTCTTTCGCTGTTGTTTCTTTTATTATGGTCAATGTTTCCAACAATTTCGTTTTCACCACAATAACTGCGAAAGCCTTCTGTGTCAAAGCCTGAATCCGCATTTAAAAACAGCCCTTCTGTTCTTATGTCTGCTTTTTGGATATCCTCTACCATTCTGGCTACGGTTTTTTCTAATTCAAATGCATCGTTATGATTACCTGAAATAGGGTCGCTACATGCCAAAGGAATGCCGCAGCTATCTGTTATGATCAACATGTTGCTCGTCTTGCTTTTCTTTCTCCCTTGGTAACCTACGGCTTCTCCTCCTCGCTTTGCTGGGGTGTGAGTGCCATCCAGTTGAATACTTGACATGTCTAATAAATGCTTGTATTTGTTTAATACCATTTGCCAAACAGCATCCCAACTTCCATTCTTACACCATTTTTGATAATGATAGTAAACACTGTTCCATTTATATTTTTTCCTAAAAAATTGTTTCATGGGCAACTCTCTCCACTGACATCCGGTTTTTAACCTAAATAATATAGCTTCTACTACTTGACAACAATTTACTCGGCAATTGTCCTGTGAATTTCCAAAGTTCAGTCTTGGACAGATCTCTTTTTTATTATACCTTTACTTAACATATATTTTTTTACACCAATGATATTAATCTTTATTTTGGTATCATTGGTGTTTTATCAACATTCGACTTTGAACAACTTCATATTGTAAATGATGATTTTGTAGTTTTTCTGTTGTAATTTGAGTAATATTATTGTTTAGTAATAAATGAAATATTAGATCCCTTTTATTCTAAGCGATACATTGACATGTGTATCACAAAAATAGCACGAATAACTGATTAAGGGTGAAATATATAGACTGACTTTTTACGGTTTAGATTTCTATTATTTCTTACTTTCGAGTCACTGAAGAAATCATGCGTTGAAATAGATAGTAAGGCTTATGCTGAATATTAATTGTTATAAAAAAAGTGATGTTGATTGGATTGGTGAAATTAATGTTGATGATCTGAGGAATAATCTAACTGTTATATTGCTTGCTAATAATAGTGAAATGAATAACTTACTGGATAAAACTTCACTATTAAACACATATGAATCTTCAAGATTTCATGCTTTTTTCAGGCAATCAGATAAACTTAATTTTCTTCTTTCAAGGATAATCCTAAAGTCAATTATCAGTCGCCTATGTCAGGTTGAATTAAGTGATATATTGATTAGTCAGGAAGAAAATGTTAAACCCAAAATTTTGTATCCCAGTACCAATCTCAATTTTAGCTTATCCCATGCCAAAGATTATGTGCTTGTTGGTTTTAGTTTGCAATCGCAAATTGGAGTTGATATTGAGTTTGTAAGACCTTCAAACAAAATAGAATTAATTGCAGCAAACTATTTTTCAGCACAAGAACAGGAAAACATTAAGGGAGATTTGCATCCTGAAAAAGTGTTTTTTGACTATTGGACTCGAAAAGAATCTGCTGTTAAGCTAATTGGGTTAGGACTTCTTGAGCAAATCCGTTCATTCGAAGTTTGCAATGAGGTTAATAATAATGAAATACCGATTGAAATTGACTTTCAACATATTTTTCTCAATTCTTTTACAATCAATGATTATCAAGGATGTATTGCCCTGTCTGAACAAACTGAAGGAATAAAGTTCATTCAACTTACTGAAGAAATTCTAAAATCCTGGCTTCCCTAATAACCTAAACATATTTTTTTTATAGGCTTCAACACCTGGCTGATCGAATGGATTAACGCCCAAAATATAGGCACTAACACCACAAGCCATTTCAAAGAAATAAATTAATTGACCAAGCACCTCTTCTGTAATTTCAGGCAATTCAATTTTTAAAACAGGAACATTTCCTGAATAATGAGCCTGTATTGTCGCTTCTTCTGCAATAAGGTTTATCTCGTGTAGTCTCTTGCCTTTTAGGTAATTCAAACCGTCAATATTCTCTGTGGAATCAGGTACAGTTAACTCTTTATTAATTTTACTAACACTTAAAACAGTTTCAAAGAGTATTCTTTGTCCATCTTGAATATACTGACCCAGCGAATGTAAATCTGTTGAAAAAATAGAACCTGCCGTGAAAATTCCTTTGCCATCTTTTCCTTCACTTTCACCAAACAATTGTTTCCACCATTCAATCAGGTAAAAAAGTTTTGGATTGAAAGAGGTCATTAGTTCAATATTAAAGCCTTTTTGAAGCAGTATATTGCGTAGTGCTGCATAGTGAAGAACAGGATTTGATACATGGTCTTTGTTTTCATGAAATTCGATATTTGCACCTTTTGCTCCCTCAATTAACTCATTTATGGAAAAGCCTGCAAATGCAATTGGTAACAATCCTACTGGCGATAATACCGAATATCTGCCTCCAATATCGTCTGCTATTTCAAATGTTTTATATTCTTCATTAGTTGAAAGCTGCTTAAGCGCACCTTTAGATATATCAGTAATGGCAACTATCCTTTTTCTTGCTTCTTTGAGTCCATATTTGCCTTCAATATGATTTTTCAATAAGCGAAAAGCAATGGCTGGTTCTGTGGTTGTCCCAGATTTTGAAATAACTGCAATACTATAATCAACATTGTCTAATTGCTCAATTAATTCAGCATGATATTCCTCACTAATTTGATGTCCTGCATAAATAATCCGATGCGATTTTGCTTCTTCAAAAGAAGGTGATAGAGCCTCAATAACTGCACGTGCACCTAAATATGAACCACCAATACCAATGACTACCAGAACAGATGATTGTTTTCTCAAGTACTCAGCAGTAACTTCAATATCACTGATAACATCTTGATTTAAAGATAATGGTAAATCAAGCCATCCCAGAAATTCATTTCCCTTACCCGTTTTATTACATAAATCCTGATGAGCATGAATAACTTTTTCTTTTAAAGATGCTAATTCTTCATCTGAAATGAAGTTTTTAATATAGGTTGAGTTTAGTGTAATCTGAGTCATGCGATTATATTAAAAAAGGGCAGTTCAAATTAAATAAAACTGCCCTTAAATCTATTTATTTAGTTATAATCCAAAAATACTCTCTGAAATTGGATGTATTTCCCATTTGATTTCTGAAAAGTTAAAATCAACTTTTTTCCAGTTTGGATGTCCTTTATCTTGCAGTTTGCCAATATTAGACTGGATTTCGCGAATAAGTTTGGTAATGAAGTTGTTCAAAGTTGACGCAATAAAATTACTGTAAAAGCCAATAGATGCAATGCTTTCCAATGAGTTTTGTTTGTTTCAAAACGTACCAGAATTGCCTTGTAAGCATCCAACCAAGCATTTGTCCTTTCTATAACAAACCTACTTTTGTATAATAAGTCATCAAAAAGGTAATCTCTTTCGCTGTTGTTTCTTTTATTATGGTCAATGTTTCCAACAATTTCGTTTTCACCACAATAACTGCGAAAGCCTTCTGTGTCAAAGCCTGAATCCGCATTTAAAAACAGCCCTTCTGTTCTTATGTCTGCTTTTTGGATATCCTCTACCATTCTGGCTACGGTTTTTTCTAATTCAAATGCATCGTTATGATTACCTGAAATAGGGTCGCTACATGCCAAAGGAATGCCGCAGCTATCTGTTATGATCAACATGTTGCTCGTCTTGCTTTTCTTTCTCCCTTGGTAACCTACGGCTTCTCCTCCTCGCTTTGCTGGGGTGTGAGTGCCATCCAGTTGAATACTTGACATGTCTAATAAATGCTTGTATTTGTTTAATACCATTTGCCAAACAGCATCCCAACTTCCATTCTTACACCATTTTTGATAATGATAGTAAACACTGTTCCATTTATATTTTTTCCTAAAAAATTGTTTCATGGGCAACTCTCTCCACTGACATCCGGTTTTTAACCTAAATAATATAGCTTCTACTACTTGACAACAATTTACTCGGCAATTGTCCTGTGAATTTCCAAAGTTCAGTCTTGGACAGATCTCTTTTTTATTATACCTTTACTTAACATATATTTTTTTACACCAATGATATTAATCTTTATTTTGGTATCATTGGTGTTTTATCAACATTCGACTTTGAACAACTTCAATATTTATTAAGGTTCAATAATACTAAAATAATTTCATTTTTATACCTAAATATATCTTACGGCCAATTACTGGACCCCATGTTCGGGTGGCATCAAAATTCAAACTAAAAGGTTCGTCATAAAACTCAATAGGTTCTGCTTGCGTAAAATTGGTCGCATTTTCAACTCCCAAGTAAACTTCCCAACTCTTGAATCGTCTGGTTACTTGCCCATTCATAATAAAAAATGAAGGACTGTATTCCTGAGGCATGATTATTTCAGCAGTATCCGTAAAAATTATCTTTATGGGTAATCTACTTTTATCGTTGTATTGTAAGGTGTAATCGAATTGCCATTTTTCCCATTTAGTGGAATAAGATAAACTCAATAATGCTTTTGACTTTTTACTCATCAACTTATCTTTTAACTCTCCTAAATAAGTTGTTTTAACATCATTGAAACGATAAGCCACAAGCACATCCAATCCTTCAAGTGGTTCAAATGAAAACTCTGCCTGTGCGCTATTGGCATAGGATTTACCATCGTAAAAGTTTAACATGCCATTCAACTCATAAATATGGATCAATTCGCCACAAACATCCATATCTACTATCATTTGCCTGATAAAATTGGTACGATAGAAATCAATATTCAATAAAGCTTTACGACCAAAAACCATTAAATCTCTGGAGAGAAATAAACCATAATTCCATGCTTCCTCCATGGTTTGTTCATCCTCAAAAATAATTTGCTTATTGGTTAATAGCAAACCCGTGTTTTCAGTTAAAATACTTGGAAAACGATAGCCCTTTCCTCCAGATGCCCGAATTGTTGTATTTTCATTTAATTTATAACGAACATGCAATCTGGGTGTGAAAATATTGCCAAAATGATTATGATAATCATCTCTTATACCTGCTATTAATGCGAATTTATCATTTGGCTTAAAAGTATATTCCAGAAAAACACCCGGAATAATATCCTCGCGTTGGAAGACCTGAGGATTGAGTGTATCCTGAGTCAATTTCTGATCATAATTATCATAAACAACAGAAGCACCAAGGGTATAATTATGAACACTGCTTCCAATGTAGGATTGATACAGAAAATTGCTATACCAACTACTTTGCTTGGCATCAAAATTATTTAAACCATAATAGGAGTTTTGCTCATGCAACTGAAATGAATGAATCATTGCCAAACTGGTATTTGCTTTCTTTTTTGACACATGACCAGCTTTCCAAAAAGCACTTAGCCTACGGGTATCGATTCCAATTCCGTATGCATTTCGTGTTCCCAAATCAGTTGATTCATTAAATCCAAGCTGACCTCCACCCTTTTGTTCGCTGATGTAATTAACACCAAATTGTGTCATTAATTTTTCACTTTTGTATTTCCAGCGGTTGAACACATTATATTGTCTGGAAGTTGGAATGTCTAAGAAACCATCTCCATTAAGATCAATCTTATTTTGAAATTCATTGGCATGGACGAATACCATCGTACTCCATTTCTTATTCAGTTTCCAGGCAGAATATAAATTACCTTCTACACGTTTAAAATTATTTCCAAATAAGTTTAAATAAAAGCGTTCTGCCGTATCTGGTTTTTTATATTCATAATTAATCTGCCCAGTTATTGATTCAAAACCATTTCGAACAGATGCTGTTCCCTTGCTAATGGATATTGATGACAACCAAGGTCCAGGTACAAAAGTTAATCCATAAACTCCAGCAATACCGCGCATTTCAGGAATATTCTCAAACTGCATTTGTGTGTAAACACCCGACAAACCCAACAGTTGAATTTGCTTGGCACCGGTTACTGCATCTGAATAACTTACATCCACAGAAGCATTTGTCTCAAAACTTTCAGCCAAATTGCAGCAAGCAGCTTTGGTCAGCTCGGAACTGGTAATTATTTGAGTTGCTATTGGATTTGTATTGGCATAAAATGAACTTCCTCGTTTTTCTTTTACTTCATATTCATCCAGATTAATGATCGCTTTTAGAACAATTTCCAAATTGTTTTGTCCATTCTTAATCTTTAAAGTATCAGATTGATAGCCTATAAAACTGACAACTAATGTCGTTGTTTTATTCTCTAAAAATCGAATCGAAAATGCTCCATTGTTTGTGGTAGCAGTTCCTTTGTTTGTTCCCATCCAATAGACACTAGCGCCAACCAGAGCTTCTTTTTTCCCTTCCAATTCACCATAGACATAACCTTTCAGATATTCTTCTGATTTTGAAGGATTCTGAGCTGCTAAGTCATGGGCTATAAAGCTTATTATTATAAGTAGTAATATTTGTTTCATTAATACATAATTATCTAATGATTACAAGATTTGTTTCGATCAGTATCACATCCACAATCTGCACCTCCACAGGAATGCTTCATCTCAGCATTTTTGTCAAGAAGCAATCTTATTCCCATAGCAGCCATCACAATAGCCACCAAAACTATGGAAACAAGTATTAATTTTACTAACATTCAATTTTTTTTGTTGTGAATAAAGATCTGAATTACCTAAAGCATCTATGCTAAATAGGCAAGAAGCTTATCTTTTCAAATTAGAAATACCTGATTTATGACACATTTATCCTGCTTAACTAGTGCTAACTTGTTATTATTCTTTATAAATGAAGAATTAATGTATCCTTGATACTCTTCAAATATCAGATAATCAGGCTTATGAAGAGTAGGATTATTTATAACTTGCTTGAAATCGACAATAGTTTTAAGGAAATCATGATCAAATTTCAGGTAAAGAATAGCATCACTACAACACGCTTTCTTTTCACCACTATATGAATTAGCATTCCAATTCATAGAAACGTCTACAACTTCACCATGACAATAGTGCAGGTCGATAGTAAAACCAGTGGTGATTACGAGAATCAATAAGGCTAATGTTATGTATGCAATTTTTTTTAGAATCATGAGACTTACTTACCTCAATTATATTGCCAAACATGTAGTTTTTTTAATGTTTGTAAAACAGCCTTAATCGGTCAGTTCATTATCCACTTTTTTCATCCATTCCGGTAGTTGTCTAGCTGCCGCCATTTCTTTATAGACAACACTTACCTCACGAGCAGGATTCCCATAATAAGTTGCATTTCCTTTTAAAGATTTTGTGACCAAAGAGGAAGACAATATGGTTGATTTGGCTCCAATTCGAATGGATTTAATAATGCCAACCTGACCCCAAACAGTTACATCATCTTCAATAATTGTTTTACCGGCTATACCTGTTTTGGCTGCGAACAAACAACGCTCACCAATTTCTACACCATGAGCAATATGAATCTGATTATCAATTTTAGTATGTTTTCCGATGATCGTATCACCCGAAACGCCTTTATCTACCGTACATCCTGATCCAATATGAACATCATCATGTATAATAACCCGCCCACAGGAAGGCCACTTTTCAAATTGAACTCCATCGCCTTTATAGTAAAAAGCATCACCTCCAATAACCGTATTTGATTTGATTTCCACCCTATCGCCTAAAATACTTCCATTATGAATACTAACGAATGGATGAATTATGCAGTTTTGGCCAATTTTTACATCAGGCGCAATATAAACGCCCGGAAAAATTTTCGTTCCAGCTCCTATTTCAGCTTGCTTATGTATAAGTTCACCATTTTGTGGAACGTCTTCTTCCACCCAAAATTTATTCACCAGCTTTTTATAATCATTAAACGGATTATCACTAATCAACAAAGATTTTCCTTCCGGGCAGTCAACCTCTTTATTGATTAAAATAATGGTGGCCGCTGAAGTCAGTGATTTTGTATAGTATTTTTCAATATCAACAAAGGTTAAATCGCCTGCTTCAACTTTATGAATTTCATTAATACCATGAATCAATCGTTGGCCATCACCCACAAAAGATATGTCAAGAATATCACTTGCCTCTTGAACAGTAATAGGTTTATTCAGCTTCATTGCTCTATAAATATCATTTATTTAAAGCTCAAACCTACATGAATTTTAAGAAGATTGAAACAGAATCTGATTACAAAAATGTATTCTTTCTATTGCTTAATAAATTTGGTATAAATGGGTTTATTCAGTTCACCACTCAATTTCAAAATATAAACACCCCTTGATAATGTTTCGATATTAAGGCGATCGTTTACTTGACTATTTAAAACAATCTCACCCTGTGTATTTATAAATGCTATATTTTCATAACCATTCAATAATTCTGGCTTTAAATAAATGAAATGACTGGCAGGATTGGGATATACAAGCATAAAATCATTCTCTTCATTTTCAAAAATAGTTGCTGGCAGATCCTCTAATAAATTTGACTCTTCAGCTTGTAAAATAACTTTTGTTGCCTGATCCTGAATGAAGGAAATTGCTATCATTTCATCCTTTTCCCAGTCGGGGTGATAAGCATATTTTCTGTTAATAGTTAGCGAATCACCCATGTTCATTAATGAAATACTACCGAAGTAAAGTGAAGCTCTAAAAACATCATGATGAACACTTTCTCCATTTGGAGATGCATAATTGATTTTCTTTTCAGCCAATTGTACATATAAATCCAACATATTTGAAGGATTGGTATCAATTTTAGAAATAGTGGTTTTAACATTAATTGAATCTATGCCATCTCTTTCCTGCATCACATTGATGCGAAATGCCGAATAAAGACCCAAGTGTGCATCCAAGTCAGTTGGTTTTATTGTAGGACTTTGAATTGGGATGACACTACCATTGACAACAACTCTTGGCGTGCTTCCATAAATGCCATAAAAGTTTGTTCTTGCATCATTTTCAGCCATATTATGCATCGAAAAAATGCATCCAGGATAAGGTCTGCTCGGATGATAAGCAATGTGTATCACATCCTGATGTTGATCAAGAAGTGAATATAAGGCTGGGTTTTTACTGGCACATACACTACACCAGCTATTGGTAAAATGCTCTACAATTGATCTTTGATTTGTTTGAGCATGCAAACGCATACTCATGAGTGCAAGCAAAATTAGATATACTGTCTTTTTCATCTGTTTATAATTGTTTTTTTAAGGTCAGATGGAACTCACATGATAATCATCCCTTTATGTGAGGAATATTTCACTCATGTTCGTTTCATATCCTATTTTCCCTCTTAGACGATGGAGGATTTATAACCTTACAAATTAATTCATTATTAAAAATCCATCCATGAGAATTGCAGTGTCAATTATATAAATGAAATAGTCATAATAAATTCAAATAGACGCCATATGGTTTATGATTTCGCCCGTATATTGTATTCAATTATAAAACAGTTTAACATGAGAAATTGGATTTTCAGCGGTATTTTCACACTCTTTCTAGTCGGCTATTTGTGTATTTACATCTACACAGATAAACAAGAAGTACCCACTCCCACTGAAATTGTCGAGGAAAAAGAAGGAAATTACAAAGATCGCTTAAGCTGGTTTGATGAAATGCATCGGGCAGAAGCAGGTTTGAACTGGCAAATGCAAGATATTAATTATAGATTAAATCGAAGTAGACATTATGCATCCTCCTTTAGAAGATCATCAAATTCGATTAGTCTGGCTGATGGTTTGGTAAAAGGATCGTGGTTTGAGAAAGGCAGTAAAAATCAATCAGGACGAATTCATTTAGCTGAATACGACACTTTCACAAATGAAATTATTTCAGCTTCATCCGGGGGTAACATTTGGATAGGAAATTTGGATGGTAGTAATTGGAAAAATATCAATGATCAATTCAAAATTCCAGATATTATTTCTGTCAGGGTTTTGTATGTGAATAATAACCGTAGAATATTGGTTTCTTCCGGTAAATTTGGTATCGAAGGAGTTTATTATACCGATAATGATGGGAAAAACTGGCAAATGGCAAATGGTCTGGCAAACATTGCAAATTGGGGAAATATCCACCGCATGGTCATTCCTTCAGAAAAACCGAACCACATTTATTTACTTGCTCAGGAGTGGGATGCAACAAACTGGGAAGCAATCACATCCATTTACAAATCAACAAGCAGTGGTGATAGTTTCACCCAAATATTAAGTTTTTCATCTGCAACTTATGGAAGTGTTTCCAAATTTGATTTGTGGTGCAACTACTATAATTCCTCCAATCCATACTTGCTCATTAATAATGAAATCAATATAATTCAAGCAGATAATCAGTTATCAACTGTTGGAAGTGCAAGCTATAATGAAAATGGCAATGTTTACTTATGCGGCTATCAAGATGCATCAGCTACTGTATTATATATCGCTGTCAAACAATCAAGTGGAACCGCTATTTACAAATCCGCTGATGGAGGTTCTGTATGGACCTACCAATCAGATGTATCTGAAAGTCCATTTAGAAGAAGTAGTTTTTGTTGTTCAAGCACCAACCCGAATAATTTATATTTCGGAGGTGTAAATTGTTACCGCAGTTACAATGGAGGTGCTGGCTGGACACAAGTTAATCTGTGGTCTCAATATTATGGAGATCCTGAAAATCTTTTGCATGCCGACATTCCCGGCATTAACTCTTTCGTTATACTCGATAAAGAAAAAGTGTTTATAAGCACCGATGGCGGTTTATATGTTTCAAATGATTCGCTGAAAAGCGTTAAGAACCTTTCTTTGCTAAATCATAATGTCAGTCAATATTACTCTACCTATACATGCCGCTTTGATCCCAATGTAGTACATGCTGGAAGTCAGGATCAGGGTTATCAGCGAAGTCTGGATCCAGGTAATATACTTTCATTCAAACAAATCATCAGTGGCGATTATGGACATATTGTATCAGGAGATTTAGGATCCAGCATATGGATGGTCTACCCGGGATTTGCCATTTATTATCCCAATATTAATTTGAGCACCAGTAGTAAACGTTGGGATTTTGCCATGTCAGGCAATTTCTGGATTCCTCCACTTTTAGAAGATACCAATGATCCTACAAAAGTATATTTAGCAGGTGGTAGCTCAGGTTCAGGATCTCACATATTTCATTTGAGTTACAATGGTGTTTCTGTTAGTGCTATAGAAGGAAGCTTTAATTTTAGCCGTAACAATTCGAAAATTTCAGCAATGGAATATTCGCCCTTGAATACAGATATTCGTTATGTTGTAAGCAGTAAGGGTGATTTTTACCTGTCGACTGATGCTGGCATAAACTGGACACTTCAATCATTTACACCTGATTTTGGTGCACATTATTTTTATGGAGCAGATATCTTGGCTTCAACTAAAGATACTGCAACTGTTTATATTGCTGGAAGCGGTTATTCTAATCCTGGGGTTTATGTGTCACACGATTATGGAAAAACTTTCACAGCTCTTGATTCTAACCTTCCATCTACCTTATTTTATAAAATTGTTACGGATAAAGAAGAAAAATATCTTTTTGCAGCTACTGAAGTCGGACCTTTTGTTTTTGCCTTGGAAACGAATACATGGTATGATTTAGCTGAAGGAATAGCTCCTGATCAAAACTATTGGTCAGTCGACTATATTCCGGCTATCAATACAGTGAGATTTGGAACTTACGGACGGGGAATATGGGATTTTGTGCTTTGTGATTCGAGTGAAGCTTGGGTTACTGCATCCTTTAGTAAGCATATTAACTTCCTGGATGTGCAGTTTCAAAACACCAGTATTAATGCAGATTCTTTCTATTGGGATTTTGGAGATGGAAACTTTTCAAACAGTGAAAATCCATCACATAGTTTCCCAACAGGCGGGAATTATGAAGTAAAGTTATTTGCCATCAACTCCTGTTTTACAGATAGCATAGTAATAGATTTATCCGTTTACAGTATTGGAATAAAGGAACAAAAAACAAATGCAGCTATTCAGGTTTACCCCAATCCATCAAATGGAAAATTTAGTCTTTCCTATCATACTAAATCAGCTGAAATCAGAGATATTTCCATCCAAATAGTGGATTTAAAAGGACAGCAGATTTATACTGAGAATTGTGAGGTCAATAACTCGAACTTCTTTAAAGAGTTTAATTTCGCCAAACTTAGTAGTGGAATTTACCTGATTCGAATTGAAGATGCAGGCGTTCTAAGCTATCAAACTGTGCTTATTCAATGATAAACAATTTTGCTTGAGTAAGAGATTAGTATTGACTTATTCACATAAACACGAGTTTTATTAACTTCGACTTATTATTTCAAGCATGCTATAAACGAAAATATCTACAACAAATAATTAAAACTGATGAAAACATATAAAATATCCTTACTCTTTCTCATTTCAATTTTTATTTTGTCGAGCATTTCCTGTGAAAAAGAAAGCACACCCGGCATACTTGAAGTTTTTGTCAAAGCAGATGGACAAAGGACAGCGAATGTGACAGTAAAATTGTATCGTAGCGAAGCAGGTAGAACAGCAGATAGCTTATTTATGTCAGAGGTAACACCTTCTGCAAATTTTGAAACCATTGGAGCAAAATTTCCAAATCTGACTTCACAAACATACTATATGAAGGTTAATTTTTCTAATGGATTGAGTTCATTCGAAGGTAGCGGACAGTATTACGTACCTCTAAATGAAACGACTACCTATGAAATTGTATGTACTAAAAAGCCAACCGGCAACCTGAAGGTTTTTATACGAAAAGATCTTCCTAGCGGAGTTTATATGGGTGGAATAACTGTAGACCTCTACACAAGCAAAGCAGATCAGGATGCTGCTACAAATCCTTTGCAGTCGAGTAATACATCCAGCATTAATCCAAATATAGATGGTGCTGTTTTCGACTACTTACCTTTTGCACGCTATTACCTGCGCTCCAATTTTGTTTCGGGTAGTAACGATTATGAAGGAAAAGGCGACTTGTTGGTTCCTATCAATACAACTACTTCCTTTCACTTGGTTTGTACTCAAATATAATCGATCGTTTTAATACTACATGAGATCGATAATATTGTATTTACATTAATTGAATTACTGTCTTAAACTGAAATAAGTCTTGTGATTCTTTGAGTTTTTGTGTCTTAGTGACTATTTTTATTATGTTTTATGCCACAATGACTCTAAGACTCGATTCCTTCTTGCTACAGGCAGGAATTTACCAAGCATATCAGGAAAAAGTGGAAAAGCAGTATTTCATTTTTCGAACTCACGTTTAATTATGCTGATAAGATAAACTTCAGATGTACTTTTTGTAGATGAAATCATTGTACATAAATAGCGCTCTTTCCATCCAAAAAGCTTTGCTAAATTTGTAGCAACAAAAAAATCATTTTCATGGACCAACAAATCAATTGGAGTACAATTAAAAAGTATCAGGAAATCCTTTTCACATTTCATGAAGGTATTGCTAAAATCAGTATCAACAGACCTGAAAAACACAATGCATTTACGCCACTTACCGTTAGTGAAATGATTGATGCCATGCACATTTGCCGAACTGATCCCAAAATAGATGTAATCATTTTAACGGGTGAAGGAGGCAAAGCATTTTGTAGTGGAGGCGATCAATCAATTCGTGGACATGGAGGTTATATATCAGACGAAGGAACACCTCATTTGAATGTGCTCGATCTTCAGAAAATGATTCGTTCTATTCCAAAAGCTGTGATTGCCATGGTAGCTGGCTGGTCAATTGGAGGAGGCCATGTGTTGCATATTATGTGCGACTTAACCATTGCCGCTGAAAATGCTAAATTTGGACAAACAGGACCGAAGGTTGGAAGTTTTGATGGAGGTTTTGGCGCCTCTTATTTAGCGCGTATTGTAGGCCAGAAAAAAGCACGTGAAATTTGGTTTTTATGTGATCAATATGATGCACATGAAGCTAAAGATATGGGATTGGTCAATAAAGTTGTTCCACTAGTTTCGCTTGAAGAAACAACTGTTCAATGGTGTAAAAAGATTCAACAGAAAAGTCCTTTGGCTATTCGGGCATTAAAATCAGCTTTTAATGCAGACCTCGATGGACAAGCTGGCATACAGGAATTAGCAGGAAACGCGACTTTGCTTTACTATTTATCAGATGAAGCCAAAGAAGGGAAAAATGCTTTTCTTGAAAAAAGAGATCCTGATTTTAGTAAGTTTCCAAAGTTTCCTTAGTGTGTATTTTAGTCGTAGGCTGACTATAAGTCTTGCTACAACCGAATTTTACTAACACTTACTGTCTGAAGTCTGTTGCAAGACATTGCAGCTTAGGAACTACATACTTGATTGCAAAAATAATTTTCTTTCGTTTCTCACTCTATCTGTAGTCTGTTGTGAGGCATTGCAGCTTGGGGACTACAGACTTGAATGCATAAAAGTTTCCTTTAGTTTCATTTTCACTCAATACCTCAGCTTACTTCACTAATTTTCTTCATTTTTACATAACTTTGAGAGGACTAATGCCTCTTGATTATGCTTGAAAATATTTCAAATGAGAAGGTTTTCTTTTTAGATATTGAAACCGTGCCTCAATACAATGGATATGAAAATCTTCCTGAAAATTCTAAAAAATTTTGGGATCATAAAGCTGAATTCATCAAAACAAAAGATCTGGATCAAAGTCCGGAAGAAATATATCAACGGGCTGGAATTTATGCTGAATTTGGTAAAATTATTTGCATTTCAGTTGGATTGTTTTCTTTCAAAAATGGCAAGCTTCAATTTAGGGTTAAATCCTTTTATGGTGATGATGAAAAAGAAATTCTTCAAAGCTTTAATCAGTTAATGTCGACCTATTTTAATATCAAAAGCAACTATTTATGTGCGCACAATGGAAAAGAATTTGACTTTCCATATATTTCAAGGCGATTAATTATTAATGGCTTAACACTTCCAGAAGCATTGGATATACAGGGGAAAAAACCTTGGGAAACTGAGCATTTACTAGACACAATGCATTTGTGGCGATTTGGCGATTATAAAAGCTATACCGGGCTCAATCTGTTGTGCAATATCATGGATATTCCTACGCCCAAAGACGACATTGAAGGCAAGGATGTGTGGCAAGTATATTGGAAAGAAAAGAATATCAAAAGAATTGTAAACTATTGCGAAAAAGATGTAGTCGCTATCGCTCGTCTGTTTCAACGATTTAAAGGGATAGCCTTACTGAAAGAGGAAGATATTGAAATAATTGATTCATAGCAGGTGAATTTTAATACAATGAAGAAAGTTGTTATACTAAGTGGAGCCGGAATAAGTGCCGAAAGCGGTATTCAAACATATCGCGACAGTGATGGTTTGTGGAACCAATATGATTTCATGGAATTAGCCTCCCCACAAGGGTGGGCAAAACACCCAGAAGTAGTGCTTGATTTTTATACAGCACAAAGAAAAATAGTTCGTATAGCAAAACCAAACGATGCACACACTTATCTAAAAAAACTGGAAGAAAAATTCGATGTTACCGTAATTACTCAAAATGTAGATGATTTACACGAAAAGGCTGGTTCATCGAATATCGTGCATTTGCATGGTGAAATAATGAAGGCAAAAAGTGTACATGACGATAACTTGGTTTATGATTTAGGAGATAAAGACATAAAAATGGGCGATTTATGTGAACAAGGATACCAACTTCGTCCACATGTTGTGTGGTATGGCGAAATGGTTCCTATGATTTCCGAAGCTGCCCGAATTGCTTCTTCAGCAGACATTTTTATAATCATAGGCACTGCATTAACAGTTTACCCCGCAGCCAGTTTAATTGGCAGTGTTCCACAAGAAGCTCAAAAATATATTATCGATAAAGACATCCCAAAAATATCCTCATATCCCAATCTGCATTTTATTGAGAAACCTGCAACTGAAGGTGTGAAAGAATTAGTTTTAGAATTATTAAACGAAGTATAATGCAGCAAGCTCCCCAAAAGAGATGGATTCCAAAAGAAATTCCAAATCGGGAAATCATACAAAAATTATCTACCGACCTACATGTGAATGAAGTATTATCCACGCTGATAGCTCAAAGAGGAATCGATTCTTTTGAAGAGGCAAAGAAATATTTTAACCCAACAGTCGAAAATTTACATGATCCTTTTTTAATGAAGGACATGGA
>Ga0209361_1000979_pt1 | contig 21843 bp, 22 predicted proteins | sample SaaInlV_200m_DNA_3_FD_184657 | JGI IMG/M metagenome (GOLD analysis project Ga0209361, IMG submission 184657) | Marine microbial communities from expanding oxygen minimum zones in the Saanich Inlet - SI037_S4LV_200m_DNA (SPAdes) (version 2) | ecosystem: Environmental > Aquatic > Marine >... | reverse complement strand
AATTGGCAAAACTCCCAGAGTTTTTTTAGCTCATCTTTGAAATAAATGGTCCCGATCTCTGTAGAGTTGGAAATATAGACCATTCTCTGCTTTAGCTGATGTGGTCTCCGAGGGTGTGCATCAAGGATTTGCTGGATATCTTCGGGAGTTAACTTTCCATCTGCTGTCTCTGCTGAATTGACCTTATGACCTGTTGCCTCCACTGCGCCCGTTTCATTGTCGAAGATATGCCCGGTGTTGGCGGAGATCACGCTTTCGTGCGGTCTTAGAAAGGCTGATGCGACAACAAGGTTTGCCTGTGTGCCTCCGCTGATAAAAAAGACTTTTGATCGCGGCGAGCGTGTTTTTTCTAAAATGAGATTTGCCGCTTTTTTTGAATACTCATCGAAACCATAGCCGTCTTGTTGTACAAGGTTTGTCTTGGTCAGCGCCTCCAAAACTCTGGGATGGCAACCTTCAGAATAATCATTTTTGAAAGAAATTTTCATATTTTCCTTTTCTGCGTTGGGTAACTTTTCAATTTGATCTGTGCATAAACAGAATTTTACCGCTGGTTTTGTTTATGGCTAGATATTTCGCTAAACTCGTTTTTTAGAGGTAAGTTTTATCCCAAGCCCAACAAGCACCATGCTGTATCCATTGCTCAATATTCTTTCCATTATTTTCGCTTATCCAAACACTGTCGTTTTCTGTTTCTGCATACAAAATATTGGTTCTCTTCGTCCGTTTCGGTCGAGTATTTTAGAGATTGTTAGCGTATGATCAATCTGCTCTCACTAAATGGGCACGGAAACTAAGAATATTATCGTAACAGTGCACAAAGTTTTCAAGAAATCAAGTAAGAAGTAGCTGATATATTCCGTCTATACTGGGTGGAGAATAAAACTATGGACATAATAATAAAATCAAAAACCTTTATCCAAAAGCACGGAAGTAAATTCCCCGCGTTGCTTTTCTGGCTGGGGCTGATCGTAGCCTATAACGCGTACGCAAATGCGCAAGGATTATCTCCTTTGGAAGTTATCCAGCAGTTGCTTGGCTTCATGCAAACCGGCTTCTGGGGCGTGCTGATCTATATCGTGCTTTACGCTATCAGACCGCTGATCTTATTCCCTTCAACAGTATTGACATTGGCTGGTGGATTCGTTTTCGGACCTGTTTTGGGCGTGCTCTACACCATCATCGCGAGTAATATCTCATCGACGATCGCCTTCTACGTAGGGCAGTTTTTCGGCGAGGGCTTATTCAAGGATGATGGCTCGGACGGATTGCTGCAACGCTACGCCCGTCGAATGCGTGAGAATAGCTTCGAGACGGTCATGACGATGCGCTTCATCTTTTTGCCCTATGATGCAGTCAGCTATTTGGCGGGATTTTTACGCATCAAATATCTGCCCTTTATTCTGGCGACCGCGCTCGGCTCTATCCCCGGGACGATTGCTTTCGTTGGCTTTGGCGCATCGGTGGAGAGTTTTGATGGGGGCTTGCCATCACTTAACCCCGTTACGCTCGGTGTATCTCTCGCAATTTTTATTGTGAGCATTGCGCTTTCGCGATTATTTAAGAAGAAGGAAGGGCAGACTTCCGAAGTTTTAAAAACTTCAGAAGTCTAATTGAAGTAGATGTGCATTGCATCCGCTTTTGGATGCGTTGCACAGCGGGTCAAAATACTCATGTTTTGCAAAGCCGACCTGCAACGCACCTTAAAGGTGCAATGCAGGTCTATCATCTAAAGGACACCACTATGAAAACACATTTTCAAACCATTGTAATCGGGGCTGGCTCGGGCGGGATGACCGTTGCTATCGGCTTGGCGGCGTTGGGAAAAGAAGTCGCGTTGATCGAGGGGCATCACGTTGGAGGTGATTGCACCAACGTGGGCTGTGTGCCATCAAAGACACTCATTCATCTCGCGAAGAATTTCAAAAATGGTGCAAACCCCGATGAAGTTTTGCAGGAAACTATCCGCAAGCGCGATTTTCTCCGCGATAAAGAAACCGAAGAAATCAAAGAGATCGAGAACCTGACCTTTATCGAAGGGATGGCAAAATTCTCTGCGGCAAAAACGCTTGACGTGACCAATAGTGCAGGCGAAACGCAGCAAATTACTGCTGAGAATATCGTCATCTCGACAGGTGCACGCCCGCATATGCTCAATATCGATGGCTTGCCCGCTGAACGCGCGATGACGAATATCGACCTTTTTGATCTCGAAAATGCGCCCAAACATATCGCCATTATCGGCGCGGGCGTGATTGCGCTGGAGATGGCTTTTGCGCTCCAGAAAATCGGCACAAAAGTGACCATGTTCGCGCTCGATAAACGCGCGCTGATGACCAGCATCCCCGAAGCGGCGGAGGCAATTCAGGCAAGTTTAGATAAAAAAGGCATCGCCACTTATTATGGCGCAACCGCAAAAATTTACGACGAAGCCAGCCAGACACTCACGCTCACGCAGGGTGATGCTGAAATAACGGTAGATGCTGTGGATAAGGTTTTGGTGGCAATCGGTCGGGTGCGCAATATCGATTCTCTTGGTCTGGAGCAAGCCGGGGTCAAGTCCGATCCGCGGATGGGGATTTTGACCAATTCATTTGGCGAGACAAATATGCGGGGCGTGTACGCTATCGGGGATGTCACGTCTACATCCGCTTTTACCCATTCTGCCAATGCTCAGGGGCGACGGGTTGTGCAGCGGATTGCCTTCCCATTTTTGCCGATGGCGAAAAAAGAGCCGCTTTTCCCGAACGCGACTTTCTCGGACCCGGAAATTGCTTCCGTTGGTTTGACGGCTGCCGAACTCGGGGCATCGTGCCACCAAAACGCCATCAAACGGATTCGCGTGGACCTGAAAGGCAACACCGACCGCGCCTATACGGATGGAATCGAAGAGGGTTTCATCATCGTGGACGCGGTGCGCCTGACGGGGCGGATTTTGCACGCCACCATCGTTGCGCCGCACGCTTCTGAGATGATTTCCTTCTTTACGCTGGCGATGAGCCAGAAGATTTCGCTGTATAAGATTTATCGGCTGGTTTACCCCTACCCGACTTTCTCAAGCGGAATTCTGAAAGTGGGCGATTTCTTTATGCGCGAGACGCTGACGAATCTGCCGAAAGAAATCGGGGCATATTTGCGCTATAGATTTGCACGACCAATAAAAAAATAATGTCACTGCGAGCTGCTGATGCTTTTCAGCGGCGTGGCAGTCTCCTGCCTATGGTGGAGATTGCTTACCCTGAAGGGCACTCGTCGCTCCGCTCGCAATGACAGAAATTATTAAGTTTTTAGGAGAACAAAAATGAAACGTATTATCTTTACTTTGCTCGTTTTTTCAATGCTACTCGGAGCCTGCGCGCCAAAAAGCGACGCGGCTTCTGACGAATTCGACCTCGCCGATTGGGACAGCGTCCTCGCTGCCGCAGATGGGCAAACGGTCAATTGGTATATGTGGGGCGGCTCGGATAGCATCAACGCTTACGTCGATAATTTCTACGGCGTGGCGCTGAAAGAACGCTATAACATCACGCTCAATCGCGTCCCCGTAGCGGATGCGGCGGACTATATCAATCAGGTTCTCAGCGAAAAAGAAGCTGGTGTAGAAAATGGCGCAGTTGACCTGATGTGGATCAACGGCGAAAACTTCTTCACGCTCAAGCAAGCCGAAATGCTCTACGCAGATTGGGCACAAGCCATCCCCAACAGCGCATTCGTCGATTGGGATAATCCCGCCATCAACCGCGATTTCGGCGAACCCGTTGAAGATTTGGAAAGCCCCTGGTCTTCGGCACAATTCCAATTTATCTATGATTCAGCTCGTATGAGCGAAGATGAGCTTCCCCGCTCCTACGCTGATTTGGCAACTTGGGCTTGCGAGCATCCCGGTCGTTTTACGTATATCGCGCCCGGTCCCGGCGCATTTCAGGGGACACGTTTCGTGAAGGGCGCGCTCTTCGAGATCAGCGGTGATGCCGCGCAATGGGGTACTGTTGACCAAGCCCTCTGGGATGAATACGCTCCCCAGACTTGGGAATATTTCAACGAGTTCAAATCCTGCCTATGGCGTGAAGGTGAAACTTATCCGAAGGATGAGTACGAACTTCACAGCCTTTTCGCCAACAACGAGGTCGATTTCTCCATCACCCAAGCCATCGTTGGTGCTGGCGCGTTGATCGATGAAGGTCTTGTCCCTGCCACATCCCGCGCTTTCGTCTTTGACAATTACATGATCGGCGATTTCAATTATGTCGCCATCCCCTCGAATGCGAGCAATAAAGCCGCTGCGCTGGTTCTGGCAAACCTGATTCTTGAGCCCGAATTTCAGGCGGCCCAAGTCCTGCCCGAAAACGGATTCGGTCTCGGCTTCGGCATCGACGTGACCCGTGTCTCTGACCCCGATCAGGTCGCCGTCCTTGAAGACGCCCTCGCCAATCTCGGCGAAGCCGCCACCCCCGCCGAAGATATGGCAAAATCCCTCGTTGGTGATGCTGCTTCACCCTACCAGTCAATGGTTGAAGAAGGCTGGCGTGAATTTGTTTTGATTGGACAATAACGAGTTACAGGTTGGAAGGTTTTAAAGTTTGCAAGTTCAAAACCTTCCAACTTTTTAACTCTCTAACCTCCAACCTTAAACTTGAAACCTTCAACCCGCACCCTCCTCCGCCTCGCCCCCACCCTCGCTGTCTTAACGATTCTCCTCGGCGCGAGCCTCCTCTACGGATTAGCCCAAAGCCTCGGCTATCTCACCATCATCGGGGAAAAAGAACTCAACCTCACCGCCTACATAAATCTCATCAGCGGGCAAGGCACAGCGGGCAGAGAGTTTTGGGTCTCGCTCGGTTTCTCTCTCTGGATCAGTCTCGCCTCTACGCTCCTCTCTGCCATCAGCGCACTCTTCCTCGCCACGCTACTTAATCGCCGCCCTTTCAATTTTGACACCTTTGCCCTCAATTGGAATCTTGCCTTTCCACATCTCGTTTGGGGCGTTTTCATACTCCTGCTGCTCACCCAAAGCGGACTTCTCGCTCGTTGGGCAGACGCGCTCGGTCTCATCGACGCCCCCGTTGATTTTCCCATTCTCGTGCGTGATCGCTACGGCATCGGCATCATCCTGACCTATCTCGGCAAAGAAATCCCCTTTTTAACCCTGCTTATCCTCGCCCTGCTTCGCACTCAATCCGAAGGCTACCTGCTCGTCGCCGAAAATCTCGGTGCCAACGCCTGGCAGCGCTTCCGCCTTATCACCCTGCCCCTCGTCCGCCCCGCCCTCGTCCCAGGCTCGCTGCTCGTCTTCGCCTACATCTTCGGCGCCTACGAAGTCCCCGCCCTGCTCGGCGTCCGCTATCCCCGCGCGCTGCCCGTCCTCGCCCTCGAATCCTTCACCAATCCAGACCTGCGCGCTCGCTCCGAAGGGATGGCGATTAGTCTCATCGTCGCCTTTGTCGTTTTGTTGATTGTGGTATTCGCTCGTGCTAAAGAGGAGCTGCAGGGATGAAAAGATTTCTCATCTGGCTCGCCTTACTCGCGCCGCTCCTGACCCTGGGCTTGTTTGCCCTCTCAAAGGGATGGTTCTATCCCGAGCCTTTTCCCGCTCAATGGACATCCCAAGCATTTTCCCGTTTACTAAACGATTCCCGCACCCTAAAAGCGATTCTCGATAGTCTCCTGCTCGCCTTCATCGTCAGCCTGCTTTCGCTCATCATTGGCTACCCCGCCGCGCGCGAGATCGGCTTGCGCGACTTCCCTGGCAAGAAATACGTCTGGCTCGCCATCTTTCTGCCCACCGTCATCCCCCCCCTCGCCATCGGGATGGGCCTAAGCATCCTCGCCCTCCAAACAGGATTAGCCGGAACGCGCCTCGGCATCATCCTCGCACATATCGTCCCGACTTTGCCCTATACCGTTTTCACACTGGCTGGCGTTTTCGCCCGCTACGATGAAAATTACGAATACCAAGCCCTCGCCCTCGGTGCCAGCCCCACGCGGATATTCTTCACCGTCACCCTGCGCCTGCTCGCCCCCGGTCTCGCCGTAGCGGGACTCTTCGCCTTTCTCATCTCGTGGAGCCAATATCTGCTCACCCTCCTCGTCGGCGGCGGGAGAGTGCTGACCTTACCCGTTCTCCTCTTCTCCGCAGTCTCCGGCGGCAACCCGACGACAATTTCGGCATTATCCCTTTTATTCTTAGCTCCGCCCGTCCTCATCATCGCTGCCACCGCCCGCTTTTTGGGAGAAAATCCAAATGACATTCATGAACGAATCTAAACGTAGCAGTGCATTGCATCCGCTTCTGGATGCGTTGCACTGCGGGTCTTGCGCAGTCTCCCCAAACTGCAACGCGCCAATAGAACGCGGATAACGCAGATTTTGCGGATTTACGCGGATTTTTTTATCCGCAAGAATCCGTCCAATCCGTAAAATCCGCGTTCCATTTTTCCCGCCACACAAATTTAAAAATTATGACAACCTTAACCTTCACCCACATCACCAAAAGCTACCCCAAACGCGACACCCCCGTCCTCGACGATTTTTTGCTCGATGTTCAGAGCGGCGAACTTGTTTCTTTGCTCGGTCCTTCCGGCATCGGGAAATCGACGCTGCTGAAGCTGATTGCTGGCATTGAAAGGCCTGATGCAGGTGACATCCGGTTTGATGGGGAGAGTGTTTTGTCCACTGCGCCCAATCAGCGCGAAGCGGTTTTCATGTTCCAGAAAGCCTATCTTTTTCCTTTTTTGAACGTGGGCGAAAATATTGCTTTTGGACTAAAGGTGAAAGGTTTTTCTACCAAAGAGCGTCTTATCAAAGTTGCAGAAATGCTCGACCTGATCGGCTTGCCCGGCATCGAGAAGCGCCCTCCAAATGAGCTTTCTGGCGGCGAGCAACAGCGCGTGGCGTTGGCTCGCTCACTCGTCATTCGTCCCAAAGTTTTGCTGCTCGATGAACCTTTCAATAGCCTCGATCGCCCCGTTCGACTGAGTTTGCAGGAGGCTGTGCGCAATATCCAGCGCGAGTTGGGCATCACGACGCTGCTCGTCACGCACGATCTTGATGAAGCAATGGCAATGTCTGACCGAATGGCGTTGATGATGGGCGGCAAGGTTGCAGCTATTGATAAACCCCAACGATTATTCCAAAAACCGCCCTGCGTAGAGACGGCAAAATTTGTGGGCGTGAAACTGTTTATCGAAGGTGTAGCAAGTTCGGGTACGCTCGTTTCGGCGGAATGGGGCAAATTAAAAATTGAAGATGAGCAAAAAGTCGGTCGAAGTATATTCGCCATTCGTCCGGAACATATCCGCATCCAAAAAGAAAAATGTGAAAATGCTTTGGCGGGTGTAGTGAAAAATTGTGTCTATCGCGGCACGCAAATAGAGATGAAAATTGCGTTGGGCGAGCGCGTTCTTCGGGCGCATATCCCGGCTAAAAATGAGATCATGCCTGCCGAAGAGCCTGTTCAGGTGATCTTGCCAAAAGAGCATTTATTTGCCGTAAATTAGGAGTATTGATGTCGAAAAGAAAAAGTCAGAAGCAAATTAGACGCGAAAAAGTGCGCGCAGAAAAGGCTCGAAAAAAGTTTATGGGATATGGCGCGCTGGGATTGGTCTTGGTTGCCCTCGTTGGCTTTGTGCTGACCCAACCGCCAAAAGCCCCGCCCCTGGACGATGCGCGCCTCGCATCGAACCCGAGCATTGGGCTTGATACCGCTAAAGTGACGATTACCGAATTTGCCGATTTCGGCTGTCACGCTTGCCAATCCTGGCATGATTCGGGCATCAAAGAAGCGATTTTTGAAAAATACGGCGATGATGTGCAATTTGTCTGGAAAGATTTTCCCGTTATCACGGCACGATCGCCCAAGGCGGCAGAAGCCGGACAATGTGCTTTCGACCAGGGAATGTTCTGGGAATATCACGATCTGCTTTATGCAAATGCCCCCGCAATCGATGTGGATGACTTAAAGCAATACGCCGCCGAACTTGGTTTGGATACGGCGCGCTTTGATGCCTGCCTTGACTCTGGTCAAAACCAAGAGAAAGCCGCCCAAAGCGAAACTGAAGCCCGCCGACTTGGGCTGCCGGGAACCCCCGCCTTCTTGGTGAATGGGACAAAGTTGATCGGACCGCCTTCCTTTGAGACTTTGGTTGCGGCGATTGATGCGGCTTTGGCTGGGGAGTAAAAGAAGTACAATAAAGAGATGATGCCGATCTCACTAGATTTAGTTACAAAACTTTTCTTTTTCAGTTTCACGCTCTGGTTAGGCGCATATCTTCTCACGCGTAATATCTCAAAACCAGTCATTTATTTGACTGGTTTTGGTTTAATTGCCTATGTTATAACCCTGCTGATCGAGTTACTAACCGGTCAACTCATCATGCTTTTACTCCTGCTCCCCGCCATTTTGTGGATCGGGACTGTCTTACACCTCCTGCCAGACGAGCTAAAGCAGCGCGAACTTTATATCCGCATTTGGATACTAAGCATCATCCCTGTCATAATTTTGACCTTAGTCGAAGCATGGTTCAGCATCATTGTGGTGCTTTCACTACTGCTCAGCGCAGGGATGGTCGCAAAACTTGCCCTGCGCTCGCGTTTCAAAAATACGCTGGGGGTGCTGGCAGTGGTCGTGCTCTTTTTCGGGCTCAGTACTGGGTTAATGGTCTTACCTTTTGATCTCATCCCGCGCACGTTGGGCATTTCCCTCCTTGGGGCAGATATCATTATGCTCGGCATTGTCATCACCCTTTGGGATGCCTTTGACGAGGGAGAAACCATCCGCGCGCATCTTTTGCGTTCTTTCATCGCTGCTTTTTATTATGCTGGCGCGCTTGCTGCGATGGTCATTATTTTCATCGCGCTTGCAGGTGAAACGAATTTCTCCAGCCTACTTTTACTGACCTGTCTGATCGCTTTCGGAATTCTCACACAAACCTTCTCAACGCAAATCCAATCTTTTTTGGATAAATTGATATTTTCTCCCTCATCAAAGTTAAGCCGCGAAAGAGAGATTCTCCGCGCTGCAGCAGATGAGTTGCCGCGCCTTTCCACGCTCGAACTTGCTGAGGTGGACGAGATAGCGTTTACTCGCCTGACACGTCGTGCCATCAGCAATCTCGGCAATTTGCCAAAACTGGCAGCCAGCCCGCTCACAAAATTATCCATCATCACCTCCCAAAGCGGAGATAACCCTCTCGACCGCGCCCATGCGCTAAAAGCATTGCTCATAGAAAGTATTCAGCGCCTAAAACCACAAAATGATGCCGATTTTGGCATAACAGACGAATGGCGCTATTTCAACGCACTTTATTTCCCTTATGTTATGGGGCTAAAACCCTACGCACGTCGTATCGACAAAGAATTCCTTGATGAGGAAACTCTCCAAATCCTGGAATGGTTCCAAGTATCCGTACCCGAACGAACTTTATATAACTGGCAAAATATAGCTGCGCGTTTGGTCGCAGAAGATTTGCGAAACAAAAACTAGAATTGGCAGTACTTGGCAGTATTTTTCATAGACTTGGCACTTTGATATAGCCTAAGCTGGGGGCATCTTAGCAAACACAAAAAGGAGCTATATCATGACTACTCAAATGCAAACAAGTAACACCTCTATTCGCCCCATTCTTTATGCTAATGCCATCTTCTCTGGCATCAGTGGCTTGATTTTCACCTTCTCATCCAAAACCATCGCTGCTTTCCTCGGTATCGCATCATCATCTGGTATCGTGCTAGTATTGGGTATTGTGCTCATGGTATTTGCAGATGTTATATACATCTTTGCAAAACGAGAAGAGATATCGAAGGGCTTTGTTCTCTTCGCCATCATTGCAGATTCTCTCTGGGTTTTTGCAAGTATTCTTCTGCTACTCACATCTTGGGTACCTTTTACGGCTGAGGGAAAATGGGCAGTGGGCATTATCGCCATCATCGTGGATATTTTTGCAGCCCTCCAATTCTTCAAATGGCAAAAAATGAAATAAGCATATCCTTTCTTCAACCCTTAAAAGAGAGCCAAGTACAGGCTCTCTTTTAATTTATAAACAGGATGATACAATTCACCCCTCACCAAAACGTTAGACACTACAGGGAAATTTCCATGCAAATCTTTGAAGACATCGAAGCCTGGACCCAGAATTTTCAAGAGGGCTGGCTTTCAAAATTGCAAAGAACCGGCACTTTCTACTGGGATTCTTATATCCTTCCCAAAAACAAAGAAACCGTGTCTGGCGCAGGTGTTGACCTGTCTAAAAGTCGCTTAATGTTGATCTCATCAGCGGGAGGCTATATACCTGATTCACAAGAGCCTTTTAATGCCAGCAGCCCTTTTGGGGATTACTCAGTTCGCAAGTTTTCAACATTGACCTCCTTCGAAGAGATAGCATACGCGCACGAACATTACGACCAAACCGCGGTCAAAACCGACCCGCAAGTTTTGTTACCGCTCAAATATCTGGGTGAAATGGTCACAGAAGAAAAAATTGGCAGCTTGGCTTCGGTGGTCAATTTTATGGGCTACCAACCAGATGTATCACAAGTTTTGGATGAAACTATTCCTGCTATTTTGGAAATCGCCAAAGATGAAAAAGTGGATGCTGCTCTACTTGTCCCTTCCTGACCGATATGTTGCCAGTCCGTTGGACTGATCGCACGAGCATTAGAATTAAACGGAATCGCTAGTACTCTTACATCCTGGAGTGCAGGAATTACCCGCCGAGTCAAGCCGCCGCGTGCGACCTATACACGCTTGGCGCGGGGCGCAACCTTAGGTCAACCCCATGATTTCGCTCAACAAAAACGCGTGCTCGAAGCGACGTTAGCTTTGCTTGCACAAGATGCCCCTCTTGAGCCAGTCAAGTTGAATGAACGAGTGTCATAATTGAATATGCGTTTGGAAGTAGCATCTCTCCAAGCACCACGAGGGCTTGCTGAATTGATAGTAGATTTGGGCATTGGTGAAAATGGATTTGGTGGCACAACAGTTCCTAGTGGTGAACTGACCCTGGATGAGTACCTTCAACATTGTGTCGAAACGAACGACCATACAAAATTAGAACCTGGGCATATTCCGCGAAGTTTTTTCTGGTTATTGGATGGGACGGGCGAGGCTGTTGGCATCGTGCGGATGTGGCATTATCTCAGCAAAAGTCTAAAAGAACGCACAGGGCATATCAGTTACTATATCCGTCGAGATCAACGGGGGAAAGGGTATGGGCAAGAAGCACTCCGTCAGGCATTGATAGAATTAGAAAAGGTTGGCGAAAGAAAAGCCTTGATCGTTGCCGACTTGGATAACATCGCTTCTACAAAGGTTATTCTTGTGAATGGAGGCAAGCTTGAGAGCATAGGGCAGGGAGGCAAAGGAAAGAAGTTTGGGCGCTATTGGATTAGATTAGATGTATAAAATAATCCTCCGCAAGGAGGATTATTTCCTTATTTCACAGCGACCAATTCGACATCGAAAACGAACGCAGTATCTCTACAAGAGAATCTCTTGGAATTTGAATAGAGAGCAAGAAACGGGTCTTCTTTTCCGTGTACATACAGTAGACTACCCATATCAATAAAATATATTATGGAGGCTTCTATGCGTAAGTCTACAAGTAATTCAATGGGGTTGTCGGAATGGTTCTTGTTAATTCTTCTATCGATTTTGTGGGGCGGTTCATTTTTCTTTGGCGAGGTGGCATTATCAGAGCTACAACCATTTACACTCGTGTTAGGCCGTGTCAGTATTGCCGCTCTTATATTAAATTTAATAGTGCGAGCAACTGGCTATAAGATGCCATCATCGCCAAAAATATGGGGGACATTTCTGATTATGGGGCTGATAAATAACCTAATTCCTTTTAGCTTGATATTTTGGGGGCAAACTCAAATTTCCAGTTCGCTGGCATCAATTTTAAATGCGACTACACCTGTGTGGACTGTACTATTAGCACACTTTCTAACCGCAGACGAAAAGTTTACAAAAAATCGGTTTATTGGCGTTTTGTTTGGCTTGCTTGGCGTAGTCGTAATGATTGGGTGGGATGCGCTGGGTGGTTTGGGCATAAATATTTTGGCACAAGTAGCTGTGATCGGCGCAGCCATTTCATACGGTTTTGCAGGTATTTATGGAAAACGGTTTAAGGAGCTGCCGCCAATCGTGACAGCAGCAGGTCAAATTACGGGGACTACAATTATGATGATCCCAATCGCTTTGATCGTGGATAAGCCCTGGCTGCTGCCAATGCCCGGCATTAGCGTATGGGGTGCTTTATTAGGACTAGCTTTGTTGAGTACGGCATTGGCGTATATTATCTATTTTCGTTTACTCACAACTGTTGGCGCAACAAATTTATTGTTGGTAACTTTTTTGATTCCTGTAAGCGCAATTTTATTAGGAACATTCATTCTTGGAGAGAAACTTCTCACTCGACACTTTTTAGGCATGTTCCTGATCGGGTTGAGTTTAGTTTCTATTGATGGTCGTCTATTGCGCCGGAAATGAAACAATTGCTACGCCAAACCGCTAAAAAAAAATCACCCTTGCTTTGCAAGGGCGATTTTGCTTAACTCACGATCTCTAAATCGAGCAGAAAACTGGAAGTTTATTTCACAGCAACTAATTCGACATCGAAAACGAGCGTGGCATTGGGCGGGATCACGCCACCCGCACCACGTGCGCCGTACCCCAGCTCTGGCGGAATAGTGAGCGTGGCTTTGCCGCCGACTTTCATCAAGGCGATGCCCTCGTCCCAGCCTTGGATCACCTGGCCAACACCCAATTTGAAATCAATCGGTGTACCGCGTTTAAAAGAACTATCGAAAACTGTCCCGTCGAGAAGTTTCCCTTCATAATGCACGCTGACCATTTTCCCGGCTTTGGCTTCTGCGCCTGTGCCCGCTTCTTTTTCTATGTATTCCAAACCACTTTCTGATTTCATATTTTCTCCTTATTAAGTAATATATTCCGCACTATTTTACTCGCTATCTAAAACCTTGAGCAAATCTTCCACAGGCGGGCGGTCAGAAGGGTTGTGGCTGGGATAGACCAGTTTGAACTTACCATCTTTGCCGACGATGAAGTCGCCGCCGAGTTGGGTGGTATCGTCGCCGTGTGAGTCGTGCATTTTTTTTCCAGAAAGGAGGACTTTGGCATAGAGCCAAAGTGTTCTGGGATGATAGGCTCTCCAGAAGGAGGTCTCAAGCCCATAGGCTTTGTAGATTTCTCGTTCGCGGTCGAGGAGGATGGTGAAATGATCGCAATTATCGCGCATCCATTCTTGAACGGCGGGGAGTGTCCCGAAGGAGATGACGATGACGCGCGTGTCGCGTTTTTTGAATTTTTCCTGGTGTTGGCACAACTGTGCCACATGCTCGCGGCAGGGAATTCAGCCCAAATGCCGCAGAAAGATGAGTAAAACGTTTTTATCAGCTTTGATTAATTTTTGGAGAGAGATTTCTTCCCCTTCGGTGGATTGGAGGATGAAGTTTGGAGCAAGTTGATTCTTTTTGATGATTGGCATGAAGTTCCTTTAAGAATTAGATAACTATGAAGAAGACAGCTACTCAACCCTCCTAGACTGTCTTTGCGAGGAGCATGCTTTTGCGACGTGGCAATCCCCACGACTGTCTGGGAGATTGCTTCGTCGGATAAAACTCTCCTCGCAAAGACATACCTGAGGGGTTATGAATCAAGATAGCTTTCGTTGCGCCCAGATCAGGCGTTGGATAACGGTAAAAAAGATCAGGGCACTAAAGATGATAAAGATTTGCAGCAGATATTGCGGCAAAAGGAAGAAGAGCGAGTAAGCGACAATGGTCTCAAAGCCGCCAATCAGACCGGCGGGCATGACGATGGTGGTCGCGGTTTCGGGGTTATGGGCGGCGCGTTTTTCGAGGATGGCTGCCAGGTACATCCACGAGGCGGTGTTGAGGTAGTAGATAGAAAGCAATCCTGCCAACGCCAGATAAATATTTTGGGAGGCAGCCCCAAGCCCAAACCCGAGCGGGATGGCAGCGTAAGCGATAAAATCCAGCAGAATGTCGAGGTATCCGCCAAAATCATCTTGCTTATCGTGCAGGCGGGCGAGCAATCCATCCAAGCCGTCGAGGGCGCGATTGATGAGCCAGAAGGCTAATCCCCAAAGATAGAGTTGGCGGGCGGCAAAAATTGCGCTGCCGATGCCAAAAGCCACGCCAATGAGGGAGACGGTATTTGGCGAAATACGCGTCATGCGCCGAGCAATTGGCTCAGCGATGCGGTCTTTTGCGTTACGAAGCGTTGTATCGAACATTATTTTTCCCTGAATTTGTCATTGCGAGGCAGTTTTATCGCCGACGTGTACTCCGTTAGGGGTAAGCAATCTCCCCGACGGTCTTGGAGATTGCCGCGTCGCGAAAAGATGCTCCTCGCAAAGACATTAGCGGCGCCACGCCAGCCGCGCATTTTTCTTACGTTGCCAGCGCAAATATAGACGCGCATAGACGAGCATATCTTTCGCGCCATAGATGCCCAATTTGAGCAGCGAGATCTCGCCGAAAAAATGCTGGCGGTACACACCGCCGCCCATGAAGCCCTCTTCTTTTTTGAAAAGTGCCAGACGGAATTTGCTTTTTGCGAGATGATTTTTGCCATCCAGAATAGCGTTGAAGGGTAGCGGAAGCCATTTGAAGCCACGCAAAAGCGCGTTGGCTTCGGCGACCATGCGGTCTACATCGGCTTCGTCAGCGGGGTTGACGGCATCAAAAAGCGCGTCTACTTTTTCTTGAAGGGTGAAAAACTCGTCAAATCCGCCGCCAGCCAATTTGTTATTTTTGAGCAAATCAATATATTCGCCGCGATCTTTGGCGCGCATCCGCGTGATGCTCAACATCAGATATTCGAGATACGCGCCCAGCAGCCACTGCACCGAATAAACCTGCCAGAGCTTGTAATTTGCCCACGATTTGACCGAGTTGGCGGTCAGGCGGTCGTGCATTTTGACATAATTAAGCGTAATTTCTTCGAGCGGCACAAAGGCTTTGCCCGAATAATCGCCCGTCTTTTTTGCCTTGAGCAGCAAATCTGCCAAGACCATGATCGTCATTTGTGAAAGATATAAACCTTTGGAATAAAGCGGATCAACAAAGCCGACCGCGTGCCCCAGCAATGCGAATCGGTCGCCGACAACTTTTTTGGATGAATACTGGATCCGCTCGGCTCGCACCCAACCCCGAATTTGCTTGGCGTTTGTGAACTGCTTCCTGATCCCAGGAAATTGTTCGATAAAGCCATAAAACTCTTCTTCGGGCGATAAATCGGCGCGCGGCGGATGCACGCGCGGGTCAAGCAAAAGCCCCACGCTCACAACGGGGTTAGTCGCATCAGGATGATTATTAAAGGGGATCACCCACAACCAGCCGCCTTCAAAAATATGATGCAAAGTCCCCTCCGACCAGCGGAAAGGCACGCCATTTTCTTCACGCGAAAAACTTACATCGTGAAAGCAAGGCACGTCCACCATGTGGGTGAACATCCCGCGCGTGTTGCTTTGCAAATCGAAGTCGCGCAGATCAAATTTATTGGCGAGCAGCGAGCGAAATCCGCCCGCATCGACGATATAGTCGGCTTGATATTTTTCGCCTTTGGCGGTCGTGATCTCCACGCCATCTGCGTTAATCTCTACATTTTCAACGGGGGTATTTTGCAAAATCGTTGCGCCATAAGAGATCGCAACCGATGTCAAAAAAGAGTCGCTGTCTTGGCGGTAGATATGCAATTCGTGCCCGTAAGGCTCTTTGGGGATGACGGCTTGCAAAGTCCGCTCGGGCGTTGGCTCTTTGCCAACTTCGTGATGCACAAAGCCAAAATGTCGCTTGACCCCATGCGTTGTGCCCGCATAATCGAGATAATTTTCGGAGCTAAAATACGCCAACTCTGGCACATCGTAAAATTTCGCCAACGCCCGCATCATCTCGGATGTTTCGAGAATGGTCGATTCGCCGATCGCAAATTTGGGGTGCTGCCCCGCTTCAAAGACGACCACGTCCAAGCCCTGCCGCGCCAAAATTGCCGCCAGCGTCGAGCCGCCCATCCCCGAGCCGATAATCGCGACGTTGTATTTTTTTGTCATAAATTTCCTATATTATCCAGTCTCTGAGCGGAATATCGAGCGTAGCGAGATATGTAGACGAAGAGCGGTTTGCGCAAATGCCGTCCTTCGTCTGCGTGCTTTGCTCTGCAAAGCCCTCCGCTCAGGAGCTGGGTATTGAATCTTCATCCACTATCCAACGCACACGCCCGGAAATGGCTTGCGATGGAAAACGATTTAGATCTTTCTCGTCGCCCAAAGCATTCGCGAGCGCATCCGCTTTGGATGCGCCGCTGACCATGAAAACAATCTCGCGTGCCTGATTAATGACGATGGACGTGAGCGTCAGCCTTGTGGATGGTCTGCCCTGATAATCGCCTTCTGTGCTGATGATGGGATTAATCCACAGCGCGGATTGCCCCACAAAGAGGGATGCGGTGTGTCCGTCATCTCCCAGCCCGAGCAGAACCAGATCGAAACGGATGTGATTTTGGCTTGGTTCCGCAAAAGAACTTAATACCTGACGATAAGCATCTACCGCTTCCCTCGGCGAGAGCTCGGTCGGCATTGGGTGCAGATTCTCGGCTGGGATATTGACATGGTCGAGCAAGGCTTCTTTCGCCTGATAAAAATTGCTCTGCGGGTCATCGTGGGGGACAAAACGCTCATCGCCCCAAAAGAGATGTACTTTTGCCCAATCAACTTGGCTTTTGAACGGCTCTTGCGCGAGCAGACGATAGGATTTGAGCGGCGTTCCGCCACCGCTGAGAACAGCGAGGAAGCGTCCGCGCGTGCGGATGGCTTCATCTGCTTTTTGGGCGAAGTGGTTAGCAAAGGCGAGGGCGAGGGTTTCGCTGTTTGGGAAAGTGGTTAGGTTTTTTTTATTCACGCTTATACCATTTCTAGAAAACCTGACAGCAACGCTCTGCGTTGCGCTTTTTAGCGTATAGTACCGCAACGCAGAGCGTTTCTACCAGGATTTTTAGGTTGGGTGAATTTACTAGCCCAAGTGCGACGCATCAAGAACAGATGCAACGCACTTCTTGCTCCAGTCTCTGAGCGGAGCGACCGATAGAGAGCATAGTCGAAGAGCGGGTCTTGTAAATCCGTCCTTCGACTGCATGCTTTGCTTCGCAAAGCCCTCCGCTCAGGAACTGGATTCTTTTACACGATGGCTCACACAGCCAAATCGCCATTGATGACCGTCGTGGGCGAGGAGTTCGGTAGATTCTTGGGGACCCCACGCTGCTTTTTTATGGGTAGCAAGTTTGGGCTGAGAGCGTTCCGTCCAGCCATTTATAACGGGATCAATTATCTGCCAGGAGGCTGTTATTTCATCGGAACGGGTAAAGAGGGAGGCATCCCCATCCAATGCTTCTAGCAGTAAACGCTCGTAGGCTTCGGGGATGGAGCCTTTTTCAAAGGAATCGGCATATTGGAAATCCATGTTGACGGAGCGCATTTCCTGATCGGAATCGGGGACTTTGGCTTCAAAGCGGAGTTGAATGCCCTCATCTGGCTGGATGCAGATGGAGAGGATATTTGGGGTGAAATCGCGGCCTTCGGGGAGGTCGAACATGAAGTGCGGCGGACGCTGAAACTCGATGATGATCTCGGAGTTTTTGTGTTTGAGCGCCTTGCCGGAGCGCAGATAAAAAGGCACGCCCTGCCAACGCCAATTGTCGATAAAAAGTTTGAGCGCGGCGTAGGTAGGGGTTTGGGAGTTGGGCGCAACGCCTTCTTCTTGAAGATAGCCCTCGTATTGGGCGCGGACGGTGTCGTTGAGATCTATGGGGCGGATGCTCTGGAAAACCTTCGCTTTTTCGTTGCGGACGGCATCTGCGTCGAAAGATGCGGGGGCTTCCATGGCGACCAAGGCGAGGAGTTGAAAAAGGTGATTTTGGAACATATCGCGCAGAACGCCCGATTTATCGTAATATCCGGCGCGCTTGCCGACATCGACACTTTCGGCGACGCTGATCTGGACATTGTTGATATAACCACGATTCCAGAGCGGCTCAAAGATGGTGTTCGCAAAACGGAAGAAAAGGATATTTTGGGAGGTCTCTTTGCCGAGATAATGGTCGATTCGATAGACCTGTCGCTCTTCAAAGGCAGCGTGGACAGCGTGATTAAGTGCTTGTGCGGAGGCAAGGTCACGCCCGAAGGGTTTTTCGATGATGATGCGCCGCCATCTGCCCGCGTCTTCTTTTGACATGCCTGCTGCGTCGAGGTATCCGGCGATGGGGGCGTAAAAAGAGGGGGCGGTGGCGAGGTAGTAGAGGCGATTGGCATTATTGCCTTCCAACTCATGCAAAAAAGTGTGTAGTTTTGCGAAATCGTCGGCTTGATCGAGATTGCCGCGAAAATAATGCAGACGTGTGGCGAAATCCGCCCAGATTTTCTCGTCGAAGGTATCGGGGCTGAATTTCTGAACACCTTCGCGCAAACGGGTGCGGAAAGTTTCGTCATCGTAGGGGCGGCGGGCAAAGCCGACCACATTGGCGCATTCGTCGAGCCGTCCCTTTTTGAAATTATTGTAGAGCGCGGGGATGAGTTTTCGCCAAGTCAGGTCGCCGGATGCACCGAAGATGACGATGCTGGTGCTGCCCCCATTGACCCCACTCCTAGCCCCTCCCCCAGAAGCGGGAGATGGGGACACAGTTCCTTCCCCCGCTTCTGGGGGAAGGTCAGGATGGGGGGAGTTGTGAGTTTTTGCCATTATTTTGCCTTCTTGATGGCATGTCCGCCAAATTGATTTCTCATTGCAGAAAGGATTTTCGCGGCATAGCTTTCATCTTGTCGGCTGGAGAAACGGCGTTGCAAGGAGAGCGTGATAACGGGCGCGGGGACATCCAGATCGACGGCTTCGAAGACTGTCCAGCGTCCTTCGCCGCTATCGGAGACATAACCGGCGATGTCGCTTAAGTCCTGATCGCCTTCAAGGGCATTGGCTGTAAGGTCAAGTAGCCACGAGCGAACCACACTGCCGTGCCGCCAGATCTCGGCAACTTGATGTAGATCAAGGCCAAAATCTTTTTTGGCGTGCATAATCTCGAAACCTTCGGCATAAGCCTGCATCATGCCATATTCGATGCCATTGTGGATCATTTTGACAAAATGCCCAGCCCCAACAGGGCCAACGTGTCCCCAACCCAAATCGGCGGCGGGAGCGAGAGTCTCGAAGATCGGACTCAACTGTGAAACTACTTCCGTTTCACCACCGATCATCATGCTGTAGCCTTCTGCCAGACCCCAAACGCCGCCGCTGGTGCCGACATCCACATAATGAATATTTTTCTCGGCAAGTTCAGCCGCTCGCCGCATATCGTCTTTATACATTGTGTTGCCGCCGTCGATGATGGTATCCCCATCTGAGAGCACTTCACCCAACTCGTTGATGACAGATTCTGTTATTTTTCCAGCGGGAACCATTACCCAGACCACGCGCGGCACGGGGAGTTTTTCTACCACTTCTGCTAAGGTACGCGCACCCTCTGCCCCTTCCGATTCTGCTTTTTGGATGGCTTCTTCACTCAAGTCAAAGGCGACGACTTCGTGTCCGCCGCGTAGCAAGCGGGAGGTCATGTTCGCGCCCATTTTTCCAAGTCCGATCATGGCTATTTTCATTTTATTGCTCCTTTTTATCGTTCTACTTCAAAATCCACGCCGAAATCTTTTGTCAAGTCAATCATAATCTCTTTTCCGCCGAAACCATCGACGATATCGTGGGCACGGACGATGACTTGCGTTACATCTTCTGGGATGATGATGCCGCTCTGGCTGCGGGTGAAGGGTTGTTCATTTTCGTGCGGATGCGCAAGCAGACGAGTAAACACGTCACTTTCCTGGATTTTGAGCTGGGTTCCGTTTAATGTGAGAATATCCCAGCCGTCGGCATAGTCGTCCCAACCCGTATCCGGATGGGATACCGTGATGTGGAAAGTCCAGCTTCCATCATTAGCTTGGATGGCACGGACGTGGGTCACGTCGGCATCGGCGTTGGCGGATGATGCTGGGGGAGTAGCTGTTGGGGGTACGGTAAGTGTATTCATAAGGGGAGCAGGCTCCGGGCTGGGGATGATTCGCTTAGTTGGGGGCGGGACAGGTGTTGGGGATGCGGGGATATTTGTCGGCACGCAGGAGTTTACGAGTAGAGACATCCCAAAAATAACAAAGATGATTCCGCGAGAAGCACGCTTTTGCGACGAAGCGGTCTTATCGTTCATGAGATTGCTTCGTCGGAAGAGCATCCTCCTCGCAAGATCAGCTATTCTAAACACTTTTCAGATATTCCCGAATGAGCAGCGCGGCAGTCGCACCCTCGCCAGCCGCCGAGGCGACCTGTTTGGTGCTGTCGGCGCGGACATCGCCAGCGGCAAAGATGCCAGGGACGCTGGTTTCAAGCAGCATCGGGTCGCGCTTTTCATAACCAGCCGGGCGCGGCTCGTCGTGAACAAGATCGTGTCCGCTAACAATGAAGCCCCACTGATTGATCTCTACGCCAGATTTGGCGAGAAAACCTGTATTTGGGTTTTGCCCGATGAAAGTGAAAACGCCCGAAGGGTGAATTTCTTCGTTTTGGTCGGTATTTCGGTTTTTGATGAGCACTGTTTTGAGCTTGTTTTCTGCGCCCTGAAATTCTATTGTTTCGGTGTTAAAGCGTACGTTAATTTGGGGATGTGAAAGCACTTTTTCTTGTAGAATTTTGCTGGCGCTCAGTTCGTCACCACGCACAAGGAGCGTAACCTTTTCAACAAATTTTGTTAGGAAGACGCTTTCTTCGGTGGCACTATTTCCGCCGCCGATGACGGCAACGGGCATCCCTTTATAGAAGGGACCATCGCAGGTGGCGCAAAAATGAATGCCCGCGCCGATATATTTATCTTCGCCGGGGATGTTCAGGCGTTTATAGCTGCTGCCTGTCGCGATGAGCACGGCTTTGGCGGTGTATTTACTGCCGTCGCCTGTTGCGACGTGTTGATAATTATTGTCGCTGCGCACTTCGGTCACATCTTGTGCCTGTAGAAACTCAACGTCAAAACGCTCAGCTTGCAGGCGTAGTTGATGTGAAAAATCTGCACCAGAAATACCTTCGGAGAAGCCAGGGACGTTGTCCAGCCATTGGGTTGTGGCAGCTTGCCCACCAAGGGCAGCACGTTCGATCACGAGCGTTTCAATCCCTTCGCGGGCGGTATAGAGGGCTGTGGTTAAACCTGCCGGTCCGCCACCGATGATGATCAGATCATAATGGCTACGTTCGGCGGTGGTTTTTAGCCCAAGTTTGGCGGCTAATTCGGCATTGGAGGGTTCGACCAAAATCGAACCATCTTCAAATTCGATGGTCGGGATGATGCGTTTGCCATCATTCTTCTGAATGACGTATTGCTCGCCTACTTTGTCTTCTTCGATATCGATCCATTTATAGGGGATTTGATGCTCGCCTAGAAATTGTTTGCTTTTACGACAATCGGGGCACCAGTAGGCTCCGTATAAGGTGATATTTGGGGTTTTGGGCATGTCTCTCTCCTCTGGATTTTTATATTTCAATCCTAAATAAGACATCATTTTATGCTTCATTCTTACAAAGTTGGTCTTGGGTATGTCCCGCATGCGACACTGAACTTGATAACGTTCTGCTCTTTTAGGCGCGATGCCCCTTCTTCCTCGTCTTAGTACCTTATGCGCAGGGCGATTGCATCTAAATACCAACGGCTAATATCTTGCAGAGGTAGTCATTATTCCAAGCGGCTTGCAGTTGCTTGGCATGAAGACCACCTTTTGCAGTTTT
>Ga0209361_1000965_pt1 | contig 22054 bp, 26 predicted proteins | sample SaaInlV_200m_DNA_3_FD_184657 | JGI IMG/M metagenome (GOLD analysis project Ga0209361, IMG submission 184657) | Marine microbial communities from expanding oxygen minimum zones in the Saanich Inlet - SI037_S4LV_200m_DNA (SPAdes) (version 2) | ecosystem: Environmental > Aquatic > Marine >... | reverse complement strand
TGTTTCCGAGTTGCAAAAGATAATCCTCAATACCTTTCACTTGAAGACACTGTTAATTTGGCAAAACAAGTTGGAGGAGAAAATCATGGATTTCGATTTATTCAATTACCCTTCAATCTGTATTATGATCAAGCGTTACTTGGGAAAACTCAATCTGTTGGTGATGCTTCTACATCTCTTTTAGAATCGGCTGTAAAATTGGGTATTGGTGTATTTACTAGTGTACCGCTAATGCAAGGAAGATTGTTACAGCCTGGAACTATGCCTGAATTTTTGGATTTAAAACCATCATTACGTGCTTTGCAATTTATCAGATCATCTCCTGGGGTTTTGGCCCCTCTTGTGGGTCAGAAATCGTTAGAACATGTTTCAGAAAATATGGAAATTATGAAAATTCCTTCCCTTTCTGATGATGAATTTTTAAAACTAGTCAAAAAATTAACTTCGTAAAAAATCATTATCTTATGAAATTTCGGTGGAACGATTAAATAGCGATCACTACGACGTGAATAAATTGACTGATAAAATTTTTGATTATCCTCAAGTTTGTTCTTCTGTTTTAGCAATTGATTCTAAAATTAGATTTGCAGGTGTGATAAATGAGCGAGGCAGATTAGTTGCTGGTGGAATGAGAGAAAATGTAGCACCTTTGGAGAGTGAAAAAGATGATGAAATGATTTTCATGGAACTTGCATTACGAGTAAAGATGAGAAAAGAATTTGATAAACAATTAGGATATGTGAATTTCGCTATGGCTTCACGTGAACGTGCATTAGCAATCAGTGTACCTCTAGGTGAAGATATTTTGTATATTGTATCTGAGCCTGACACTGATTATGGTGTTCTCCCAAAAAAAATTCTTGAAATTGTAAATTCTTAGTCTTTTCTTTCTCAATCTATAAATAGAATTCTGGTATGAAAAATTCGTGCCAGTAGATCCTGTTTGTGGAATTGAACTTGATGAAGATTTAGCTTTACTTCATGATCATGATGGAAAACATTTCTACTTTTGTTGTAATGGTTGCAGAAAAATCTTTATCAAAAAACCCCGTAAATACAAGAATAATTCCTAGATTGGAAACGCTCCACACATTCTACAAAATTTTGAATCTTTAACTTCATGTTTACAGTATGGGCATTTACTTTTTGATTTTTCGTCTACTGGAGTCCCAAACAATTTTTTAAAAATTTCATAATAGTGCATTGATTCCCTACTTCTGATAACTACGTCTTCTTCTTTTTCAATAGTCAGTTTTCTCTCAACATATACTTCTTCACCTATTATAGAATCAAATAATCCTGTTAATCCTGATGTACCTGATCCCTCTTGCATTGGTGATTTCTCTCTCCATGCAATTTGATGTGGTATGTATTTTTCAAACGTCTTACGAAGAATCCACTTACCTTGTCTTTTACCTTGTTCATTTTTTACTTTTAGAGTCACTGGTATGGATTTAGCTAATTCTATTACTGAATCATCTAAGAATGGGGATTCAATTTGTACTCCTAACGCATTACCTATTTTTTGAGTAGGAAAATGCATGATCGAACACACTCTTTTGATCTCTTTTTCTAATTCGCCTTCTTGTTTATTTATGAGAAAACTATACCCTGCAAATAATTCATCTGCACCATCTCCTGTGATTATTGACTTTTCACCATTATCTTTTGCCCATTTTATTGCCATGTACATAACTACATTATTTCTAATTTCGATATCATTGAAATTTTTTAAAATTTTAATTGTTTCTTCAACTGCTTCAAGGATTTCGGTAGTTTTGACATTGTATATTGATAGTGGCAACCCCATTTCTTTTGAAATCATTTGACAATATGTCAGATCTGTTGAAACAAAGTCTTCTGCAATTACTGCAACTGTTTTGGGTTTTCTTTGTTTTAGAAAATATGCAATTATGGAACTATCCAGTCCTCCTGACAATGAAATTAAATTAGATTTACATGAATTACATGATGCTTCTAAAACATTATAGATATTCTTAGAAACATCCTCCAATATCTTGTATTTTGATTTGAAATTAAAATAGGTATGCCTGTCTCTATTTTAAGAAATTCTCAATTTATTGCAAACTTTAAATTCATTATGACCTGCTTGAGAAACCATGCTGCTTCCAGCTGAAATTGAATCTAAAACTCTAATTCCAGCATTACGTGCAATTCTTGCTAAAAAACTAGCGGAAGATCACAATATTAGAGAAGATGAAATTTCTAAAATGCTTGGCGTTACTCAAGCTGCTGTTAGTAATTATATTCGTGGAACTAGAGGAGATCCTTCATTAATTGCAAAACTTTTGCTAGAAGAACAAGTTGCAATAATGATTAATGAATTATGTGATAGTTTATCATCTGATAGGGCATACACTCCTTCAAGTCTTTCAAAATTCATTGGGTTATGTAATTACATAAAATCAAGTTTGTTGATTTGTGAAATACATCACAATCTTGAATCCAATATTGATGAGCAAGTATGCAAAGAATGTGAAAATATGCTTCTCAAAGGCCCTGGCAGTGTTTACTAAATTTTAATTAAAATAATTTCAACTGTTGATGTCATATCTCCAATCCCTGCGGCTGATACTGTATCTAGTATAATTTTTTGAACTTTAGAATTCCCTTTTAGCATTTTTTCTGTAATTATATTTGCGACTGCAACTGCATTTGGAATTGAGGGTCCTTTACCTCTCAAAATCACCTTCTTTTTGTTTCCAAGTATTGGCAATAACTCTATAGCTGATTGCATTACTGGGTCGTATCCGATGTTTATGATGGTATCTTCAGACTTTTCGGTCTGCTCTTGACCATGCGGTTCATTTACCTCTTCCATGAGCATTATTCAACAATTAGAAATTTTATGTTCTTTTAAGTTTTATCGACCAATGATTCATTTTTCAAAATAATCAATTGGGATATTTTGGTAATCTCCGTTTGGGAGTACTCTTCTGATTGTAATTGGAATTACTCTTTGTTCAAGTTCTTCCATTGAAATATCTAATGAAATTCTTGCAGTTTTAGGAATTGGGATAAATGGTGGTGCTCCTAGAGATAATTGTAAAGCTCTTGCCCCCATAATTCGGGCTTTTTCAAATCTAGTTAATGTTGGTGGTCCAATTGTAATTTTATTTTTTTCACATGGTATTTCTACTGCTTCATGTTCTTCGATTTTCTCAACAACTTCCCTTTCTTCAATTTCTTTAATTCTCTTTTCTAGACTGTCTTGTTCTTTGTCAGTTAATGGTTCTACAAGATCTTTTCTATCGATTAATTTTCTATAAGTTTCAAGTGCTTTATCAAGTCCTGCGTTTACATCAGGCTCTACTTCTAATTCTGTAGGTTCCACTAATTCTGTTTTTTCAGTATCAGCCAAGGTACCGAATTTCTCTTAAAACGTTATATAATCTAATCATTTTAAATAACAAATTGAGTGTATCTTCTGTCTCCAAAAAACAATTAATTTTAGAAATTAGAGGAAAAGCAAAAATTTCATGTGATCTTAAACGACATTTGTCTCCAAGAACTGTTGGAACCATAATGAGATCTTTACCATTGGAGGGACATGCTCATAATTTAGGAAAAAGTATTTTGTATTTTGAAACTGGTGTTGATTCTGGAATTGAAAGGGCAAGATCTGAATTTAAAAAAGGAGATGTTGCATTTTTACCTTCATCTGGAAGCATTTGTTTTTTTACTCATGATGTTGTTTTTTCAAAAACAATGACTCCAATTGGAAAATTAGGTGATAATATTGATGCATTAATTGATGTTAAATCTGGAGATGTGTTTTGTATCTATGAAGAAACTGCTTGATACAAATGATGACCTGAATATCCGCCAACTCTTTTGACTATTCCTTTTTTTGTAGATTCAATTAGAAATGCATTTGCAGCAGAAATTTTAACTCCTGTTTGTCTTGCCATATCTTGAACGGTAATTACTTTGGAGTTTTGAATAATTTTCATTGCTTGTTTTTCATCTACAATAACTGTGATCTCTGCTTTTCTTGGACCTCCTTCACCTTTGTCTTTTTTACTTTTTTTACTATCTTTTGGTGACTTGTCCTTGTTTGATGTAGTTGGTTTCTTTCCTCCACCCATAGTTTGAGAAAAAAATATTCCTCTTATAAACGATGAACCTATTTTATCAAATAATATTTTGAAACTGCATTGTGTATTTCAAGTATAAATAACATCTTGATCAATGTATATCATGGGTGTTGTATCTAAAGGTGCAAAATGTAATGTTGATGGATGTGATCAAGATGGAGCACGTTCATTGAATACAACTAAAGTAGAAAATGCAGGTCTTCGTCTTGCATCTGGTGGTAAAAAATCAGTTCTCTGTAAAGAGCACTACAAAGAATACAAAAAAGAATCAAAAGATGACAGAGATCTTGAACGTGCAAGATTTGACAAGTTTTAATTATTCTTTTTTGATTTTTTAGCTTTATTTGCTGGATTTTCAAAATAATCGTCACTCAATTTTTCATATAGTTTATCTAATTTTTTATACAATCTTTTTGGTTTTCTTGTTTTTTGATTGCTAAGAACATACAATGCAAGAATTGGAAATGCAATAGTTGCATCTGCATAAACTGTAACCATACCATTATGTGCATCTTGGACTTTGCCCCAACTTTTTCCTTCCTGTAACGTTGCCCCTGATAATCCACCTGTATCTGGTCTAGCATCAGTAATTTGAATGATGTAATCTTGTCCTCCATCATTTCTTCTTAGAATTTGATCTAAAAGTGGACCTGTTTGTTGAGCTGTATTTTTTGGAACTCCTCCGCCTAATTCTAAAATCCCTGATTTTTTTGAATCATAAACAATTGCTGCTTGTTCTATTATTTCTCTAACAAAATCTAGATTGTATGTTTTATCTCTAAGTCTATGAACTGCCAAATTTAATGCCAATGACGAATCTTTTATTGTAGATATGTATACTGGTACATCATAATCGTAAGCTGTTGTAATGAAACTTTTTTCAGGATGTTTTGATTTTTCTTTACTTATCTTGCCCATTAAATTAGAAAATTCTGCAGTTGTAAATGATTTATCTGGAAAATCTTCCCCAAATGATTTTTGAATTATTTGATCTTCTGCTTCCAATGTTTCATAAAATTTAATGTAAATATCTCTAATTCTTACAATTTCATTTTCATATAATTTCATATCATCCACATTGAAACTTCCTTGTTTTACTGGTAAACCCCATGCAAAATGATCTTCATGATATACATTTGCACCTGTTGTTACAATCCAATCTATGAACCCTCTCTCAATTAATGTTTTGATGATGCCCCCAAACCCTACTGGGGTTAAAGCTCCTGAAACTGTGAGACAAATTGTTGCATCTTCTTTAATCATTTCTGCAAAAAGTTTTGCAGCATCTCCTAATTGTCGACCGTTAAATCCTGAACTTGAAAATACATTTACTAAATCCTCTATGGTCATTTTCTCATCTAATTTGATATGAGGAATATCTTTACCATGAAATTTGTGTGGGTCCACTTTGAAAAATAATTTTTTACTGTAAATAATACTTGCGTAAGATTTGAGATATCTTTCTCATAATTCATAACAAAATATTACTTAATTAGGAAAGTATCACAATAATCTGATATGGAAATTATAGATTTACATGATCCAACAAGAGTAAGTAAAACCCCTGATGATGTGGAAATTTTACTTTCTTCAGGTAATTTTATCCAAGACGAGTTTAATATTTTCAAAGTTGAATTACGACTATACAATGAACAAATTGATGATAAACTGGGTACTTTTTCTTTGATCACATCTTTTGTTGAAACTGATAAGGGAAGTGTAGAAATGATCTATGATGAAGGATATCGTGGAAATGATGTTTTGAATAGAGCAAAAGAATTTCTTGCTTCTAACCTTGGTCTTTCTGGCTTGATTTTACGCTCAGTGATCACTCTTCGTGGAAATAATTCTTTATAGTAATTTTTTCAGCAAACACTTATTTCAATTATGTTTTCTGTTTGAAATTATGCGAATATTGCAACTACATTGCGATAGTATTGAGTATACTCCAACAAAAAAAGAAATAAGATCTGCTGAAGATATTGATGATCCTCAAACTGTTAGATTAGAAGAATTAGTAGTTGTATTTGTTGCAATTGAAGATGGGGATGATTCATCAGTTGCCCAAAATGCAATTACTCAGATAAAAAATTCTATGGAAAAAATTGGCTGCAAAAAATTATTGTTATATCCTTATGCTCACCTTAGTTCAAACTTGGCAAAACCTTCTGTTGCAATTTCACTACTTAGTGAAATGGAATCTGGCGCTTCAGATCTTGATGAGGTATCACATTCACCATTTGGTTGGACAAAATCTTACAAATTACAAGTTAAAGGTCATCCTTTGGCTGAGAGTTCAAAAGTTGTAACAAAAGATTCTGTTGATTCTGCTGATACTGAATTAACATCTGATGCTCTTAAAGGAGAATCAAAAATTCGTTCTTATTGGAAAATCCTGTCCCCTGATGGAACCATGACAAACATTGCTGATTTTGATTTTAAAGATCATAAAAAATTAGAAATTTTAGCAAAGTATGAATCTGCAAAACAACGTAATGCCGATGTTCCTCCACCTCATGTTGCACTAATGAAAAAAATGGCAATTGCCGATTATGAACCTGCTTCTGATTCTGGTAATATGCGATTTTTTCCAAATGGTAGATTAATCAAATCATTGATTGAAAGATTTGTTACTGATAAAGTAAAAGAATATGGTGGTTATGAAGTTGAAACTCCAATCATGTATGACTCTGAACATCCTAGTATGGTTAGTTACTTTAATCGATTTCCTGCCAGACAATACAATATTGATTCAGATGGGAAAAAATTATTTTTGAGATTTGCTGCATGTTTTGGACAATTCTTAATGGCAAACCAATTCCAAATGTCTTACAAGAATTTACCTTACAGGCTCTATGAATTGACACGATATAGTTTCAGACGAGAGCAATCTGGTGAACTCGTTGGTTTGAGACGACTAAGAGCATTCACGATGCCTGATTGTCATGCATTTTGTAAAGACATGCCTCAAGCTATTGATGAAATTAAGGTACGTTTTGAATTATCTCAAAATGTTCTTCGTGAATTAGGTATTGATGAATCTGATTATGATATGGCAATAAGATTCACTGAGGATTTCTATGATGAAAACAAGTCTTCTGTTGATGAACTAGTCAAAAAACACGGTAGGCCTGTTTTAGTTGAAATGTGGAAAGAAAAATTCTTTTACTTTGTATTGAAATGGGAATTTAATTTTATAGATAACTTGGGAAAAGCTTCTGCACTATCCACTGATCAAATCGATGTGGAAAATGGTGATAGATATGGAATCGAATTTGTTGATGTTGATAATAAAAAACAACATCCTATAATTTTACATAATTCTCCTAGTGGTGCAATTGAAAGAATAATCTATGCCTTACTAGAAAAGGCTGCTACTGATTCCAAGGAAGGAAGAAAACCACAATTTCCATTATGGCTTGCCCCTACACAAGTACGAATTATTCCTCTAAAAGATGAATTTTATGATTTTAGTGAAAGTTTAGCTGATAAAATTTCTGCAACTGATGTTAGAGTTGACATTGATGATAGAAATGAAAGTATTGGAAAAAGAATTCGTGAAGCAGAAAAAGAATGGATTCGATACATTTTGGTAATTGGAGAAAAAGAAAAGAATTCTGAGAATCTTAGTATTCGGGATAGACAAACAGGCGATGTTAGAGAAATTTCTTTTGATGATTTCATTAATGAAATAAAATTACAAAACAAGGGAAAACCTTTCACTGGTTTGAATTTACCAAAATACCTCTCAAAGAGACCTCAATTGATGGTGTAGATTATGAGTTTTCTTGATTTATACATGAACAAAAATCCGTTGATCACTTCATCTGGTGATGATTCAGAACCAGTAGCAACTGTATTTGGAATTCCATTTGATGCAACTCATTCGTACAAACCAGGATGCAGATTTGGTCCTGATGTAATTCGTGATGCTTTTAACAATATTGAAGTTTTTCATCCTGAACTTGGGGTTGATTTAGAAACTGCCAATATTGAGGATTTAGGAAACACCAGACATACTGTGGTGGCTTCTGAGATGATTGACATGGTAAAAAAAATCACCACAGAACTTGTTGCAAAGCAAAAACAACTATTCATCTTAGGTGGAGAACATTCTATCACTTATGGTACATATTCTAGTTTTCCAAAAGAGACTGGATATGTTGTATTTGATGCACATTATGATTTACGAGATGAATTTGCAGACATTAAACTGAGTCATGCATCCTATTTGAGACGTATAGTGGAAGATAGAGGTGCAGATAATATCTTACATGTTGGAGCAAGAGCCTTTGTTGCTGAGGAATTAGAATTTCTAAAAGAACACAACATCAAAACAATCACTGATAAAGAAATTCGAGATGGTAAGGGTCATCAATTATTACGTGATCATGTATCTTCATTTGATTCAATTTATTCTAGTTTTGATCTTGATGTATTAGATCCTGCATTTGCACCTGGTGTGGGAAATCCTGAAGCAGTTGGAATTACATCTAGAGAACTATTTGATTTGATTTCCTCTTTTGATGAATCCAAAGTTACTGGGGTTGATATTGTTGAGTTGAATCCTTATCATGATAATGGGGCAACTGCATCACTTGCAGCAAAAATAATGTCTACGTTAATTGCCATGAATTTATCCAAAAATCATTAAGACTTAATTTTATTGAAAATATCTAAATTTTATACCTAGTCATGTTTCTACTCACTTTATTAGATAGTATTTTGGGGATATTTCGTGTTAAATAATTTACGAGATACTCTCAAACCTGCACTTGAAAAAATGGGCAGAGGATTTGCATCTACTGGATTATCTCCAAATTTTTGGACTGTCGTTGGCCTTGGATTTGCGTTGTTATCTGCAATTGCATATGGGATGGGAATTGAATTTGGCTTAATTATTGGCGGTGTTTTGTTATTGGTTTCAGGATTTTTTGACATGGTGGATGGTCAAGTGGCAAGAGTTACTGGAAAAACATCCAAAGTTGGTTCTTATCTTGATTCGATGTTTGATAAAATTGCAGAGACTGCAATATTTTTAGGAATTTTAGTTGGTGGTTATGCTGAACCGTATTTGGTATTACTTGCAATCACATTATCTTTATTGGTAAGCTATGCCCGTGCAAAATCTGATTCACTTAATGTTAAACTTCAGGGCATAGGTATTGGTGAAAGGGCAGAGAGATTATTGGTTATTGCAATTATTGGAATAATCGGTTACATGGAACCAGCTGTGATTATAGTTGTAATAATTGCTGGAATTACATTAATTCAAAGAATGATTTTTACTGCAAAAAACATTAAAGAAGACTAACGAAGTTTTCCACGTTTTCGTCTACTTGCTTCTGATCTAACTTTGATAATTTTGAAATGAACTGCACATGAAATACAATAGTGTTTTAGAACAGTTGGTGATGCAATGTATGCACCTTGTGCTCGTAATTCTTTAGCCAATGTATGTTCAACTAGGTTTAATCTAGATGTGACTTTTTTTGCTTTATCTTTAGGAACTGTTTGCCCACAATTTGTACACTGTACTGTACCTGAGGATCCCTTTCCTCCTTTTGTACGACCTCTACTTGCACGTTTAAGTGGCATAACCGTAAACTGATTTGCCTACTTATATTCTTGCGGATAATTACAAAAACTTACCAAATTTATGCCTGTATTTTATTAAAAAACACTCATGTTTTAATTCTAGATCGAAGTATAATGTTTGATAGATAATGCGTGGTTTGTGTCATGGCTGCTTTGCATCTGGTGTGGAACTTGTCTCACTAAAGAATGACATTTTATGTAAAGACTGCTCTGATAAGAAAAATGCAAAAAACTAAATCAGTTATGTTTGGGATTAAGAGAAATGAAATTAGCAATTTTTGGTCATTGTGCAGTTGATACTATTACTTTAGACAATAGTAATTATGAGCAAATTGGTGGGTCTGCATGTTATTGTGGGATCACTGCAAGACAGTTCAAATTTGATGTTGATTTATTTACTAAATTTGGACCTGATTTTCCAAAACAATACTTTACTGAAAATAAAATAAATCTCATAAACTCTAATTCTGAAAAAAACACTACCAAATTTGGAATTTCAATTACAGGTGCAGATAGAACCCTAAAACTCGAACATGAATGTGATCCTATAGATTATTCTGATGTGGATGCAGATGGACATCTTGTTAGTCCTATTTACCATGAAATTACAAATGAAACTCTAAAAAAAATTAAAGATAATTCTAATTTTCTTTTTGTTGATCCTCAGGGATTTCTAAGACAAAAAGACTCACAAAATAATGTTTTTTTAGAAAATAAAAATATCGACTTATCTGGTGTATCTGCAATAAAAGTAAACCCTGAAGAAGCAAAATGTATTGTAAATGGAACACCTGATGAAATGATGTTAGCGTTACAAAAAAAGGGAGTCGAATATGTTTTACTTACAAATAAAACCGAAGTTTCACTTTTAGTAAAAGACAAAGTATATTCTATTTCTTTACCTAACAAACAAATTCATGATACTACTGGAATTGGTGATATTTTTTGTTCTACATTTTGTTGTACTATGATAAAAGAAAAGGACTTTTTGTGGGCATTATGTTTTGCAGGCGGTGCTGCACAAGCAGCACTTGATTCAAAGAATGTTGGATTGCAAAAGATTCCTAAAAAAGGAACTATTCAAACAAATGCATCATATTTTTATAATCTAGTAAAATTCCGAGATTTGTAATGCATTATTCTTTTATTATGCCCAAAGGTTTCTTTCATTTATGCAAATAGGCATTTACAGTTCTACGTCCACTGATACTGCAGCAAAAACAATTAAAAAAATATTGGATGAATCTGGCATAAAATCATTTCCTGTCAAAAAATCAAAAGGCAAACAAGCTGATTGTGTAATTGTTTTGGGTGGGGATAAGGGTGTAAGAAATTATTTTCATAGAACGTTTGATTCTACTTTGCCAATTTTAGGTATCAGTGAAGGTGAATCTAGTGGATTTTTAGCTCAGATAGATCTTAAAGAATTTTCAACATATGTCAATGTGTTAAAAAAACAAAAGTACACTGTTGAGGAAGTTCCAAGACTCGGTGTAAAAATTGACGGAAAAAATGTTTATCCAGTACTAAATGATGTAGCTGTATTTTCATCTAAAAGTGCAATATTGATGGAACACACACTGCGAGTAAACGGTGAAGAAGTTTGGCACGATAACAGTGATGGAATTATAATATCTACACCAATTGGTTCATCAGCTTATTCTATGTCTGCTGGCGGTCCTGTATTGTTTCAAGATTCTGCAGTGTTTGAAATAATTTCTGTAAATTCTTTGGATGTTACACGAAGACCAATCATTGTTTCAAATGATAGTTCAATTGAGATTGATGATATTTCTGCAAGACTTCATTGTGAGGTAGTTTTGGATGGATTAGATAGATACAAAGTAAATCAAACCGTGGAATGTACACAATTTTCCCCTCCTGCAAAAATAATTCGTCTCAAAAAAGATTCAACTGCTATCTCTGCGCTTGCAAAAAAGGTGCATTTGGCTGAAGAATTACTTAGTATGCCTCCAAGCTCAAAACTATTACTGAAAACATTAGAGTATGAAGGTGCATTAACTCAAAAAGATTTAGCAAACAAAACTTTACTTCCTGATAGAACTGTTCGTTTGGCGTTGAGTCATCTTTTGAAAAAAGGCTATGTCAAAAAGAAAGTCTCTATTCGAGATGCTAGACAAAAAATCTATGAAATATCTAAGATTGAATAATTTAGTCTAAAAATTACTACTCTGCTGCTGCTTTTACAAATGATGAAAAAGACTCTTCAGGAAATCCTGGCCTGCTGTTAAATTCTGGATGGAACTGAACTCCTAGGTAGAATTTGTGTGAAGGAATCTCAAGCATTTCCATTCTTTTCCCTCCATCACTTTCAGCTGAAAAAATTAATCCATTTTTTTCAAATTCTGGAATGTATTTTTTATTAATCTCATATCTGTGCCTATGACGTTTACTAATTGTATTTTTATCGTAAATTTTTTGTGCGTTAGTATTTTCTTTAATTGAAATGTCATTTGCACCTAATCTCAATGATCCTCCCATATCTGAAACATCTTTTTGTTCTGGTAGTAAATCTACAATTGGATTTTTTGTATCTGGTTTAATTTCAGTTGAGTTTACATCCTCTAAATTCAAAACATTTCTTCCAAATGCAATTGCAGCTAGTTGAAATCCAAAACATATTCCAAGATATGGAATATTTTTTTCACGTGCATAATTTGCAGTTTGAATTATTCCCTCTGATCCTCTTGTCCCAAATCCTCCTGGAACTAAAATTCCGTTATATTTTGATAAAATACTGTAGTCTGGTATTGATTCTGAGTCTATCCAATCTATGTCTACAGACTTTCCGATTTCTGCTCCTGCGTGTTTTAATGCGTGATTTACACTAACATAACTATCTGCAAGTGTTACATATTTTCCAACCATTGCAATTTTTATTTTCTGATCTTCATGATTCACCATATTTTGTGCAATTTTATTCCATTTGTCCCAATTAGCTGAAGCATTGACCATTCCCACTATTCCAAACTTTGTAAATATCGAATCCATTATTCCTTGATCGTATAACATTTGTGGTACTTCAAAGATTGATTTTGCATCATGACATGATAAAACATCTTTTGCAATGACGTTTGTAAACATTGCAATCTTTTGTTTTGTTTTTTCTTCTAATGGCAATGTACATCTGACTGCTAAAAAGTCTGGTTGGATACCAATTCTTCGTAGTTCTTGAGCACTATGCTGTGTTGGTTTAGTTTTTTGCTCTCCTACTACATCTAATGATGGTGCTAGTGTAACGTGAACAAAAATTACTCCTTCTGGACCTTCTTCTACTTTCATTTGTCTTAGTGCCTCTAAAAATGGCAATGATTCTATATCTCCAACAGTTCCGCCACACTCTACAATCAAAAAGTCTAATGTTTCATCTTTGGCAATTTTTCTAATTCTATTTTTAATTTCATCAGTTACATGTGGAATAATTTGTACACATGCTCCAAGATATTCTCCTTTTCTTTCAGCATCAATAACTGAAGAATACACTTGAGCTGTAGTAATGTTGTGACTTTTTGGAATGTCTTGATTTAGAAATCTTTCATAATTTCCAATATCCATATCACACTCTCCGCCATCATCGGTAACGAAGACTTCTCCATGGGCAATTGGATTCATAGTTCCTGCATCATAGTTTAGATATGGATCTATTTTGATACATGATACTTTTTGATTAGCTAATTGCAATAATTTTGCAATCGAGGAAGTAGTTACACCTTTTCCAAGGCCAGACATCACACCACCAGTGACAAAAATGAACTTCGTCTGCACATTAATGAAACGAGTATCTAGTTTTTGTATGTTTTGTTGTTTAGGAACAGTTGAAATAATAGTCTACAATCAATGATATGTTGAAGTTATTTTTCATTTTACCTTTCTTGATGATTTTGATTGTTGGCTCTTTACCTGTAGTTTTTGCTGAAAATATGTTTGATGTGGAGATACCTTCTGGAGCATCATATGAGAAAGCTGATTATTTTTGGATCTTATCTGCTGGAGATGTCACTGATAATTCAATAGGATCCACAACTGGTATAGTTACTGTTTTTCCTGACGATTCTATCACTTGGCATAATAATGATAATGCATTTCATACTATTACTTCTGTATCTCGTTCTGGTGAAAATACTGAACTGACAAAAAACGATGAAGATGGAAAATTTGATAGTGGATTTTTTACATCTGGAAAATCATATTCTAGACAGTTTGCCGAATTAGGTGATTTTTACTATTATTGTAGTCTTCATCCTTGGATGAATGGGGTTGTCCATGTAATCAAAAATCCTGGCAGTGTTCAGACCATTGATAAAATCGCATCTGGGTATTCTGATGATGGATTGGGTTTTGAGGTAAAATACATCTTAGATACCAATTTACAAAAAACAGTTCATGTGAATCCTGATGAAAAAACTCTGACCTTTACTGTTTCTGGAGATACTGAAAATGAACAAATTACTTTTGTTTTACCTGTAGATCTAATTGAAAATCCTAACACTGTTTGGGTAGATGGAGCCATGGTGGATTTTGAAACTGAAATCACTTCTACTGGAACAAAGTTAGTTATTCCAATAGAGCCTCATTCTAAAGAAATTAAAATTATGGGCAGTTATGTAATCCCCGAGTTTGGATTTTTGGCAATAAGCATTCTCAGTGTAGGATTAATTTCTGTACTATTTTTAACTAGGACAAAATTTTCAATTAATTACAAAATTTAATTTTCAATATGCTTAAGTTTGTTTGAACCTTGATTAGTTCATGAATAATGATCCTAACTATAGGGCCACTTTTGTAATTTTAAATGATCTTGAAGTACATGAATTGATTAAGGTCAATACTGAATACCTTGATGAAGAGTTTTTTGAAAATTTTATGGAATTTCAAAAAGTATTTTCTCATTTCTTTTCTGAACTTATTGAAAAAATGGATTCGTTTCAAACAAAACGCGATGAAATAATCTTATTTGCAATTCATTCTGAACTATATTTCATTCGTTATCATTTAGAAGCAATAAAAAAATTTTTAAAAATTATAATAAATCCTGCAAAAGTTAAAGGTGATTTTGATGAAAAAATTTCAATGTTTCAAATGATTGGAAAAATTTGTAACAAAATGCAGTATGCTGAAAAATTAAAAAATTCAATTAAAGGATTATTTTTGTGCGATTTTGAGGCTGCAGTAACCTCTCAACAATATTTGATCTCTAGAGATGGAAATCTTACACTTTATCCTAATGATGAAATGCTAAGAAAAAAACTCAATCTTAATGACTTGTATGATGATTCTATACAGGTTAGAGCCATTTTTGATGCCATGGTTAATTGGTCAAATGGTGTACCAAAATCTACAAATAAAAAAAATGATGTTCTGGATATTGTTAAAGGACTAGTCAAACAGGTTGAAGATTTAGATGGGAAATTAAATCGTCTTTCTTAAAATTTATGATCTTTACATTTGTAAAAAAAATTTGTTCATTTTGAACAACTGTAAATAATTACTTACGTTACTTTTTTATTTTACTTTTACATTTAATACTGCGATAACATCTTCTGGTGGTCAAAAACTGAAATGGGGTTTACGTTTGTGCCAGTTAAAATCGGCCACCTATGACGTTTTTTATTTTGTTTGTTTTTTGAGTGATTTTGTAAATGATGTGATCTTTGATTCTAGTTTGTTTTGTGGTGTTTTTTCAATTAGTTTAAGATATGCACTACCTACAATTACTGCATCTGCTCCTGCTTTGATGTATTTTTTTACATCTTCAGGTGTTGATATTCCAAACCCTACTCCAATTGGAATTTTTCCTTTGGTTTGTTTTTTGACTTGTTTTATTGCATCTAAGGTGTATTTTTTTATTCCAGTTTTTACTCCAGTTGTTCCAAACACTGCAACAAGATACAAGAATCCTGATGATGCCTTTGTAATTTTTTGAACTCTTGTTTTATTGGTATTTGGAGATATGAGAAATATGGTATCTGCATTATTTTTTGCAGCTTTAAGGTATTCTTTTGATTCTTCTACTGACATGTCTGGTAAGATAAATCCATCAATTCCTGCTTTTTTAGCCTCAGAAATGAATTTTGAATAGCCTTTGTGATACAGAATATTGGTATATGTCATTAGCACAAGTGGGATGTCTGTTTCTTTTCTAATTTTTTTTACTAGTGAAAAAAACTTTGTAATCTTTGTTCCTTTTTCAAGTGATACAGTACTTGCATTTTGAATTACTGGTCCATCAGCTAGTGGATCTGAAAACGGAAAACCTAATTCAATAATGTCTGTCCCGCCTTTTACCAATCCTCGAATTGTTGCAATTGTAGCTTTTTCATTAGGGACCCCTGCCATAATATATGCAATCAAGGCTTTTTCTTTCCTTGATTCTAACTCTGCAAACTTTTCTTTAATTCTTGTCATGTTTATTCAAATAATTTTGTACTTCTTCAACGTCCTTGTCCCCTCTCCCTGAAAGTGTCACTACAATCGATTCCGATTTTTTACTTTTCTTTGCAACTTTAATTGCTTCAGCTATTGCATGGGATGATTCTAAAGCTGGAATGATGCCCTCTGTTCTAGTTAGCATTAGAAATGCATCTATTACTTCAGTATCTGTTGCTGAATGGTACTTAACACGTTTTGTATCTTTATAGTATGAATGCTCAGGTCCTACTCCCGGATAATCTAGCCCTGCTGAAATACTATGAGTTTCTGTAATTTGTCCTTCTTTGTCTTGTAATAGATATGTCATCATGCCATGCAATACTCCTTTACTTCCAGCAGATAATGTTGCAGAATGTTTGTCTGTTTTTAATCCGTGACCTGCAGCTTCTACTCCGATAATTTCGGCATTTGTATCTACTAGTGGATAAAACGTTCCAATCGCATTTGATCCTCCTCCAACACATGCAATGATACTATCTGGTGTTTTGTTTATTTTTTTCATTTGAGTTTTAATCTCATTACCGATTACACTTTGAAAGTCTCTTACCATTACGGGATATGGGTGTGGTCCTACTGCAGAACCTATCAAATAGTACGTATTTTCTACATTTGTAATCCAGTCACGAATTGCCTCATTTATTGCGTCTTTGAGCGTTTTAGAACCTGATTTTACTGGGTGAACTTTAGAACCTAACAAATTCATTCTATAGACATTGAGTTTTTGGCGGATGGTATCTTTGTATCCCATATACACTTCTGCCTTCATTCCTAAAGCTGCACATGCCATTGCAGTTGCAACTCCATGTTGACCTGCACCAGTTTCTGCAATGATTCTTTTTTTATTCATTTTTTTTGCAAGAAGTGCTTGACCTAGAGTATTGTTAATTTTATGAGCTCCACCATGTAACAAATCTTCTCGTTTAAGATAGATTTTACCTCCTCCTATTTTTTCAGATAAATTCTTTGCATAGTATAATGGTGTGGGTCTTCCTGCATAGACTTTGAGATAATAGTCTAACTCTTTTTTAAATTTTTTATCATTTTTAAATTTAAGATAGTTTTCTTCTAATTCTTCAATTGCTGGAACTAGTGTTTCTGGAATATATTTTCCACCAAATTCTCCAAATCTACCATTTTTAGGATATTTCAATATGCATTCACCAATTTTTTTACCTGTTCTTCAATGTTATCACTTTTCATAATACTTGAACCTATCAGAAATGCATCTGCCCCACATTTTTTTAAATATTGAATATCTTCTGGGGTGTTAATTCCACTTTCAGATAGTATTGGTCTTGACTTTTCAATTCCTGTTAGTATGTCTTTTGTAGTTTTAAGATCTATCTCTAATGTATCTAAATTTCTATTGTTAATTCCTATCAAATCTGCATCTGTTTGTAACGCATTTTTAAATTCTTGTTTTGTATGTACTTCTAGTAGAATTTGTAATCCTTGTCTATGACCATATTCGATAAATTCATCGATTTCTTTTAGATAATTCTGATCAAATAATGATTGAATTACCAACATGAAATCTGCTCCAATTTTTTTTGCAGTGTCAATTTGAACTTTATCAATCATAATGTCTTTCATCAACATTGGAACATCAACTGCTTGTCTTACTTTCATGAAGTATTCTGGTGATCCCTGAAATAGGTGTGGCTGTGTTAATACTGAGAGTGCTTTTGAGCCTCCAGCAATCATTTGTAATGCAATACTTACAGGATCTGTCAAGGTACGGATTTTTCCTAATGATGGGGATGAGAATTTTACTTCCGTTAACAATGTGGCGTGAGGATTTGTTTTGATATTTTGAATAAAGTCCTTATTTGATTTTTCCAAATCGCAATCAACTTCGTATACTCCATCATCAATTGCCATTTGAGAATTGTTTACAAGTTTTCTCAAAATATTTTCAGCCATTAGTGATCTCCTTTAATTTTGAAATATCTCCTGTACCTTTTACAAATTTTTCTAACAATGAATACGCTTTTCCACTTTCAATTGTATTTGTTGCTATTTCTACTGCCTCTTCAAAGTTTTTAGCAATGTCTGCTACAATTAATCCTCCAGCTGCATTAAGTACAGTGGTTTCAATCATGGCTTGATTTGCAGTACTGTTTAACACTTTAACAAATGATTCTATTGCGTCTTGTTTTGACTCTATCTGAATATCTGAAAGTTTTGATTTATGTAATCCTACAACTTCTGGATCAATGACATTCATGAGTACTTTGTCTTTTTGTAATATACATATTCGATTAGTAGAACTAGTTGAAAATTCATCCATCCCATCATCTGAACGAACAGTCATAATATTTTGTGCCCCTTTTCTTTTAAGAATTTGTGGTAATCTATCTAGATATTCTGTAGAGAAAACCCCTACCAGTTGATTTTTTACATTTGCAGGATTTGATAGTGGTCCTAATAGATTAAATGCTGTTCTTTTACCTAATTGTTTTCTAGCTGCAGATACATGTTTCATTGCAGGATGAAATTTTTGTGCAAACATAAAACAAATATTGTACTTTTCTAAAATATCTACAATTTCTGCAGGTTCTGAATTTAGATTATATCCAAAATATTCAAACACATCTGCACTTCCTGACACTCCTGAACTGGAACGATTCCCATGTTTTGCAACAATCCCTCCTGCTGCTGCTACTACAAATGATGCAGTGGTGGAGATATTGAATGTCTGAAGTTTGTCTCCTCCTGTACCACACATGTCAATTAGTGTTCCTTGATTTTTAGGCGTGATTTTAAGTGAAAATTCTTCCATTTTATCTAGCATTCCTAATAATTCATCATCTGTCTCTCCTTTTTGGGCTAAGAATGATAGAAAATCTGAATTTTGAGTATCATCTGTTTTACCTGATAACATTTCAGTCATGATTTGATTAATTTCATCATATGTTAGATCTATTTTTTCCTGTAATTTTGAGATGTATTGTGAAATCATTTTTCTCTCACTTGTTTTATGAAATTACCTAGAATTTTTTTCCCATCCTCAGTCATTATTGATTCCGGATGAAATTGCACACCTTCAATTAGAAATTCTTTATGTCTTATTGCCATAATTTCTCCATCATCAGCTGCAGTAGCTGTAATTTCTAATACATCTGGAATTATTGTTTTATCTCCAACTAAACTATGATATCGTGTCGCACGAAATGGATTTTTTACATCTGTAAATAATTTTGAATCTGTATGGTTTACTGGACTAGTTTTTCCATGTCTTACACATCCTGCATTTGTTACTTTTCCACCAAACGCTGCAATTATTCCTTGATGTCCTAAACATACTCCTAGTATTGGAGTTGTAGCCCCCATATCTTTGATCACTTCTGAACATACTCCAAAATATTTTTTATCTTCTGGCGTACCTGGACCTGGAGAAATAATTATTCCATCATATTTGTTTTGTTTTATTTGATCTAATGTGATCTTGTCATTTCTAATAACATCGCATTCAACTCCCAGCTCTCCTAGATACTGTGCAATATTATATACAAATGAATCATAATTATCAATAATTAAAAATTTCAATTTGACTCCTTTAATGCTTGAAGCATTGCCCCAGCTTTATGTTCTGTTTCTTTAAACTCATTTTCTGCAACAGAATCAGATACAATTCCTGCTCCTGATTGAACAAAACCTTTGTTATTTTCTATGAATATACTTCTAATTGCAATTGCAAAATCACAGCACCCATTATATGAGAAATAGCCTACAGCTCCTGCATATGGACCTCTGGTTTCTGTTTCTAAGTCATTAATTATCTGCATTGCCCTAACTTTTGGTGCTCCTGACACTGTCCCTGCAGGAAATACTGCTTGAAACGCATCAAACATGTCGTTTTCAGGTGCTAAATTACCCACAACATGACTGACAATATGTTGAACATGACTGAATTGTTTTATCTGCATTAGAGATTCTGGATGAACTGTTCCATATTTACAAACTCTTCCTATATCATTTCTGCCCAAATCCACTAACATGGTATGCTCTGCTAATTCTTTTTCATCATGAATTAATTCATCAGCTAATTGTTGATTCTTTTCTTCATCATCTGTAATTTTTCTAGTTCCTGCAATTGGGAATGTTTCTACTTTATCATCTGTTATACGTACTAACATTTCAGGTGAAGCTCCAATGATTGTTTTTGTATCTTGTTTTAGATGATACATGTATGGTGATGGATTAAGTTTTCGCAATGTTTTGTATAGTGTTAGGTTGTCTCCTGTTACATCAAATCCAAATTTACGCGATAGTACAACTTGGAATATGTCTCCATCATGAATGTATTTTTTTGCCTTGTTTACAATGGTTGAAAATTCATTTTTATCCATGTTTGGTATTACTTCACTTGATTTGAATTCTCCAAACGTATCCTCATTCATAATCAATTTATTAAACCTATTTTCATCATGATAAAAATAAAACAATTTTTTATGTACGTTGTCATATATTATTCCATCATCATAAATTCCAAATTCCATCAGGGACTGTGATGTCTCATCCGTCTCATCAATATTTTCCATTAGTCTCACTGCATCATAATTTACAACACCTACTGCTCCTCCAAGATATCGGTATCTTTGATCATCATATTTTCCAAGTAATTTTTTTAATTCTGCAAATGGGGCTGTAGTTTGAATCGTTTGAGTTTTGTCCTTTGTAATGATTTCAACTTTATCTGAATATCCTTTAAGGATAATTTTTGGATCAAAGCCCATCACAGAGGTTTCAGCTAATACTTCGGGACCTGATAATGATTCAAAGAGAAATGAATGAGAATAATTCCTTGAAATTTTATTATAAATTTGAAATTGATTTTCAGATAAATCTAGAGGTATTACTTTTGCTGCTGTCTTTCCAAAGGTGTCCACCCATAGACAAAATTTTGGTGCTTTATTATTTAAATTGGTCCGAAAATTACCTTTGAGCTATTCTTGCTTTGGATTATTGATTCTCAGGCATGAATATATTACCGTATGGTACGGTACCTTTATAGTCTAGTTGATCGTATTATCCTTGACATGCAAGGTGCTAATCAATCTGTTATCCAGGACATACAGATTTTTAAAAAAATTCCGAATCCTAAGAGTTCTGTTAGTATAGTGGAATGCTATGTGTGTGGAAAAGGTCTATTTGATGGCTATTGTATTTCTGCAAAAACATTACCTTCAGGCATTGCTTTGTTTTGTGATGTACATTATCCATTACAATAGATACTGTGTGAAATTATTCTGTAATTCATTTAGAATAACTAATCTTTAGTTTTCAAATATACTTGTTTTTTGATTAAATTATGAAAATTATTTTTTTAATTGGATTTGTTTTATTTTTATTGATTCCTCAAGTTGCATATGGATCTGAAATTACAGCTGAACCTGAAAAAATATTATTTAATCCTAATGAATGGATTCGAGTTCTAATAGATATTGATGGCTATTCTGGAGGTGATGTAACTTGGTCTGCTACTTTGCCTGATGGAACAACCACTGACGGAGTTCTTTCAAATATCAAAGCATCTAAAACTACACACACAATTATTCGTAATGCATTTGATGGACAATTTGGCACTTGGACAATATCTTATGAGTATGGGGATACTGTAAAAGTAATTGATGTCAATATAGATCCATTAATTGTTTCAGTTACAACTGACCAAACATCTTATTTTCCATGGGATACTGCAATTGTTAAAATCTCAACAAATTATTATGATCCTAGTGCTGCAAAAGCTGAAACTTTGATTGTGGGTATATTGGATGATAATGGTGTACCTGCAAAATTCTTTGATGATGTAAAAATTAAAATGTATCAACCTACAATTGTTCAACATTTTTCTATTGATGAGTTTCTTAGCCAAAACCCATTTG
>Ga0209361_1000959_pt1 | contig 22133 bp, 26 predicted proteins | sample SaaInlV_200m_DNA_3_FD_184657 | JGI IMG/M metagenome (GOLD analysis project Ga0209361, IMG submission 184657) | Marine microbial communities from expanding oxygen minimum zones in the Saanich Inlet - SI037_S4LV_200m_DNA (SPAdes) (version 2) | ecosystem: Environmental > Aquatic > Marine >... | reverse complement strand
AACCGCGGCTAAAAAAATTTCCCAAGCAAGGCGAAAGTTCGGGGTGGTCCCCCTGGCTCCAGTTTGTATCTTTCACTCACAATAATCCGTGAGATCCTGATTGCTACTCACTGGAGCTTTTTTTTATCTATTTCTTTTTAACTTGGTTGGCTCCAAACTTTTAGTTGTAAACTTTTTACTTTTTCTGAATGAGCTTTTCTTTTTTTGTGCGAGTCCATTTTTTTATTTCTATTTCTCGTTGCATTGCTTCTTTTTGTGTTTCGAATTTTTCCCAATAAATGATTTTTACTGGGCGACGAGATGCCGTGTATTTTGCGCCCTTTCCCGCGTTGTGCGTTTTTTCACGTTCTTCAATGTTTTTTGTGTATCCCGCATAAAAAGATTCATCGGAACAACGGGCAAGATAAAAATAATATTTCATATTTTCATTCTAGGTTTTCGACGCGGCTCGGGACAGGTTGATTTTTAAAAACGGTCAAATGGTGGTCCCAGCAAGGATCGAACTTGCGTTACGGGTTCCGCAAACCCGCGTTCTTCCACTAAACTATGGGACCGGCGTCGCTGGGTGATTTCATCCGTGGTTTGTTCCGCCGTTGGCGAAACGCACACTGGATTTCATCACCGCTCCTTTTCCTCGCAAAACACATTTCAACTTTCGTTCTGGAATTTTGCTCGGGGGAATTTTGTGATTTCATCCGTGGTTTGTTCCGCCGTTGGCGAAACGCACACTGGATTTCATCACCGCTCCTTTTCCTCGCAAAACACATTTCAACTTTCGTTTCGGAATTTTGCTCGGGGGAATTTTTCAACTTAAAAAGAGCTCGCCGATTCTATTTTTTCCGAGTGGGTTGTCAATTTTTCTCCGCGTGTCCCAAAAAAAGTTTCCCAACTTCTGGATTTTTCAACAAATTTTCGCCGGTTCCCTCGATCGCATTTTCCCCGAGATCCAGCACGTACCCGCGATCCGAGATTTCTAGCGCGGCGACGGCGTTTTGTTCCACGATCAAAATCGCGGTTCCCGCGTCGCGAATTTTCTGAATTTTTTCAAAAACGTCGTGCGCGATTTTCGGCGCGAGCCCGATCGACGGTTCGTCGAGCAACAAAATTTCCGGACTCAGCATCAGCGCCATCCCGATCGCGACCATCTGCCGTTCGCCGCCCGAGAGCAGCGTCGCGGTTTTTTTCTGCATTTTTTTCAGCGTTGGAAAAAACGAAAAAACTTCCTCGATTTTCCGTGAAATTTCTGTGCGATCGCGGAGCGACCATGCCGCGCAGGCGAGATTTTCGGCGACAGTCATTTTCAAAAAAACGTTCCCGCGCTGCGCCACGAGCGCGATTCCAGATTTCAAAATTTCAGCTGTTTTCAGATTGGTGATTTCTCTCGCGTCGTGAAAAATTTCTCCCGCCCGCACGTCGGTCAGCCCAAAAACCGAGTTGAGCAGCGTCGATTTTCCCGCGCCGTTTGGGCCGATTACGGTGACGATTTCGCGTTCGTGCAGTTCGAGCGAAACACTTTTCAAAACATCGGGAGCGGTTTCGTAGCCGGCGGTGAGATTTTGGATTTTCAGCATTTTTCGGATTTCAAAATTTCGCGCGCGTCGCCGAGGTACGCGGCGAGCAGTTTCGGATTTTTTTGCACGACCGCGGGAGCGCCCTGGCACAAAAATTTTCCGCCGTCGATTGCCACGATTTCGTCTGAAATTTTCATCAAAAATGGCATGTTGTGTTCGATTACGAGCAGCGTTTTTCCAGATTTTTTCAGATCAAAAATAATTTTCTCGATCGTTTTCAAAAGTGTCGGATTGATTCCTGCGGCGGGTTCGTCGAGCAACAAAATTTCCGCATCGGTCAAAATCGTGCGCGCCAGTTCGACGAGTTTCGATTGCCCGTAGCTCAGATCGCTCGCGTGCATTTTTTTCAGATTCGTGATTCCGAATTTTTCCAAAATTTCGTCGATTTTTCGCTCCGCGTCCGCCTCGTTCCGTCGCCGAAAACAGTCCCACCAGCGATCGTATTTTTTCGAACACGCGAGCAATAAATTTTCGCGCACGGTCAGATTTTTCCAGAGCCGGATCTGCTGAAAAGTCCGTGCGATCCCGAGATCAACAATTTTTCTCGGGGGCAGGTTTTTCAAAGTTTCTCCGCGAAAAAAAATCTCGCCGCTGTCGGATTTCAAAAATCGCGTGATCAAATTAAAAACGGTTGTTTTTCCCGCTCCGTTCGGACCGATCAGCCCGGTGATCGAATTTTTCCGCACTTCAAAATTCAGATTTTCCACCGCGTGCACGCCGTCGAATTTTTTTCGCAGTCTGGAGATTTTCAAAAAGTCACTCATTTTTTTCGCCGACAAAAAATTCCTCGTGGTCGCCAAAACATCGTCGCGATCAACAATCCTGCGTACACGATATTTCGTGCTGCGCCGAGCAGCGTTTCTGGGAAATTTAAAAATCGTGGCAATTCACTCAAAACTCCGACGATCAAAAATGCGCTCGCAACATTTCCCCAAAAATTTCCGCGGCCGCCGATCACCACGATTAAAATCAGTAAAATTATTTCCGACAGCGCGAAAATCGACGGATCCAAAAAAACGCGGTAGTGCGCGTACATCGCGCCCGCGACACCCGCCAGCGCGGCCGATAAAACGAGCGCCCAGAGTTTTGCGGCAAAAATATTTTTTCCAACCGCGATCGCGGCGAGCTCATCGTCTCGGATCGCGCGCAGCAGTCGTCCCCACGGCGATTGGAATAATTTCCACAAAAAAAACAGTAGCGTCGCGGCGATTCCAAAATACAGCAAAAAATGCGGCAGCGTGTCGCCGACAAAAATTTCTCCAAAAATCTGCGGCTCGTCGATCCCGCGGATTCCGAGCGGCCCGCGCGTCAGTTCAAGCCAATTCAGCGCGACAACTTGCGCAATCATCGCCGCGCCGAGTGTCGCGATCGCGAGGTAGTGCCCGCGCAGTCGCAGCGTCAAGATTCCAAATCCGCTCGCCACCGTGCCAGAAATCAGCGCCGCGAGCCCGAGATTTTCCAAAAAATTGAATCCGAACCGCGTGTTCAAAATCGCCGCGGCGTACGCTCCGATTCCGAAAAAAATCACGTGCCCGAGATTGAAAAGTCCCGCGAGCCCGAACGACAAATTGTAACTTTGCGCCACGATCGTCCAGATCAGCGCGATCGTCGCCAGCGAGAAAAAATATTCGATCATTTTTTGCGTTCAAAATTTCGAAATTCCGTGCCATCAAATTTCACGAGCGAGTACGATTTTCCAGCGTCGCCATTTTCATCGATCGAAAAAGTTCCGCTCGCGCCGACAAAATTTTCCACTCCGTACAAAAAATCGCGGATCCCCTCCGTGTCATTTTCGTCGCCAGTTTTTTTCATCGCCGCCAAAATCAGGTGCAGCGAATCGTGCTGATTTGCCAGCAGGTGCCGAAAAAGTGCCGGGCGATTCCACTGCGTTTCAAATCGCTCGAGCACAGCGGTTTGCTGCGGATTTGGGACGACGTCGTAGCTGCCGGCGATCGCATCATTTTTCTGTAAAAAGTCCTCGATTTCCTCGTACAGTGCGGGATTCCCGACGACGGTGTTGTTGAAAAAAAGTTGTCCCGACCACTGCGCTTCGACGAGTTGTTTCAAAAAAACTTTGAAACTCTGGTTTTGCTGCGGATTGAAAAAAAGCGCGTCCGGTTTTTCGTTTTCAATTTTCGAAATCACGGTGCGAAAATCCATCGTTCCGGGCGCAAAGTTTTCTTCAAAAATTTCGCCGTCATAATTTTCCAAAAAAGTTTTTTTGACCGATAGCGGAAAATCGCTGAGTTCGTTCACGAGCGCAATTTTTTGCAGCCCGAGCGCGCTTGCGTGATCCGCGATGATTTGCCCGTTCGTGTTTCCCTCGGGCGCGTTTCGAAAAATAAAATCGCCCGCGTCGCTGATTGACTCTGCGCCGGAGACGGACGTGATCAAAATTACACGATTTTTTTCTGCGATCGGCGCCGCTCCGAGCGTTTCGGGCGAGCACAGTCCGCCGAGAATCACGGGAACTTTTTCCACGCGCACGAGTTTCTGCGCTGCAGCGGTTGCGACGCCCGGATTGCATTGCCCGTCTTCGAAAATAATTTCCAGATCGCGCTCCAAAATTCCGCCATTTTTATTCAAAAATTCAACTTCCGCGATCAACGATTTTTGCAGTTCCAGTCCCATTTCCGCCATCCCGCCGGTCAGCGGCAAAATCGCGCCGAGTCGAATTTTTTCGTCGTTCGGAGCGGTGCAGCCAGAAATAAAAATTGCCGTTGCCAGGAAAAAAAGTTTTTTCATTCGCGTAAAAATTGTGAAGATTTCCCAAAAAATCCGGTCGGTCGCACCAATAAAATTCCGATCAAAACGAGAAATGGAATTGCCGACGAAAACCCGCTCGGGATCACGCCAAATCCGACAAGTAAATTTTCTGCAAACCCGATCGTCAGTGCGCCAAAAATTGCGCCGCGCACTGAGCCGAGCGAGCCGAGAATCACCGCGGCAAACGCCGTGATCGAAATTTGGACGCCCATCATCGGTTCGAGATTTCGTTCAAATCCGAGAAAAATTCCCGCGACCGCGGCGAGTCCGGCAGACACGCCAAAAATCCAGCGCATCGCGGAGTCGATGTTTACGCCAAAAATCTGGGCGAGATTGCGGTTGTCCGAAACCGCGCGGAGCGATTGTCCGCGTCGTGTTTTTTTCAGAAAAAAAATCAGTCCCGCGGTCAAAATCACTGCGGCGACGACGGCACAAAGTTGGTTCGGCGTGGCGAGGAATTTTCCTGCGACGGAAAAACTTTCAAAATGTCGATCAGAAATTGTTTGAATCTGCGGCCCAAAAAAAATCAAAATCAGCGACTGCAACAAAATTGACAATCCGATCGAAATCACGAGCGGCACGAGCGGATTTTTTTTGCGCACCGGGCGGAACAAAATTTTCTCCAAAAAAATTCCAAAAAAAATAACGCACGCCACGGACGCGACGCCCGCAGGAAAAATTTCCCAGCCCAGAAATTTATGAAAAATCAGCATTCCGTACGCACCGAGCGCGACGAGTTCGCCGTGCGCAAATTGCACAAATCCTGCGATTCCGTAAATCAGCGTCAGCCCGAGCGACACGAGTGCGAGCAGCGATCCTGCCACGAGACCATTCCAAATCAATTGAGCGAGGAGATCGTTCATTCGCGGAGATTCTACTTTTGGTCGGCGATCGGCACAAATTTTTCGCCGTCAAATTCAAATAATTTGTGTGCGCCGCGGACGTCGCCGTTTTTGTCGAATGCGATTTTCCCTGAAAATCCGTCGTGATTTTGGATTTTATAAAGTTCGTCGCGGATCGCGATCGTGTCGGTCGGGTCGTCAATTTTTTTCAAAACCTCCGCCAAAATGTCGATCGCGTCGAGTGTCGCCGCGGTGTAATTTTCGTACGCCGGCGGTTCTCCAAATTTTTCTTCAAACTTTTTCACGAATTCCTGGAATTTCGGCAGTTCGGTGTCCGTCAAAAAATTTGCGCCGATCGCGTGTGTTTTTTCCAAAAAATTTGCGTGTTCGGCGGTGATGCTCGCGTCCGACAAAATCATTTCATTGCCGATCACCGGCGAGTTCCAGTCGAGTTCGGCGAGTTGTTTCAAAACGATCGAAGTTTTGTGCGGCGACTGCGCGTTCAAAAAAAGTGCGTTCAAATTTTCATTTTTTAATTTTGTGATCCGCGTGCGAAAATCAGATTCGGTTGGCAAAAAAGTTTCCGCGACAATTTCTCCAGAAAAATTTTCTTCAAAAACCGTGGCGAGCGCGACGGAATAATCTGTCTGCTCGGACAGCATCCCGATTTTTTCAAATTTTTCTCCGGCAAAATTTCCCAAAATTTTTCCCTGGCTCGCGTCCGACGGATACGTGCGAAACACGAAATCGCCCGCGTCCGTGACTTCGGGGCTCGACGAAATTGAGGAAAACAAAATTACGGATTTTTTCTCGGTGATCGGCGCTGCGCCGAGCGTTTCGCCCGAGCACGTGCCGCCAAAAATCACGCTGACTTTGTCCACGTTCACCAATTTTTGCGCGCTGCGCGAGGCGTCGGCGGGATTGCATTTTCCGTCCTCCCAGATCAATTTCAATTCGCGCCCGCGGATTCCGCCCGCGGCGTTGATTTCTGCGACACGGATTTCCGAAACTTTTTGCGTGAGTTGTCCGTACGACGCAGCGTCTCCAGACAGCGCACCGATCGCACCGATCACGATCGGTTCATTTTTTTCCACAGTTTTTTCCTCCGCGGGAGTGCAGCCGACGATCAAAAAAACAGCAGCGAACGCGATGAGAATTTTTTTCATTTTTGAGAAAAGGTTTCCAAAAGAGTGGCAAATTATTTTCTCGCCGTCAAATTTTCCCGCTCCGCGTGCGGATCACCGCACGATTTTTGCCCAGTTTCGTTTTCCGGATTTGAGGATTTTTTCGCCAGAAATTTTCACAATAAAATTTGGATCGACAACTTTTTCTCCGTCGATCGAAACCGCGCCCTGCTGCACGAGTCGGCGCGCGTCGGAGTTTGATCCACAAAATTTACAGATTTTTGCGAGCAGCTCGAGAATTCCGATTTCGGATTTTCCCACCGAAATTTTGCACATTTCGTCCGGCACTTCTTTTTTCACAAATTTCTGCACAAAATCCTGTTCTGCCGCGTCCGCCTCTTTTCCTCCGTGGAGCCAGGCGACGATTGATTTTCCAAGTTTCACTTTTGCGTCGCGGGGATTTTTCGAAATTAATTTTTTCATCTCGGCGAGATTTTCATCGGTCAAAACTTCGAAATATTTTTCCATCAATTCGTCCGGAATCGACATTATTTTCCCGAACATTTCGTTCGGCGGTTCGTCCAGAAAAATCGTGTTGCCCCAGCTCGTCGACATTTTTCGTCCGTCGGTGCCCTCGATCAGTTTCAGCGTCAAAACATTTTGTGGAACTTGTTCTGCGGATTTTTGCAGTGTGCGTCCGGCGAGCAAATTGAAAAGTTGGTCTGTGCCTCCGATCTCCAAATCCGACTTCACAGCGACCGAATCCTGTCCCTGCATCAGCGGGTACAAAAATTCGTGCAGCGAAATGCGTTTTCCGGATTTGAATCGTTTTGAAAAATTATCTCGATCGAGCATTTCCGCCACCGAAAATTCCTGCGCGAGATCTGCAATTTCTGCAAAATTTAATTTCCCGAGCCATTCCGAATTGTACCGAATTTCGCATTTTTCCACGTTCAAAATTCGCCCGATCTGCGGGAGGTACGTTTTCATATTTTCTTTCACTTTTTCCAGCGTGAGCCGTGGGCGTTCGCAATCTTTGTCGCTGGCGTCGCCGACGATTCCGGTGAAATCACCGATGATCAAAACGATCTGGTGTCCCGCGTCTTGAAATTTTCGTAATTTTCGCAGCACGACGCCGCGTCCGATGTGAAGCCGCGATCCGGTCGGATCGATCCCCAGTTTGACGCGGAGTTTTTTTCCGGATTTCAGCTTTTTTTCCAAATCGTCTCGAACGATCACGTCGACCGTTCCGCGAGTGAGAAGTTCGTCAATAATTTTCTGCTCGACCATTTTCTGAAAATTTGTAAAATTACGCGCGTGAGGATTCTGCCAAAAATGCGTTCAGAAATCAATTTTCATCCGCTCAAACGGGAGTTTTGGATTTGGATCGGCGCGGGCGTAATTTTGTTTGCGCTGGCAAAAATCTCAGATCAGTCCACGTTTGCGTTCGTGCAAACTTTGCGCTGCGAATGTCTGGACGATTGGGTGATTTTTCTCACGGAAAAATTAATCTGGGGAGTTTTGATGGCGTTCGCAATTGTGACGGGATTTCGTGTTTGGAAAAATCCGGACAATCGTTCAAAACTGCTGCCGGCGTGTTTCGCGCTCGTGGCGACGGCGATTTTGGGCGTTATTTTCAAAAGTTTTTTTGCTGTTCCTCGACCGTTTGAAACTTCGGCGTTCGATCCGCTCGTGGCAGTGCGAATGTTCAGTTTTCCGTCGGTGCACACGGCGCTCGCGTTTGCGCTGATGATTCCGATGTTTCGGATTTCAAAATGGGTTGGCTGGTCGTGGCTTATTTTTGCGCTCGTGATCGGGTTTGCGCGCGTGTACGAAAATGTTCATTTTCCATCGGACATCGCGGGCGGAATTTTTCTCGGGGGAGTGACAGGTGCCATTTTTTCGCATCCTGCGACAGAAGATTTTCTCCGATTGTTTTGGCGCGAGCTCGAATTTCGACGCCAAAGTTTCCATTTTCTCGCAGGATTTCTTTCTGTTTTTGCGCACTGGGTTGGCTTTTTTCCACTGCGGGTGATCGCGATTTTGCTGCTGGCGGGGCTCGTGGTTTCGTGGTTTGCCGCGAAAGGACGTTTCCCATTTGCCGCACGAATTTTCCAACTTTTTGATCGGCCGAGAGATTCCAAATTTCCTGGACGCGGTGCGTTTTATTTTTTGCTCGGCGTGGGACTTTCGTTTTTCTTTTTTGATGTAAAAATTGCGTACGCTGCGATTCTTATTTTGTCGGTCGGAGACTCGTTCAATCATCTTTTTGCGGGGAGAATGCCGCAGATCGTCAATTTTCCGTGGAATCGCCGAAAAAACCTCGTGGGCGTTGTTGTCGGAATTTTGATGGGAACGTTCGCCGCACAATTTTTCGTTCCCGGCTGGGCAGCATTTTTTGCGTCGAGCGTGGCGATTTTTCTCGAAACAATTCCGTTCAAATTTCGAAAATTTTATCTCGACGACAACGTTTTCGTTCCGCTCGTGGCGGGCGCGGTTTTGTACGTTTTGATGTGAGAGAAATTTAGAATTTCGAAGTGGGAAATTTGAAGTTGGAAAAAGAGAGGAATCCGAAAATTTTCCAAATTTAAAAGCACCTTCCGGAGAAGATGCTTTTTCGCAAATAAACAAAGTTTTTTTTCAGATTTTACTGGATCACTGTTTTTGGCCCCGTCCAGTTTTCTCTCAATATCTTGCTCCCGTAATTGTCGCAATTTGATGATATTTCGCTGAAAACGAGCGAATACCAAGGAATTCTTCCGGTGTATCCTGCAGAAATCTCCGGCAATTTTGCCAAGAGTTTTTTCCCCTGTTGGACCCGGAGATCGTCCAGAGATGAAATTAAGATTCCGATGATCCAACTCGTTCGGATGATCATATTTCTCTGATCACTGTCAAAATTCAGCCTCTTATGTTCGGCTGAAATAGTTACGGGGAATGGATCATTTGTCGTTTTTTCTAATTTGCTCGCGAGCAAAATTCGATCTTCCGGACGCAGCATTTCTACAAGTTCTGAGAACTTGAACTTCTGAATAAACTCCGTAGAATTTGCCCATGATCCCGGGATCAGCGGGTTTGGACTAATTTCTTTTTTGAAATTTTCCAGAAATTCCATTTTTTCCGTCACCGACGGATTTTGTTGCGAAGTTAGATCCAACATCTTTTTGAGAAGTTGAATTCGTGCGGCGTTATCTTTGGCTTCACTTTCCCCGTGATTCCGTCGTTCTTTAATGGTTTCTAGATCTTTTTTGAAATTTCGGATTTTACTCCTGATTTTACGAATTGCAAAAAGAAGAAATAGAATTAAAAAGATGGCGATGAAGATTCCCACAATCCACCAGATCACGGACCACGCCCACACGGCGAACCCGATTATTGGAACCGCCAGAAACAATGTGGAGATGATTCCGAGGGTGATTTGTTTTGATGAGTTTTCTAAGTATCGACTTATCAAAATCATCGACAATGCTAGTGGAACGGCTGTCCAATACCAGTCAGTTCCGAGGAAAATCACACCAGCCCAGACGGGCAGGATTAATTGAATAATTCGGTGGCTGTTGTGCCGTTGCCGATTTACAAAATATTTATGGTTTTTCCTTAGAAAAAATCCAACTCCGCGAGTTAGATATACTGCGAAAAAATAGGCGATCGTTCCTGCTCCGAGAATAATTTTTTTCGAAAGAGAAAGATCGATCTCCGGCCACAAAATCCAAACGGACAATCCGATCGGAATTCCGCCCCAGAGGAGGACGCAGTCTTCAGGAAAGTCTTCGACCCCCCTGTTTTTTAAAAAAATTACGAGAAGGGCGGTAAAAAAGCCCCCTCCGATCGAGCAGAGTACACTGATCATGAAAAATTCATGATCAATCACGCTACTTTCGTGCAGCGCCCAAAAGATGAGTGGCAGAACAACCACTCCGACCAACCAAATGATTGAAAAATTCGGAAATTCTTCAATTGTTTTGATGAATTTTTTGAAGCCGTTTTTCAGGCTGTTTTTTGGAGTTTTTGCTCCTAACTTTTTTGTATTCATAACTAAAAATTTTTGGTTTCCCGTTTCCGGGTCCCCTGGTTTTGATTTCTTCACTGTATTCCGGTCGCTGGAAGGCAACGTGGATTTTCCGAGGAAAATCTTTTTGGAGAGCTTGGTGAAGTCCGCTCTCAAGAAAAATAAAAAAAATAATTTTCACTCCGTTTGCGAAAGAGGTGAAAAACTTTGTTTATTGAAGTGAGCGAGAATTTGGCAGGCAAACGCTCGACCACTCCAACAAAAAAGAATTTCAATCCGGTTCTTTTCGGAGGAGAGAGGCTTCACAAAAAACTTTGTTTTGTCAAAGAACTTCATTTTTATAGAATATTTTTCACAAAAGGTCAAGTTTTCTTCGGATTAAAAAAAACGACCGAAGCCGTTTTCAAATTTCAAATTTTTTTTCAGTAAAATTAACTGATTTCACAGAGAACTTCTCCGCCGATATTTTTTTTGCGTGCTTCGTATCCGGTCATAATTCCGTGCGAAGTGGAAATGATCGAAATTCCGTACCCGCTCAAAACTTTTCGAATTTCTTTCGCTGGCGTGTAAATTCGCTGCGAACAACGAGAAACTCGGCTGAGTGTCAGTGTTTTTTCTGGCAAATCGACCGTGAGCATCGGAAATTTTTCCGATTCGTCTTTTTTTGCTGTCAGCAAAAATTTGTTTTTGATCATCACTTTTGCGATCTCGTGTTTTATTTTTGAATACGGGAGCGTCACAGTGGTTTTCCGCGCCATTTGGGCGTTTCGGATCTGCGTCAAGAAATCGGCGATTGGATCTACTACCATTTTTACCAAGAAGATTTACGAACACCTGGGATTTGAGCTTTTTCGGCAAGCTCACGAAAACAACAACGACAAATTCCAAAATCTCTCATGTACCCGTGCGGTCGTCCGCAGAGCGCGCAACGATTGTACGCACGAGTCGGGAGCGCGATTTTTCGCCCTTCTTTTTTGGCGAGGAGATACCGCTCCATGAATTTTCGAGATTTGTGAACGATTGCGTTTCGAGCCATCAGTTTTGAAAATTATTTTTGCGCTTTTTCTGGCGCTGGTTTTACAGATTTTTTAAACGGAAATCCGAACGAATCGAGCAGTGCGCGATTGTGTTCTGGATTTTTTGAATTTGTCACGATTGTGACCTGCAGTCCGTGAATTTTTCGCGAATCTTCGGGTTGTTTTCCCTCGGGAAAAACCGTGTGATCTTTGAATCCGACCGAACAGTTTCCTTCGTGATCAAAACAGTTGCCAGACACGCCACGAAAATCGCGAACGCGCGGATACGCGACATTGATTAATTTGTGCAAAAAGTTGTACGCTTGGTTGTTTCGCATCGTGACAGACATTCCGACGGTTTGTCCTTCTCTCAATTTAAAATTCGAAACAGACTTTTTCGCGCTGCGAACAACAGGTTTTTGTCCGGTAATATTTGACAGATTTTCTTCGACAAAAGAATAATCTTTCGATCCCAATTTTTGCAAATACGATCCCATTCCGATGTTGACGCAAATTTTTAAAATTTTGGGAACTTGCATCGGATTTTTGATGCCGAGTTCTTTTTGCAACTTCGGACGAATGTCTTTTCGGTACCGTTCAAATAATTCAGATTTCATGATTCTACAACGTCAGTTTTTTTGGCTGATTTGGCAGGCGTTTTTTCTGCAGAAGTTTTTTTCTCTGCTTTTTTTACAGTTTTTTCTCCGGTCTTTTTTCCGGCGATGATTGGTTCTCCTGATTTTTTGGTGATGCGTGTTTTCGTATTTCCTTCGATTTTATATCCGACACGTGACGGTTTTCCTGTTTTTGCGTCGACGATTGCCACATTTGAAGCGTGGATCGAAGCATAAATCTCAACACGTTCTCCTGGTTTTCCCTCACGACCTTTGATGTGTCGAATTTGTTTGTTGACACCTTCGATCATGATGCGCCCCGTTTTTCTCAAAACTTTGGCGATTGTTCCAGTTTTTCCTCGGTCTTTTCCGGTCAAAACTACCACGGGATCGTTCACTTTTAATTTCATTTTTAAAGCACTTCAGGAGCCAGAGAAATAATTTTTTGAAATCCTTTTGCGCGCAATTCACGAGCGATCGGTCCAAAAACACGCGTTCCTTTTGGCAGATTTTCCTTGTTGACGATCACGACGGCGTTTTCATCAAAACGAATACTCGTTCCGTCGGGGCGGCGAACCGGTGCCAATTGGCGCACGATCACTGCCTGCTGAATAGATTTCTTTTTTACAACACTTCTTGGAGCGGATTCTTTCACGCTCACGGTGATCACATCACCGATTTGTGCGTATCGTCGTTTGGATCCACCCAAAACTTTGATGCAGCACACTTTTTTTGCGCCGGTGTTATCGGCAACGTTCAGCCAGGACATGTGTTGAATCATTTTTTGTCTGCAGCGGTTACGGCGGTTACGACTGTTTCAATTTCCCAGTGTTTATTTTTCGACACGGGACGGCACTGATGGATCACGACAGAATCACCGACGGTTGCCACATTTTTTTCATCGTGTGTCAAAAAGTTTTTGGTGATTCGGTACATTTTTTTATATTTTGGATGTGGACGTTTTTCCACTACTTCCACTTTTACTGTTTTCGTTCCCGAAATTTTGGTGACCGTTCCTTTTTTGGTGATCATTTTTTCACGGTTTTAGAGGTGACGAATTCTTCGTCGTTGAGCAATGTTTTAACCTGCGCGACCTGTGTGCGCAATTTTCGGATTGCTGCGTTATCTTGATTTTGTCCGGTTTTTACGTGAAAACGAACACTTGTCAGTTCGCGTTCAGATTTTACCAGCTTTTCTTGAAGCTGTTTCAACGTCATTTGCCGAAGTTCCTGAATTTTCATGTTAAATTTCTGGAGTAATCACTTTGCATTTGATGGGCAATTTATAAATCGCCAATTTCAATGCTTTTCGCATCATTTCCGGATCGGCACCTGCCATTTCGAAAATGATTTTTCCTGGTTTTACCTGCGTGACCCATTTGTCGGGCGCTCCTTTTCCTGATCCCATTGGGACCTCGGCGCCTTTTGCGGTCAGCACTTTGTCTGGGAAAACACGAATCCATACTTTTCCGCCACGCTTCACCGAACGAGTGATCACGCGACGCGCGGCCTCAATCTGGCGAGCCGTGAGTTCTCCTGCTTCGAGAGCCTTGATTCCAATCTCTCCGAACGAAATCAACGCACCACGAGTTGCGATGCCTTTTGACTGCGATCGCAGACGAAAGATTTTTCGATGTTGAGTTCGTTTTGGTTGCAGCATTTTTCACGAAAAAGCCGTCGGATTTTAGGCACAATGAAAAATGTGTCAAGATTTTTTCTTGTCGCTTTTTTTTGCCAATTATTTTACGTGGAGATCTGCGCCGCCAAAAGGGAAAAATCCCTGCGGTGTTGCGTTGGTCGTGATCCACTCTGGAAAGAAAATGACGAACCGGGAACTCACTCCAGGAGCGGCGTCCGAAGACATTTTTGCGTGCAGCTCCACGATTTGTGTGTCTCGGTGTGCGATCGAAAAATCGACCGGAACGACAAACTCATCTGTTTCTGCAACAAAATTATTTGAAACTTTTTTTCCGTCCACGGCAATCCAAAAGTTTTCAAAATCAGAAATTTTTCCGGAGAGACCGAGTCGCTTGAATCGTAATTCCAAAACGTCGGCGGGGAGATTTTCCGCGGAAAACTGAAGTCCGATCAGCGAGACATCTGTTTCCCCAGGAGAAACGGACAGCCGCGCTCGTTTTTCGCTAGGCTGCGAGAGTTTCAGCACCGAATTATTTTTTTCAATCACGGCGTCACTCGTCTGCGAAAATTGTGACATCAAATCAGTCTGAGGCGCGGATGCTGCCATTTTTTCTGTGGTTGGAGCGGTCGCAGCCGTGGTCGACGTGGTGGTTTTATTTTTCAAAATTTTCCAAACAGCAACGGCAACTTCATTTCGGGTGAGGTTTCGTCCTGGTTCGAGTTTTGTCAGACTTCGCTGAGGAAAAAGTTCTGACTGCGCGGCGACACCGGCGTACGGCGCGAACCATTTCTCCGCAGAAACATCTTCAAAATTGTGCGGTAAATTTTCTTCCAGCGAAAAAGTTTTGACGAGCATTTTTAAAAACTCAGCTGTGTTCACAGATTCTTCCGGGCGAAAACTTCCGTCGTCGTACCCGTTCAAAATCCCAAGATCTGCCGCTCGTGCGACAAATTTTTCGTACCAGGTTCCGGATTTCACATCAGAAAATCGATCGTTGTTTTTAGCACTTTCCGCCGCTGATTCGCCGAGACCGAGCAGTAATATTTTCGCCAGTTCTGCGCGGTTGACGCTCGCTGATCCGTCAAAATTTCCGTTCGGACGTCCGCTGATCACGCTGCGTTCCGCCAAAAAATTCGCCGCCACCGATTCCGTGGAATTTTCCGCCAGATCGGGGAAACTTTCTGCGCTCGCCATCAAAATATTTCCCAGAAAAAGCGCAATTGTGCTGATGCCGATCGTGAGTATTTTTTTCATTTTTCGTTTTTTTATTCGTTCACTCTTGATTGTAATTTTTTTCTCGCGTCACGTAAAAAAGTTTTGTCGACATTTTCGAGTTGATCTGATTTTTCAAAATTTGAAATTTTTTGTTCGAGTCGTTCGCGTTTCGCCTCGGCAAATTTTTTCAATAATTCTTGATTTTCAAGTTTTGTTTTTTGTTCAAAATCACGTAAAAAACCAAGATCAGGAGTGACTTTCTGTTGTTCCAGGATCTGAATGTCATGGGTGATTTTTCCCGCAATTTCTCTTTTTTCTTCTTTTTCCAGTGCGGATGACGAAGCCATCCGATCGCGTAAAATTTCAAAATGTTGAATTTTTAAATTAATCGCTTCCTGGATATTTGGCGTTTGTGCGGACGCTGTTCCGCAGCACAAAAGAATTCCGAGACCGAGGAGTATTTTTTTCATAATTTTGGTGAATTTGAAGAAGCAGTGACGGCGAAAAGATCGGTTTCCTGGATTTGTTCCAGTTCTCCCATTTCTTCGTAAAAAGAATCAATTTCTTGCGTGATTTCTTGTTCGACGACGCGCGCAATTTCTTCTTCGACGGGCGTCGGCGTCGGCGTCATCCACCACCACCACCCGCCGATTGTCAAAATCAACAGCGGCAAAACGGCGGATAATCCTCGTTTGAAAAATGGACGAAATAAAAATCCCCAGTCGCCACGACTTTTTTGCGGCAAAAAACACTGATCGATGGATTGTTTCAGCAATTTTTTCGATGGAAGTTCTGCCGACGATTGCGAACTCAGAAATTGGCGAACTTCGAGAAATTCACGGATTTCCTCGGTGTGTTCTGGGAATTCATCCAGAATTACGTTGAGATCTTCGCCTCGATCGGCTTTTTCCAGCACGAGATCGAGAATTTTGAGAAGTGGATCAGATTTCGGCATTTTGGGGAGGGGTGAGATGGGATTGTAATTTTCGGAGTGCGCGGACTTGGATTTGGCGCACGTTGGCTTCGGATTTTCCTGTTATTTTTGCGATTTCAGTGTTGGATTGTCCAGAAAGAAATTTTAGTTCCACGATTTTTCGATATTCGGGTTTTAAGTTTTTTAGAAGTTCTTGGATTTGAATATTTTGTTCTTTTTGTTCGAGCATTTCGTGTGGATTTTTCCGTTCGTCGGGAATGAGATTAAACATTTCGAGCGACTCTTCATTTTTGAGGACAACAGCACGTTTTTTTTGTGAATGATTGATGATCAGGTTTCGCGCGATGGTGAAGAAGTATGCGAGTGGAGATTTTCCCTGATCTTGGTACCGATTGATCGCTTCGTACGCCCGGAGAAACACATTTTGTGTCAAATCTTCCGCCTCCGATTTGTCGTTGAGTTTTGAGCACACGTACCGAAATACGGGTGTAAAAAACGATTCGTACAAGAGTGCGAACGCAGCATCGTCCCCGTTTTTGGCGGAGAGAACAATTTCGGAAAAATTCTCTGATTGATTCATAATTGAGGCTCCGCCGGAGTCTGATGCGATGCATTCGACACAGGGGGAAACAGAAAAGTGCTGCATTTGTGACAGTTTTTTTAGAAAATTTCAAGTACTGGCACGAAAAAAATAGGATTTTGCGGCAATCTTGCACAAAGACTTGAAAAAAAGATGTTTTTTTGGTATAATTTTCTGAATATTTCGATGTCTCAAAAAATGGAAGATCACAAAAAAGAAATTGTACAACTTCAAAAAGAAACCACGCTCCTGAATGGAGTTATTCAAAAAGTGAAAACTTTCAAACGCGGAAAAATTCAAAAACAAGAATCGGCGGGAGCAGATGCTCAGCTCGAAAAAGATTTAAACATCGCGTGGGAATGAATTCAAATGGACCAGATCGGCGTGACGTGCAAGAAAAGGTAAAAAACCTGGAAACCGCGTACAAAGAAAAATTTGATGAAAAAGAACTGGCGGGGGAGCAAGAAAAATTAGACGCGAGGATTTCTGTGATTCAGGATTTGATGAACGATCCGGATCCAGAAGTGCAGCAAGTTTTGCAGATCGAACTTCAAAAAGTTTTTGATCAACTTGGAGTGAATGCGGGACATTTGATGGGATTAATTTTTACCGAATCACAGCCACAAATTTCTGGAATTTCTTCGATCGAAAATGAATCGAGTTTGATTTCAAAAAACGGAAAAACCGAATTTCACGACTACAAAAAATCGCTCGACGCACTCAAAATTTCTCCGGAACAAAAACAACTTTTCGAATATTTCGGGATCGGTGAAATGACTTTGATGGGACTTTTTCACGCGCAGGAAATTGCGGCGGAAGGTGGACTGGATTTATCTTTTGCAAAAACACTTGAAAAGTTTAAAGAATTTATCGACACCGAATTGGTTGGAATTGAAAAACACGGGAATCTTTTGTCCAACGTCAAAAAATTTATCGGCGAAAAATTTGTGAATCTTTCTCAAAATCTTGATCTCGGTGAAAATCGAAATCGATTTATCGTGAACGCAAAATTGACGAAAGATTTGCAGCTCGATGAAATTCGCGATCTGTTGGGAACGACGAAGTTTTATTTAAATCAAGAAAATGCACGAAATATTTTGGAGAAAAGAATTTTGGAAAAATACGGCACAAAAACGGAATGGATTTCAAAATGCAACAAAGATTTTGACACCGAGTCGGCGAAAATTCGAAAAAACAACACACATCCGCAAACTGGACGATTGAGTAATTCTGGAAAATATCAAATTTCAAAATTGTACAATTTAGCCGAAAGCAGAAAAAAAGCTCCAGATCGAGAACGAAAAGAATTCGATTTCACGGTCAAGGGAATAAAAGATGTTTGGGGAGACGGAAACTACACCGGAGAAACGAGCAAATATTTGAGTTATTCGCGATCGGAAGATGAAACGAGAGAAGATTATGCGATGCGATTTATTGAAAACGAAGATCTGGGAAAAGGAGTTTCTCAATTGACAGAAGTTTCATTTTTGAAAGAAGCGGATCAAGAAACAGAAACAGAGGTAATGTTAAATTATTTAATTTATACCGGAGCGCAGCTGCTTCCGGTGGTGGGAGATTCGGCGGGTTTGATTGTGGATATTCCAGATATTTTCTCGGAAGAAGATACAACTCTGAAGTATTTGAAATCTTCGGGATTGGCGCCAGAGGATTATGAAATGGAAAAATTTGGATATGAAAATATATTGGCAATTGCTGGAACATTTGGAGCGATTGTTGGTTTGAATGAGCTTTCGAAAATTCCAAAAGTTATGCGAATCGTGAACAATCTTTCAAAAATTCCGATGTCGATGATTTCAAAAATAGCAGCAGGAAATCCTCAACTGGGAAAAGCATTTGAGCTTTTTAAAGCATTTTCAAAACCAAATGGTGCGGAGGCGAAAAAATTAGAAAAAGGAATTGAAGCTGCAAATCAAAAAACATTGGAATATATTGAAAAGGTGGTGGCAAAAAATCCGAATCTTGATCGCGCCACATTGATCAAAAATATGGATGCGAACGTGACGAATCCCGAGCGAATTGCGCGAACGGAGGAATTATTGGGCGGGATTAAATTGTCACCAGAACAGCAATCAGCACTTTTGAAAGCGCATGGAATGGATTTGGGAAAAAATTTCGAAAAAGGAAAAATTTTGATGTCCGGTGGTTTTTCAAAAGCCGAAACACGAAAAATTATGGATGCCGGATTGGCAGGGGGGACGGATGTTCTGATGGTAAAACCATTGAAAGAAGTTTTGACGGGGACGATCGCAGATGGTCTGAGTATTGAACAATTGGAGAAACTGGAAAGTGCTCACAAATGTTTGTTGAATGCACAGAAATCAGGTGCAACAGAAGCTCAAGTTTCAAGATCATTGCGTTATGCAAAAGGTTACGTGAACCAATCAAATCTGAATCCTGCAACTCGAACATTTCTCGAGGAAAGTATTCTTGGAAAGGATCTCGATGTATTGGCGAAAACAGAATTACCGAAAGTAGAAAAGGTTGTAGATATCGTGGAAGAAGTCGTTCATCCTGTTGCAATGAATGTATTTTTGAAAGGAAAAATTGATGGATTGAATGAACCTCAGTTGACGAAGATTCAAGATGCACATAAATCTCTGTTGAATGCACAAAAATCAGGAAAGACCGAACAGGAAATTGCAAAAGCAAACAGATGGGCAAAAAGTTATTTGGATGAGGCTCGTCTGGATCCTACTACACGAACATTTCTGGAAGAAAATGTGTTGGGGAAAAGTGCGGATGAATTAGGGAAAGTAGAGTTTCCAAAAGTGAAGGTAGAAATAAGTGTAGAAAAGGTTGTTGAGGTTAAATCACCGGAAATATTATTGGAAAATGAGTGGGGGCTGAGCGAGGCCCAATTGGCAAAGGTAAATGGTGCACACAATTTATTGTTGAATTCTAAAAAACCAGGAAAAACTCCGGAAGAAATTTCTCGAGCTAAAAGATATGCAAACGGCGCGCTTGACCAAGCAAATTTGGATCCGAATACACGAAAGCTTCTCGAGGAAAATGTTTTGGGGAAAAGGGCAGATGAAATAACCCCCCTTGTGCGAGAAGAAGGTGTCACTCGGGTTTCGAAAACAGATGATGTTCTTGAGGGTGAAGAGCTTAAAAAGGCAGAGAAGGCTTTGCATCGACAGAAATGTATTGACTACATTCAAAGTGCAGAAGTTCAACATGAGATTGAAAAAATATTTGATGGATGCGATAATATTCCATTAGATGTTCGTAAAAAACTGACCGATCATATTAATAAACAAGCACTCCAACAAGAAATCGATAACCCCGAACAATATGTTGGGCATGGATTTGGACATTCTTTGAATGTGAAAAAGCAAGTTGAAAATATTTTAGACACAAATCCACAGATTGTAGAAAGAATGTCGGAGATGTATGGCATCTCACCAGAAAAATCTAGAATGTTATCTCAGTTAGTGGCAATTTATCATGATTTTGGATATCCCGAAGTAGGAAAAGACGCCAATGGAAAATCTCTTGGAAAGGCTTTGCACGCCATCACTGGTGCAGAAATTTTAAAACAAGACGAGTTTATAAAAATATTTGATGAATGTTTTACAGAGATTCCAGATAAATTACGAAAAAACATGTTGTCAGACTTGGCGGATGGAGTGTTATTTCATTCTGCAGATAAAGTAGAAATCGCCCGTGATGCCAAAATAAAAATAGCTCATGGAGAATTCATTATCGATAAAGAAAATGTCGTCAGTGTTTATAATAAATTTGGAGGAGTACATAAGGATGGAGGAATTTCTATTGAAGCTTCTGCAGAACATATCGCTGAAATTAAAGAGATTATTAAACATGAAGGAATTTCCGAATCTCGTTTCAAATTCATCGAAACAAATTCAGATAGGTTTTCAGGAAGAAAAGTTGATTTAGGTGAAAAAGATGATGAAATCTTGGGGGTAGAGTATCGTTCGGCAGATGCAATGGAGGATCCGCTATTATTCTTAGTTCGACTAGCAGATAACACAGATATGACTCCGAATCGATTTTCAGCGATTCAACGAACAGAGGCGTTTCAAGATGTTTATCATTTTTTTGGAGAAGGTGATTCGGGGAAACTATTTGCATATTTGGAACCAGTTGTGAAAAAAGTAAAAAAAGGAAAACAAAATCTCCAAGATGCACTAGAAGAAACCTTATCCTTTATCCAGAGTGATCCAAATCTAAAAACGCTTTGCAAAAAGTTTGAGATTGATTTGCCCTCGGTCACGTCTGTAGATGATATTTTTGGTAAGATCAAAAAAGGAATCATAGATGGTGTCATCTCTGATCCCAAGAATGCAGATGATATTCAAAAATTTGGCGAAACAAAAATGAGAGAAATACTCGAAGCTCAAAATTCAATTTCATTTCGACATTTCGGAGGATGTGAAAGTGTGAAAAATGTAGAATTAGTAAATGGAGAATTGGTGGTAAAGGTTGATATGCAAAAATATAAAAAATTAAATAAAACGATAATTACTGAAGAAATAAAAGTTGGAGAAGTTGCAAAGGAGATAGAGGTTGGAGTTGGAGAATATCAAGTATTCAGGTTTATGGATGCGAATAATAGTTTGACGAACGGTGGGGCAAAAGTGAGAATTCGCGTACAAGATGATAAAACAAGCGAAATTCTTACTTCGGACTTTAAAACAGAATTTTATAAACGTAACGGAATAACATCATGAGTGTTGGACTCGATTGGCTTCGGGAGATGAATAATGAATCTTTGTCGAATGCAGAAGACGAAAACACGAAGCGACGAGAAATGGCAAATGATATAGATTTTCAATGCCAAAAAGATACGGTAGATGGAAATATTTGTCGTTTTATTAAAAAATATGCGGAATCACAAGATCCGCCATTACAAGCAAAATTTGAATGGAATGGTGTCGTGTCATGGTTCACTGTCGGAGAGACATCTGTAAGTTTGATGGCGGGACGATTCCTAGATGGATCTGGCAAACTTACTATCCAAAAATCAGAATTGGAAGAAAATAAATGGTGGCATGATGCACTGTACAACAATCCTGAAATGGATTTGCCGATAGAAAGTTTAGATATTCAGGACGAAGCGGGGGAGAAAAAAAAAACAGAAGAAATAGCGCAAAATGAAGAGTCGGTGGCAACAGAAGTAGCGAAGGAAAAGGTCTCATTGTTGCAAGAACTTCTGGCAGAAGGTTCTCCTGAAAATGAAAGAAAGTTTTTGGTAAAGTATTTACCACCAGATTTAGAGGAGTATCCAAGTAGTGATATAATCCAAGGGTATTTTGATATTCAGGAGGATGGGACGGAGTTTCGAGTTCGAAGAGATGGCGATGATTTTTTTAAAACCATAAAAAGTGACGGTGATCAAATCAGAACCGAGCAGGAAAAATCAATCACAGAAGACGAATATAATAACTTATGGAAAGGAGTAGGAGATAAGATTATTGAAAAAAAACGATACAGAATCCCTCATGAGGGTAGGACAATTGAGTTAGATATTTATAAGGAAGGCTTAAATAGCTTAATTGTGGCGGAAGTTGAATTCAAACCCGAAGAAGTCAGTAATCAGTTTATTCCTCCTAAATGGTTTGGAGAAGAGGTGACAGAAAATAAAAGCTATAAGAATAAAAACCTTGCTGTTCATGGGATTCCGGTTGAATAATGAATTTGCTATTTAATTTAGGGTCAAGACAACTTAACGGGTCAATTAAAACCTGTTAACCTTTTCTATGACAATGCAAAACAAATACGCAAACCGTTCCCGAATTTCTGAGAAAAAATTCAGAGAAATTGTGAAGTATTTTTCGAT
>Ga0209361_1000956_pt1 | contig 22203 bp, 21 predicted proteins | sample SaaInlV_200m_DNA_3_FD_184657 | JGI IMG/M metagenome (GOLD analysis project Ga0209361, IMG submission 184657) | Marine microbial communities from expanding oxygen minimum zones in the Saanich Inlet - SI037_S4LV_200m_DNA (SPAdes) (version 2) | ecosystem: Environmental > Aquatic > Marine >... | reverse complement strand
TTGATCCCTCTGTGCTTAGTCTTTGGGATTACTCCCGCCAACCCAAAGTTCTCTATCCGGTGGCTGGCCTGCCTTGCCGGAGTGGGGTTCACGCCCACTGGATTAAATGACCTTGCCTGGCCGCACTGCTCATCGCTTGCTGGCTGACATAATTCATCGGTAATCTCCATTTTCTGTACACATCCTCACCATTTGGTGCTACAGAAAAATATGCAGTTTTTAGGCCAACATCATTTGATCTCCTAGCACTCAGTGCAGCACCTTATCTGGATACTGCGAAGGTATCACCTCAACCTCTTCAACCGACCGTCCCGCTCCCCCCCAATCCGCTGAGCGGGACGCATCAATGATCAACTTCATCAGCGCATGAATCATCTCCATATCAAAGTTGATATTGATCTGCTTACCGCCCTGCTGAGGCTCCCCCATAGAGACCGTAAAGTTTCGCTCTCCCGCCTTTTCTAGCTGCAGACGAGAGACCAACAGAGGAGTAGCTCCCAGCGGAGTTGAGGCAACCTGCTCAGCCCGATACTCATCCTTGAAGTTACTGTTCGATAACGCAACCTCTTGCTGGAACGCCTTTACCTCCTGCGTATGGTGCTGAGTTGCGGCCTCTTCAGCCACACCTTCAGTCACTTGCCCAAATGCCGCCAACATCATCTGGGTATAACGGCGTGTCAGCCACAGGCGGATCTCACCATTATCACTCAGCAACATCTTGAGAATCAGGCGATCCTCTTCTCTGTTGTACTGAATATTAAATTGCTGGACTGTACTACTCATCACGCTTACCTATAACTAGTGCAATACCCTGTTCTGCCCCGGAAGGTGCGCCTCTGCCCGAAGAACCAACCCACCATCACGCTCTACCAGTTCATAGTGACCCACGGTTCGAGGATCAAAGCTGTACTTTCTCTTCTTACGCTTAATCAACTTCTGAGCAATTTTGTAGAATCCATCGGTAGAGGATTTCAACGCTTTCAGGAGTTGATCCTCATTGTGGCGACTCTTCTCATGCTGATCCAGCCGCACCGCATTCCACACCGTAATAATAAACCGAAGTGCACTCTCCATCTCGAATCGGTCATCCTGATCCAGCGCTTCCAAAACTGGATCACCAAACTCAAGAATCACCTCGGATATTTTTCTATCAGGGATACTCATTAGCCTGCTCTATGGTTACTGTTTCAACTGCTCGACAACCTTCTCCGTTACCGTCTGGATACGCTCCTCAATACCCACCTCAGTTTTTTGAAGGGTGATTGCCCCACTGACCGTTGCCATCAGGGTATTGGTTCCACTGGGTGCGCTGATCCCTTGAGTAGACTCCATTGCAAACATTCCCCGACTCATCGGCATCGGTTCTGCCTGCTGACCGTCAATAGAGAGCGTCAGCAGCTTCCACTCCTCTCTACCCATCCCCGCAGCCTCGGCGTAATCTGCCGCACGCGCCCTGAAACGCGATACCGCTTTAACCTTAAGCTGATCTTCAATCTCTCTTTTACGATCTGGAGAGACCGTGTAGTTGAGGCTCTGAACCATGCCACCGGCTTGCTGTATCTCTCCAAGATGGTTCAGCAGCGGAGGAAAGTGCTGGGTTTTCATACTCAGCACCTGTCGCACCACCCACTCCACCCTTCTTTTCCCTTTTTTACCGTATTGGCGACTGGAGGTGTGATAGCCGCCTGATGAGAGAGTCACTCCCTCAATCTGCTGTACCAACTCAATAATCTTCAGAACCGCCTCATTCACCTGCCTGGATGCCGCTCCCGCATCACTGTGGCTCTGCTGAACATTCACGCTCGCCACCAACAGATCACTCTCTACCTCTCTGCTCTCTGTGACTTGGTAGTGAATGGTTGGCAGATCATCTTTGGCTTGAAGGGCAGATGAGAACAGGAAAACCAACAGAAGTAGAGGGTAAGTGGTGTGCCTCATGTTTTCTCCTTTGAAAACAGTGATGGATATAGGTCGTGCTACAAGGGGGCCTTGCAGCCCCTCTTTTGCTAATTCGAATTACAGCGCAAAGAATTTCTACAGATTTTTGGAGAACCAACGTCTCATCCGTTCCCAGACGCTGGTCTTGCTACCATCCATAAACAGTCCACCCTGCTGACGATTTTTGGCTGCATGGATCAGTAGCCCAACCCCCGTAGCATGGACTGGGGTTTTGACGATATCGATCATCCCCTGCACATTCTGCGGAGCACCAAGGCGTACCGGTTTGTGGAAGATCTCCTCAGCCAGCTCAACGGCCCCCTCCATTTTCGAACTACCGCCTGTGAGTACGATTCCGGCATTGATAACATCCTCAAAGCCGCTGCGACGCAGTTCCGCCTGCACCAAGGTAAACAGCTCTTCGTAACGTGGCCCTACCACCTCAGCCAACCCCTGACGCGCTAGGCGGCGTTCAGGACGGTCCCCAATACTGGGCACAGCAACCTCTTCATGGGGGTCAACCATCTCGGATATGGCACAGGCATACTTCACCTTGATCTGTTCAGCATGATGAGTCGGGGTACGCAGAAAGACGGCGATATCGTTAGTCACCTGATCACCCGCTACCGGAATCACAGCAGTGTGGCGAATTGCGGCCTCGGTGAAGACGGCGATATCGGTGGTACCGCCACCAATATCAATCATACAGACACCCAACTCTTTCTCATCTTCACTGAGCACGGCATAGCTAGACGCAAGCTGCTCCAGCACCACATCTTCGGCCTCCAGCCCACAGAGGCGTACACACTTGACGATGTTCTGCGCAGCACTGATCGAGCCGGTCACAATATGGACCTTCGCCTCCAGACGCACACCAGACATCCCCATCGGCTCCAGAATACCCTCCTGGTTGTCGATGATGAACTCTTGCGGCAAGGTATGGAGAATCTTATGGTCCGAGGGGATAGCGATCGCCTTGGCCGCATCGACCACACGATCCACATCAATCGCTGTCACCTCGCGGGTGCGGATAGCGATGATGCCGTGGGAGTTCATACCGTGAATATGGCTACCGGCGATACCGGCAGAGACCGAGCCGATCTCACAATCCGCCATAATCTCAGCCTCTTCAACAGCGCGCTGAATCGACTTTACGGTAGATTCAATATTGACCACGACCCCTTTCTTCAACCCCTTGGAGGGGTGGGTACCGATACCCAGAATTTCTAGGTCTCCGTTAGGCTGCAGCGCCCCCACAATGGCCGCTATCTTAGTGGTACCGATATCGAGACCGACAATCAATTCACGCTCTTTTTTTCGCATTTAGGTTATCCGTGAAATCCGCTACAGGGGGTTAAATTTAAAGAATAAGCAAGTTTACCGATTTTTATTGATATTTTCCAACCAAAACAGGGAATTGCACCCTGTTTTTTATCGGCTGACTAGCAGGCACCTCTAAAAATAGTAATTTTTCTGTGAGTGCAAGAAAGCACCGCACGGAGAACCGCAGTGTACATGCGAGTACATGAGGATTCGAGTACGGAGCTGACGTAGCAATCGCTGAAAAAGTGCATTTTTAGAGGTGCCTTAGCGTTTTACTGATTTGCTTTTCTGCTTCGGCTGGAGTTGCAGAACCATTCCGCGCTCATAGCGTAGGTCAACCCCTTTTAGCTGCCCTTTATAACGCTCTGAGACCACCGTTACTTGATCCACCCAACGCTGCAACCGCTCTGTAATGGCTCGCCGTCCCAAGTGGATCAACAGACCATCTTGTAGGTGTAAAGTAACCGCTCCACGTCGGTCCACCGCCATCTCTACGATGGTCGATGCCGTCGACTGTTTGGAGAGGATTGCCATCAGCTGCTGCAGTTGTTGGTAAACCGCCTCGGTATCTTGTTGGTGGGAGCTGATCAATGGCAGTTTTTGCTCTGGCAATTTGATCCCTGCCGCATCAAAGTAGACACCATCCAGATTGAGGTACCCCTGCTCCCCCCAGAGCACTGCGGCTCGCTGCTCTTCAATATGGATCTCCAACTGATCAGGCCAGAGCTTACGTACACTGGCTTGATAGATCCAAGGCAGCGCCTCTAACGCCCCCCGCAACTGCTCTGGGTCTAACACCAGAATACCCTGTTGCCCCCGCTCATGAACCAGCTGCTTCACCTGCTCTGCATCCACATGGATCAACTTACCTTTGAGTTGGATATGTCGCACCATAACTGGCTCTAACTCTATCGGCTCAATCTCAATATTGAACAACTGCGGCGCATACTGCAGCCCCCCCCAACCTGCGACGACGACAAGTAGCAACAACAGCCACCAGAACTTTGCCGATAACTTGAGGTTAATTTTGCTTGGGCGTTTTTCCACCTTGGGGCGATTCTTTGCCCGGCTCTTCGCTGGTTTTTTCAAGCGACCACTCCCCTCTCCCTGAGTGGCTCTGCGTGGCTGCTTACCTGTACTGGATCGAATCGCCATCGATTACATCCGTTGCAGGATTTTTAATACCAACTGATTAAAAGAGAGCCCCGCTGCCTCTGCCGCCATTGGCACCAGACTGTGGTCGGTCATACCCGGTACCGTATTGACCTCCAGCAACCAAGGATCTCCACCACCATCCAACATCAAATCTACACGCCCCCACCCTTCACACCCCAATGCATCAAATGCCTTTAAGGCCAACTGTTGCAATGTCTGCTCTTTGTCTGGGTCCAGTCCACAGGGACACCGATACTCCGTATCATTGGCTTGGTACTTGGCCTCAAAATCGTAGAAGCCATGCGGGGTACGCAGACGAATGGTTGGTAGAGCCTCCCCATCCAGCACCGCAATGGTGTACTCCTCGCCCTCAATCCACTGCTCTGCAATCACCGCTCCATCAAACTGTGCTGCCACTTGCCATGCCTGTTGTAGTGCTTCCACACTCTCTACCTTGGCCATGCCGATACTGGAGCCTTCGCACACTGGCTTCACCATCAACGGCAACCCCAGCTGCTCAACGACTTGAGCAAAGCCCGTTCTCTTACTGATAATTTCAAAGGGTGGTGTAGGCACTCCTACCCCCTGCCACAGCTGTTTACTGCGTAGCTTATCCATCGTCAGTGCAGAGGCGAGCACCCCAGAACCAGTGTAGGGGATCTTCAGACTCTCTAGCACCCCTTGTATCACCCCATCTTCCCCCCCCTGTCCATGCAGCACGTTAAAGGCACGATCATACTGCTGTAGCTCTTCAATCGAACGCTCTGCTGGGTCAAACGCCTCGGCATTCACCCCTCCAGCCAGCAGACCATTGAGTACCGCTTGCCCACTATTGAGTGAGACCTCACGTTCAGAAGCGCTACCCCCCATCAGCACCGCGACTCGTCCTAGTTTCAATTTATTTTGGTTTTCCATCTTCGACTCCACGATGACTACGCCTCACCTACAATCTTCACTTCTGTCTGCAGCCTTACACCTGACTGCGCCTCTACCTGATGCTGAACATGCAGAATCAACGCCTCAATCTCTCCTGCACTTGCCCCTCCGCTATGGACAATAAAGTTGGCGTGTTGCTCAGAGACACAAGCCGCCCCAATACACTCCCCCTTCAGCCCTGCCGCCTCAATCAGTCGCCCCGCATGGTCTCCTTGTGGGTTACGAAATACCGAACCACAGCTGTACTGCGCCATCGGCTGGCTCTGATTACGCTGCTTCAACTGCTGCTTCAGTACAGCACTCTCTTCTACCCTCTTCTCACCCAGCTTGAAGTGTGCCGCAACAAACCAGTGGGGTTCCTGTTGGTCCACCGCCTCAACCGATCGGTAACCAATCTTGTACGCCTCTGGCCCAACACTCTTACGCTGCCCTTGGCGGTTCATCACCTCCACCGAAGCCACCTGCTGCCAAATCTCACCACCGAAGGCTCCCGCATTCATCGCCAACGCACCCCCCACCGAGCCGGGGATACCTGCCAAAAAGTCGAGTTGGTGCTGATCTTCCGTATGTGCAAAGCGGCTCAGCCGTGACAGCGCCACACCCGCCTCGGCATAGAGGGCTTGGTCCGGTAACCACTTCAATGTATCAGCCCCCTCTGACAATAGAATCACCGTGCCACGAAAGCCACCATCACGCACCAACAGATTACTCCCTTTTCCGATCCACAATAGCGGCTCCTCAGGCGCAACAGTAGAGAGAAATTGAGACAATGCATCTAGATCAGCAACCCGATAGAGTCGATCGGCAACCCCTCCAACACACCAGCTGGTATAGGGGGAAAGCAGAATATCATGCTCAACAGCCATCAACCTTTCCACTGCTCCGCAACCCGCTCTGCTGCCTGACCAATACTGCCCGCACCTGAGAGCAGCAACAGGTCTCCATCTGTCACCACATTGGGTAGCACGCTAATCAACTCATCTACATCTTTCACCAGAATGGGTTCGACCTCACCACGCGCACGAATAGAACGCGCCAAGCTGCGCCCATCGGCACCGGGAATCGGCTCCTCACCCGCTGCATAGACCTCTAACAGCAGTAGTTGATCGACGCGAGAGAGCACCTCTACAAAGTCTTCATAGAGGTCTCGGGTACGGCTGAAACGGTGTGGCTGAAACCCCAACACCAGTCGCCGACCCGGCCAGCTTCTACGGATGGTATCGATGGTTGCAGCAACCTCACTGGGGTGGTGACCATAGTCATCCACCACTTCCACCTGCCCTTGGGGAAAGCGGGAGAAACCATAATTCTGAAAACGCCGTGCAATGCCTTGAAACTGCTCCAGCGCCTGCGCAATAACCGCATCCTCTACCCCCAGATAGGAGGCAATTGCAATCGCGGCCAGTGCATTGAGCACATTGTGGTGCCCCGGCAGGTTGAGAATAATCGGCAGTGAAGGTTGATTAGGACGACGCAACAGGAAGTGGCTCTGCCCCTCCTTGAGTTCAACCTGATCTGCACCAAAATCAACACCCTCGGAAAATCCGTAACGCAGCAACGGCCGTGAAAGGCCTCCCACAATACGCTGTATTCCGGGGTCATCCACACACACCACAGCCCGCCCATAAAAGGGGAGGTGGTGGATAAACTCTTCAAAGGTGCGATCCAGCTGCGCCACATCCCCCCCATAGGTAGACATGTGATCCTCATCAATATTGGTCACTACGGCTACCATCGGCTGTAGATGGAGGAAGGAGGCATCACTCTCATCCGCCTCGGCAACCAGATAACGCCCCTGCCCCAGCTGCGCACCACTCTCACCCACACGGTTGATTCGCCCCCCAATCACATAGGTGGGGTCCAGCCCTGCAGCCTCCAGCAGGGTCGCGACCAAACTGGTGGTCGTGGTCTTGCCATGGGTACCGGCCACTGCAATACCGTAACGAAACCGCATCAGCTCCGCCAACATCTCCGCACGTGGTATCACCGGTATCCCCGCCTCACGGGCCGCCATCACCTCTGGATTCTGCTCCTTAATCGCGCTGGAGATCACCACCACATCGGCTCCGGAGAGGTTGCTGGCGGCGTGACCGATGGAGACTGTTGCCCCCTTCGCTTGTAGCTGTTGCACATTTTCTGATGCACTCTGGTCTGAACCAGAGACCTCAAAACCGAGGTTCAGTAGAATTCTGGCGATTCCATTCATACCGGAACCACCAATACCAATCATATGTATACGCTTGATGGAGTGCATTGCATCCATCGCTATTTGTGGATCTGGGATAATCATTTTCCCCCCTGTTTACGACAGATCTCAACCACTCGCTGAGTCGCCTCTGGTTGTGCTAATGCTTTGGCTGCAGCCCCCATCTCGGCAATACGCTGCGGTTGTTCGCGCCACTCTGTGATCCATTGCAGTAGTTTTTCCCGATCCAGTTCATGCTGCTGAACCAACATCGCAGCCCCCGCCTGCTGCAGGAAACGGCCATTGGCACTCTGGTGGTCATCTACTGCAAAGGGGAAAGGCACCAAGATTGAACCACGCCCCACCAGCGCCAGTTCAGAGATAGTCATGGCTCCCGCTCGACAAAGCACCAGATCGGCCCAAGCATACGCCGGCTCCATCTCATCAATATAGGGCACCACACGAACCTTGCTATCATCTGGGGTAATATTCTCGGCACGGTAGTACGCTAGGGTCTCATCCAAGTTACGTGCACCCGTCTGATGATAGACCTCTACCCCCTGCAACTCGGCAAGCAGTTCTGGCACCAGTTGATTGATACGTTGCGCACCCAAGCTCCCGCCCAGCACCAGCAGCCGCAGTGGTTGATGGGCAGCGGCTGGGGCAACTTGATAGAGTTCACTGCGTACTGGATTGCCGATGGTCGTCGCTCCATCAAGGGCTCCAGGAAAAGCCTGCAGTACCTCACTGGAAAAACGGGCCAACAGTTTATTGGTCAACCCTGCAATCGCATTCTGTTCATGCACCACCAGCGGTTTACGCAGTAGCCAAGCAGCGAGGCCACCGGGACCAGAGACAAATCCCCCCATCCCCAGCACTACATCGGGCTGTTGCCGACGTATCGCTTGCAGGGATTGCCACAACGCACGAAGCAGACGCATCGGTGCGGCCAATAGACTGGTTATGCCTTTCCCTCGTAGCCCATCAATCCGTACCGGCTCCAGATCAAATCCCGCTTCAGGGACCAGTCGCGCCTCCATCCCCTTGGGGTTGCCGAGCCAAACCACGGACCCTCCCTGCTGTTGCCACAACGCTGCAACCGCCAGCGCAGGATAGATATGACCACCGGTGCCACCCGCCATAATCATCATATGAGGGGTACTGTTTATCTTGTTCATTCGCGGTTCTTCCTACGCTGGCGCTGTGCCTGCGGGCCGATCTCATACTCAATCCGCATCAGCATAGCAATCGCGATCATCATCACTAACAGACTACTACCGCCATAACTGATCAGGGGTAGCGTTAGCCCCTTAGTCGGTAGCAGATTCATATTCACCGCCAGATTAATCAGCGCCTGTATCCCAATCCAACTCCCAATCCCATAGGCCAGATAGCTGGCGAAAGGTTGATGCACCGCACTGGCACAGATGGCGATACGGTACGCCTTCCACACAAGGAATGAGAATAGCCCCACCACCGAGAGGGTGCCAAACAGACCCAGCTCTTCTGCAATCACCGCAAGAATAAAGTCGGTGTGTGCCTCAGGTAGGTAGAAGAGTTTCTGTAGTCCCTCCCCTAACCCCAGCCCTTGCCAGCCACCTCGACCATAGGCGATCAGTGCTTGAGTAATCTGATAGTTTTTCCCCTTAGGGTCGACCAGGAAGGGGTCATCTCCCAAGAAGGAGAGTAGCCGGGCAATACGGAAAGGCTCAATGGCAATGGCAATGGCGAGGAAGCCAACACCACACAGCAGGAAGAGCATAAACTGTGAGGGACGGACCCCACCTAACCACATCATGGTCAGTACCACCGCCATCATCACAAAGGCTGCACCGAGGTCTGGCTCTACTAGAATCAATACACTCACCCCTGCCAGCAATGCAATTGGGCGTAACACCGCTGCAAAATCACTCGACACCTTCTCACGGTGGCGCACCAGATAGCTAGAGAGGTAGAGAAAGGCGGCCAGCTTGGTAAACTCGGAGGGTTGCAGACGCACTGGACCAACCGCAATCCAACGTGAGGCCCCGTTGACATTCACGCCAATCACCAGCACCAGTACCAACAGAATCGCACTCACCAGCAGCAGCGCAGGAGACATCTTCTCCCAAAACTGTAGCGGCACCTGTAGCACTGCAAACCCCACCAGAAAACCAAAGGTGGCAAAACCAAATTGACGAATCAGATAGTGAAAGGCATCTCCATACATCTTTTCGGCAATGGGCATGGAGGCCGAACCCACCATCACCAGACCAAATAGCAGCAGGATCATCGCCACAGGAAATAGCGATGATTCCGAGACAGAGCGGCCAATACTACGCGAACCCGCCGAACGCGGCTTGCGACTGAGGCTGCTCTTACTCCAGATAAACCACTCTTTAAGGAACTTCACGTTTGCTGCTCCAGAAGCTGGGTGACGGCTTGACGAAAGGAGTCCCCTCTCACCTCAAACCCACTGTATTGATCAAAGCTAGCACAGGCGGGAGACAACAGGATGGTATCTCCCGCCTCTGCCAAGTGAGCCGCTGCAGAGACCGCAGCTTGCATACTCTCTACCGATTGCCGTGCAACCGTTTCAGGAAGCACCTCTTCAAGCAGAGCGGCATCCTCTCCCATCAGCACTGCAGCACGTAGCTGCCGCTCAGCCACTGGATAGAGTGGTGAAAAGTCAGCCCCTTTACCCTGACCTCCAGCAATCAAAACAACCTTCCCCTGCTCCGCTTCTGACAATCCCTCAATCGCCGCCAGTGTCGCCCCCAGATTGGTCCCTTTAGAGTCATTGATCCAGCGTATGCCCTGCTCTTCGGCTATCCACTCGGTACGATGTGGCAACCCCTTAAATTGTTGCAGGGTCTCCAGCATCGCATCTAATCGAATTCCAACCACCTCTCCCAACGTGAGAGCCGCCAAGGCGTTACTCCAGTTATGCCGACCTGCGATGCGTAGCTGAGAGAGGGGTAGCAGTGGCTTTCCTCGTCGACAAATACTGTTTTGTCCTTGTGCATCAACACAGAAATTGAAGTTCGATAGCGCTGAACCGTAAGGGGTTCTCTCTGCCTGTTCTGAGCCAAACTGTGCGACCAAGCTCTCTATCACCGCATCTCCCGCCGGATAGGCCAGCTGCTCCGCACCTCGGTAGATACCCCCTTTGGTCTCAGTATAGTGATCAAGATCTCGGTAACGATCCATATGGTCTGGTGAGATATTGAGCACCACAGCCGCAGCTGCTTTTAATGAGAAGGTGCTCTCCAGTTGAAAGCTGGAGAGTTCAATAACATAGAGTTGCGGTTTGAGAGCCTGCTCCGACTCTTGGGGTAACAGTTCAAGAATGGGTATTCCCAAGTTGCCACCGACCTGCACGCGCAGCCCCGCCGTAGTAGCCATCTCTGCTACCAGTGTAGTCACGGTACTCTTTCCATTAGAGCCGGTAATTGCCACAACTGGGGCATCGCAGAACCAACTGAATAGCTCTACATCACCCACCACTTCAACACCTGCTGCTCTCGTCTGCTCAACAATGGGGTCCCAGTAGGAGAGTCCAGGACTGAGAACCATGCGCTCAAAACAGGTCAATTCAGCCAACTCCAGTGGTCCCAATCTAATTTCCAAGTCGGGGAACTGCTGCTGTAGCGGCTCCAGACCCGGAGGATTGAGGCGGGTATCTGCCGCAATTACCGCCACACCTTGTGCCATCAGAAACCGTACCGTTGCCTGCCCGCTCTTGCCCAGACCGAGCACTAGGGTCTTTTTCTGCAGTTGTTGAGGAGCGGTAGCGTGGTTCATTCTCTACAATCCAACCTTAGCGGATCTTCAGGCTGGCCAATCCAACCAGCACCAGAATAAAGGTAATAATCCAGAAACGGACAATCACCCGTGGTTCCGGCCACCCCTTGAGTTCAAAGTGGTGATGGATTGGTGCCATACGGAAGACCCGTTTTCCGGTTAGCTTAAAAGAGGCGACCTGAATCATCACAGAGACCGTCTCCAGAACAAAGATTCCCCCCATGATCATCAGCACCAACTCTTGCCGAACCAGTACCGCAACCATCCCCAGTGCAGCACCCAGTGCCAGCGCACCCACATCTCCCATAAAGACCATCGCCGGATAGGCATTAAACCAGAGGAAACCCAGCCCCGCTCCAACCAGTGCGCCACAGAAGATCACCAATTCACCCGCCTCAGGCAGGGCGGGGATTGCCAGATAATGGGCAAATTCAACATGTCCACTGAGGTAGGCAAAGACACCCAACGCTCCACCAACCAGCACCGTAGGCATAATCGCCAGCCCATCCAGTCCGTCAGTCAGGTTCACGGCATTACTGGAGCCCACCACCACCACCCATGCCAGAGGCAGATAGAGCAACCCCAGATCAAATACCACATCCTTAAAGAAGGGGACGATCAGCTCAGTCTCTGCAGGTAACATCGCCGTAGAGTAGACCCACCCCACCGCCACCGCAGCAACCAGTGACTGCCCCAGAAATTTAGATCGTGCAGAGAGTCCCTTGGGATCTTGGTAGACCACCTTCTTGTAATCATCGATCCAACCAATCACCCCAAAGCCAAGCGTCACCAGCAACACAGCCCAGAGATAGTGGTTACTGAGATCGCCCCACAGCAGGGTGGAGAAGGTGATCGCAACCAGAATCAGCGCCCCCCCCATGGTAGGCGTACCCGCTTTCTGCAGATGACTCTCTGGCCCATCATCCCGTATCGCCTGCCCCACTTTGTATTGGGTCAGTTTGCGAATCATCATCGGGCCAATCAGAAAGGAGAGCACCAGCGCAGTCAATGCACTGAGAATTCCCCGCAGGGTGAGATATTGAAATACCGAGAAGGCGGGATCGAGTGCCCGCAACGCCTCGGTTAGATAAAGCATCATGGTCTCTTTTCTCCCTCTACTGTTTCGTCTACTGTTTCGTCTACTGCTGAAGTGTGATCGAGCAGGGCTTCCACTACGCGCTCCATCTTCATAAATCGTGACCCTTTAATTAACAGGGTCTGGTCACTACTCAGCTGCTGCTTGATCGCTTCAACCAGTGGCTCCAGCGCGTCAAAGTGGCGGCCGCCTGCCCCAAACCCAACCACATACTGTTTTGCCTGCTCACCCAGTGCGAACAGTTGATCGATACCGGCACGGCCTGCAAACGCGCCCACTTGGTGATGGTGCTGTGCCGCCTCAGGCCCCATCTCCCCCATATCACCCAGTACCAGCAGCCGGCTTCCATCGATCCTGCTGAGCACCTCAATCGCACTGCGTATCGACTCTGGACTGGCATTGTAGGTGTCATCAATCAATGTCGATCCCATCAGTCCGGTTTTAAACTGTAGTCTGCCCGGCACCGCTTTCATCTGCTCCAGCCCCTGCTTAATTTGTGGCAAGGTTGCCCCAACCTGCTTTGCCAGTGCCGCTGCTGCCACTGCATTGCAACGGTTATGCTGCCCCATCAATGGCAGCGTAATTTGCTGCTGCTCACCCTGAGCATACAAGCTAAAGGGCAACTCTGGCCTCATCTCGCCCTGCAACAGATCTGCAGTCGAGCCACTGTAGCACCCATATTCCACAATGGGACTTTTAGGACTCTGCTCAGCCATCTCTCTCCACTGCTCTGCCTGCGGTAGTTCACGATTGATCAGTGCGCTGCTTTCTGCCCCCAGCCCTGCATAGAGTTCCCCCTTCGCCTCCACAATCTGCTGTAGTGATCCAAATCCACCCAAGTGGGCAGCACCCGCATTATTTACCAACCCTGCGGTGGGTTGAGCCATTACCATCAGTCGTGCAATCTCTCCCGGCGCACTGGCACCCATCTCGACAATTGCCCAGCGATCTTCCGGAGTAATACGTAACAGGGTCAGCGGCACACCAATCTCATTATTGAGATTACCTTGAGTTACCGTTCCCGGACCCAGCTGGCGTAAGATCGATGCGGCCATCTCCTTTACCGTGGTTTTCCCATTACTGCCCGTAATCGCTAACAGTGGAAGAACAAATTGTGCTCGCCATGCCTGAGCCAGCTGCCCCAGCGCCTGCAGGGTATCTTCAACCACAATTTGTGGAAAATCGATGGGCTGGTGCTGCTGCACAATGGCTCCTGCTGCACCACGCTGCTGTGCCATCTGTAGAAAACGGCTGCCATCAAAGTTGGGGCCATTGAGTGCGACAAACAGGTTGCCTCTCTGCACGCTGCGGCTGTCACTGCTCACCCCCTGAAATGGCGCATCCTCTCCCTGTAGCGGAACCTTGAGCTGATCTGCAACTCGCTGCAGGCAAGTTAACTGAATGGTTCCACTCATACCTTTAGCTCCTGCCCAGATAGCTCGGCTGCCAGCACACGGTCACTCCATTCAATCGTCCGTTCGCCAACAACCTGTGTAGTCTCATGCCCTTTACCTGCAACTAGGATCACATCATTTTCAGCGGCGTGCTCAAAGGCGTAGCGAATTGCAGCAGCCCGATCTTCAATCACCAGCGCCTGCTGAGGCGTACTCATTCCCGTCAGTATCTCTTCTATGATCACTACAGGAGGCTCGGTTCTGGGGTTATCATTGGTAACCACCACGCGCTCTGCGCCTTGCTCCGCTACCGCCCCCATTTTGGGGCGCTTACCGCGATCCCGATCTCCACCACACCCAAACACCACCCAGAGCTCTCCATCCTGCTGTTGTAGGTGTGCTCGTGTAGCCTGTAGTGCAGAGTTGAGTGCTCCGGGGGTGTGGGCATAATCAACCACCAAGATGGGATCTGCTACAGAGCGGGGATGAAAGGGCTCCATCCGTCCATCCACTGCTGGGATCTGCTGTAGTGCTTCAACCGCTTGTGAGAAGGGGAACTTCCAACAGAGTAAAACACCCAGTGTTGCCAGTAGATTGCTGCCATTAAAACGGCCATAGAGTGGGCTATTACAGCGTTCACTGCTCCCTTGGTAATGAAACTCCAGCTGCAAACCGTTCTGATCTTGGGTCACTAACTGGGCGTAGAGATCTGCTGAACGCTCTTTCAAACTATAGCCGATGACATTTTTCAAAGATGCTACCTGCGCATTGATGGTACGCCCCAATGCATCATCCAGATTAAGCACTAACGACTCCAGGCCAGGCTCTTCAAACAGCGCCTGTTTGGCTGCGGCATACGCCTCCATGGTTCCATGATAATCCAGATGGTCTCGCCCCAACTGGGTCAATACCGCACAGTTCACCTTTGTACCCGCTAGACGGGACTGCTCAATACCGTGCGAAGAGGCCTCTAGTGCGACACTGCGCCCACCAGCAGCCGCCACCTCAGCCAACAATTTCTGTAGTTCAATCGGAGGTGGGGTGGTGTGGCTGCCTGCAGCAGAGAGTGACACTCCACTACACATTCGGTTTCCCAGCGTACCAAGAACAGCAGCACGACCCTCTAGCCGCTCCATGACTGCAGCGATAAAGTGGCTGACCGAACTCTTTCCATCGGTTCCAGTCACTGCAGCAATCTTTAGTTGCTGTGAAGGGTGGGCATAGAAACGGCTGGCAATTTCACCCAACTGCTGTCGAAGTTGAGACATAGCAATCACAACTTCATTCGCTATAGCTCCTGACTCTTGTAGTACCGCAACCGCCCCCCGCTGTAGCGCCTGATCGATATAATCAGCCCCATTCTGAGTTTGCCCTGCGAGGGCGATAAATAGCGCACCCGGCTCAACCTGACGGCTATCGGTAATCAGTGCATTCACTTCACAGTTACGCAACGCTTCCGGCACCTTGGCAAATCCCTCTAGTAGGATTTCTAGCTTCCATACTGTGCTAACCATGCCCATCACCCTCTTCAGCACGCCCTTCTGGGGCAATTCCCATCACTCGCAAGGCACCACTCATCACCTCAGAAAATACCGGAGCCGCTACCGCACCACCGGTATAACGCTTGCCCTTGGGATCATCTACGATCACCACCACCACAATCTTGGGGTCATTCACTGGGGCAAATCCGGCAAACAGTGCGACATGACCAAAGGGCTTACCGTCACTGTCTTTGTAGCGCCCCCCCACCAGTTTATAGACGGTACCGGTTTTACCCGCCACTCCATACTCTTTAACCCGTGCCAATTTTGCTGTACCACCAGGTTGGGTCACCTTCTCCATCATTTTGCGTACGCTATGCGCGGTCTTTGATGAGACAACTCGCCGCCCTTCTGTATGTTCTACCCCTTCAGGTTGATAGAGGAAGGTGACGGGACGAATCACCCCATCCTCTGCCAGCGCACTATAGGCACGCGCCAGCTGTAGCGGGGTCATACTCATACCATAACCATAGGAGAGCGTTGCCTGTTCGATCTTGCGCCAACGCGCATAGTCTCTCAATACACCGACACTCTCTCCTGGAAAGGTACTGCCGGTCTCCTCTCCCAATCCAATCAGGTCCAGTACACGCCAGAAATCTTTGGGCTCCATCATCAGCGCCACTTTTGCAGAACCCACATTACTGGACTTCTGAATCAACTTGGCCATATCAACCTCGCCATAGTTATGGCCCTGATATTCACTGATGGTGCTACGTCCAATGCGTAATCGTCCCGGCGCAGTATCGATCTTGGTGTTGCTATCGACTACGCCACTCTCCAGTGCGGCTGCGATGGTAAAGGGTTTCATGGTTGACCCCGGCTCCAACACATCGGTTACTGCACGGTTACGCAGCGCCCCCCCTTTGCGCTGCGCCGGGTCATTGGGGTTGAATGAGGGGAGACTGACCATCGCCAGAATTTCACTGCGATCCGAATCAAGTACCACTACGGTACCAGAGGCGGCATCAAATTTTTTCACCGCCTGACTCAGAGAGCGGTAAGCGAGGAACTGTAGCCTGCGATCCAGGCTTAACTGTAGGGTTTTTCCCGCCTCACCACGCTCGATCAACCCCAGTGTCTCAATCGCCTTTCTGGCTGCATCCCGTACTACACTAACCCGCTCGGGCGCACCGTTCAGCCACTCTTCATAGGCCTTCTCCACCCCCTCCTGCCCCTCATCCTTGGAGTTGGTAAAGCCGAGAAAGGAGGCCATCGCCTCCCCTTCCGGATAGAAACGGCGACTGCCTCGGCGGAATTCAACTCCCGGTATCTGCAGTGCCGCAATCTGCTGCTGTACGGCAGGCTCTACCTGTTTCTTTAGCGGAATGTAGTAGCGCTCTGCGTAACGGGAGAGCTTCTTTTTTAACCAGCTCTGTTTTTTCCCCAGTAGCTTTGCCAATGTTGCACGTTGTGCTGGATCATCTGGAAAGATTCTGGGATTGCAGCCTACCGTCACCATCGGTGTGCTCAAGGCCAATACAGCACCATTGCGGTCTACAATTTCACCCCGCCGCGCGGGGATCAACATCTCCCCTACATGTTGTCGGTTGGCACGGTCAGGCAGCTTTGCACTCACCACTTCGGGAAACAGGTGGAGCATCGCTGCACGCACCACCACAGCCAGTACGCCAACAGAGAGCAGCACAACCACGATACCTCTGCGCAGGGGTGTATCACCTGTTTCAGGAAGGCGACTCATATTTGATGATTCATGGTTTGATGGCTCATGGTATGGGCACTCATCGACGCACCACGATACGCTGTGTACGCTCTGGATACTGCATCTTCAACTCTGCACGCGCACGATCCTCTATCTTTGCCAAGTTGCCCCATGCCGCCTCTTCCAGCCGCAACCTCCCCTGCTCTTCTAGACTCTTCTCATACTGTTTTTTCAACCCCTGCAGAGTTCGATAGAGCTGCACCTCACGGTGCTCTTGATAGCTGACACTGACAGCACTAACCACCACCACTAACACCATCAGGGTGACAGCGAATCCTCGGAACAGCGGATCGGTCTCATACCAGCTCTTCATCACCCCCTACCTCTATGCCCGCTTCTCGGCCACACGCAGCACCGCACTTCTGGAGCGGGGATTCTGCTCAATCTCTTGCAATGAAGGAAATTGCGCCTTACCTACCGTTTTCATCTCCCCCTGATACTCAACCGTGCGGAGTGGAATATCAGGCGGAAAATCTTGCTCTCCTTTTTCACAACGACGGAAAAAGCGTTTTACCATGCGATCCTCAAGAGAATGAAAACTGATGATCGCAATACGTCCACCCGCTTGTAGCAGATCAACCAACTGATCCAGCATCTGCCGCAACTCCTGCAGCTCTTGGTTAACCTCAATACGAATGGCCTGAAAAGATTTCGTCGCTGGATGTTTTTTGGAGTGGCCAGGGACCACCCGCTTGATCAGCTCTGCCAGCTGGGTGGTCGAGCTGAAAGGGGTCTCCACTCGATCATTAACGATGGCTCGCGCAATCCTTCTGGAGTGACGTTCATCGCCATACTCCCACAGTACACGGGCAATCTCCTGTTGATCCGCCTGCTGTAACCACTCTGCTGCGCTAACTCCCTGTTGAGGATTCATCCGCATATCAAGCGGCCCATCATTCATAAAACTAAAGCCCCGCTCAGATTGATCCAGTTGCGGAGAGGAGACACCTAAATCAAGCAGCAAGCCATCTATTTTTGAGTGGATCTCTAACTGTTGCAGCACCTCCTGCAGCGCTGAAAAGGGGCGATGAACAATGGTAACCCTAGCGTCGTCCTGGTATTTCTCTCGGGCAACGGCAACAGCGGTAGGGTCACGATCCAACAGCAGTAGTCTTCCTTCGGGCGAGAGCTGTTCTAGAATTTTTGCGGCATGACCGCCTCTGCCAAAAGTGGCATCAACATAGAATCCATCGGGTTGAATATGGAGGCCATTGATCGCCTCCTCCAGCATCACTGAAAAGTGATCACTGCTCTTCCGATCAGAAGTAGACATCTTGAAGCTGATCTAAATCTTCTTCACTCAACTCATCAGGCTGTGAGACTGAACTCCAACCACTTTCATCCCACAACTCCATCTTAAAGCCAACCCCTGCCAGCACAGCTGCCTTGCCAAGATTGGCATGCTCACACAACTCTTGATTGAGGAGAATACGTCCACTGCCATCCATCTCACACTCTTGGGCACGACCGATTACATAGCGACGTAAGCTAGACTGCTGGCGGCCAGGAAGTTTTCCAATCTGCTCTTCAACATGCTCCCACTCAGAGAGTGGATAGATATTGAGGCAAGGCGAGAGGTGGTCTGGGGAGACCACCACCTTGCCTCCCGAGGTGTCTAACAGCCGTGTACGGTAATGAGCCGGGATTGAAACCCGGCCCTTACCATCCAATTTGACTGTCTTGTTACCTCGGAACATTGGCCATCAATGTACGTTAGTTAGCCTGTGTTCTAAGAAATGCCGGAATGTCGAGGTAGTCCTCACTCAACCCGGAAGCACCATTTGCTACAGTGCTAGAGCCACCAGCATAACCTTGTGCTGGAGCCTCATTGCGCTGATAGGTAGGGCGATCCAGATCTCCGGTTCCACGACTGGGGCTGGGGATATAGTCATCCGTACCCGTGCGTTGCATCGTCTCCACCTCAACCAGTGAAGGTTGTTGGCGCTGCTCCTCTTTCACATGGTCCAGACCGGTAGCGACTACGGTGACACGAATCTCATTCTCCATCTCTGGATCAAATGCAGTACCAATCACAATAGTGGCCTCTTCTGAAGCATATTGGTGAACTGCACTACCGACCGCCTTGTACTGCCCCATACTGAGGTCGTAACCAGAGGTGATATTGACCAGCACACCACGTGCTCCACGCAGATCGATATCATCCAACAGCGGACTATGCAGTGCCACATCAGCCGCTTCAGCCGCACGATTTTCACCAGTCGCGTAACCGGTACCCATCATTGCCATACCCATCTCGGACATCACCGTCTTCACATCTGCAAAGTCGACATTGACCATACCTTCACGGGTAATCAGCTCGGCGATACCTTGTACCGCACCGTGCAGTACACCATCCGCCTCACGGAAGGCATCTTTCAGTGTCATCTCTTCACCAAACACCGTCATCAACTTTTCGTTGGGGATGGTGATAATGGAGTCGACATGCTTACTCAACTCCTCAATACCCTCTTTGGCGATGGACATGCGCTTTTTGCCTTCCATCTCGAAGGGTTTGGTGACCACTGCAACAGTGAGCACACCCATCTCTCTCGCCACCTCTGCAACTACAGGTGCCGCACCGGTTCCGGTACCGCCACCCATACCCGCAGTAATAAACAGCATTTCGGTACCTTCAATCGCCTCACGGATCATCTCGCGATCTTCCAAGGCAGAGTCACGCCCTACTGTTGGGCGTGCACCTGCACCACGACCACGTGTGGTCTGTGCACCAATCTGTATTACAGTTTCTGCCGTTGAACGGCCCAATGCCTGTGAGTCGGTGTTCGCGCAGATGAAATCGACTCCTTCGATTTCAGACGACACCATATGCTCTAACGCATTGCCACCGGCCCCCCCTACACCAATCACACGAATAATCGCGGTATCGGCAAATGAATCGACTACCTCTTCAAACATATTACTCCCTCAGCTAACGGTCTTTGGAGAAGCCACCTTTCTCCAGAACGCCCCACTATACTCCACTTTCCCCCATATTCAACACTGTTTTCCACAAACCCCAACCACAACAGCCACTTATAAAATTACTTAGAGAACACCATAGATTGCTTATATTTCAAAGAATTAATAGAGAAATAGCCCTTTCTTTCCCACGAAAAAAGAGGAAAGGAGAACAAACAGGGGGGAGATGTTATTTTTTTTGAGAAAAACAGGAAATAGAGGGGAAGCTGGCCGATAAGCCGGGTTCTGTCGTGGACAACCATTCATCTGGGATGCACGTCACCATGCACCTCAAGCAACCTACCCGGGGACAGAGCGAGCCGCTCCATTGCCCCCCTATTTGGTCTTGCTCCGAGTGGGGTTTACCTTGCCACAGTCAGTTACCTGCTGCGCGGTGCGCTCTTACCGCACCATTTCAACCTTACCGGCACACCGAGGTGTACGTAGGCGGTCTGTTTTCTGCTGCACTTTCCATAGGCTTATGTCCGTGGACATTCATCCACTGATTTTTACCTTCCAGAGGTTATCTGGCACTCTGCTCTACGGAGCCCGGACTTTCCTCTGTATCACCTATCATAGATACGCGACACAGCGATTGCCTGGCCAGCTTCCGGCGCGAAGCATAACTCACTCCATCAAGGAGCGATAGAGTTGATTCTTCTTTACCCCAGTGATTTCTGCGGCAAGCGCTGCGGCCTTACGTGGGGGCAGCTCTTTTGCCAGAATTTTCACCATCCGATACGCCTCGGTATCATCTTGTTGCTCTACAGCCCCCTCAACCACCAGCACGAACTCCCCCCGTTGACGATTTGCATCGGCCTCTATCCAAGGAATTAGTTCCGACAGGGGCGCGGTATAAATCGACTCATGTAGTTTGGTCAGCTCACGTGCCACCGACACCCTGCGTTGCCCCCCCCAGCAGTGCATCATGCTATGCAACGTATCCAGTACCCTGCGCGGTGACTCAAAGAAGATCATGGTCCTGGTTTCAGCTGCCAACGCCTCCAAGTACTGTTGCCGTGCCTGCTGTTTAACGGGGATAAAACCCTCAAAGCAGAAACGGCTAACCGGCAGCCCAGAGAGCGTGAGTGCAACAATCGGTGCGCTGGGGCCGGGCACCGTCGATACAGTAATCCGCTCTGCCCGCGCCTCTGCTGCCAATCGATAACCCGGATCATTGATCAATGGGGTACCCGCATCACTGATCTGCGCAATAGAGTCGCCCTGATGAAGCCGCTCAATCAATGCGCTGACACGATCCTGCTCGTTATGCTCATGCATCGACTGCATCGGTGTCTGGATACCAAAGTGGTTGAGCAGTGGACGACTGTGACGGGTATCCTCTGCCACAATCAGATCCACCTCAGAAAGCACTCGCTGCGCACGCGGAGAGAGATCCTCCAGATTGCCAATCGGTGTCGCTACGATATAGAGTATCCCTTTCATCTTTCCATCCACTATTGATTCACCCTTTATAGAGACCACTATTGAAACAGAAAGCAGAGCAAACCTCTATTGCAGGTCAGCAGGCTGAACAGGCCGCCTCTCTGTTCCTGCAACAGCAGGGGTATACCCTACTCGACCAGAACTACCGCTTTAAGGGGGGAGAGATTGATCTGATTTTGCGTAACAACAAGCGGCTCCTTTTTGCCGAGGTGCGGATGCGCAACAACCCGCATTATGGCGATGGCGCAGAGTCTGTCACCTATGCCAAGCAACGGCGCATATCCAGAACAGCGCTCCACTATCTGCAACGGCACCCTCAATTTGACGCTTATGATCTGCGCTTTGATGTGCTCTCTGCAACACATGATGGTCAGCAATATCAATTTAACTGGTTCAAGGAGGCTTTCTGGCCGGGTGACAATTAGCTATACTGCTCGGTTTTGGATCTTCCTGTTTCTGATTACGGACTACCTCATGCGCAAAATTTTACTCTTAACCGCCCTTCTTCCTCTCTTCTCACAGCTGATGGGCTGTACTGCAACCACGGTCACCTCTACCGCAGGCGGTGCTGCAGTAGCTGCATCTGACCAGCGCTCATTCGGCACACAGCTGGATGATGAGATCATTGAACTCAACGCCTCCAATGCCATCTATCAAGATCAGCGCCTCAACGAACAGTCTCACGTCAATATCACCAGTTACAACTTCATTGTACTGATTACCGGTGA